>Ga0172369_10003068_pt1 | contig 22292 bp, 17 predicted proteins | sample LakKiv25m_FD_114539 | JGI IMG/M metagenome (GOLD analysis project Ga0172369, IMG submission 114539) | Freshwater microbial communities from Kabuno Bay, South-Kivu, Congo - kab_022012_11.25m | ecosystem: Environmental > Aquatic > Freshwater > Lake | place: Democratic Republic of the Congo...
AGGCCGCGCACCGGGTTGCCAGCGCGGTCGTAGACACACATCTCGCCGTTGACATCCAACAGCAAGACAACGGGCAAACCTTTGGCGCTTTCGGGCACCTGGCCGGTGAAGTGGAACCAGGCGCAGTCGAACAGCTTGCCCCAGCTGTCGCCGATGGTTAAGTGCAGTTCCTGTCCGCTGGTGCGCTGATCAAAGGGGACCGGTTCAGGCGTGCGCCAGGCGGTGATGTCCAGCCCGCCGATCTTTGTGTAGACAGCCTGTCCAATCGCGTTCAGGGTGTAATCAAAATCGGCGCGCGTATAGGGGGTAAAGTCGGGCATAATCGCTCCTCGAATTTGGATACTTAATTGTAAGCCCCAAACCGAATGACGGGCGGGTGTTTCGCAAGAAAGTGATTTACAATCGTAAAAAAGGAGCAGCCCATGGCCGAGAACGAAGAGAAAGCCAAGAACACCAAAGAGGAAGAAGCACGCGAGAAACCCAAGGATCAGCTGGTCGAAACTCACCACATGATCCGCATCAACGGTCAGGATATCCCCTATACGGTCACGGTTGGCACGCTGATTTTGAAGGAAGAAACTGAGAAAGGTGGGGACAAGGCGTCAGAGTTTGAGGGCGAGAAGCCCAAAGCGTCCGTCTTCTTTGTTGCATATACACGCGACGACCACCCCGATAAATCCAGACGCCCGGTTACGTTTTCGTTTAACGGTGGGCCAGGGTCGTCATCGGTCTGGCTGCATATGGGCGTGCTGGGACCGCGGCGCGTGCTGATGGGTGACAGCGGAAAACTGGCCCCGCCGCCGCAGCGCCTGGGGGATAATGAATTCACCCTGCTCGAATCCACAGACCTGGTCTTTATTGACCCGGTCAGCACAGGCTTCAGCCGGCCGGTGGCGGGCGAAACCGCCAAGCAGTTCCACGGTTTGAAAAAAGATATCGAATCGGTCGGCGATTTCATCCGGCTCTATACCACACGCTATCAGCGCTGGGCTTCTCCGAAGTTCCTGGCCGGTGAAAGCTATGGCACCACCCGCGCGGCGGGCCTGTCAGGGTATCTGCAAGACCGGCATGGCTTATATTTGAACGGGCTGATGCTGATCTCGGCGATTCTCGATTTTGGCACGGCGGATTTCAACCCAGGCCATGACCTGCCCTACATCCTGTTCCTGCCCACCTACGCCGCCACGGCCTGGTACCACCAGCGCCTGGATGCCGACCTGCAAAAGGACTTGATCGCGACCCTCGACGCGGTCGAAGAATTCGCCCTGGGAGACTATACCCTGGCATTGATGAAAGGCTCGGCGCTGAGCGCGACCGAGCGCGCCTCGATTGCCGTGCGGCTGGCGCGCTTCACCGGGCTGACGGAAGAGTACATCAGGCGCACCGACTTGCGGATCAACATCTTCCGCTTTACCAAGGAACTGCAGCGAGAGCAGGGCAAGACGGTTGGCCGGCTCGACAGCCGGTTCACCGGGATCGACCGTGACACGGCCGGTGAATTTTTTGAATTTGACCCGAGCATGGCGGCGATCATGGGACCTTATACCGCAGTTTTCAACCAGTATGTGCGCGGGGAGTTGAAGTATGAAAGCGACCTGCCGTATGAGATCTTGACCGATAAGGTTTCTCCCTGGAGTTATGCCCAGCACGAAAATATGTATGTCAACGTGGCTGAGACGCTTCGCAAAGCGATTTGCAGCAATCCGGATCTGCATGTTTTTGTGGCAAACGGATATTATGACCTGGCCACGCCTTATTGCGCCACCGAATACACCTTTAACCACCTGGGCCTGGATGACAGCCTGCAAGGCAACATTTCGATGGGTTACTATGAGGCGGGGCACATGATGTACTTGCACCTGCCATCGCTCGAGCGGCTGACGGGTGATCTGAAAGACTTTATCCAGCGCGCACAAGCGCGCTAGATTTACCGGATTTCAAGAAAAATCCTGATTCCAAGACCCACGACGATCAGGTGACCCGCCAGGCTGGCGATGCGCTGGAAGCGGGGCGAAAGACCACGGTGGGCCAGCGCACCCAGGCATGCCAGGAATGCCTGCCACGATAAGGATGCCAGGCCGGCTCCACTGATGAAATATACACGAGACAGCAGGTCTGGCATACTCTGGTGCTGAGCCATGATCAGCGCCGTGAAGTAAGCGATGGTTAACGGGTTAAGCAATGTCAGGCTGACAAACTTTGCATAAATCTGGGGAAGGTTGCTCGAAGATGGTTCGAGCAGCGGCAGTGAGTCCGGGGTGGCGTGTGCATACAGCCGGCGCAAAACCGTCCAGACCCCCCAACCTCCCAGGCTGACCAATACCAGCGCGCTGAAAAGGCGGATTTGGGCTTCGATGGGCGAAAGCAGGTCTGCCAAAAATTGCCCCGCCAAAACGGCAAGCAGCGCATACAAAACATCGGCCGTGGCTGCTCCCACGCCTGCCGCAAAAGCCGGGAGAAAACCGCGACGGATGCCGGTTTCAATGATCAGGATAGCGATTGCGCCAACTGGAATTGCAATGCCATAACCAGCCAGCATGCCCTGGATCCATGGGTTCAATGTGTATCTCCAATGCTTGGAACCTGAAAACGGATGTATTATAGTCTGAGATAAACATGAAACTGGAGGTAGTATGGTTCCAAATCCCTTGCTGCGCAGGCTGGGTTTTTCTGATTCGGACCGGGTGGCAATCTTGCACGCGGATGACATCGGCATGTGCCAGGCTTCTGTGGAGGCTTTCCGGCAGTTGAATGAAGTGGGGATCCTGACCTGCGGGGCGGTGATGGTCCCTTGTCCCTGGTTCCCCAGCGCGGCGGCTTATGCCCGCGAAAACCTGCGCGCGGACGTGGGGGTGCATTTGACCCTGACCTGTGAATGGCCCCATTACCGCTGGGGGCCTGTATCGACACGCGAACCGCTCAGCGGATTGATGGACGAGGAGGGATTTTTCCCGCACAGGTCGCGCCAAGTGCAGGAGACAGCCGACCCGAAAGCAGCGCGGATTGAAATGAACGCGCAGGTGGAACGCGCCAAAGCCTTTGGAATTGACATCACCCACATCGACACCCATATGGGTTCGGTGGCGCATGCCAAATTCGCGCAGACCTATGTCGAGCTGGCGATGGCCAACCGCATCCCCGCGATGATGCTGCGCGCGGACGAAGATGATCTGATCCGGCATGGCATGGACTCTGAAAGCGCGGCAACCTTTACACGCATGCTTCAGCAGCTGGAAAGCCAGGGTATGCCGCTATTGGACAAAGAAATCGGGTTGCCTTTAGACCGACCTGAAGACAGGATGGAACAAGCCCGGGCCATTTTGGCTGATCTGCCGGTGGGTGTGACCCACTTTCTCTGTCACCCCAGCGTAGATACGCCCGAATTGCGCGCGATCACGGCCGATTGGCGCGGGCGCGTGGCGGATTATGAATTGTTCATGCGTGAAGAAACACGCCAGATGATCCGTGATCTTGGCGTGCATGTCATCGGCTATCGCCAGATCCGGGCGGTAATGGGCGGGGCAATGGGAGGCGGGCAATGAAAGCAATCGCGCCCGCGCCTGTGAAGTTGAGCCTGGGTTATAAGGTGGTTTGGGGGATTGCCTCGCTTGGCACGCAAATGATCGCGGGGATCTATGGCGCGCTTCTGCCCATTTTTTATCAGGATTACCTGGGGCTGGCAGCGCGCTGGATCGCTTTGGCTTCGGCAATTTACGCGATTTGGAACGCGATAAACGATCCCTTGTTCGGTTACATCACCGATTCGACCCGCAGCCGGCTTGGACGGCGCATCCCTTATATGCGCTATACCGCGCCTTTTCTTGGTTTGACTTTTCTGCTGGTGTGGCTGGCGCCAGCCAAAGCAGGCGACCAGGCTTTGTTTGGTTGGATGCTGGTCAGTATGCTGCTGTACGACACCTGTTACACCATCATCGGCCTGGTCTATTCCTCCCTGCTGCCCGAGGTGACCGAATCTGAGCCGGAGCGCAACGGTTTGCAGATTTCCAGCTCATTGTTCGGCCTGACAGGCATGCTGCTTGGTTTCCTGCTTCCGGACTTCTTCAGGCCCAAGGCTGGCGGTTCACCGTCTTTTTACCCGCTGCAGATCGCGATGGCGGTGGTGGCGGTGGTGTGTGTGCTCTTGATCATCGTCACGACCCTTAAAGTCAAAGAGCGCCCGATTTTCACGCGCGTCGACAAGCCGATTAAATTATGGGATGCGCTGCGCATGACCTTTACCAGCCGGGCCTTTCTGGTCCTGGTCAGCGCAAATTTTATGTCCGTCTTGATGCAGTCTTTGATTCTTGGCGCGATCTTTTACCTGGCAGATTACGTGCTGAAGATCAACACGATGATCTTGCTGGCGTGCCTGTTCATCCCGCTCATCATCGGTGTGCCGATTACAACCCTGATCCGGCGCAGGCTGGGGGTAGTCGGAGCGCAGCAGGCATTGTTGCTGGTGGCGGGGATTGGCCTGACGCTGGTTGCGTTTGTGCCGGCTGCGCTGATTCCGGCTTGCATCGCGCTGGCCGGGTTTGGTCTGAGCGGCCCGCAAACGCTGACCAACCTGTTGTTTGGCGAGGTGGCCGATGAAGACGAGCTGCGCTCAGGGGTGCGGCGCGAAGGAGCTTTCTTTGGCGTCAACGCGCTGGTGACCAAGCCGGCTCAATCGGTTGCGCTGGCGATCATTCCGCTGATCCTGGAAGCATCCAACTTTATTTCGCGCGATCAAAACGGTGGAAGGATTTTCCTGGACCAGCCGGAGAGCGCGTTATTTGGCATCCGTGTTTTCGGCGGATTGGTGCCGGGGCTGGCCATGCTGGTTGGGGCCGCCATTTTAACGTTATACCCGCTGCGCGGGGAAAAGCTGAAAGAAATGCAGCGTAAGGTATTAATTTTGCATGCTGAAAAGCAAGAGCAGCTGGCCAAGATCCCATTAGAGTCATAGGGGCAGATAGCCGATATTGGGGCAACAGCCTTCTCAGCGTCACCCCAGCAGCAAGCTGACCCAAATCTGGTTTGCTGCTGGGGTGATGTTTTAAGACATCTAGGATCTTCTGGCATTTATCTTGCATGCTTATAGCTTGGTTAGTTTTTCTTGCTGCCTACAATGGTAAATATTATTAAAGCGGAGAATGCATGCTAAAAGATGCCAACGTCATTACCGACAGCTTGCGAGTGATAGCAGGATTTACCCAATCAAAAAGTGCGCGCTTGGCATTGTTAAATCAGGAATGGTTCGATCAGAAAACTGTTTTTACCTGGCCGGTGCCTGAGCCGCTCTGCAGCACACGCGGTCAAACTACGACGGAGCCCGAACTGTGGCTGCAGTCAGCCTGGTGGGTGCATGAACTGCGCAGCAGGCGCGTATTGTTTTGTAATGATCTCACCTGGCTGCCGCTTGACGCCAAAGCGGATTTGCGCCGGCTGGGTAATGATACGTTGGAGCGGTTGTGCCTGCTGGCAATCTATGATGGAAAGCGGCTGGCCGCGGTTTTACAGTTGGAAAACCCTGCGATGGAACGAGTTTTAAGCGCCTGTGATTTAAACCTGATCATCACCGCGTCATCGACGCTCTTGCACACCATGTACGACCCCTTTGAAACTGGCTTTCGTTCAGAATGGGAGCGTAGATTGGGTGATCTAAACCGCCATTTTCAGGGTGGATTGAACACGCAGGAAGTTTTTGAGCAGTTGGTTGATTATGTAATTGAACGCAAAGGCCGCTTATTTGCGGTGTTGTTGATCGAGGCGGATTTGACTGGAATGAAAGAGGGGGAGTGGTGCGCCCAGCGCCATGCGCTTACGCACCAAATGGTAGAACGAGTGCGGGGCTGCTTGCGCGCGGCGGATGTTGTCTTAAACCTGACACCTGGAATGGCTGGTGCTGTCCTTGTGGATGTATTTGACCAGACTGATGTCTTGACGATTGTCAACCGAATTCGCAACGCGCTGCCAGCTCCGCTTCATGGCCCGGCTAAAATTGCCGGTGTGCGTTTTCACATTGGCATCGCGCGTCCGGAGCTACAGACTGCCAGTGCAAGCGAGTTGATTGATGCTGCACACAAAGCTTTGAGCGAAGCAAAATTCCGCTTTGAGTATGGAGTGGTCGCCGTGCCGATTCTGCAGCCGGGGCGCTGAACCCAGGCAGGCGCATTCCGCAGGGATGGTGAAGGAGTTGAGCGGAACGTGGGCCGCCATTTTTTGTTAATATATTTACCCGAGCTGTATTCAGTCAAGACAGGCAGGTGCGAAGATGAACTTTGAGCGGGTTACGCTGCAAAATTGCCATCAAGCGCGCGGCATCGTGGTCGTGATCGATGTTTTACGCGCTTTTACGACAGCAGCTTATGCCTTTGACCGGGGGGTACAAGAGATTATTTTGGCCGGTGGTGTCGAAGAGGCCCGAGGACTGAAGGAGATTTTTCCCGGCGCGATGCTGTTAGGTGAGGTGAACGGCGTAAAAATCCCGGACTTTGACCTGGGCAACTCGCCATCAGCGTTATTCGAGCTAGATTTAACTGGCGCGCGCCTGATCCAACGCACCACTGCTGGAACACAAGGGGTGGTGCGTGCGGTAAACGCGGAGCGGGTGTATGCCGCCGGGCTGTGCAACGCTGGCGCGACGGCCTGTTTGCTTGCGGCATTGCAGCCTGAAACGGTTACGTTTGTAGTCACCGGGGTTCTGGAGGGGGGGTGGGGTGATGAAGATTCAGCGTGCGCGGATTGGATTGAAGGGCTGCTGGCAAATCGAGCTAACGACCCACAGTTGACAGCTGAACGTGTGCGCGGCTCGCGCTCGGGGCTGCATTACGATGGGACGCGCGCGGACTTTCCTCCCGCCGATCTGGATCTTGCGCTGCACATCGATTGTTTCTCTTTTGCGATGGAAGTCATCCGCGAAGAGGGGCTATTCAAGCTGCGTAAGCAGCCGGTCAGGCTTTAGGCTTAATACAAAACATGGGCGCAAGCGCGCCCATGTTTTGTATTTGATTGAATTAGTCAGCTGCCGGAACCGCGGCTGCGGCGGATTCCTGCACAGTAAATGGATCGACCTCTTCCATCTGGTGACGGAATTGGCGGGTATAGAGGTTGTAATACTTGCCGCCCAGGCGGAGCAGTTCGTGGTGGCTGCCCATTTCGGCGATCTGGCCATTTTCGATGACCAGGATGCGCGTGGCGCGTTTGATGGTGGAGAGGCGATGCGCGATGACAAAGCTGGTGCGGTCCTGCATCAGGGTTTCCATGCCCTTTTGAATCAGCGCTTCGGTTAAGGTGTCGACCGAGCTGGTCGCTTCGTCCATGATAAAGATCTCGGGTTTGGCCAGGATCGCGCGGGTCAGGCTGATCAGCTGCTTCTGCCCGGTTGAGAGGTTGTTGCCCGCCTCACCGACTGGCTCATCATATTGCTTGGCCAGTTTGGAGATGAACTCGTGCGCGCCCGCCAACCGCGCGGCATCTTCGATCTCGCTGTCCGTGGCATCGAGACGCCCATAGCGGATGTTCTCGCGAACCGTGCCGCTGAACAGGTGCGGGGTTTGCAGCACGACGCCGATGCGTGATTGGATGGCGTGCAGTGAATACTTCGTGTAGTCTTCGCCGCCGATGCGGATCACGCCTTCTTTGGGTTCATAGAAGCGGCAAACCAGGTTGACGATGGTGGACTTGCCGCCGCCGGTGGGACCGACCAGCGCGATGGTCTCACCTTGCTTGACGGTCAGGTTAAAATTTTTGAGGACCGGCGCGTCTTTCTCGTAGTAGAAATTGACATGATCAAAGACAATGTCGCCGCGCATGCTGCCAGGGTCGCTAGCGCCGGGGCGGTTGGCCACTTCAGGGACCGTATCCAGCAGCGAGAAGATGCGCTCGGCCGAGGCAATGGCGTGCTGCATTTCGGCAAAGATGCGCGCAGCATCCTGGATCGGCCACATGAACGAGGTCAGGTAGGAGATGAAGGCGTTGATCGCGCCGATGGTCAGCCCGCCGATCAAAGCTACCTGCCAGCCGCTGTACAAGATGATGCTGCCGAGCGCGAACGCGGTGATCAATTGGACGCTGGGCAGGAAAAGTGCGCTCAGCCAGGCCGCACGGAAGGCGGCCTTGTACATATCACGTGTGACAAGCGAGAACTCTTGCAGGTTCTCTTCTTCGCGCACCAGTGCCTTGACCACGCGCACCCCGGTGATGTTCTCGTTATACTGCCCGGTGATCTTGGAGTTGGTTTTGCGCACTTCGCGGAACTGTTTGAGGATACGTTTGCGGAACTCATAAGCGACAAAGCCCAGCACCGGCAGGGCGGCGATCACAATCAGGGTCAGCTTCCAATTCAAGTAGAGCATGAACCCCAGCGAGGTTAAGATGCTGGTGGAAGCGAAGGCCAGGTCGAGCAGGCCCCAGGTGATCAGGTCGGAGACGCGGTCCGAGTCGGATGTGACGCGCGACATGATCCAGCCAACCGGGGTGCGGCTGTAGTAGGAGAGCGAAAGGTTCTGCAGGGTGTTAAACATGCGCTGGCGCAAATCGTAGCGGATGCGCTCGCCCAAAACCCCGACCGCGTAGATGAAGCTGAAGACCGCGGCGGCCTGGAAGAGCATCAAGCCCCCGTAAATGATCAGCAGTTCGTACAGATAAGGAGTGTTTTTCGCGCCAACACCCTCGTCGAGCATCAGCTTGGTCAGGAAAGTGAACACTGAATCGATCCCAGCTGTGATCGCGATCATGCCCAGGAACGCCAGCGCATATTTCATATGCGGCCGCAGCAGGCCTAAGATCCTGCGCAGGGTCTTGCCTGTAACCTTGGCCTCAAACTCTTCTTCCTCAATGTAATCAGGCATTCGCAATTTCCTTTTCCAGTTCGGCTTCAATGCGAGTTTGGATCTCGTAAATTTGTTTGTAGATGCCATCCTGCTGGACCAGTTCATCGTGCGTGCCGCGCTGGATGATCTTGCCTTTGTCGAGCACCAGGATCAGGTCGGCGTTCATGATGGATTGGACGCGGTGGGCAATGATGAAAGTCGTGCGGTTCTTCATTAACACCTGCAGCGCATCGCGGATCTCGGCTTCGGTTTCGGTGTCAACCGAGGAGGTCGAATCATCCAGAATCAGGATGCGCGGGTCTTTGAGCAGGGTGCGCGCGATGGCCACGCGCTGTTTTTGGCCGCCAGAGAGGGTCACCCCGCGCTCACCGACCAGGGTGTCGTAGCCCTTGGGGAAGGATAAGATTACGTTGTGAACCGAGGCGGCTTTGGCGGCAGTTTCGATTTCTTCCTGGCTCACTTCGCGGCCCACCCCATAGGTGATGTTTTCACGAATGGTGCGTGAGAAGAGAAATGGCTCTTGTTCGACGATGCCGATCTGCTTGCGCAGGTAGCGGCGGGTGTAGGTATTCAACTCGACCCCGTCGAGCCAGATATGCCCGCCGGTGTAATCGTAGAAGCGCGGCAGCAAATTGACCAAAGTGGTCTTGCCAGATCCGGTCGAGCCGAGCAGCGCGACTGCCTGGCCCGGGCTGCAGGTGAAATTGATATCCTGCAAGACCGGGGAGCCGCTTTGATAGTGGAAGTCGACATTTTCAAATACCAGCTTGCCCTGAACGTCGCCTTGCGGAACGTGTTCACCGCTGTCGAGCGGTTCGCGGTCTTCCTTGATGATGTCGAGCACGCGCCCGACTGAAACGATGCCGGTGGAAGTCTGGACGATCAGGCGGCCCAGGTTGCGCATCGGCCAGATGATCCAGCCGACCAGGCCCATGTAGGCAATCAGCGTGCCGATGGTGATCTCGCCGTTGATGGTCATGATCGCGCCGACCAGAATGCCGATCATGGTTTGCGCGCCGCACAGGATATCTGAGGCTGGCCAGAACATGGCATGCATGCGGTTGAGCTGGCGCCCGCGCGAGAATTTCTCCTTGTTTTCCTTGTCAAACTTCTCGATCTCGTAGGATTGGCGGGCAAAAGCCTTGACGACGCGCACACCGCTCAGGTTTTCCTGCAGGGTGGTGGTCAGTTTGGCGTCTTGTTCCTGGAAGGCTTCATATTTTTTGGAGACGCGTTTGAAGAAGAAGGCAGAGGTGATGACCACGAATGGCACAGCGACAACCGAGACCAATCCGAGCTTGAGGCTGAGCTGGCAGATGGCGATAAAATTGACCACGAACAACAGCACAACCCGGCCGGCACCGATAGCCTGGTCGGCGAAGAAACGCCGGACGGCGTCGACATCGGAGGTACAGCGCTGGATCAACTCACCGGTCTGAGTCTTATCGTGATAGGTGAAGCTCAGGCGCTGGATATGGTCGAAGAGGTAATTGCGCAGGCGGCGGGTGATCCCTTCGGATGTCTGCGAGGTCAGCCGGCCGCTGAGGAAACTAAACGACCCTTCGATAAGGGCCAGGGCGACAAAGCCGAGGGCAATTAAAGGTAATGGGTAGGGGAGAATTTTGGCGTTGACATAGTTGTCAATGAAGAACCGGATCAGCAAAGGCGTGAAGGTTTTTGTGATCGCCGCGATGGCCAGGCAGAGGACGGCGGCAGCATAGTGCCAGTGAAAGCCGCTCATCATTTTCCACAGGCTGAGCAGCTTATTGGCGGAAACAGCTTTCTTTAAATCAAAACTGAGTTGGGCGGTCGTGATGGACAAAGGGATACTCCTCCTGAGAGACGACAATGGAACGGGCAGACCGGCCAGAAGCGCAAATTTCGATTATACCATGGGTTTTGTCAAGGTTTGAGGTTTGTGGAACATATATTCTGATTATTGAGTTTTAGATTGTTTGACTGGCTGAATTTTCAATCGCGCACCGGCGCCGGGCCGCATTCAGGGTGATGGTTCTGAAAATGGGCTTTACGACGAAAGTCACAACCTGACATGTGAAGCGCCCAGCGTGGCGCGCGCGGCAGGCGTGGTAAAATAAACAGCGACCGCACAGGTCCAACGAAATTTTGAAGGAGATCGCACATGGTGAGATTAGTTTTGGTCCGCCACGGCCAGAGCACGTGGAATCTTGAAAATCTTTACACGGGGTGGACGGATGTCGACCTCAGCGAACAGGGGTTGAAAGAAGCCCATGAAGGCGGGCGGCTGCTGCGCGAGGGTGGGTACCGCTTCGACATGGCTTACACTTCGGTGTTAAAGCGCGCCATTCGCACGCTGTGGATTGTTCTGGACGAGCTCGATCAGATGTACATCCCGGTTGTGAACCGCTGGCAGCTCAACGAGCGTCATTACGGCGCGCTGCAGGGGCTTAACAAAGCCGAGACGGCTGAGAAATACGGCAAAGAGCAGGTTCACCTGTGGCGGCGCAGCTATGACGTGCCGCCCCCGCCCCTGGACAGCAACGATGAGCGTCACCCGCGTTTCGACCCGCGTTATGCCAATGTCGATGCAGCCGACCTGCCCGCGTGCGAATCACTGGAGCTGACCCTGAACCGGGTGCTGCCATTGTGGGAGAACGAGATTGTGCCGCGCTTGAAACGCGGCGAAAAGATCTTGATCGCGGCCCATGGCAACAGCCTGCGCGCACTGGTCAAGCACCTCGACAACGTCTCGAAGGAAGAGATTGTCGAATTGAATATCCCCACCGGCATCCCGCTGGTTTATGAGCTGGATGATGACATGAAGCCGATCAAGCACTATTACCTGGGTGATCCAGAAGCCGCCAAAGCAGCCGCCGAAGCGGTGGCCAAGCAGGCGGAAAAGAAGTAATTCAGGCCTGCGCGTAATAGACCTGGCGGTGAAGCGTTCCCAACTTGAGCGCTTCACCGCCAGGTTTTATATATCCAAAGGAGGCAGGGCCGGCTGGTAAGACATGGCGAAAAAGCCGTACATTTTTTTAACATGCTGCCCGATGTGCTGTGCGCAGCTCAAACCAATGATGCCCCCGCCCACATCGACCTTGCTCGCCACGATTTGCACATCGTCGCGGCCAGGATAGTTGGGATCGTAAACATGGATCGACAGCCTGTCATCCAGCCCGGTTTCGTAGGCATAGGCCAGTACCTGGTGGTTTTGGAAGACGTCACGCGTGTCAGCCCACTTCACATACTGGATAGCGATGGGGGTCGGAAGGGATAGGTCCAGGCGGGGTTGGATGTTGCGGCTGAATTCATCCCAGGATATTTTTTGCGTGCCCTGTGGGGTGGAGTCGGGCAACCCCATCCATTCCACAAAGCGCATGACCACTGCGCCAAACAGGCCAAATGACTCAAGCTGGCGTTGGTATACATAGCGCTGAATTGGCGAACCATTTATTGGCGTTTTGGTGATGTTAGGAATATCACGGTTGGCCAGGAACATATCCAGCGCGCCGGCTGACATGCCGCCGCATAGACCGTAGATCGAGGTCGGATTGCCCAGGAAGGAGAGCATGGGGAGCGCGAAGGGCAGGAAGTAGCCGGAGAAGGCATTGGCAAATTTCCAGCCGTGCTGCGAGGGCAGAAACCGACGCGGCGATGAATCGGGCAGCGCATAGACCTGGAAGCCCTGCGTCAAGTCGGCGGTGAAGGTCTTGGACTCGCCTTCTTGCGTATAGGTGAAACGCAGATAGGGCTGGTAGGCATCAGCGCTGTCTGCTCTGATTTCCGTGCGTGGAATCAGCGTCCAGTCATAGGGCGGGTTGCGCGGAACCATGACCGTGACTTTGCTCGAGTCTTGGTAGCGAGACGGATCGTATTCAACCGTGAAGATGCCCATACGGTCGCTTTTGCCGGGCACGGAAGTCAGGTTGTCGTCGCTTTTGCCGGGCTGGTCGCGGTCAAAAACCTGGACGGCGACATCACTGGCGGCGATTCCATTTGCATACGTCACGCGCGCGGCGTATTGTACTGGCATAATTCCTTCCTTTCTTGACCTTGATTATACATAGAGGAGCTTTACAAGTCCACATCGGATGTCTCCTGGGATGAAAAAACTGGCGCACTGCGCCAGTTTTTTCATCGGATCGGTTGGTTTATCTACAGAATGCTGTATTGGTCGCCTGGCTTATGGAGCGGGGGGCGCCGCGCGGGTGATGCGCGGCAGGAGCCAGAGCGCGCGGTCGCCGCTTGCCGAACCGCTGGCCTGGATCACCAGGATGAAGCGCACGTTTTTGTCGGCCAGGCTGGTCAAGTCGATGTTGACCTTCGTGAAGTTGCCATCGTATGATTCGTCCCAGTAGCCTAGGGTCTGCACCGCGCCGTTGTCGATCTGATAATCAAGCTGGAAGCGCACTTTGCAGTTTTTGGCTTCATATTCGCAGCCGACGATTGTGCGGAAGGTGTCGCCGGCCTTGATCGCGATCGGGGGATATTTGCCGCGAATCACGCCGTCATTGGTTTGCTGGGGAACCGTAATCAGGCCAGCCTCATCCTCGAGCGAGCCGGTTTCCAGGGTGGGTTTGTCGACGCGCAAGACATAGCCGCTGGCGCTGCCGCTCTTGGTGGCGCAGGGAATGGGTGAAGACGCATTGGACCATTCTGCAGAGCAGAAGTTATCCACGAAGCTGTACGCACCATTGATTGAGGTGGGAGCGGCTACTTTGATTTCGACAAAGAACGCGCCTGTGCCGGATTGGCCGGTGCCGAAAACAACCCCAGACGCGTTGCGCAGTTTCCAATTGCCCTTATAGGTTCCAGGTGTGGATGGCGCGGTCATTTTGAGCGAAATATCAATGGTTTCATTGGGAGCGACATTGCCGGACAGGTTGGTGGCAGCGGGGGTGCTCAAGGCGTTGCCTTCGGTGAAGACAATCGCGTAGGAAGTCGTCCAGGTGCAGGTGCCAATATTTTTGAGACGCCAGGTTTTTACGAAGGTGGCGTTGGCGGTGAAGGTAGTCCCGTCGGGAACGGTGACATCGCTGACAAACGCGGAGGCGTCACAAGGCAGTGGTTTTGGGGTGGATGTGAAGGTGGCGGCGGGCGGTTTGGTTGCTTCAGGTACTTTGGTGTTGGTCGGTTTGGCGGCAGGCGGGGTGGTTGGGGTGGCCGCGCCCGGCGTGGCGGTGACAACCGGCGGCAAAGCGGTTTTGTTGCTTACCTGGGTCATCATGGCTTGCAGTGTTTGGGCCGCCAGCGTGCTGGACATCGGCGCGGTGGTCGAGGTGGGAGCGGTGGGCATATTGCAGGCCGATAGCAGCAGCGCCAGCGAGAGTAAGATAACAATTACGGGTTTGTGGGTCATAAATTCCTCTTGTGAATAGCGCGGATTCAAGAATCCGTAAGGTTCTATTCATCAAACGTACAAGCCCTTAAATGGTTCCCGAAAATTTGATGAATGCGCCGAGATTTGCAACTATTATACGGTCCTTCTGGCTATAATTTGAAATATGCGCCATTTCATGCTGCTGCCCGCTTTATCCTGCCCGGCTCGCTGCGGCTATTGCTTTGGGCCACACGCCCCCCTGACGAATGGCATGACGGAAATTATGGGGCAGAGTATGCTGTCCGCGGCTGCGGATTGGATTCGGCGCGCGGCGGGCGGCGACGAGATCGAAATTACCTTCCACGGCGGCGAGCCGCTGCTGGCTGGCGCGGGGTTTTTCCGGCGCGCGCTTTGCGCGTTTAGTGAAGTAGGTGGAGGGGATCGGCCGATATTTGGTCTGCAAAGCAACCTGTGGCTGTTGGATGACGAACTGTGTGACTTGTTCCGCCAGGAACAGGTGAGCCTGGGGACCAGTTTGGACGGGCCGGAGGAGATCAATGATGCGCAGCGCGGGCGGGGATACTTCCGACGCACAATGGCAGGGATCGAGCTGGCGCGTCAGCGCGGACTCGCGGTAGGCGTGATCGCGACATTGACCGCCCAGTCGGCGCGGCGCTGGCGCGAAGTGCTGAGTTTCTTCCAGAACGAAGGTCTGGACGTTTCCTTTCATGCCGCGCTGCCGCGGTTGGGGCAAATGCGCGGCACTGAGGATTGGGTGCTCAGTCCGGCGGCATTCGCACAGGTCCTGGAAGAGATGGCGTCGGAGATCGGCCAAAACGGATCGGCGGGGAAACGGTGGGTGCGCCTTGAGCCGGTTGTTTCCGCCTGCCAGAGCCTGCACCGCGGGGGTGGGGGCAGCTGTGTGTTTGGCGAGTGCCTGGGCAAGTTCCTGGCAATCAGCCCGGATGGCGGAATTTACCCGTGCCAGCGTTTTGCCGGGCTGGAGCGCTTTCGGCTGGGGAATGTGTTGGATGTGGATTCGCCGGCTGCAATGGCGCACTCGCCAGGCTGGGGCGTGCTGGAGCACCGCGAGGCGCAGATCAACACCGCATGCGCAGGGTGCGACTTTCTGGATATTTGTCACGGTGGGTGTCCCTACAATGCGCTGGCGGCAGGAGGTGAGGGGGTTGATCCGTACTGCGATGCTTATCGGCGCTTGTTTAAAGCGCTGGTTGAGCGGGCAGCGGATGAATTCTTTGCTGCGGAGAACCTGAACCTGATTGTCGATCAGCCCGCACCAGAGGGCCAGTTGCTGCGCAAAGGCGCGCTCCTGGATTTGATGGCGGGCTGGCGCTAGAAATTCCCGCAGATATTTCTTGCGATTTTCCGTTTTCAATGGTATGGTAAGGCCGATCTTACCCCCTGGAGGATAGCATGTTGAATCAAAGCTCGGTTTCATATCTTTCGCCAAAGCTGGAAGGGCGAGCCTGTGATGAAAAAGGCGGTTACGGGGTGTTCGCGCGCGAGGGGGTTTCGCGCGGCGAGCTGCTGACGATGTGGAGCGGGACGATTGTGACCGCCGAGCAGATGCTCGCGCTGCCGCGGGAGGTTTCCACCCACGGGATCCAGGTGGAGGAAGACTTGTTCCAGGTTCCGCTGTGCGCCGATGATCCGGCGGATATGTTTAACCATTCGTGCAGTCCGAACGCTGGGCTGTATGGACAAATTGCGCTGGTGGCAATGCGCGACATCGCCAAAGACGAAGAAGTTTGCTTTGATTACGCGATGAGCGACTGCAATGATTACGACGAGTTTGATTGCGGCTGCGGCATGGCCGAGTGCCGGGGCAGGATTCGCGGCAGCGATTGGGCCTTGCCAGAGCTGCAGCAGCGCTACCAGGGTTATTTTTCGTTGTATCTGCAGCGGCGGATTGAGCGGATGGCGCGCGGAAACTGAGTGCCTGCTGGGGGTGAATTTGGCGCATCGGGCCAAATTCACCCCCCCTTACTTTTTGAGATGAAATACACGAAACCGAATTTATTGGCGAATTGAATAAAGTCGGATACAATTGAAACACCGGGGCGATGGCGGAATCGGCAGACGCAGCGGACTTAAAATCCGCCGGTAGAGATATCGTGTGGGTTCGACCCCCACTCGCCCCACAAATCAGGCAAACCTGTCAGCGTTTGAAAACAAAATAATTGGTTTTCCCTGGGACCGAGGTGATGAAGAAGCTCCCTGCGCAGGTGAATCCGCGGCGCGTGAAGTAGTCAATTGCCAGCTGGCGGTTGGTCATGCTGGTGATGTAATCTGTGCCGGCCGAGAGCCATTGTTGCATTGTTTCCTCATCCAGGCAGTCTTCGGTCAATATATCAAATACGACCCAGCCATGTTCCTTGCAGACGCGCTCCATCTCGGCAAAGTAGCCCAAGATGTTCAGGATTTTTAATCCGTTAAGGACCTTGTGCGTGTGAACCAGGTCTATTGAGCGGTCCGGTGTGGCGGATAACTGCATCCCGTCGGTTGGCTGAGCGATCGCCTTGTATGTTTGCGCGAGCCACTCACGCCATTTCGGGGCAGTTTCATAGAACTCGTAGTGCTCTGGATGGCAACGCTCAATCACCTTGACCATGAAGCGACCTGAACCCGGTCCAATTTCGCATATCCGTTTGGGCGCTGGGTCAAACACACCGAGGCGGGCCATTTGATCGACGGTGTCCTGAGTGGCGCCGGGAACGTTGTGGCGCAGGTCGATGTAATCACCAACCGACAATCCGGCCCTGGCTGCTTCGGCGAGGGTGGTTTCAAAGGGGATGAACGTCTTGAAATCGTCCCGCAGTCGTTCGAGTCTCAGGCCCAAAGGTTCCAAGAATGCATTTACAAAATTAAATAGCATTTTCTTTAAGGTAGGCATTGTTCCTCTTGATTGTCTATTATATACGGATCAAACAAAAAGACAGCGAGTGCAGCATAAATGCAATGATAATTTGATGGCTCTCTTGGAATTCTCATGAGGGAGGCTATATGTGGCGGTAAATTTGGCATTTCCCGCCAAATTTACCGCCACATATACGACCTACCACGGCAAATCCCACAGAACCAATTTGATTTATGCGATAAAAAGAATTATATTTATCCAATAATTTACCGGGAGGAAAAATGACTGCATCACGTCTGAACCATGCCATCGTGATTGGCGCGAGCATCAGCGGATTGCTGGCGGCGCGTGTACTCTCTAAACATTTCCAGAAGGTCACCATCCTCGAGCGTGACGTGCTGCCATCCGGGGCTGAAACGCGCAAGGGCGCACCACAGGGCAGGCACCTGCATGTGCTGCTGGCGCGCGGGCGAGATTTGCTCGAAAAATATTTTCCTGGCCTGACCGTGGAACTGTCCGGGCAGGGGGCGCAGGTCGGTGACCTGTCCGAATCGGTTTGCTGGTTTTCAGATGGGGCCTACACACGCAATTTTAAATCGGGCCTGGTGGGTGTGCAAGTCAGCCGCCCGCTGCTGGAAGCCACCATTCGTGGGCGGGTGCGCGCGCTGCCCAATGTGACTCTCTTGGATCATCACGATGTGGCGGGATTGCAAACCGCGGCCAGCGGCGCGGCAGGTGTGGTGCGCGTGAGCGGGGTGCGCGTGGTTGACCGTTCCAGGGGCGAAAGCGAGCAGGCGGTTCACGCGGCTGACCTGGTGGTGGATGCCAGCGGGCGCGGGTCGCGCATGCTGGCCTGGCTGGAGGAGCTGGGATATGCGCGTCCCAAAGAGGAAAAAATCAAGATTGATATCACCTACACCACCCGTGAGTTTCGCCGCAAGCCTGAGCACGCGGGTGGCAAGAATCCGATCGTGATCCAACCGAGTTTTAACAACCGGCGGGCTGGTGTGATGCTGGCGGTTGAGGGCGAGCGCTGGATCGCCGGGTTGTCCGGCATCCTGGGCGAGGCTGCCCCCGGCGACCTGGAAGGATACATCGCGTACGCGCGCAGCCTGGATGCTCCGGATATGTATGAAATTGTTAAATCGGCTGAGCCGCTGGGTGAGGCTGTGCAGTACAAATACCCCGCCAGCCAACGCCGTTATTTTGAGAAGCTGCGGCGTTTCCCGGAAGGGCTGCTGTTATGCGGCGATGTGATCTGCTCCTTCAACCCGGTCTATGGGCAGGGCATGACGACGGCTGCCTGCGAGGCCGAGATCATCGACGAATTGCTCCCGGCAGGGGTAGATGGGATCGCCAAAAAGTTCTTCCAGCGCGCCGGAAAACTGCTCGATTCGCCCTGGCAGATCGCCGCGGGGAGCGACCTGAACTATCCGGAAGTAGAAGGCAAACGCGACCCGTCGCTCAAACTGATCAACCCGTATATGAGCAGACTGCTGAAGGCAACTTCAAGCGATCCGGTGGTGAACCTGGCGTTTCAAAAGGTGACCAATTTGATTGAACCGCCCGCCAGCCTGTTTCATCCTGCGATTATGGCGCGGGTGTTGTTTGGTGGAGCTGCCCGAAAAGAATGATAGCCAAACACAAACCGGTATAACGCCGGTTTGTGTTTGGCTATCTGGTGAGCTGTGGATTTTTCAATCGCCCAGGCAGGTGCCCACGCGGCGGGCGGCCGCGATCCAGGTGTGATCGAGCGGGACCGTGCGGCGCTTTCCGACCACCTCCTCGAGGGGCACCGGGCTGGTCTTTTTGCCGCGCACGGCGACCATCACCCCGTCTTCACCCTTGGCGATCAGCGCGGCAGCCGAGCTGCCCAATTCGGTAGCCAGCAGGCGGTCCATGGCGGAGGGTGTGCCGCCACGCTGGACGTAGCCGAGAATGGTCACGCGCGATTCCAGCCCGGTCAGTTTTTCGAGCTGCTGGGCCAGGCGCAGCGTTTTGCCGGTTTGGCGCGATTGAAACTCAAGCATGGCCTGTCTGGCGGTGGCCTTTTCGTCTTCGTCTTTGGCTTCGTCGATGGCTTCTTGAAGCCTGGCAAACACCTTGTAATCGTCACTTGACATGGCGCCTTCTGAGACGGCGACGATGCTGAAGCGTTTGCCGCCGCGGCTGCGTTCCAGAATCGCTTCACCGACCTTGTTGGCATCATAGGGGATCTCAGGAATGAGAATGACATCCGCACCGCCGGCAATCCCGGCGCCGAGGGTCAGCCAGCCGGCGTTGTGGCCCATCAATTCGACCAGGATGATGCGGTGGTGGCTGTGCGCGGTGGAGTGCAGGCGGTCAATCGCATCGGTGGCCACGCCGAGGGCGGTGTTGAAGCCCAGGGTTGTGTCGGTCTTGGCCAGATCGTTGTCGATCGATTTGGGCAGGGTGATGATGTTAATGCCTTTTTGCATCAGGCGGTAGGCGTTTTTGTGCGTGCCACCGCCGCCGATGCAGACCAGAACATCCAGGTGGTGGCGGTTGTACGTTTCGACCATCGCGTCGGTCATGTCCATGGTCTTACCGCCAACCGGCATCTTGTGCGGTTTCTCGCGGCTGGTACCCAGGATGGTTCCGCCCATGGTGATGATGCCAGATAGGGCCGACTCGTCCAGGTTCATGCTGCGGTCGTGGAGCAGGCCGTTGAAGCCGTCAAAAAAGCCGATTAACTGCATATTGAATTTGCCGCGGGCCGACTTACCCAGCCCGCGCAATGCGGCGTTCAGGCCAGGCGTATCCCCACCCGCTGTGAGAATTCCGACGTATTTCGCCATGTGGAGCCTCCTATAAAGTCTTGCCGCAGGGTCAATTCCGGCGCGGCTCCGGTAGATGAATTATAGCTGATTGATTCAATCGCAAATTGCTTCACCCCCTGCAAATCTCGCGGTTCGCAGAAACACGCTTTTCAATTGAGAGGAAGGCACGTTTGTATCATCTCAAAAAGTTGGGGCGTTGTGTGTGAATTGGGCGCTTCGCGCCCAATTCACACACAACGCCCCAACTTTTTTTGAGGTGAGACGATGAATCTCATTTTGCGATGGGCTGGCGCAGGACGGTGCGCATTTTGGAGGGGGCTGCCCGGCGAGGATCGCTCAGGTAAATTTCATGGTGCAATCCTGCCAGGCGGTAGCCCTGAGCAAGCGCGTACTGGTGCATACGCTGGATGTTGGGCGCCTCCGCGTCGTAGGGGCCGATGTGCATTAACTGTACACACATGCCCTCTTCGTACGTTTCAAAGTGGATTTCGGCGGCACGCGGACCGGCGTCTTTTTTCGCCAGAACTTGTGTGCGGGCGGTTTCAATCCACTCCGAGGTGACCAGGCCTGGCTGAGCGATCATCATGCGCCATGACCAGGATGCTTTGTCGCGCGTGACAAAGTCATCCATATTTTCCGACCACCACAAGCCTTCGAGCGGCATCACCGCAAAATCCGCGCCGGTGGACTTTTTGATGGCAAATTTAATCGTGTAGGCGAACTGGTAGAGACTTTGCAAGGTCGCGGCGTATTCCTGGCTGGTGTTGGGATCGCCATGGCCGTCGAGCATGATGAACTGCATGGCGGGGATAAATGCGATCACCGGCTCTTTGGCTGAGGGCTGGTAGAGCGGTTTCAGGTTGGTTAGCAGGTCGATTTTTTCAGGCATAGGTTTCTCCTCAGGAATGCGTCGAGCCGGAATGGCAGCTGTATCTGCTTAAGTAATCTTTTGTGGACGCGTGGACTGCTTGCCATTTTGGCAAATTCGGTCCATAATATATTATCCCTCGACCCATTTGATTTAGAAAGGACATAGGCGCATGACTTCTGTGAGTTCTTTGCCCGCGATTCGCCCCACGAAATTGAAAAGGGTTGCTCCAGTGCCTTCGGACATCGAGATTGCCCAGGCCGCCGAAATGAAGCCGATCGCGGAGCTGGCCCAAGAATTGGGCTTGCTCCCCGAGGAACTGGAGTTATACGGCTCGTATAAGGCGAAGGTACGCCTGTCGGTGCTGGAGCGATTGAATGACCGGCCAGATGGCAAGTATATCGATGTGACCGCGATCACCCCGACTCCACTGGGTGAGGGGAAAACCACCACGACGGTTGGTTTGAGTCAGGCTCTGGGCGCTCATCTGGGTTACCGGGTGATCACCTGCATCCGCCAGCCCAGCCAGGGCCCGACGTTCGGGATCAAGGGCGGCGCGGCCGGCGGCGGTTACAGCCAGGTCGTTCCGATGGAGGAGTTTAACCTGCACCTGACTGGCGATCTGCACGCGATCACCGCCGCGAACAACCTGCTGGCGGCCGCGATTGAAGCGCGCATGCTGCATGAATCGGAAGCGACGGACGAGCAGTTGTTCAACCGTCTATGCCCGCAGGATAAGAAAGGCGCGCGAAAGTTTGGAAAGGGCCTGCTGGGGCGCTTGAAGAAATTAGGGATCGACAAGGCGCGGCCGGAAGAACTTAGCACGGAAGAACGCTCTCGTCTGGTACGCCTGGATATCGATCCGGCCACGATCACCTGGCGGCGTGTGATGGATGTCAATGACCGCTTTATTCGCGGAGTGACGGTTGGGCGCGGGCCAGAAGAAGCCGGCCATGAGCGCGAGACGGGTTTCGACATCACCGTGGCGAGTGAGATCATGGCGATCCTGGCCCTGACGACCAGCCTGGCCGATATGCGCGCGCGGATTGGCAATATCGTGATTGGGTTGAGCCGCGGCGGCGAGGCGGTCACCGCAGAGGATCTGGGGGTCGCGGGTGCGCTGACCGTTTTGATGAAAGACACGATCAAACCCAATTTGATGCAAACCGTAGAGGGAACGCCGGTGTTTGTGCACGCGGGGCCGTTCGCGAACATCGCCCACGGCAACAGCTCGATCATCGCCGACAAAATCGCCCTGAAGATGGCCGATTTTGTAGTGACTGAATCGGGGTTTGGGGCCGATATCGGCATGGAGAAATTCTTTGATATCAAGTGCCGCTACTCCGGTTTGATCCCCAGCGTGGTAGTGCTGGTCGCGACCGTGCGCGCGCTGAAGATGCACGGCGGCGGCCCCAAAGTTGTGGCTGGCAGGCCGCTTGACCCGGCATACACGGACGAAAATCTGGACCTGCTGCGGGCTGGGCTTGTGAATTTGAGCCATCACATCGGCATCGCACGCAAGTTTGGCATTCCTGTGGTGGTTGCGGTGAACCGCTTTGCGACTGACACGCCTGCAGAGCTGGAATTGATCCGCAAGACAGCGGTGGATGAGGGAGGTGCGGCTGACGCG
>Ga0172369_10003069_pt1 | contig 22291 bp, 23 predicted proteins | sample LakKiv25m_FD_114539 | JGI IMG/M metagenome (GOLD analysis project Ga0172369, IMG submission 114539) | Freshwater microbial communities from Kabuno Bay, South-Kivu, Congo - kab_022012_11.25m | ecosystem: Environmental > Aquatic > Freshwater > Lake | place: Democratic Republic of the Congo...
AGGGCCGCGGTGCACCAGACCCGGGCCCTCGTGTCCGCGTGCGCAAAGAGCAAGAGCGCGCCCGCTCCCCTCGGGCTGAGCGATTCGGGCGGCGGAGTGGCGTCAACCCGATAGGCATGGATCCTTCCTTGGCGTTCCTTGGCGTTCATGGCGTCTTGGCGGTAGACGGTCGGCCCTCCGAAGCCACTTGACGGAACCGGGCGGCAAGGTACGCTACGGGCGGGCGATTGGACCACGGATGCGCGAAGCCCGTCGCGCAGGCCGGCGCGCGGGGCGGCCGACCGGCGTCTGCCGGCGAGGGCAGGAGGATGACCTTGGCGATGCGTCCGTGTCGGGTGCTGATCCTCGTCGCCGCGGCGGCTCTGGCCGCGTGCCCCGAGCCCTTCGCGAAGGGCAAGCTCGGCGACTCGTGCGCCACCAACGCCGACTGCGTCCACGGGCTGGAGTGCGCCCAGGGCCGCTGCGTCCAGTCGGCCGCCGTTTCCAAGGTCTGCACGCCCGGCGTCAAGCGCTGCGACGCGGACACCGTCGTCGCGTGCAAGGACGACGGCACCCAGTGGCTCACCACCGAGCAGTGCCCGCTCGGCTGCCAGGCCAGCGGCTCCGACGCCTCGTGCATCCGCGGCGGCTGCCCCGAGCCTCCGGGCCAGTTCCGGTGCGGCACGGGCACGGGCGCAAACGAACTGCTGCGCTGCCGCGCCGACGGCTCGGGCGAGGACGCCGTCCAGATCTGCCCGCTGGGCTGCGACCCGGCCACGACGCTGTGCGTCGGAGCCGTGTGCCGCCCGGGGTCGCGCCGCTGCCTGGGCCGCGACCAGATCCAGGTCTGCCGCAGCGACGGCACCGACTTCGACACCGTGCTGTGCAGCGCCGACGCGGCGATCCAGTGCGTATCCGGTCCGGCCGCGGGCGGCAACGCCGACGCGCGCTGCCTCGCAACCCTCTGCACGCCCGGGGCGCAGCGCTGCGACGGGCCGGACGTCGTTCGCTGCGCCGCCGACGGGGCCGGAGAGTCGTACGTGACCACGTGCCCGTTCGCGTGCGCCGGCCAGGGCGAGTGCCGCAAGCCCACCTCGTGCATCCCCGGCGAGCGGGTGTGCGCCTCGAATCACCTTCGCGTCTGCAACTCGCTGGGAACGGGCTTCGACGAGGACGTGGACTGCGCGCGCGGTCTGGACCCGGATTCCGGACTGCAGGGCGTGTGCGTGTCGTATCCGAGCGCCGCGCCAGGCGAAGCGGCGCGCTGCGTCCACCCGACCTGCACCGCCGGCACCGTCCGCTGCGACGGCGACCGGCGCGTGGCGTGCGCCGCGTCGGGCGATCGCGAAAGCCTCCTGGAGATCTGCGTGCGCGGCTGCGATCCCGCCACCAAGGCCTGCCGCAAGCCGCAGTGCCGCTGCGGCGCGGCCGACGCTCCGGGCTGCACCGACGCGCGCGTGCAGCGCTGCGCCCCCGACGGCGGCGGCCTGCAGCTCTGCGACTCGCTGCAACGCTGGGAGTTCGCGCAGTACTGCTCGGCCGGCTGCGTCGGCGACTCGTCGGCCACGCCTGCCGTCTCGGGCGCGCGCTGCGCCAACCCGCTGTGCCCCTCGCAGTCGGCACGCTGCACCGTGGACCCCGCCACGGGCCGCTTCGGCGTCGAGCGCTGCGTCGACGGCGCAACCGACGTCTGCGCGGGCACCCGGCCCGACGGCAGCACCGACGGGCCCTGCTGGGTGCTCGAGCGCCCCTGCGGCGTCGGCGAGCAGTGCGACCTCGGCACCTGCCTGCCGGTTGCGGCCGCCTGCCAGCCCGACAGAATCCGCTGTAGTTTCGAGGACTTGCAGCGTTGCCGCGTCGACGGCGTCTCCGGCTACGACACCATCGGAGCCTGCCTCGGCACCTGCACGGACGGCTCCTGCGACGCGGCGGGCGACTGCGCGCCGTTCGGCCTGTCGGTGCTGCTGGCGGAGGCCGACAAGCCTCTGCCCGGGGACGGCAAGTCCACGTTCCTCGTGGTCAGCGACCTCGTCGCGGGACCGGGCGGGCGCGCGGCGCCGGACGGCACGCTCTTCACGATCTCGGTCGATCACCCGGCTGTCGTGCTCCCGAGCGCGGACGCGGACCCGGATCTGCCCGGCCTCCAGGTCCGGGCCATCGACGGCCGCATCGACTTCGTGCTGCGGGCGCCGGATCCCGTGCCGCCGCCGGTTCCGACGCCTCCCCCGTGGCCGGATCCCTTCACGACCGTCGACGGCGTGCCCGTGCCCGTGCCCCTGACGACGTTCGTGCGTGCCCGCGTGGCCCACCGGCCGACGTGCCTGGCGTCCCTGAGCCTGACTTTCGAGGCTTCCGTGCCGGCCACCGCCGCCTGCGCCGAGGACGGCACCTGCCCCATGCGCTATGCGGCCGAGGACTTCACCACCACGTCCAGGCGCGACCCGATCGGCGGCGAGCGCGGGTGGGACGCCTTACAAGGCACGCTGACGCTGCAGTCCATCGACGCGGGCGACGGCCGCGACGGCGAGCTTGTCGTGGCCTCGGGCGCCACCGTGTCGCTGACGGACCGCGTCGGCGTCGGTCACACGTTCAAGGACGTCGAGTCGGCGCCGGTGCGGGAGATCCGCACCGACCGCATCGCCATCGACGGCTCGCTGGTGCCGTTCCGCACGCCGGGCACGCGCGCGATGATCGTCAACCTGGAGGGTCCGCCGGGCGCGCAAACGTCCGTCGGCGCTTGGGAATTCGTCGTCCTGGACGGGACGGACGGCGGCATGCTGAGGCTGACGCGGCCGCTGGCGCGGGTCTACGGCCAGGGCTCGAACCTGCCCCCGGCGCTGGAGGGCCAGGCCGTCCGTCTGGTGCGCGTGCCGCAGTACGGCCGGGTCACCGTGAACGGCACGCTGACCGCCGCGGGCTGGGACGGGACGACGGGCGGAATCCTGCCGTTCCTGGCGGCCGACGGCATCGTCGTCGGATCCGCCGGGCGCATCACCATGACGGCCGGCATCATCGTCGCAGCCGGAAAGACGCTGGACCTGACCGCGTCGGGTTCCTGGCCGCTCTGGCTGGCCAGCCGCGCCTACTCGGCGGGCAACCAGGTCATCAACTTCGACCCGGTTTCGGCGCGGTATCAGCGCTACCAGTGCGTCGTCGGCGGCACCAGCGCCACCTCCGGCGGTCCGACCGCCACCGGCACCAACGTGGTCGATGGCACGGTGCGCTGGTCCTACCAGGGCGCCGTGACGATTCCGGTGGTCGTCAGCGGCGGCGGCACGGGCATCACGGGCCTCGCGGGCGGCACGGCCGGCACGTACTACGTACACCTGCGGGCGGGCGACATGAAACTCGGCACGCCGGGAAAGATAGCCGCGACGGGCGGTTCGACAGGGCGCGTGCGCGTCGAGGCCGTGACGATCGACGCCGGGTTCAGCTCCACCTGGACCTCGCCGGAAGCAGTCTTCTCGGCGGGCGCTCCGCTGACCGCCCGCTCCCGCCCGCTGCCCTCGCGCGAGGACGCTTGGCTGCCGGAAACCATAGTGCTTTCGAACGTTTCCGCGATCCTGCTGCCGGTCGGCAAGCCGCTGCCGCTCTCGCCCGACGGCACGGTGAACGCTCCGACCGCATATGTGGCGAGCGGGCTGGCGCTCCAGGTTTCCGCGGATGCGATGAGCCCGAAGGACGCGCCGGTGGCGTTCCCGTCGCCCTGGAACGGCCCGCCGACGGTCCTTTCGCTGGACCTCGCCTCCGAGGCTCCCGGGACTTTCCCGACGTGGATTCCCAACCACCTCTACAGCGTGGGCGAGGTGGTCATGAACGGGGCGGTGCCGCCGCAACGCTACGTGTGTACCGCGGCCGGCAAGAGCGCCATCGACCCGGCGGCGGGTCCGAGCGGCACCGGGGCGGACATCGCCGACGGCGACTGCCGCCAGGCGTTCCCCAACGGCTGCGTGCGCTGGACGTATGTCGGCCGGCGCGCCCGGTGGCTGCTCTCGACGGCCGGACAGACCGAGGGCGCGACGCGCGGAATGGCGCTCAAGTTCCAGACGCGGGCGAGGTAGCGGGCGCTACTGCCGGCTTTCGACTTTCGACTTTCGACGTTCGACTTCCGGCTATGGCCTCGCGCCACACTGCCCGGAAGAACCCGTCGCAGCCCTCCCGATCGGGGCCGACCTCCGTGCAGTCGGGAGCGGCGAAGCCCGGCGCACGAAGACGGGTGACGACTTCCGTCGTTTCCTCGGGTTCGGTCGAGCACGTGGCGTAGACGAGCCGACCGCCGGGTGCGACGAGCCGCGCGCCGGCCTCCAGCAGAGCCGTCTGGAGCGACGAGAAGCGGACCGGCGCGTCGGCCGCTGTCCGCCATCGCGCGTCGGGGCTGCGCCGCAGCACGCCCAGTTCGCTGCACGGAGCGTCCACCAGCACGGCGTCCGCAAGGCCATTGAGATCGCGGGTCGCGTCAGGATCCGTGGCGTCGGCCTGCCGAACTTCCGCGCAGGCGACACCCGCTCGCCGCAGCCGCGCGCGCATGTCCCGGAGTCTCGCCGCATTCGCGTCCAAGGCGACGATGCACCCGCGGTCGGACATCGCGGCCGCCAGCGCGAGCGTCTTGCCGCCCGAACCGGCGCACAGATCGATGACTGTTTCGCCGGGCCCGGCCCGAACCGCGTCGGCGACCCACTGGCTCGCCTCGTCCTGCACCTCGAAGCGGCCCTGGCGCCACGAGGGCAGGCCGAAGATGTTCGGCCGCCCGTCGAGCCTCAGCGCCGTGGGCGAAAGCGACGACGGGCGGCTCGCGACGCCCTCGTCGGCCAGGATGCGCGCAAGCTCGTCGCGCGTGTTGCGCAGGAGGTTCGCCCGGACGCACACGGGCCCCGGCCGGTTCATCGCGGCGGCGAGCCGATCCGCACCCTCGACACCGAGCCTCGCGATCCATCGCTCGGCGAGCCACGGCGGCAGCGAACGGGAAAAAGCCAGTCGTTCCGCCGGGTTGGAAGGGCAGGGGGGATGTTCCAGCGACTGCCGGAGCGAGTCCGCGTCGATTCCGGTCAGCGCCGCCGCCTCGTCGATCGGCACGCCCTCGCGATCGGCGAGAAACAAGCCCAGCCACAGCTCGCGCCGGCCCCCGGCGAGTGCGTCGATGCGCCCCCGCCACAGCGAAAGGCCCAGGGTCCAGCGGGCCACGCGGGCGCGGTCTTCGCGGGAAAGCCCTCGATTTGCGTGGAGAACGCGATCCAGAACCCGGTCGGCGTGCTCGCCGCCGACGATGCGCCGGATCGCTTCCTCGACGAGGTCGCGCGGCACCTGGTTCACGGGATCGCCACGAGCCGGCCGCGTCAGAAAATCTGCACCTGGCGGCCGTCGGGGAGCCGGCAGGCGCCGTTGTGCGGGTCGCCGCCGGTGCGGATGATTTCGGTCGGCTCCGGAGCGTGGCGCTGGCCGGTCAGCTCGGTGTCGAGCATCCGCAGCATGGCGCCCGAGAGCATCGTGACGAAGTAGCAGGGAATGCTCGGTTCCTTGTGCTCGGCGCCCACGCCCGAGTCGTCGGTCAGGAACAGGTACCGGCCGCCCGTAATCTGCGCCTCCGTGCGGAAGGTGTACTCGGCCAGGTCGCCCGTGCCGCTGGCCGCCACGGGGTAGACGTGGACGCCTTTCTCGCGCAGCGCCCGGACGGCCGCCACGATGGCGCCCGCCTGGTCGGAATGGGCCGGCGCATCCGCGACGTGGAACACCACGCGCGCCGTGTTGCCGCCGCGCCACGACAGCAGGCTCGATGCGGAAAGCGCCTGTTCCAGGGCCTCGGGGTAGTCGCCGCCGCCGGAGGCGTGCTGCCGCTCCAGCGAGTCGCCGAAATCCGCCGCCTCGGTGAAGTCCCGGGTCCGCACGACGTACGCATCGCCCTCGTCGCGGTACGCCACGAGCGCCCATTTCTGCGACACCCCGCGGTAGCGCGCCTGCACCGCGCCCACGATGGCGTCGAATTCAGCCTTCAGATAGCGGATTTCGTCGTCCATGCTGCCGGTGGTGTCCAGCACCAGCGCGATGTCGAGCTGGGCCGGCAGACCCGCCTGCGCATCGATCGTCACGATGGCCGTGTCGGAGCTCCCGACGACGAAGGGCAGGGTGACCGCCGCGCCGTCCGACTGTGCCTCGATGTCGACCGTCGCTCCCGGCGTCGCGCCGTCCCAGGCCGGGAAGAAGTACAGCCGCCCTTCCGCGCCGGTGACGCCGCGCGCAAGTTCCCGGTTTTCCTGGCGAATTTCGACATCCGCGCCCGGCAGCGGAGCGCCGGCCGAATCGCGCACGAGCACGAGCACGCGGTCGTCGCGAGGCACTCGGGGCAGGCCGGCGATCTGCTGCGCGTCCATTTCGGCCAGATACGCCCGGTAGTAGTCGAAGTTCAGGTTGTCGTCCCAGGCGCCCGCCGTGAGCGTGTCGGGCTTGACCGGCACCCGCCCGCCGCCCTCGTCCGGGCCATCGAGCGGCGTCTCGCAGTCATCGCAGCCTGGGACGCGAGCGCCCCCCTTGGATTGCTCGACCATGTCGCCGCAGCCTGCGACGAGCACCAGCACTGGAAGCATCGAACGGCCGACCATGGCTGCCTCGCCCCTCCGGACGAGCCGGTTGTAGCAAGGTCTGCGCCACAGGATTCGCCCGAATTCGGGGCGAATCGGTTCGCACCGGTCCCATACACCCGTCCGGCGCGACATCGATGTCCTGGCCGCGACGCCCTTGCGGGCGCACGAACGTCCGCCTCCCGACACGCCGAGTGGCGTCCGGGGTACAGGCGCGTGGGCAGCCGGCCCGCAGACGACCTGTCGGGGTGCGAACCCGTTGCCCGGGTGTTTTTCCGGTCTTACCCAAAGGCAGAGGCGGAGCCGCGTCACCGCGGGACACGCCGGCACCGATGGGATCAGTGGACGAGTCGCTCCGCAGCCCTTTGCATCCCGGCGCGCCCGCGGGCGCGCCGGCGGGACCCGGTCGTGATCGGACCCGGGAGCCCTCGACGCTCGGGCGCCGGTACGCCCACGCGCTGGCCGAGTATGTGAGCGGTCCCCGCGAGGACGGCCTGCAGTCCGCCTACGCGCTCGGCCGCGCGGGCATTGCCGCCGGATGGGGGATGCTCGACTTCGTCGTGGTCCACGGACGCGAGCTGGCCGCTGTGCTGCAGAATGCGCCCGACTCGCGCGCCGCGGCCGCAACGGCCCAGCGTGCGGGCGAGTTCCTCGCCGAGTGCCTGGCGCCGTTCGAGATCATGAACCGCGGCTTCCGCGAGTCCTCGACGGAGCTCCGCCGCCTCAACGAGACGCTGCGACAGAGGGCCGCGGAGCTGGCGGCGGCCAACGACCGCATCCGGGAGCTGTCGCGCGCCCGCTCGGCGTTTCTCGCCGAAGCCGGGCGGCGCCTCGCCGCCTCGCTCGACTTCGAGGCGACGCTCGGCGTCATCGTGAACCTGCCCGTGCCGGACATCGCCGGGTGGTGCGCCGTCGATCTCGTCGATGATCAAGCGCAGGTGCGACGCGTTGCGTCATCCGACAACGCGCCGGGCCGCGCGGGTGACGGGGGAGCGTGGACCGAGCTGGCCGCGTGCGTCGATCGCGTGCTGGCCGACGGCGCCTCGTGTGTCCAGGCACACGGCGAGCGGGCCGGCGCGATCGTGGTGCCACTGGCGGCGCGCGAGCGGGTGTTCGGCGCGCTGGCCCTGGCGCCAGTATCGCACCGCGCCGACGGCGGCGAGACGGGCCTCGCCGAGGAGTTCGGACGCCTGGCCGCGATGGCACTGGACAACGCGCGCCTGTACCGCGAGGCGAAGCAGGCCATCCGCGTGCGCGACGAGTTTCTCTCCATCGCGTCGCACGAGTTGCGCACGCCGCTGACGCCGCTGACGCTGAGGTTGCAGCTCGCCGCGCGCCGGCTGCGCCAGGGCCAGCCCGTCGACCTGCCGGCCATGGAGGCCGCCATCCGGCACGTGCAGCGGCTGGCGTCGCTCATCAACGACCTGCTGGACGTGTCGCGCATCGAGGCGGGGCGGCTGCAGCTCCGGCTTGCGAGCGTGGCGCTGGAGCCGCTGGTGCGCGAGCTGGTGTCGACCTTCGCGCTGTCGAACCCGGATCGCGTCATCCACTTCGACCCGGGGCCCGCGCCGATGGTGCGAGCCGACCGGCCCCGGCTGGAGCAGGTGGTCACGAATCTGCTGGAAAACGCAGTGAAATACAGTCCCGGCGGGGCCGACGTGTGGGTGAGACTGGAGCGCAGCGACGCGCAGGCCGTGCTGAGCGTGCAGGACCGCGGCATCGGCATTCCCGCGCCGCAGCAGGCACGCGTTTTCCAGCGCTTCTTCCGCGCGGGCAACGCCGGGCCCGGCACGTTCGGGCTGGGACTGGGGCTCTACATCTGCCACGACATCGTGCAGAGGCACGGCGGGCGCATCTGGGTCGAGAGCACCGAAGGGCAGGGATCGACGTTCCGCGTGGCGCTGCCGCTGGACGGCCCGGCGCCGGGCACGGAGGAAGGCACGCATGGCTGACGAGCTGAAGCCGCTGGCACGCGAGGCCGGCATCACCGACGAGGAACTCGCGCGGCGCAAGGCGTTTCTGGAAATCGGCGCCGAGGACGAGCAGAACCTAAAGCGCCTGAACGAGACCGCGGTGCAGTATGCCGGTCCCGTCATAGAGGACTTCTACCGGCACATCATGAGCCACGACGAGTCGGCGGCCTTCTTCCGCGACCCGCGCGTGCTCGAGCGCGTCAAGAGGCTGCAGAAGGAGTACTTCCTGCGCCTCACGCAGGGCGGCTACGACGCGGCGTACGCGGAGAACCGGCTGAAGATCGGCGCCGTACACGAAGCCATCGACATGCCAGTGAAGCTCTACCTGGGCTCGTACGCGTACTACCTGCGGTCGGTGGCGTCGCGCATCCGCGACGCGTACCGCGAGACGCCCGAGCGCGTGCTCGACACGTTCATGAGCCTGCTGAAGGTGGTCTTCCTGGACATCGGCCTCGCCATGGAGACGTACCTGGTGCGCCGCGAGCGCACCATCCGCCAGCAGGAAGAGGCCTTGCGCGAGCTGTTCACGCCCGTGCTGCAGGTGCGCCCCGGGCTGCTCATCCTGCCGATCATCGGCCCCATCGACAGCCAGCGCGCGCGGCGGCTCACCGAGCAGCTCCTCAAGGGCATACGCACCAACCGCGCGCGCGTCGTCGTCATCGACATCACGGGCGTTCCGAGCGTCGACAGCCGCGTGGCCAACCATCTGGTGCAGACGGTGCAGGCCAGCCGCCTCATGGGCGCGCGCGCCATCGTCACGGGCCTGTCGGCCGAGGTCGCGCAGACGCTCGTGAACATCGGAGTGGATCTCGCCAAGGTGAACACCGTGGGCGACCTGCAGGGCGGCATCGAGGAGGCGGAGCGCATTCTGGGCTACCGCGTCATACAGGACCGCGACGGGCTGCCGCCGGCCGAGCATGCGTGACGCCATGGGGATTCGACGGGTCCGGAGCAGCCGCATGGAGCCCGCCAGGGTGGTTCGACTGGCTCACCATGAGCGGGCGCCGGGGCACGATCGCAAGGGTGCGGCCAGAGGCCGCCCGCCCACGTGCGGCCAGGGGCCGCCGATCCGACGTGCGGCCACAGGCCGCCGCTCCGACTGGCCTCGCGCGGAATCTGCTGCCTGAAAGGAGACCTCCATGCGGGTGCCGATTCTCAAGCAGGGCCCGTATCTCATCGCGAGCGTCCAGTCGGCGCTCACGGACGCGGATCTGCTCGCGCTGCGCGACGAGCTGGCGACGGAGGTGGGCCGCTCGCGGGCGCGCGGGGTCATCGTCGACGTGACCGTGCTGGACGTCATGGACTCGTTCGCGACGCGCATGTTGCGCACCATCGCGCACGTGACGCAGCTCCGCGGGGCGGAGACGGTCATCTGCGGGGTGCAGCCCGAGGTGGCCTTCACGATGGTGCAGCTCGGGCTGTCGCTGGAGGGCGTGGAGACCGCGCTGGACCTGGAGGAGGCCTTCGCGCTGCTCAACCGCAAGCTGCAGGCCAGGCTGGGGACGGGCGGCCATGGGCGATGAAGCCGTGGAGTACCCCATCCGCACGGATGCGGACATCCTGACGGTGCGCCAGGCGGGCCGCGAGCTGGCCCGCGAGCTGGGCTTCTCCGGCAGCGACGTCATCATCGTGGCGACGGCGATTTCCGAGTTGGCGCGCAACATCGTCGTGTACGCCAGGCGCGGGGAGATTCTGCTGGCGAAGCTGGAAAGGGGAGGGCGGGCCGGACTCGAGGTGACGGCGCGCGACCGCGGGCCGGGCATCCCCGACATCGCGCTCGCGATGCAGGACGGGTTCTCCACGAGCAACAGTCTCGGGCTCGGCCTGCCGGGCACGCGCCGGCTCATGGACGAATTCGAGATCGAGTCTCAGGTCGGCCTGGGCACGACGGTCGTGTGCCGCAAGTGGTTGAGATGACTGGAGAAATTCCGCACCCGTGACGCCGCCCGGTCCCATCGTCGAGTGGGCCGCCGTGTCCCTGCCGCTGCCGGGCCAGGCCGAGAGCGGCGACCTGGAGTTCGTCGCGACCTGGGACGGCGGGGCGCTGCTGGCCGTGGTCGACGGCCTCGGACACGGCGAGGACGCGCTCGCGGCGGCGCGCACGGCGGTCGCGGCGCTCGCCGCGGATCCGCGGGCGGAGCCGGACGTGCTGCTGCGGCGCAGCCACGCCGCGCTGCGCGACACGCGCGGCGCGGTGATGAGCGTGGCGCGCATCGACGCCGCCGGCACCATGACTTGGGCCGGCGTGGGCGACGTCGAGGGCGTGCTGGTGCGGGCCTCCTCCGGCAGGCCCGGGATGAGCGGGGCGGGGCGCGCCGGGGCGCGGGAGTGGATCGTCGCCCGCGGCGGCGTCGTGGGCTACCAGCTTCCGGCGCTGCGGCCCTCGACGCTCGCGCTGCAGCACGGCGACTGCCTCGTGTTCGCGACCGACGGAGTGAGAGAGGGGTTCGCGGACGAAATCGACCTCCGCGCGCCGTGCCGGGCGCTGGCCGAGCGCATCCTCACGGAGCACCGCAAGGGCAGCGACGACGCGCTGGTGCTGGTGGCGTGGTATCTGGGATAGAGGCGAAGCGCCGCTACGGTCCTGACGTCCCGCGCGACGTGCCGCCGGTGCGCCCGTCGGCGCCGGGGGCTCCCTGAGCAAGCGCGCCCCCGGGCACGGCCTGCGGCTGAGGCATCGCTGCTGCGGGCGGCAGGGCGACGCCCGCGCGTGCGGCCGCCTCCCGCGCCGCGGCGACCGACTGGAAGGCCGCGGCCCGCTGCGCCTCCATCTGCCGCATCATCGCCGCCTCCTCGGGGGACATGCCCTCGTTCGGATCGGCGGGCACGGCCGCGCGCGCGGCCGGAGGCGGCGCGGGCTTCGGCTCCGGGGCGGCGGCGGGGCGGGGGCGCGCTGGCTCGGGCGGGGCCTTGAGCTTCGCCTGCCAGCCGGCCTCCTGCCTGCGCCCCGCCCCCTCGCGCACGACGCGGGCGATCTTGGGGCGCGCGAAGGTCCAGTCGATGCCGTTGCTGGTGATGACGACCGCCTTGTCGTCCTCCTTCTTGACGACCCCCACGTACGTCTCCCCGTTCTGGAGCACGACGGTGTCGGCGCGGGCGGCGGCGGCGAAGACGAAGGCGGCGAGGGCGGCTTGGATGCGCATATCGCCATGATGCACGAACGGGCAAGCCTGCTGGAAGGGCGTCGGATCGCCGGGACCGGGAAATGCAGGCGATTCGCAGGCCCGCTGTACTCTCTGCATAGATTATCGCCGGGCCGTCGATCTTGCGCGGTGCGCGGGCGGTTCAGTCGTCCGGTCCCTTCGCCGCAGCCGCGATCCGGCGCGCCACCTCCTGCATCCGGGCTTCGTCGAGGCTCGCCCGCGTCGCGTCCCGGCGCAGCTCGGCGTTCTCGAAAAGCGCGCGGCTGACCTGCCAGAAGGTCATCTCGTAGTTCTCGAGCGCGGCCAGACAGCACAGGAAGCGGATGACTTCCGGGTCCTGCTCGGCCTCGATCTGCGCCCATGCGTCGGTCGTGAGGACCCGTCGCCCGTTCTGGACGAGCCGCGCGAGGCTCCGCAGCGCCGCCGTCCTCTCCCCGAACACCGTTTCCTCCAGCCCTTCGCTCGGCTCGCGCAGGCGGTTGCGCGCGCGCCACACCGCATACGCCACGGGTTCGACCAGGAGCCGCTGGTATTCGTCCAGCTTCGCCGGCGGAGTGACGCACAGCCTTTCCGCCGCGTGCGAGTCGTCGTCCCGCCAGGGCTTGCACGCCAGTTCGCGCACGGTCTCGCCGAGGTTGCGCAGCGCCTTGCTCTCCTTCGCACACCTCTTGTCCAGCCGCGCGATCGCCCTTGCGAATTCGGCCGGACCCGCCACCGCGGCGAGCGCGGCCTCCACCCGCGCACGGCCGGGGCGGACGCGGAGCCGGTGCCCGAACCGGGCCGAGCCGAGCACGATCTCGGCCATCGCACGGACGACGACAGGCGGAGCGGCCGCGAGACGGTGCAGGTTCTCGACGAATCCGGCGTCCGGCTCGGGCCCGGCGGCTCCGGCATCCACGAGCGCGTCGATGAACTTCACCGCCGACAGCTTCGGACCGGCCGGGTGGGCACAAACCACGCGGCAAAGCCTCTCCAGGTCGCCGTCGGCGTCGAGCCAGCCGGCGAGCAGTCCTTCGAAGTGCCGTCGGTCACGGCCTGAACGCACCAGCGAGCGAGCCAGGAAGGCGTTCGCCTCGCCTTCTGTCAGTCCCGACACCGCAGCGGCCGCGAGATCGGCCGGCTCCCCGAGAAAGCGCTCGACTGCGGCATCGACGGCCGGGGTGTCGGCGACGCCTCGCACCCGGCGGACGAAGGCCGGGCCGTCCACGAGCACCGGAAGCGGCACTTCCCGTCCGAGCACGGCACTCGCCCACTGCACGGCCTGCTGGCCGTCGGACCTGTCGATGTCGCCATGGGCGACGGCCCGGCCAGGAAAGCGCGCCTCCACCACGGTCGCCGCCGCCAGGACGGGCAGGTGGATCGGGCCGCCCTGCGTCTTGTCCCCGAGAACGCGGGCGGCCCCGTTCCATCCACCGTCTTCGCGCGCGCGCAGAAGGATGTCCGAAGAGTGGGCGCGCCCGCCGCGGGCGGTCTTGGTCCGATGCCCGTAGTGCGCCAGATCCCGGTACATCAGATGGCTCTCGGCGGTCTGCAGGCTCGCGCGGTCGCCGACCACGTGCCAGTGGCGCCGGGAGGGATCGTCCGCGTCGCAGGAGATTTCAGGCGCGTACACGAGCAGTTCCGAGCCGAGGATCGTGCGTCGCGCAAGCGAGAGCAGGCCCCCCGGGTGCGCCTGCAGCAACCGGAGCGTCTCGTCCCAGGCCGCGGCCCACTCGGAGGGGTCGATCCGCCCGGCATCGATGTCGAGATGAACGTGGATGCCCATGGTTCTCCCCGCGCGGCTCGTCCCGCGAGCCCTGTTCGAAGCGCCCCCGCATCGATCCCCGCGATCTGCGGGGGCGCCCCTCGCGCGAAGGGGCTGTAGCACGGGGGTCCGACATCGGGCCGGCGGGCCCCGGCCTGCCTTCGTCTCGGATGCGGGAAACAGGCCGAATTGCGCGCGTTTCGACGTCCCCCAGGTGGCCGGCCGGTCGAAAAACTCCATCGTTGTAGCCAAGTCGCGGGCGGATGGCCGCCTTGACGCCCCGGCGCCCGCGCGGCTACCGTCGATGGCGCATCGCGGAGGTCCGAGGCCGTGCCGGTCATCTCGATGTTCTACGGAATCGTCATCCGGATGTACGCGCTGGACATCCGGCAGCACGCGCTTCCGCACATCCACGCGAAGTACGGGGACTTCGAGGCGTCCCTGTCCATCGCCGAGGGCGAGGCGCTGGCCGGGAGCCTTCCGCGCAAGCAGCTTCGGCTCGTGCAGGCGTGGATCGAGCTGCACCGCGACGAACTGCTGGCCGACTGGGAGCTGGCGGCCGGCGGCGAGAACCCGTACAAGATCGCCCCCTTGTGAGGCCGCATGCACTGGGATGTCACATGCGTCGAGCCGCTGGGCGACCGGCGCATCCGCGTCGAGCTGAAGGACGGGCGCACCGGCGTCTTCGACCTGACGCCGTATCTCGGGCACGGTGTCTTCCGCGAGCTGCTGGACGAGCACTACTTCCGCCAGGTCGGCATCCTGTTCGGAGCCGTGACCTGGCCGCACGGTCAGGATATCGCGCCGGAAGCGCTGCTCGAGGGGCTGCAGCCGTCCGCATAGGGGCTGCCGGCGACGACGAGCACAAGTGCCCCCGCGGGTCAGACTCCTCGCGCTGCGATGTCGTCCGGTTCCCGCTGGAAATCGGCCGGATCGCAGTCGATCGCATACAGCCCCAACGGGCCCGCGGCGATGAGGAAGTCGTCGAGCGTCATGCCGAGGGAGCGCGCGCCCGCGCCGCGCGTGAGCCGCCCCTCGCGCACCGCATCGACCACGAGCAGGAAGCGAGCCCGTTCTTCCTGCCGCTCTCTCGGCACTCTGGCGAGATCCTCGGGCAGCTCCACGGCGATCCGCATCGCACCATCCTCCGGCAGGAGTATGGCGGGTCGGGCGCCGCGCGCCCATCGCTCGTCCGTCCGCCAGCCCTTCAGGGAGGGCGCCCTCGCCCGCACAGGCCCGCACAGGAGGGGCTTGACGGGGCCGGCCTGCACGCCGAGCAGTACACGAGGCCGCCTCGTTTCCGGCCCGCGTGCCCGCTACGGGAAGTCCAGAAACGCCGCCCCCGCCGGACCGTCGCAGTTCAGAACGCACCTCGTCAGCAGATCCTCGACGCCCAGAAGAATGGGGATCGCGCTCGAGAAGCAGCAGTACGCGCGCACCCGTAGCGGCGGCGTCGCCGCCCCGTGCTCGTCGGCAAGAGCCAAGTACAGCTCGGCCAGGTCCGCGGCGACGCTCGTGCCTCCGACCGCGACGCGAAGCCCCGTCGCAAGCGGGCGCCGCGCCGCCGGCTCCCAGACCACCTGCGGCAGCAGGGTCAAGGGTGAACCGGTGTCGATCCAGCCTTCATGCACCGCTCCCCAAGCGTCGCCGTTCCAGAGAGCGACCCAAGTGGCGAGGCGAAGGTTGCGGGCGTGAACACCTGCTGCCGCGAGGTCGGGGTGCGGCCAGCGCTCAAGCCGCAGGACGATTCGCGTAGAAACCCGGATGCCCCTCGACCAAGGCGACGACCGGCTCGGCGCCCGGATGGCTCTCCTGGACGCGTCGCTCGACCTCCGCCAGGTCCGCCGACGCGGCGACCACCTTCTGGTCGAGCACCGCCACCCAGCAGTCCGGAAACTGGCGCACAACCTCGCCGTGATTCGCCGAAAGCCATTCCGCGTCGCGAAGGTAGCCGGGCGAAGGGACGGGCGGCGGCAGCGTCGGAGGAGGCAGCGGCCCGGACTGGGAGAAGCTGTGCGACACCGGAACCTCCTGAAGAACCCCTGTTCAGTATGCGCGGGTCCGCGCCGCCCGTCAAAACGGCCGGGCACGGGCCAGGCACCCCGCTTCATGTTGCGCCGCACAATGAAGCTGCCGAAGCGACGCAGCGCGGTCTCCGATCGGAGCCGTTCCTACACCGGCGACACCTCGCGCCGCCGGTGCGGCCGCTCCACGCGCTTGTTCTCGGTGAAGCGCAGCGCGCGCGCGAGCAGCGGCCGCGTGTCGCGCGGGTCGATCACGTCGTCCACCATGCCCAGCGCCGCCACGCGCCGGATGTCGATGTGCGGCCGGATCTCGTCCGCGAGCGCCTTCTGCATCGCCTTGGGGTCCTCGGCCGCCGCCAGCGCCTTCGCCGCTGCGATCGACACCAGCCCCTCTGCGCCCATCACCGAAATCTCGCCGCCCGGCCAGCTCACGATGAGATCCGGCTCGTACGCCCGGCCGTTCATGACATAGTAGCCGGCGCCGTATGCTTTCCGTAGAATAACCGTCAGCTTGGGCACGGTGGCGCTGCTCGTGGCGTAGAGGAACTTGGCCCCGTGCCGGATGATGCCGGCCTGCTCGACCTTGCTGCCGACCATGAACCCGGGCACGTCCTGCAGGAACACCAGCGGGATGCGGAACGCGTCGCACAGGTTCACGAACCGCGCGGCCTTGTCCGACGCGTTCACGTCCAGGACGCCGCCGTAGAACATGGGGTTGTTGGCGACGATACCCACCGGGCGGCCGTCGATTCTCGCCAGCGCCGTCACGATGTTCTTGGCCCACAGAGGCTTGATCTCGAACGTGCGCCCGTGGTCCACGACGAGCGCGATGACCTTGCGCACGTCGTAGGCGCGCCGCGGCTCGTCCGGCACGATGTCGAGAAGCGCCTCCTCGCGGCGGTCGGCCGGATCGGTGCATGCCGCGCGCGGCGGCGCCTCGTCGCAGTGCGAGGGGAAGAAGCCCAGGTACTCGCGGATGGCCGCCAGGCACGTCGGGTCGTCGGGGTATTCCGCGTCCGCACATCCCGAAATCGCGTTGTGCACGCGCGAACCGCCCAGGTCCTCCTCCGAGATGTCCTCGCCGACGGTGCTCTTGACGAGGTACGGCCCGCCGATGGCCATGGAGCTGTTGCCCTTGACCATGGGGACGAAGTCGGCGAGCCCGGGAATGTACGCGGTGCCGGCGGCGCCCGGGCCGACCATCGCGGCGACCTGCGGCACGACGCCGCTCATGACGACCTGCTCGCGGAACAGGTAGCCGGTGTCGGCGAACCGGCTGATTTCGCGCCCGCCGCCGCCGAAGCCCGAGTCGCCGATGCGCGCGCCGGCGCTGTCGACGAGCCACACCATCGGGACGCGCTCGCGCAGCGCCAGCGAGCGCAGCCGCGCGACCTTCGTCTCGCCGATTTCGCCGATGGACCCGCCCAGCACCGTGAAGTCGTAGGCCGCGCAGCAAACCGGGCGGCCATCGACGTTCCCGAAGCCCGTGACGACGCCGTCGGCCGGAGTGGGCTTCTGCTCCTCCTCGGGCAGGTCGCCGTTGTTGCGGGCGAGCATCCCCAGCTCGACGAACGTGCCCGGGTCGAACAGCCGGTCGATGCGGGAGCGCACGTCCAGCTTGCCCCGCGCACGCTGGCGCTCCACGCGCTCCTTGCCGCCCATTTCCCGCGCAAGTGCCCGAAGTTGTTCAAGTTTCGCCACGCGTTCACGCATCGTCATGAGCATCTCCCGGCCCCCTCCCCGACCCCCCAGTCAAGCGGGGAACCCTCTACTCCGCTCCAGGTGAGCGGGGCGCCCTTCATACCTCATCCTTCATTCTTCATCCTTCCGATGCGCCGCCATCGCCCGCTCCACCGCCTCGCGCAGCGCCCGCCGCGCCGGCTCCGGAGCGGCAATCTCCGCCTCGCCGCCCCACGAAAGCACGTACGACACCAGCCACGGCAGCGACGTGTACGCCACCGACGCATCGGCGCCCCCGTCGGGCAGCGCCGTCGCCCCGGCATGACGCGCCCGCGCCGCCGCGGCCGCCGCCGGCGCGAAGCGCACCGTCGCCCGCGGCAGCTCCGTACACGACTCCAGGCTCGCCACACGCCGCGCCGCCTCCGACAGATCCGTTTCGGGCAGCGGCGGGAAGCGCCGCTCGCGCACCGTCGCCCGCGCGATGCGATCCAGCCGGTACATGCGCTCGGCACCCGCCTCGTTGCGGGCGCTCAGATACCGCACGCCGTCCACCGTCGCCGTCGCCCGCGGCTGCACGACCCTCGCCCGCGCCGCCAGCTCGGTCCTGGCGAAATAGAGTATTTCCAGCTCCCGGTGCAGCGAAATCGCGCGATCCACGCTCCGCGCGACATCCTCCGGAGCGTCCGCCGGCGCCTCGGCGAAGCGGCGCAGCAGCGCCTCGTAGAGCGCCTTCTGCGCCGGCGACACCGCGCGCGCGAGTTTTTCCACCGCTCCGTGCAGCACCGGGTCGCCCGGCGCCAGCAGCCGCGCCGCCGCCGCCAGCGCCGCCGCCTCCGTGGCGCTCAGCCGCGTCGGCCGCTCGAACGACTGCGCCAGTCGCACGTAGACGCGGTCGTTCTGCACGTCGATCTCGACCAGGTCGTCCGGACAGAACGGCGGAGACCCCACCAGCGGCAGCAAGTCGAGATCCTGTCGCAACTCCTGGACGCTGCAGTCGAGCTGGCGGGCAAGTTCCTGCACGGAGATGCCCGGCCGCGCCCTCGCCGCCGGAACCACGACCAGCAGGCGTCGCAGCCGTTCGTTCACGGCGCCTCCTGCAGCCGCCGCGCGAGCGGGGCGAGACGCCGCACCAGAAGCGCGCGCGCCGAGTCCGGCGAACGGATGGTCGCGCCCGGGCCCAGCGCCAGGACCTCCGCGACAAGTCCCTCCACGTATGTGGCAGGGCAGGGCGATCCGGGCTCCAGACCCAGCGCCCGCGAGCCGCTTTCCGCCAGATCCGGCGCGAACTCCAAGTCGACCTCCACCGGCGCATGGACGCGGAGCTGCCACGAGTGCGCAGGCAAATGGACGGACGAATCGAAGTCGGCCGGCACCTCGAACTCGGGCCCGGACGCTGCCGGATTCGCCGGAGCACAGACCCGGATGCGATCGGCGTAGAAGGTACGCACCGCGTCGCGCCGGTGGCAGAAGCCGACCATGGCGAAACGTCCGCGGCGGGCGGTGAAGGCCCACGGATCCACGTCCCGATCCTCGCGGTCGTCGGAGTAACGGATTCGGAGGCGGCGCCGATCGGCCAGCGCGCGGGCGATGCAGTCCTCCACCTCGCCGGCCCCGGCGGCCCGCGCGTAGACGAAAGGCCGCGACGGCCGCGGATCGGCCGGCGAGCGGGCGCGCAGCTTCGCGAGCGCGAAGGACAGCTCGGTCCGCAGCGGGAAGGCGGTGTCCAGCGCGACGGCCGCGACGGCGTGCAGCGCGGCGCGCTCGTCGGGCGTGAGCGGAATGTCGGGCAGGTAGAAGGCCGAGCGGTCGATCCGGTAGCCTTCGCCGTCGTCGTCGTCGGCCGGGTGCCACTGGATCGGGACACCGAGCTCTTCCAGCACCGTCTTGTCACGGGCGAGCTTGCGTTCGGCGGCGTCGGCCGAGGCGGAGTACTCGTCCGAAAAAGCGTCGAAAATCGCGGACTTGGACACTCGTCCGCGCGACTGGAGCAGGAAGGCCAGCAGGTCGAGCTGGCGTTGGGTCGGGTCCATCCGGTCCCCCGGATCGCAGGCCGCGGGCGCGCGACCGCTCGTCCCGGGCGAGTCCGGGAGCGAGCGCCGCCGTGCGACGGACGCCTCAGGCCTGGGTCGTCTCCTCGACCTTCCACTGGACGGCGGCGATGTTGTCGGCGGGGATTTCCACCTTCTTGCCGGCCAGCGGGCCGTCGGAAGTGCCGATGATCCAGTAGCTGGCGCCTTCGCGCACGATCTTCTCGATGCCGGGGCCGGTCTGGATGACCGTGATGTTGGGGTGGACGGGGAAGCGAAGGTAGATGATCTCGATCTCGTTCACGCCGGCCTCCGGGCGAAGGGGGAACCGCCCGTGTATACCGTGGCTTCCGGCAGCGGGGAAGGGGGGAGCGGCCGTTGCAGGCCCCGCCACCTTTCGCCGGCCTCGCGCAAGCGATCGGAGTGCAGCCGTCTCGGCTGCACAACCGGTGTGCGGCCGACCCGGCTGCACGAGGTCGCATTCCGCGGGGGATGCACCCTGCGGCCGGGACGGCCGCAGACCGATAGTGCGGCCGAGACGGCCGCACTCCGGTCGGAGGCCCTCGCTCCGCCGCCCGTCCTACTGCGTCACGCCCCGCACGGCCTCGACGGCCTCGAGCTGCTTGCGGCGCAGTTTCTCGCCCAGCGTGCCGCGCAGCTCGCTGCCCTTGGTCGGCGCGAACGCCAGCCCCACGCCCACGCCCACCAGGATGCCGATGCCCAGTCCGCTCAGCGCCGTCCACCACCAGCCCGACTGCTGCGACCTGCGCACCAGCCCCAGCGTGTCCAGGATGTCGTCCCCCGAGAAGTTCCGGAACGCGTCTCTCGCCCGGTCGGCCGCCCTGTCGTATGCGCTCATGTCGCCCCCCCGCCCGGGCGGCCTCTGCGGCCGCCGGCTCTGCCTCTCGTCTCCGCCCGCTCAGCGCGGCCCCGATCCCGCCGCCGCCGCGAGCTGGCTGCGCACCAGCGGCACCAGCAGCGCCCGCGCCCCGACGCCCAGCAGCCGCCTCGTCAGCGGCGTGAAAAGTCCTCCGCCTAGAATATAACCCGCCCCGGCCGCCCACGCGAGCGTGCGCAGCGGGTGCGCCCGGACCGATCCGATCACGTCCACGCGTCCGCGCAGCTCCTGCGCCGCCGCAGACAGCTCGTCGCGCAGCCCGCGCCAGTCGTCGCCCAGCGCCCGCGAATGCTCCAGCACGCGCTCGGCCCTCCCCGCGTCTTCCGGCATCCGTCCCCCGGCACGGCCCTAGCGCCGCGACGCCAGCTTTCCCACGAGAAATCCGAGCGCCACGGCCCCGGCCAGGCACACGACCGGCCGCTGGCGCACGAAGTCGGCCGCCGTCTCCAGCGCCTCGTCGAGCTGGCGCCGGGCCGCCTCCATCGTCTCCTCGATGCGCTCCTGGAGCGCCGCCTCGCCCGGCACTCCGGGGTGCTCGGAACCGTTGCCTCCCGTCGGTGCGGATGCGCCCTCGTTCCACTGCGCCATGCCTGCCTCCGCGTGCGGCCCGTGGCCGCCGCTCCCGCCCGGCGGCCCGCGCCGCCGGAATTGTCCGCATCGTCCCGCGCCCGTGCTCCGCCGCCCGTCTTCCCGCGCCGCCCGCCGGCTCGTGCGCGGGTCTGCCCGCACACCGGCAACGTACGCAGGCGCCGGCGCCCCCGGAAGACACGGAAGGGGCGCCTGCGGGAGGGCGGAAGGGAGCGGCGGACCGCCCTCCGGGGCGAGCCACCCCGAAAGGCCGACGCCGGGAGGCGAAAACCGCTATTCTGGGGGCCCGGCGGGGGGTGTCCCGACCGGACGGAGGCGCGGATGCGGCGGCAGGGCTGGATGGCGGTTCTGGCCGGAGCGGCGGTGGCGCTGACGGGCGCGCCTGCGGCCGCCGGATCGGCGAAGAAGAAATCCGACGCTCCTGCGGATGCCTGCGCCAAGGCCAAGGATGCGGCCGGCTGCCGCCGGCAGGCCGCAGAAGCGGCGGCGAAGGCGGTCGCATCCGACGAACTGCCGGCCCCGGCGCCGGCCACCGACACCAAGCCCGTGCTGCTGGGCATCACGCGGCCGGTCGGAGTGGAGGCGGCCGCCGCCGCCGCGACCGGACTGGACACGTATCTGTCGCGGATGCTGGGCGTCCCTGTGCAGGTGAAACTCTTCGCCGAGGCGATGACGCTGGCCGAGGCGATCGCGACGGGGCGCGTGGACGGCGCCTGGCTCACGCCGGTCGGCTACGTCGTCGCGTCGGAGTACGGGCCGCTCACGCCGCTGGTGCGCCTCGTGCGGGAGGGGTTCACGAGCTACCGGTCGGTCATCTTCGTGCGGGCGGACTCGCCGGCCAAGGCGCTCGACGACCTGAAGGGGCGCACGATGGCCTGGGTGGAGCCGGGCTCGGCCAGCGGGCGCATGTTCCCGCGCGCGCACATGAAGCGGCTCGGACGCGATCCCGACCAGTTCTTCGCCAGTCAGGTCGACCTGCCGGACCATCGAGCGGTGTGCTTGGCGGTGCTCGAGGGCCGTGCCGACGCAGGCGCGTCGCTATCGGACGAGCGCAAGGCGGGCGAGCCGCTCGTCGCCGACGGCTGCCGCTCGTCGGGCCTGGACCCGGCGAAGTTCCGCGTCATCGAGAAGACCGAGCCGGTGCCCAACGACGTCGTCGCGGTGCGCGAGAAGTTCGACCCGAAGCTGGCGGCGCGGCTCCGGTCGGCGTTGCTCGAGCTCCCGAAGAGCGACGAGGGCCGCAAGGCCATGACGGGCATCTTCCAGGCCGACGGGTTCGGTCCCGTGTCCGACGCCGACTTCGCCCCGGTGCGCGCGGTGCAGGCGACCCTGGAACTGAAGTAGCCGGCTTTCGACTTTCGACTGTCGAGCGCCTTTTTCCGACAGTCGAACGCCGAACGCCGGCTCCTACGTTTCGCGCGGCAGCTCGACAAGCCGATCCAACTCGTGGACGCGGCGTTCGGCCTCGGGCGTCCATTCGGTGCCGGCTTCCATGAAGCGCAGCGAGTCCAGCTCGGGCTCGGCGCCCACGAGAGCCGACTCGGACGTCTCGCCCCGATCCAGGACGAAGCTCGCCGGCCCGCGCGACACCGGCACGTTCAGCGCCGCACCCGGGCCCACGTGGGGACCCCCCGGCTTGTCGTACACGCGGTTGTAGTCGAGC
>Ga0172369_10003071_pt1 | contig 22282 bp, 16 predicted proteins | sample LakKiv25m_FD_114539 | JGI IMG/M metagenome (GOLD analysis project Ga0172369, IMG submission 114539) | Freshwater microbial communities from Kabuno Bay, South-Kivu, Congo - kab_022012_11.25m | ecosystem: Environmental > Aquatic > Freshwater > Lake | place: Democratic Republic of the Congo...
AAGCCGGGCTCGAGGGTTGACGGTTCCGGCTGTCCCCAGGTTTTTCCCTCATCTCGCGATCGGATGAACACCGCCCGCCGCGGGCCTTCACAATTCGGGTTGCCGTAGGTAAGGTTAAGCACTGCCTCACCCGACTCAGTTTTAAGCAGGCCGGCATAGCTCTGGTACGTTTCAGGATCGACTTCGCGGCAGGGAGTGATCCAGTGCTGCGCGGGGGCGCGCAGGCCGGACCAGGCGTTCGGAGGGTACGTCTCGCCGGCGATTGTCACCCGGTCGATGCGCGGCGCTTCGATATACGGGGTCTGGATGGAGGCAAAACCGACGCGGCCTTCGGTATAAGTATGATCCTCGACATCCGCCACCGGTATATCGTTGATCCAGGCGCGCAACCGCGGGCCGGCTGCCTCGACGCGCACGTCGTACCACTGCCCCAGACAGGCGCAGAGGCCCGGCGCCATGCCGAAGCTCAGGTAGCGCTGCAGCGGCGTGCCGTCGGCGACTACCATCCCCGCCCAGCAGGCGCGCGAGCGGAACTGCTGCCCGCCGAACGGAATTTCAAATGCGTAGAAACGACGGCTGTCCCGCAGACGGAAAAGAAAGCGCACGGTGACGACGCTCCGCAGCTTGAAGCGGAAACTCGCCGTAAAGTCACGGTAGGCGGCATCTTCGCGGACGGCAATATATTCGACGGCTGTTCCGTCGGGCGGCGCCAATTCGCCATCCGCCCCTTCCGTCCACGCACCGTTCAGATAAGTCCAGGCGCCTTCACCGAGCCGCAAGGGCTGGCTGGTGGTTGCATGCATTGTGCACCTCCACAAGGAAATTTTGGATTTTGGATTGTTTTCCCGTTAGTGATGAACAGGTTAATCCAAAATCTAAAATCCAAAATCTAAAATTATTTGGCCTGTTTCAACTCCGCCACCGCTTGCCGGAACACCTCGCCGCGGTGCTCCATGTTGCGGAACATGTCGAAGCTGGCACAGGCGGGGGAAAGGAGCACCACGCCTTTGGGTTGGGCCAGCTCGAAACCCAGGCGCACGGCGTCGGGCAGCGAGGCGGCGTAGTGAATTGGAAAAGCAGGATCGGCACGGCGTGTCGCTTCAGCGATGGTTTCCGCCGCTTCGCCGATGACAATGAGGGCGCGGGCGTGGTTGGCGATATCGACGCCCAGCTCGGAAAAATCGGTTACTTTCGCCCTGCCGCCGGCGATGAGCACGGGGGGAGTGGCGGAAAAGGCCTGCAGCGCCATGCGCACCGCCACCGGGGTGGTGCCCTGCGAATCGTTGAAGAAGGTGACGCCGTTCACGGTGTCCACCTCTTCCAGCCGGTTGGGCACGCCGCGGAAGGCGCCCAGCGTCTCTGCCGCCACGCGCTCGACGGGCAGCCCCAGCGCCGCCACCGCGGCCACCGCTTCCAGCGCGTTGGAAAGGTTGTGTTCGCCGCGCAGGCGGATACCGGCGCGCGGCATCACCACCACCGGCGTTCCCCGCACTTCGGAAACGATCTGCCCATCGGCCACGTATACCCCGCCGGGCATCTTCTCACTGACGCTGGTGCGGATGACGCGCGCGCGGGTGGCTGCCTCCACGCGGGCACTCTCCGGCCTGTCGGCATTAACCACGGTGAAATCCTCTTCCGTCTGCCGCTTGAACAGGTTTAGCTTGGCCGCCAGATACAGCTCCATCGAATTCTCGTAGCGGTCGCGGTGGTCGGGGTATAAATTCGTGAACACGGCGACGCGCGGGTGGAATTCGTCGATTGCCTCGAGCTGGAAGCTGCTCACTTCCGCCACCAAAACCTCTTCCGGCCCGGCCTCCGCCGCCAGCTCGATGAGCGGCAGGCCGATGTTGCCGCCAACGCGCGCGGGCCGGCCCAGGGCGTCGAGGAGCAGGCCGATGAGGGTGGTGGTCGTCGTCTTCCCCTTGGTTCCGGTGATGGCAATAATGGGAGCGCGCGCCAGCCGGTAGGCGAGCTCGATCTCGCTCAACACCGGCACGCCTGCTTTCATGGCGCGCTGAATGGGCGCGATGGCCAGCGGCACACCGGGGCTGGGCGCCACCAGGTCGGCCTGTTCGATGTCGCGGTACGCTTCCTCCGGTCCGAGCTGCAGCCGCACGTTTAAACCATCGAGCTTTCGCACCTCCTCCGCCAGCTCTTCCGGCGTTTTCTCGTCGGAGATGGTGATCAGCGCCCCGCGCGCCCCAAGCACGCGCGCGCAAGCGCTCCCGGTGCCCTTCGCACCAAGGCCGATGATATGAATGCGTTTTCCGGCAACCTCGAGCATGGATTCTGAATTACAGGCGAAGAGTGATAATTCCTGCAGGGGATATGATTATGGCGGGAGTTCTTTTTTAAAAGGAACTCCCGCCACAATTATATGACCGGCATCATTTTGCTGCCACCGGTAGCTTGTCCCCGATCAGCGCTACGGGCACGGGGCGCGGCTGACCCTGCACCTGCGCGGCGATCTCCTGGGCGCGGGTGACGCGCTCCGCCGTCGCCGGGTGCGTGCTCAGCCACTCCGGCGTGCGGCTGGCGCCGGACATCGCCTGTAATCGCCGCAGGAACAATACCATCCCATTGGCGGGATAGCCGGCGTTGTAGGCCAGCTTGATCCCTACCTGGTCGGCCTGGTATTCGTCATCGCGCGAGTGCGGCAGCTCGAGGGCAAGCTGGATCGCCAAATTCGCCGCCGACTGCACCGCCGAGCTGGAGCGCGACAACACCAGCTCCGAGAGCAACTGGTAGGTCATGCCGCGTTCGATTGCCTTCACGGAATGCCGCTCCTTGATGTGCGCGATCTCATGGCCGAGCACTCCCGCCATCTCGTTATCCGACAACCCCAACGCCACCAGCCCGCGCGTCACGTAGACCGGGCCGCCGGGCAATGACAGCGCATTGACATCATCCATGTTGATTATTTTGAATGTCCATGGCAGGTTCGGACGGCCCGAAACCGCCGCTATCGCCCTGCCTATGCGCTGAATGCGCGGAGTTTGCACGGGATCGTTCACCACGCCATACTGGCGCTCCAGATCGGCCGCGGCCTGCCGGCCTATATCGATCTCCGTCTGCTCATCGATGCTGACCAGGTTCCCGTTGCTGCAACCGGTAACGCCCAGCATCACCGTTAATCCCAGCAGCAACACCGAGCCGATAGACAATTTCCACCATCGAGGCATAAATCGATACCTCCTGACGCGATTCGTTCCGTCAGTTAGATACCCCATCTCGACGCGCGGATGCGGTTTGTTTGCGAAACAGCGGCGACAGTGTGTAAAGTGAATGACACAGGGCGGCTGCGCCGCAACCAAAGACAGAAACTGCACCTGTTGGCAAGGAATTCAGCATTAATGATACAGGGCGGCTGCGCCGCAACCAAAGACAACAACTGCGCCTGTTGGCGAGAAATTCAGCATTAGTAATACAGATGGATGGATGGATGGTAGGTAGAGAACGCCCTCCGCGGCGTTCCTTGCCGCGTATCCCCCCGCACCGGGTGGAACGATGGAAACCGGAACGCCACAGAGGGCGTTCCTCTACGGACTACCTTTACCGAGCTTGCGGCGCACACGCGTGACCAGCATGTTGACCTCTTCTACGCGCATCAGGTAGAGCACGGTGAAGTAGACCAGCATGCCGGCGCCGCCAACGACGATGTAAGGCAGCAGCGCGAGAAGCTTGGCGGTCTTCCCTGCCGCGTTGCCGGGCATGGGAAGGAAATAGGCGCCTGCCAGCAGCAGGGCGACGAAGGGAAGCAACGCGACGGCGACTTTTCCGAGCAGGATGAGGGTCTGCCGGCCTTCGAGTGAGCGGAGTTTACCGCGCATCATCACGTAGAGCACCGCTACCTTGGCGCCTTTATAAACCACCAGCGCCGTCGCGATAGCGAGCACGCCGAGGTGCCAGTGAAACACGCCCAGGTAGGAAAAACCGATGTGCAGCGGCGAGAGCACCATCCCCACCACGATAGGCCGCAGCGTGTCGGACATGGCGAAGTAGAACTGCAGCACGATAATTTCCAGCGCGCCGACGAGCATGCCGGCGGCGTAAATCTGCAGCGGACCGGCCGTCAGCCGCGCGGACGTCTCGCCGAATTTCTCGCTGCCGAACAGGCCGTTGACAATCGGATAACGCATGATGACGATAGCGAGCGCCAGCGGGATGAAAATGAGGAACATCATGCGCGTGGCCGACATCAGCATGCCGCGCAGCCGCTCCTTGTCGCCGACCACCGCGATATCCGCCAGGAAGGGAAACAGCGCGATGCCGAATACATACGGGAAGAACTGCACCGGCATGTCGCACAGCGTGCGGGCGTATTTCAGCGCGGACAGGCTGCCTTCCGCCAGCGTGGAGGTGAAGCGGGTGTCCATCACCTGCCGGAAAATAGAGAACAGCACGCCGATGATAAGCGGCAGCGCCAGCATGCCGAAGCGACCCAGCCCGGGATGGCGAAGGTCCACGACGGGCCGATAACTGCGGAAGCGCCGGCCCAGGCCGAAGGCATGCACGGCAACTTTCCCGATTGCGCCGCAGACAAATCCGGCCGCCAGCGCCAATGGACCCCACGCGCTGCCGGCGAAGAGCACGGCGAAGAGCAGCACGGAGGCTTTGAGCACCATATCCGCGGAGGCGGGCAGTGCGAATTGCTTGTAGGAATTCAGCAGGCAATAGGTGAGCGATGAAGCGGTAAGAAAGATCGACGCCACCAGCATTACGCGCATAAGCGTGATGGTGATGGGAATCAAACCGGGATCGCGCGCTCCATCGCCGTTGAACCAGTCGGGCACGAACCAGGGCAGCACCTCCGGCGCGAAGAAGATGCCCAGCACCGCCAGGGTGGCGGTGAGCAGGACGATAATATTGAGCGTGGTGCTGGCCAGCCGCCAGGCGTCCTTCTCGCCGTGCTCGCGCAGGCGCGCAACGAAGACGGGCAGAAAGGAGTGCATTATCACCTGGTCGCCGAGCTGGAAAAGGTACATGGCGATATCGCGCGCGGCGTTGTAGGCATCCGCCCGGTAATCCGTGCCGAAGTATTTCGCCAGAATCATCTTCTCGATCAGCCCGAAGCACTTGATGATGACCTGTACCAGCATCAAAGCGCCCGTCGCGCGAAGGATGCGGCGGGCGGTTTGGGCCGGTGAAAGATGGGTTGTGGGTTGCTCGGTTTGTACCATGCGCGTCCGTCCTGCGACAGGATAGGCGATTTGACACCGGACAGAACGTTTTGTCACGGAGCGCGGATTGCCAATCCGCGCGAATGATCGATACTGGAGACTCGCGGATTGACAATCCGCGCTCCGGCGCTATTTGACCTTCAGCACCACGCTGCCGATCTCGATGGTGTCGCCGACGCGCAGCAGATGCTCGGTGACGCGGTTGCCGTTTACGTGGGTGCCGTTGGTGCTGCCGGTGTCGCGCAGTTTCCAGCCTTCGTCCTCCAGCACGATCGCCGCGTGGTGGCGGGAGATGCCGGGATCGGCGAAGGCAACCTGGTTGAGCGGGCCGCGGCCCAGGGTAAGGTTATCGGTAAGAGGCACCGTGCGGCCCGTGCCTTCGCCGGCGATGATATCCAGCGAGGTTGGCTGCGAGTTGATGAGCGCGGTCTTTTCCGTATCGGCGGCGGTGGCATGGGCGGTTCGCGCGGTCAAGGGAGCGGAGTAAGAGCGCAGCACCGGGGGCGCGGGCGCGCCGCTGGGGGTGGCGGAGGCGTTGTTGGCGGCGGAGATGCTCATCTCGCCCATCTTCACGTCATCCTCCTCGGCGAGGTGGATGGCGACGGAACCGATGACCTGGTAATTCCGCTCGGAGATATATTCGCGCAGGTACTGTTCCAATTCGCTTAACAGCCGCACGCTGATCTGCTGGAAGGACTGAAAAGTCTCCGGCGCCAGCGACACGGTATATTCGTTGGGCACATAGGTAGCGCTGACGCTGACCGTTCGGTGAGACTCCACCTCGCGGGCCAGCCTTTTCGCGATTTCGATCGGTTGCAGCGAAGTGCGGAACGCGCGCGTGAACACTCCTTCCACGACGTCTTCCAGCGCTCGCTCCAGACGGGAGAGAAGATCCATGACGTGCTCCTTTGGATAAGTGACTAGTGGCTGGTGACTGGTGACTAGTGATCGTGGCCCCGTAAAGTTTACCTGTCTCACGATCACTTGCCATTAACCTGAAACACTAGTCACTAGCCACTAGCCACTCATTTCAGGCTGTCCAAAAACCGTCCGATTCTCTTCATCGCCTCTTCGATGAGCGGCATTGCGGTGGCATAGCAGCAGCGGATGTAGCCTTCGCCGCACTCGCCGAAGCCGCTGCCGGGCACTACCGCCACGCGCTGTTCCATCAGCAGGCGCTCGGCGAACTCGACGGAGCTCAGGCCGGTGTGGCCGATATAGGGAAAGACGTAAAACGCCCCCTCCGGCTCGAAACAGCGCAGGCCCATCGCGCGCAGCCGGTTGAGCACCACCCGCCGGCGCTGGTCGTATTCCTCGCGCATGCGCGATATATCATCGTCGCCGCGCTGCAGCGCCTCGATGGCCGCCTTCTGCGCGGGGGTGGAGGCGCACATGGCGGTGTAGGCGTGCACCTTGTTCATCGCCTCGATGAGCGGCGCCGGTCCGGCCGCGTAGCCCAACCGCCAGCCGGTCATGGCGAAGGCTTTGGAGAAGCCGCTCAACAGCAGCGTGCGCTCCTTCATGCCGGGCAAAGCGGCGAAAGATATCGGCTTGCGGCCATACGTCAGCTCCAGGTAAATCTCGTCGGAGATCACCAGCAGGCCGCGCTCTTCCACCACTTTCGCCAGCGATTCCATACGCTTTCTCGGCAATATGGCGCCGGTGGGGTTGTTCGGGTAGCCAATGAGCGCCACCCGCGCGCCGCTTGCGACGACAGCGGCGTCTAGCTCTTCGGTGGTGAGCTGGAAATTGTCCGCCTCCCGCGTGGGGATGGCGACCGGCCTGCCGCCGGCCAGCGTCACGGTGGCGGGATAAGCGACGTAGGAAGGCTGCGGCACCAGCACGCAATCGCCGTCGTTGAGCAGCGTGCGCATGCCAACGTCCAGCGCCTCGCTGACGCCGACGGTGACGAGGATTTCGGTATGTGGATCATAATCGAGGCCGAAGCGCCGCGCCAGGTATTTCGCTATTTCGCGCCGCAGCTCAATCAGTCCAAGGTTGGCAGTATAGTGCGTGTATCCGCGCTCGACGGAGAATATCCCCGCCTCGCGCACCCGCCACGGGGTGACGAAATCCGGCTCGCCGATGCTCAGCGAGATGGCATCCGGCATGGATTCCACCAGCCCGAAGAAGCGGCGAATCGGCGATGGCGGCAGTTCCCGCACGCGGTTGGAGATGAAGGCCCGGCAATCGATCGGCATGTGTATCCTCGACGTTACGAGTATAGCAAAGGCGGGATGGTTCGGGCAAGTGAAACTGAACTCCGGCAGTCGTGGAGGCGTTCGGAAATCGACCTATGTTTTTGCTTTGCCGGGCAGGATATGCGCAGGAGCCGCCGAATACGTTAATTGATGGAACGATGTCGAGGAAGACGATGGGTATGGTTGCCGGCGCTGCTGCTGCTCGGGGCGGGGGTGTTGATCTGGCCCTCGCTGGTGCGGATGCAGCCGGGTGTGCGCCGGGTGCTGGGGACGCGGCCCGCGGCGAAGAATTTCGGCGAGCGGCTGGCCTACGCGGCGGAGGATATCGTCGATCCCACCGTGGTCTACGATCCAGCTTACATGGCAATCCCCTACCCGAACGGCGATGTGCCGGCCAACCGCGGGGTGTGCGCCGACGTCATTATCCGCGCTTACCGTAGACTGGATATTGACCTGCAGGCGCTGGTGCACGAAGACATGCGGAAGAATTTCTCCGCCTACCCGCGAAACTGGGCCCTACGCCGTCCCGACACGAATATCGACCACCGCCGCGTTTTCAACCTTGCCGCCTTCTTCAAACGCCACGGCGCCGCCCTCCCCATCACGGATAACGGCAAAGATTACCATCCCGGCGACATCGTAGTCTGGCGGGTGGCGAACCAGGGCCACATCGGCATCGTCTCCAGCCTGCGCAACCGCGCCGGCACGCGCCCCCTCATCGTGCACAATATCGGCGGCGGCCAGGTGCTGCAGGATATGATCTTCCGCTACCCGGTGATCGGGCATTACCGGTATGGGGAGTGATCAGGCTAATCCGCATTACTGATATGTCACCACGATCTCTTCCGGCGCCTTTTCCGGCGTCTCGGTGACCTGTGCCCAGCACCTTGCCGCTGATGCCGATCGTATACACCCCGAATGGCGGGGTATTTTGAGCAGTAAGTTGACTGTTGCGTAATAAAACCACTCATATATCTGCGCGAATCCGCTCTCTCCAGTATGTCTTCCATTCCTGATTGCGGACGATCGCTGTGGCTGGAATCTGATAGAAAATCATACCTGCTCCCAGCATGTCGACGCAGGCAGAGAAGGCGTTAAAGACGGATGAGATGACGATCCAATCATACGTTGCGTGCGTAAAGGAAGTCATTATTATTGGAAGGAAGCTAAGAATTACGAGAGGCATAAGCAGTATGGCAATAAAGCGATTTCGTGTCAGTTCTCCATGGTAATGTGCATATGCTATCAATTTTGCCGGCCAGAAACCGAGTACCGAATGAGACGCCCATCCCATTCCGGGATGGGCGATAGCATGAACTAACTCGTGGACGACAATTGTACCAATAATTGTAAGTACGAAGGTCGGTATCGAAGGTGCTATACCGAAATCAGCAGAGACGATCTTGCTCCAGAAGAATAAAACGCATAATGCGGTGAGTATACCAATGGGAAGCGCGATAAGCTGCAACAACCAGACAGAAGGCTCTTTCAGCATCTTCCATGAATCATCTGGCAAGAAGTCAGGCGAAGCTGGTATTGGTCCGAAGTGAAATCGCATGTGCAGACCTCTTCCGGGTGTGAACAGAACTTACAGCGATTGGAGGCGTTCCACCACCTGCCCGATCAGCCAGTCCGGCGTGGAGGCGCCGGCGGTTACACCGACGCATTTGATACCGTGGAGGTCGGCGGGATCGATTTCACCGGCGGTTTCGATGAGAAAGGTTTTCGGGCAGGACTGGCGGCAGATTTCCATCAGGCGGTTGGTGTTCGAGCTGTGGCGGCCTCCGATGACGTAGAGCGCCTCGACGCGGGCGGCCAGCTCGCGGGCGGACTCCTGGCGGTCGCGGGTGGCCAGGCAGACGGTGTTCTCCACCACGCAGCCGGGGTAGCGGGCTTTGATGCGCTCGACCACTTCGCGAAAAGTGCGCTCGTTGACGGTAGTCTGCGCGATGACGCCGGGGGTGATGCCGGCCGGCAGCTCGTCCACCTCGTGCGGTTCGGTGATGATGTAGGACGCTCCGGTGAAGTAGCCGAGGATGCCCGCCACCTCCGGATGGCCGGGGTGGCCGACCACCACCAGCGTGAGGCCGGCGCCGGCGAATTCGCGGGCGATGCGCTGGGACTTCGCCACGAAGGGGCAGGTGGCGTCCACGGTGTTCAGCGCGCGCTTTTTCAGCCCGTCGATGGTATCGGGGCGGGCGCCGTGGGCGCGGATGACCACGGTGTCGCCGGTGATCTCCTCGGGCCGCTCGGCGGGGTGAATGCCGGCGGCGTCCAGCCGCGCGGTTTCCTGCGAGTTGTGCACCAGCGGGCCCAGCGTGTTCACCGCTCGCCCCTCGCGCTGCGCCGCCTCCGCCAGCTCGATGGCGCGGCGGACGCCGAAACAGAAACCGTAGACATCGGCTAGTAGAACTTCCATGATTGTTTAAGTGGCGAGTATTGCCGAAGTATGCTAACCTTTCTCTTTCACGATAATCGGCAGCTCGCCGCCATCCCACTTTTTCTTCACTTCGAGTATAAGTTCGATTTCGATACACGCCCCGAGCGGCAAAGCCGCCGAACCGAGCGCAAGGCGGGCGTGTATGCCAGCTTCGCCGCCGAAGACGTTGGCCAGCAGCTCGGAGGCGGCGTTGAGCACCAGCGGCTGTTGCGTGAAGTCCGGCGCGGAGTTGACATGGCCGGCCAGGCGCACCACGCGCTGTATACTGTCCAGCCCGACGACATCCTCGATAATGGCCAGCGCGTTGAGGGTGGCCTGCCGCGCCGCCGCCTGCCCGGTTTCGATTTCGACTTCACCGCCGAGTTTGCCGGCAAATTCAGGCGGCAATTTCTCTTCCACCAGCGGGAGTTGACCGCTCAGAAACAGCAGATTGCCGCTTTGCACGGCTGGAATATACGCCCCGATGGGCTTCGGCGCCGGCGGCAGGGATAACCCGAGCGACCCCAGCCGCTGCAATCGCATCGCATACATTAGCACCTCCAATACGGTCTCATTATAACCGGTAGCGGGGGAGGAGGCCAGCCCATGACAAATCATATATAAATCATGCTCTTACTCTTAATCTTACTCATCAATACTCTTTCTCTAACGTGGGTTTTGCCAACAACCCAACGATTCAGGCTTTTCAATAGGCTTACCTCGCGGTGGTTTCGATACGGCAACAGAACAATGGAAAGAATCGATCAACTTACCTGCCTACTCAACCACCGAACTGAGCTTGCCTGGCTTAGCGTATCAACCTGTTATTCGTTGCGGTTTTCAACCTCAAAGGTACTATTTGTCGGATATCGGACATGTCGGACATGTCCGACATGTCCGATATCCGACCAAATAGAGTAAGAGCATGCATATGATAGTTTATTTTGCCGACGTATCCCGCACATAGAAAAACATGATCGATCCGCCGGGCGGGGCGCGATAGAAGCGGGGGGAGAAGGACATTTCGAGTTTTTTGCTAGCCCAGGCCGGCGGAACGAGCAGGTAGCGGCCGTCGGAGCGCAGGGCGGTCATTTGCGTCACGTCGCCGCCGTCGAGATTGACCGCGCCCCAGGCGCCGAAGTTCTGCCAGAACCGCTGGAGGTCGGCAAGTGTCCAGCCGCCGTCGCCGGGGTGGCGGGTGTAACGGGCCACGAGGCTGTTCGCTTCGTCGTCCGGCTCCTTGACGATGAGCAGGTAGAAATGCTTGTTGTCGCGCGACCAGGCCATCGAGGTGCGTGAGGTTTTGATCTCATTAACGCCAGGTATATATCCCGCCTCCTTCGGCGTAGACGGGTACGGCCGCCGGACTGATTTTTTCGCTGGTTCCAGTTTCAGTGGTTTCCCATCGCAAAGCAGGCATTGCGCGGCGGCAGCGGCAAAGGTAAATTCCGCGGCTTGCGTCTTGCCGTCGGGTTGATGCAGCGCTTTGAAGATAGGCTTGCCATTCGAGTATTGCACGCCGGCCGTCCAGCGGATACTCGCTACGTTGGCGCGCACCTTGCCGTCCAGCACCACCGAAGCGACGTGATTGGCAACGGCATCGTCCCCCGACATACCGTTGGAGTTGAAAAAGGAGCCGTTCCACGCCGCCACCACCCGCCCGCGCCCCTGCTCGTTAAGGTGGCGCGCCGTCTGCCCCACCCCACGCGGCCAGAAGTGCACCTGATTGTCAGAGGGCTTGGCGTCGTCTTCGTCCTGGTCATACAGCTCCAGGCGGAGGTTCGGATTGGCGGCGAAATCGAAGTCGAACAGGTAAAGCGTGTCGCCGTTTGACGAGGAGCGATCCGTATGCAATGTTACGCCCGGGTGCGGCGTCTCCGTCGCCACCCGCGGCCACGGCCAGCCCGTCAGCGGTGCCCTGGAATCGCGCAGCCCGTTTCGCGCGATGATTCGCCAGCCGATAAGCGCGCCAACGGTTGCCAGCAACAGCACTGCCGGCAATACAATTCGGCGATATTTTTTGAACACGAGCACCTCCTGAACTCTGTAATCGGCGGGGCTCCCGCGCCCTTCCAGACTGTGAATGTGTCTTCCGCAGCTTAACCGAAAGCTTCTGCTTCTTCCCGGGCAATGCGCACCCACTCCCACATGCGGTGGGGCTGATTGCGGCAGGTGTGGGTATCCTTGAGGATTATTTCCACCACGCAGCCGCGGGTGCGCCGGAGGAAGTCGCGAATGCCGAGCCGCACGGCGTCCGGGTCCCAGCCTTCGCCGGCGACAACGGCGGGGTTGGGCTTCCAGGAGAAAATGTAGTCCTTGCCCATGCTTTCCGCCGACACATCCACATCCGCCCACGGCGAGATGGAGACGCGGCGCAGGCGGGGGATGGTCTTGACGATATCGAGCTTGTGGTGCAGCGGCTCGCAGCAGCCGTAACAGTTGAGGCCGAACAGCTCGAGCACGCGCTTCTCGTACTGCAGGGCGAACTCCTCATGCATCGCCGGTGAAACTTCGGAGAATATCTGCGCGGTGGCGAAGCCCCACTGGTCGATGGGTCGGGCATGCTCTCCGTCGAAGCCGGGCGAAGGCAGTTGAGCGGTATACGCGGTGCCGCCGGAGCCGGTGTAGTGCCGCCCGTTGGGCAGCGACAGCGCGCCTTCCTTCTCCAGCGCGCGGATGATGGCGAGGTGCCCATCGACCAGCCGCCCGACCGCACGGTGCACCATCTCGGGGTTGTCTACCAGGTCGAGGAAGGTTTGATCGATGCCGCGAAGCTGCGAATAATGGTCGAGGGGGGCAAGGCCGTATGTCGCCTGTCCCTGCGTCACCACCGGGAGGATGCCGTCGAAAATTTCGGCCAGCAGCGCGTGCCGCGCGCGGGTCGCCGTCCAATCCACGGTGACTTCGGGAATCCGCAGGCGGTCGATATCCTCCTCGCCGCGCAGCACGGGCTCGAAGCGGTGCGCGCCCAGCGGGTCGTCACTGCGGGTGGTTTCGCTCTCCAGCCCCCACCCCGTGTTGTGCACGATCACGGGAGTGTAAACCGCCGCCTCGATCACGTTGTCGTCCCGCAGGTGCTCCGCGTAATACAGGCGGACGCGCAGATCATATTCGTAATCCTGCGCGATGCCCGGCGCGCAGGTCATCACCTCGCGCGGCAGCATCTCCCGCCACGCACCCTCGGGGAAGACCAGCACCAGGGGCCGTTCAGGCTGTAAATCGTTATGCCTTCGCCACATAGTGGCCTTTTGCGCCTGCACCGGCTCGGTGGCGATTTCCGCCACCCGGCGGCCCAGTTCCCGCAACGTTTCGTGGTCGCGCGCGCTGATGGACATGCGATTTCCTCCCGAACGTATCTTGCCTGCATCATAACACGCGCAGGCAGTGCTGCCAAACAACGCTTGATCGGTAGCTGTTGCGCCTCTCTCCTTAGCTATGGTATCGTGTCCCTGTTATGAAAATCATCGATGCTTATTGCGGAGTGGGCCCCTGGGCGACCCGCGACAGGCTGCTTCCCTACCGAGCGGAGGAGATGCTCGAGCTGCTGGATCACTTCGGCATCGAGCAGGCGCTGGTTTATCCCAATACCGGTGCGCGGTGGGGCCAGCCGCCCGCGGTGAACGATTTCGTTTTAGACGCAGCCCGGGTCTCCGCGCGCTTCATACCCGCCTTTGCCCTGGCGCCGAACGCCCATGAAGGATATCCCGCGGCGGACGATTATCTGGCCGCCATGCGCGCCGCCGGCGCGCGCGCGGCGTGGCTCTTCGTGCAAGGCCTGGTAGCCGGGCTATGGCGCTGGCACGTTGGTGAGTTGCTGGACATGCTGGTGGAACATAATATCCCCCTCTTCCTGCTAACGGAACAATGCCCGCCGGACGCGCTGGACATGCTGCTGCACGATGCGCCTGAACTGAAGGTGGTGCTGTGCGGCGTGGGCTACATGGGCGATTCCTGGCTCTACCCCCTGCTGCAGCGGCATCCCGGTTTGCATGTCTGCCTGGGCCACTTTTACGTGCCGCCCGGCGATCCCGAACGCTTTGTCCGCCGCTTCGGCGCGTCGCGGCTGATCTTCGGCTCCGGCCTGCCCCACTTCTCGCCCGGCGGCCTCATCGGGCACATTATGTATGCCGATATTCCCGATGAAGACAAGCAAACCATCCTTGCCGGCAATATGCAAAGCCTGCTCGCGGAGGTGGAGTTATGAGCCGATCGCTGCTCGAATACGCGCGGGCCGGCGCCCGCCTCGACATCTCGGTTTTCGACGTCCATGCCCATATCGGCGACTTGATCGGCGAAGACCCGCCGTCATTGAAGGAGCAGGTGGCGCAGATGGACCGCCTGGGCATCAACGCGGTCGCTGTCAGCTCGGTTCACGCGCTGGTAGGCGATATCTCCCGCGGCAACGACGACGTGGCGGAGGCCATGCGGCAGTTTCCCGGGCGCATCGTCGGCTACTGCCACGTGAGCGCCAATTACCCGGAGTTCATGCTGCCGGAGCTGGAGCGCTGCTTCCGCAACGACGGATTCCGCGGCATCAAGCTGTACCAGGTGGGGCCGGAATACGACGATCCGGCCTTCGATCCGGTGTGGTCCTTTGCCGAAGAGCGCGGGCTGCCCGTGCTGGCGCACACCTGGGGCGGCTCACTGACCGGCTTCGACCGCGCGGCGGCAAAGCACCCGGCCGTGCCCTGCCTCGCCGGCCACGCCGGCAGCGGCTTCGTTTACCAGCCGTATATCGACGCGGCGAAGCGCATTCCCAATCTCTACCTGGACCTGACCTACTCGCGAGAACATACCAATATGATCGAGCACTTCGTCGCGGAGCTGGGCGCCGAACGCATCGTCTGGGGCAGCGACGCTCCCCTCTTCTCCATGTCGCAGCAGCTCAGCAAGGTGCTCTTCGCGCGGATTTCCGATGATGATAAGCGGAAGATCCTGTATGAGAACATCGCGGGATGGTTCGGATTGAAAGGGTGATCCTGGGATCGCAGGCGTCCCGCGCCTGCACTGGTAGGTAAGCTTACTGATAATAGGGCAGGCGCGGGACGCCTGCGATCCCAGGAATTGAGGTGTCATATGACCCCACGCCAACGCATACTTGCCGCCCTTTCGCACAAAGAGCCGGACCGCCTGCCCATCGACTTCGGCGGCACCGATTGCTCCAGCATCCATGTTATCGGCTATGACAAGCTGCGCGGCGCATTGGGGCTGGCGCCGCGGAATGCCCGCCTGGGGTGCATGATGCAGCAGATCGCCGAGGTGGACGCGGAGCTGCTGGACCATTTCGGCAGCGACGCGCAGGGGTTGTATTTCCATCCGCGGCAGTGGCGGCAGTGGGAGAGCGGATACGGCTTCCCGGTGGAGGTTGCCGACGGTTGGCGGCCGGAGAATTTGCCTGACGGCTCGACGGTGGTGCGCAGCGCGGCCGGCGTCGTGCAGTCCCGGCGCACGGCAGACGGGCTATACTTCGATCCGGTGCACTTTTCGCTGGCGAATATCGAAGACCCGGCGCAGACCGCGCAATACGCCGCCATATTCGAGCGGCGGGACTGGCCGGCGGTGCTGGACGAATCGATCGAGGAATACGCGGCGCGGGCCAAGGCGGCCTATCTGGCCACCGACCGCGCGGTGGTGGCGCTGTGGCAGAACCATTACCTGCAGACCGGCCAGGTAATGCGCGGTTACGAGCAGTTCATGATCGACCTGCTTGCCGACGAACCGATGGTGCGCGGGCTGATGGACCGGCTGCATGACGCTTATATGCAACGCACCCGCCTGTTCCTCGACGCGATGGCCGACTGGTTCGACATCGTCTTCTTCACCGACGACCTGGGCACGCAGCAGGGGCCGCTGATCGGGCCGGAGCTGTACCGCAAGCTCATCAAGCCCTACTGGGCGGAGCAGATCGCGCTGGTCAAGTCGCGCGGGAAGAAAGTAATCATGCATTCCTGCGGCGCGGTGAGCGACTTCATCCCCGACCTGATCGAGATGGGGGTGGACGCCCTCAACCCGGTGCAGATCAGCGCCGCCGGCATGGCGCCGGAACGCCTGAAGCGCGAATTCGGCGCCGACATCGCCTTCTGGGGCGGCGGCGTGAGCACCCAGGGCACGCTGGACATCGGCACGCCGTGGCAGGTACGCGACGAAGTGCTCCGCAACATCGAGATATTCGCTAAAGGCGGCGGCTACGTTTTCACCCAGGTGCACAATATCCAGGCCAACGTACCGCCGGCAAATATCCTGGCGGCGTATGAGGCGGCAAGGGAATATTAAAAAAGCGGAGCGCAAGGAAAAAAGATTTAAAAGATGTAAATGATTGAAAAGATTTTTATTAAAATAAAAATCTTTTCAATCATTTACATCTTTTAAATCTTTTTTCCTTGCGCTCCGCTTTTATATAATATCCCCACTTCCACATCAGTTATCGTCATTGCCTCCCGGTAGCTTTTTATGGTGATGAAGTTGATTCCCGTGTGCGCGTTCACGGGCGCCACCGCGTGGCGGCGGACCTGGGCGAGGGGGACGGGGGCTTCGTTGGCGTAGGGTTCGGGGAAGAGGTAACGGTCCTCCGGCTGCGTGGCATAGGGCATGAAGGCATACTGACGGGAGAGATCGACGCTGTTCAGCTTGATCGTCCAGTTGCCGTAATCGGCGCAGTCGGAGGAGATGGCCTGCGCGTAGATCCGCTCGATGGCGCCGTCCTTCACAGCCTGCGCGATATCATCACCGATGAACAGCCGCAGCGTCACTTCGCCTTCCGCGGGCACGGTCACCGGCAATGCTGCGCAGGGTTTATCCGGGGTTTCCGCGTGTTGGCTCACCAGGTAGAGCTTGTCCAGGCGGTCGAGGGTGTCCAACTCGCCCACCTCGGACATCAGGTTCGCATCGTGCACGGTCAGCGCGCCGCCGCCGAACAGTTTCAACTCCTCCGGCGGCTCATCCAGCCGCATGGTCCAGTGCATCATGTTGTACAGGTAGGTCCCGTCCGCGCCCTGCCGCAGGTAGCTCATTGCCATCGCGCGGTAGGTCTGCATGGGCACCTGGCGGGCGGGCCAGCCCGGCAGGTTGCGGTCGCAGCCGGCGTAGACCTGCACTCCCGGCACCTTCAGCTTCGTGTCGGCGATGTCGCGGTCGAAATCCACGCCCCACGGCGTGGACAGGCACAGGATATCGAGCAATCCCAACCGCGCCATTGCCGGGATGTCCACCCCTTCCTGCCGCGTGCGGTAGAGCGAATACGGCGTGGTCGCCGCCAGCAGCAGCCGCTTGCCCTTCTTTTTGCCGATTTCATCCAGTGTTTCACGCACCTGCCGCACGAACTCGGTCATCACCGGCGCGCACTCCTCGCGGTTCGGCTCCGGGAAGTAGACGCAGTTGCGGGTGAAATCCAACTCCACGCCGTCTACGTCGTATTTTTCAGCGCTGCGGCGGATGATATCCAGGTAGAGCTCGCGCACGGCGGATTTGCGATAATCATATTCCGACAGCGCGCGGTTGCCCATCGCCGAAGTAAGCGACACCCGGCTGTGCAGGTTATCGTAGTAAAACTGCTCCATCCATGGATGGAAGGGATGGTCCTTGTAATGGGTGTCGTTCATGCGCACGCTGGCGAAAATCTCCAGCCCCTTCTCCTTCGCCCGCCGCGCCACCATTTCCCACGGATCTTTGCCGGCGGCCTTCAGTTCCGCCAGCGAGCTCATGCACGGGTCTGTCATCGGGTGCTGATACAGCTCCGCTACCTCCGGCGCAAGCATGCCGCCCATTCCTTCGTCTACCAGCAAAAACAGCGAATCCACCTGGCTGCCCGGCACAATTATCTTATCCACCGCGTCGAAGATGTCCTGATCGGTCACCGGCGGCTTGACCTGGAAGATATTGTAATAATCGTTATTGACGATAATCCGCCGCTTGCTCATGAGTTGCTCCTTTAATCAAGCGGTGGTTCAGGAAAAAATGATTTAAAAGATATTAAAGATTTAAATGATTATATTTTATTTTTTTACAAAAAATAATAAAATTAATCTTCTAAATCTTTTAATATCTTTTTAATCATTTCTTTCTGAATCACCGTTATTTATGTTATTTAAAGGTGAACAGGTCCTGGAGGCGGATTTTCAACGGGGCGGAGGGTTTGGACAGCTTGCCGTCCCGGTCCGTATATACGACAAACAGGTAGAAGTCCATGGCGGGGCGGAGACCGGAGAGCAGCATGCCGGATTCCTTCCAGCCGCTACCGAGCTTCAGCGCTCCCGTGCCATCCGGGTAGGTGCTCACCCATACGTCGTAACTCTGCGCGCCAGCAACGGTGTCGAACTTGACGTGGCAGCGCGTGCCGTCCGGCTGGTAGCTGGGCGGGACGACCTCCAGCACGCGGGTCGGCTCGCCGACGCCCGTTGCCGCCAGCTCCGCGATGGGATTGCCCAACTCCGGCACGCCCGGCGGTACGGGCATGCGCAGGCGGGAGAGCTTAACCACCGCGGCGGTCTTATCCTCCGGCTTCTCGTATTCCGCATAAAGATCGCCCAACAGCACGTCGTCGGTTCGCGCTGGCCGCGGATCGTTTACATACATGACGTGGGTCCGTCGCTCGACGATGATCTTCTCCAGCGACAGCGGCAGGTCGATAACGCCGTCGCCCGCCTCGGGATGTCCCCACCAGGTGCTGCCCACTTCGCGGTAGATATCATATGGGCTGTTCGACGGCAGCTCGAAACGCAGATACCGCCAGCCGTCGAAGTTGAAGAAGCTCCAGGAGTGGGTGTCGTCGCAGTTATACTGTTCTTTGCTGCCGATGCTGATCCAGCGCTCGCCTTTGGCATCGCGCAGGCTGTAGACCACGCGCCCCCAGTCGCTGGCCGCGCGCACCCACAGGCCCAGGTGGCTGGCCTTGCCGGGAATGACGATGGGCTTTTTCGGGAGCAGCGTGGTGTAATACGGCATGCCCGGGCGCGGCTTGTTATCGTTTTCCAATCGCACGGCCAGCGCCTTGCCGCCCTGCTCCACCGGCGCCTCGACCGCACGGATGCTCATTTTTCCAACCTTGCGGAAGATTTGCATCGGATGGTTATCGGCATACGATTTGTCCTCCGCGGAGGAGAGCGTCCACGTGCCGTCGCCCGGATTCGCGATGCGTGTCGCTCCCGCGGCCGGCGCCGAATCCGCATGATCGGCATCGCCCAGGGTGATGCTCGGATTGTCTCCCAGCCCGTGCACATAGCAGGGCGACTGCTCGATCTCGAAGGTTACTCTGCCGTCCTTCACCGCCAGCGGCACGGCATTGTCCATCTGATCGTAGCGCACCACGCTGGCCCCCGCCGGCACGCGGACGCTCACCGAGCGCTTGCCGCGGATCGTCCACAGCACATGCACCAGCTCGCCGCTCTTGTAGTGCTTGAACTGCAGACAGTAGGTTGAGAGGCTCCCAACTGGGATCCACTTCTCGAAATTCCGGCGGTTGAGATGCCGCGTCATGGTGGCAAAGGCGGCATAACCTTGCTTGGGGCTGACATGCGGGATGCGCTCGATAATGCCGGCGTTCCCATAATGCTCGCCGCCGTAGTAGGAGGCATAATCGAAGGCCTGCCAGCTTCCAAAAAACTGATCGACCCCGTAGGCCATCAGCATCAGCGTATTGCGGGTATACAGATCCGCCTGCTCCTGGTAGGTCATTGCGCCGGGCAGCGTGGGGATGAACGGTCCTTCCGTCGAGATGAGATAGGGATGCGGGAGTCCGAATTTTTTATACTCCTCGCGCAGTTGATACATGCGATGAATGGCTCCCTGATGGAGCTGCATCTCCGGCATCCGCTCGAAGCCGTAGATGTCCAACGCCATGCCGTCCAGCACGTCGGGGGTGAGAATGCCCGCCCGCAGGAACGGAACAATGAAAAGCGGGTCGCCGTAGGGCATCAGCACCTTTGCCTGTGGCCATTCCTTCTTGATCGCCTTCGAAGCGATAATAAACGCATGACTCATGTCCTCCATGGTTTTTCGTTCGTTTTCATTCAACACATACGCCGGCTCCCCCCAGTAATCTGCGAATTGCCCGTCGGAAATGGGACCGAGATACGGCTCCGCCCAGAACTGGATGAACTCCGGCTTGTTGAATAGTCCCGGTTGCCACACCTCGTCCTTGATTATGTCGATCATGCCTCGGGCTGCGACATCCGGAGTCCATCCTTCCTTGTTCGGAGTCCAATATTCGCTATAATATCTGTTGCTGGGCCTCTGCGTGCCGCTCCTGATAAGATTGGTATTGGTCAATCCGGCCTTGATCGCGAGCTGATATGCTTCTTCATGATAAGGTTCGCTGACCAGGTCAGGCACCCAGTGCCTGGCGGATTCGGCTCCAGCGTCGAACATCAGTCTCATCCCGCGCAAGCCCCCGCCGGGTCCGCCGGGCCCGCAGTGATAGCCGGCGCCCCAATCGCAGCAACTGAACAGCGCGCCGTGATTGTGATCCCAATCGCCGCGCTCGCGGGTATCGGGGTGCAGCAGCACCAGGCTGCGGTTCTCCGTCCATGCCCGGCCGGCGTCCGTCATGGTCATGGCCACTTTTTGGTAGCCATATTTCTTCAGGTCGAGGGTGAATTTAACCGGCAGGTCGCCGTTCGCGGGGACTTCCACTGCTTTCTTATCCGTCGTTTTCTCTATCTCGTCGTTGCTGATGGTGGTCAGGGCAAGCTCTACCTTGCGCGGAAGCGCGGTTCTGTTGTTGAGGGTCACCGTATACCCGGGTTTATCCGGTGCGGTCCAGATGTGAGAGAAACTGTCGGGCCGAAAATCCAGTTGGACGGGTGGGCGCTCGAGGGTCATGGCGTAGATGTGCACGCCGCTCGGTGGGCCGCCCTGGTGGAAGTCGTAGCAGATCGGATCGGGATACTGGCGGTATTGCTTGACTTCCTTGGTCAGCTCGATCTCGAACCGCGCGCCGTTTCCGCCGTAGACAGGGTGCGTCGGCAGGTCCAGGTATTCCTCCCACCCGACCAGGCTGGACAGCTTGCCGCTGTCGATCGGGATGGTGACAAGGTACAGGTTGCCCTTCCCTCCCCCTTCCTGGGTAACCGGTAGTCGCTTCACCTCGCTCGCCTTCGCGGTGAACAGCGGGGCGCGGGCTGCAAAGTTGACCGGAAAGCCGATGGTGGGCATGTAAAACTGCGCGGTGACGATCGGCACGCTGTCCTTGTCGCCGTCCGCCGCGCAGATGAGATGGATGTTGCTGTAAACGTCGCATGGCACCGCCAGATTGATCCTGGCGGGATTGACCGTAAAGGCGCCTTCCCAGCGATCCATGGTCTCCATATACGTCTCGAGATCGGCGAAATAAGCCCAGCTCTTCTCCAGATCGATGTGATCGTTGCCGCGCAGGTCCGGCTGTGGGAATTCGAAGGGGATATTTCGCACCCGGATCGTTTTTTCCGGCTGCGGCAGCGAGTCGCGGCGAATTCGCTTTCCCTTGATCTCCGCCGCATTCAGGTATCCGCCGAGCGCGACCGGCTGAAACAGCGGATCAGGATCGATGTGCCGCGCGCTCACCCCGGCAAGCGAGGCATGGGGCGACAGCCGCAGCCGCGCAAAGCCCCTGACATCCAGGTCCGCTACCGTCTTATCCTCAATAAGGCGGTCGTCGAGGTAAAACTGGTAACCTTTCGGTTTCAATACAAGTCGTACCGTGAGCCATTTCTCTTCCGGCGAAATAAGCGAGGCCGAATTCTGTTCGACGGTCTTGCGCACGGTCTCCGGCCAGTTCAAGCGCCGCTGAAACTCCGGTTTGAATTTATACACTCCCGATATCGCTTTGTCTTTGCACCAGCAGCTATAATTGACGCTGCCGCGCATGTCGGAGGCTGTGATGTTCAGATACATGGCGCCGTTGGACGGATCATCCGGACTCGTTAACGCCGCATCCATTATCACCGTGGATGATGAATTAGCGGGGGGAGTTAATTTGACGCGGGCGGTGATCTCGGTATTCGGCGCATACCGCGTCAAGCCGGTTACGAATATTTCCTGGTTCGTGTGATTGCCGAGCGCGGCATACGGTCCGATCTTTTCCAGCACGGGATCGACCGGCTTCCCGGACGGATCGGTGATCTGCCAGGCGGCGGGATCGAGGATAGACAGGCCGTCCAGATCGCCGGAAGCCGGGGCGGGCTTTTCTTGCCACCATTGTGACCGCGCCTGCAGCACCGTGCCGCCAACCAGGGTCAGAATCATTGCCACCACGAGGCAAGCGATGAAGAAGAGATGAGGACGATACCGGAAACACATGATTTTATACCTCCCTAGAGAGAATGGGTTAGATCGTGATTCAGCAGTTCGGTATCCTACTATTTCACTATGAATGTTAATTCACCTCTTTTATGTCATTTACGTTACCGAACTGTCGCTTAAACGGGCAGGAAGTTTCGCTGGCGGGCAGAAGATATACCAGTCAACGCGCCGGCGCGGACCGATATCACGCGCGCCGGACAGCAGAGGAG
>Ga0172369_10003074_pt1 | contig 22261 bp, 19 predicted proteins | sample LakKiv25m_FD_114539 | JGI IMG/M metagenome (GOLD analysis project Ga0172369, IMG submission 114539) | Freshwater microbial communities from Kabuno Bay, South-Kivu, Congo - kab_022012_11.25m | ecosystem: Environmental > Aquatic > Freshwater > Lake | place: Democratic Republic of the Congo...
TAAAGAACCTGGATGGGGAAGCCTTTTTGCGTCTTAAGAAACTTGGCAAAGATTCAAGGATTGAGGCTGGGCTCAAGATACCTTTTTAATATATATATATGAAATTAAATGAGTTAAGCTCTAAAAAATAGTTGATTTTATCATAAATAGTGTTAGAATATAGCTTCATTCGTAGTTCTAGAGTCTGGTCCACTGTGGTTCTTAGATGAAGACAGCACCTGCTTCATAAGACCCGGTCTTATGAAGTCCTGAAATGAATCTCAAGACCGGGTCTTAGCCAAGAGAAGTTCCAAGATCGGGTCTTTTGAAGCTATAGGAAGCTATAACAACTTAATTCGGAGTTTCGGATGTTCTGGACCATCATCGGTTCAACCGCGGCTATCCTAACCATGTTTGCCTTTATTCCGCAGATTATTAAGGCAGCTACTACCAAATCGGTAAAAGACATCAGTTTACTCACTTTATGCCAGTTATCTTTGGGTGTTATATTATGGATTGCCTACGGAGTCCATCTTAATGATTACGTAATCATCACCGCCAATTCCGTAACTTTAGCTTTGTTAATAACTTTAATTTGCCAGCATTTTTATTATAGGAAACTTTGTGTTAAAAATTGATTTGTTTTGTTCTTTTTAAAGTATTTGTAACCTCAATTAACCTTATTTAACATCACTTAACCTCATGTAACCTAAATAAACATGGTTATTAAGTTGTCTGTACCTATACCTTTACCTATACCTAAGCTTTTAAAAGGAGGATGAAACTATGCGGCCTAATAGATCTTTAACTACCGTTTTATTAACATTAACCTGTTTAGTCAGTATGACAATTTTTGCTCACGCCCAAGAAGCCCAGCAGGAAGCCTCAGGCAGCAAAACCCAAGCCATAAGCCAGCCAGCGCCTCAAGCACAGCCTGCGTCGGGAGTTAAAGAAAACGCCCCTGTAATTACGATAGAGACTGATAAGAAAGTCGCGGAACTTACTAGTAAGGTTATAGAATCAGCTAAGATATCATTAATCGATAAGCTGTTTGGTAACGCGGATCCTACGCTTGGAATATCAGGCCTTAACCAGTTTGGTTATGAAATATTTACCGTGCCTAGGGCTTCTGAATTAGAACCGTTAATAAGTGGAGCTGTAGGTCCCGACTATCTGTTAGGGCCGGAGGATAATATTATAATTGATCTCTGGGGCAAGATTAATCAGCACTATGATCTTTCGGTTGACCGGGATGGTAAAATTGTCATTCCTGAATTAGGCACTATTTATGTCTGGGGTAAGACATTTGACCAAGCCAAAGACTTACTCAAGGAGAGTATCGACAAAAACTATACCAATGTATATTTTAACTTATCCTTAGGTAAATTGCGTAATATAAGCGTCTTTGTTTTAGGTGAAGTTAAGAATCCCGGAGTTTATAATTTTAATTCGCTGTCGACCATCCTCTACGCCTTATTTAGAGCCGGCGGCCCTACTTATACCGGCTCTCTAAGGAACATCTATCTGATCAGGGATAAGAAATTCAAGGTTACTTTTGATCTCTACGACCTGCTTACAAAAGGTGATTCAACCTCAAATGAACGCCTGCAAGCCGGCGATACAGTTTTTATCCCTCCTATAGGTAAAGTCGCGGCTATTTCAGGCAATATCAAAAGGCCCGGCATATATGAATTAAAAGGAACTGCTACCTTAGCTGAATTAATCGATATGGCTGGCGATGTTACTCCTGCCGCATATCTACAACATATCCAGCTTGTGCGGATAGATGAATATAAACAGAAGGTAGTTGAAGACCTGGAGTTTAAAAATTTTGCCGAGATTCAAAAGAAGGCAAATGAGATTATAATCAAGGACGGTGATCTCATTCTTATTGCAGGTATACCGCCGTTTAAACATAATTTCGTCACCATCGTAGGAAATGTAATCCGACCGGGTGAATACGGGATTTTTGATCAGATGAAAGTGTCTAATTTAATAAAACAAGCAAACGGTATATTGCCGGAGACATATATGGAAAGAGGAGAGATCTTGAGGTTTAAGTCGGATTATACCAGGATTCCTATCTCATTTAATGTGGATGCCGTCTTAAGAGGCGGGCCAGACGATTTGATATTGCAAGAATGGGATATTGTGCGTATTTATTCTACGTATGAAATATTTCCTTTACCCAAGGTGACTATAGCTGGCGAAGTAAACAAACCCGGTACATATAGATATACGGACGGTATGTTTATAAGCGATTTGCTATTTGCCGCAAAAGAGCTTAAAGATTTGGCTTCGCTTACAAATGCCGAACTTTTCCGCTGGAATTTTAAAAAGGGCAAGCCGCCTGAAATAATCACTCTTGATTTGACACCAATAATTGTTGATAAGGATAAAACTAAAGATATATTGCTTGAAAAAGGTGATTATCTTTTTATAAGGCCAAAGATAGATTTACTGGAAAGTCGCACAGTAACGGTTTCAGGCGAGTTCAAATTCCCAGGGATCTATGCTATCACAAGAGGAGAAACCCTTAGTTCCTTAATTAAAAGGGCAGGCGGTTTTAGTAATCAGGCGTTTTTGGAAGGTGCAATATTTAGCCGGGAATCTGTTAAAGGGCTTCAGCAATCCATGATCGATAAGCTTATCAAGGCGCAGGAAAGAGCGATTTTAGAAGAGGAGGCTTTTCTGGTTACCTCCATTTTATCGGATCAGGAAAAAGAGCTACGCACAAGGGCGCTGGAATACCAGCGTAAGGCATTAAACATTATGGCATCTCGCACGCCTAAGGGGAGAGTTATAATCGATCTACAAGCCATCATTAATGGCAAAAGCGATATTCTGCTTGAGAAAAATGATTCTATAACTGTGCCTTCTGTGCCTGATTGGGTCTTGGTCACAGGAACAGTTTACAATCCTGAATCAGTGGCTTTTGTGCCAGGCAAAACCCGAGACTATTATTTGAAAGCTGTCGGCGGGCCGACAAAGCTTGCCGATGCAGATGATATCTATATTATTAAAGCCAGTGGCCGCGTAGAATCAAGCAGCACCGGTTATGGCAATATTTCTCAGGGAGATATTATCGTAGTCCCGGAAAATGATTATTCAAATACTAAGAAAAGGTAATTTTATCTCTTATTTCATCTGTATTAATCTCTTTTTTATCCGTACCTATCCGTGTTCAAAAAAGGAGCTCCTAAATGAACCAGCAGAACTATGAAGATGAAGTTGATTTTGTTGAGTATTTAAAAGTAATCTTTAAGCATCGGCTGATGATTATAGCGCTTATATTTTGCTCAATGGCTTCGGCGGGAGTTATTAGTTTATTTCAGCCCAAAATATACGAAGCAACGGCCACATTTTTTCCTATGAATATCAAGGAAGAATCCGCGCCGACATTAATGAAGCCTAAAGTCGATATAGAGAATTTAGTTATTTTTATTCTTGAAAGCAGAAAAATGGCAGACCGCATTATTGAGCAGCTTAAACTTGATAAACTTTGGAAGAAAGAATTGATGGTTGACTCGCGCAATATGCTAAAAAAAGCAACCAAGATTACCTTGGAAAAAAACGGCATAATTAAACTTGCAGTTCGCGATGAATCTGCGCAACTGGCTGCGAATATAACTAATGCCTATGTAGATAATATTGATTACCTTAACCGCGAGCTCGAGCTCGGCTCCCAGAAACAGATAGTTCAATTGATTGATCGACCAGTAGTTCCTGAGAGAAAAATACCCAGGGGTACGATTAAGATAGTTTTAATAAGCGCGGCAATTTCTTTCTTTTTTGCGATATTTTTAGCTTTATTGATTGAAAATTTTCAAAAAAATGAAGTTTGGAAAAAATTAAAACAAAATTAGGGCAGATGTTTAAGTATTTAAATCAATTGTTGAGGAAGGCTATCTGATAATTAACGCTTGAAGGTTAACTATTGAAGATTAGTTATTGAGTACTGGATAAAAGGCAGGCTGATATGAAAGGCATTATTCTTGCAGGAGGCAAGGCAACGAGGTTATATCCTATTACCAAGGCTGTATGTAAACAGTTGCTTCCTGTTTATGATAAGCCAATGGTCTATTACCCCTTATCAGTTTTAATGTTGGCAGGGATACGCGATATTTTGATTATCTCGACCCCTGTAGATATCCCTAGATTCCAAGAACTCTTCAAGGATAGCCGAGAATTGGGGATTAATCTTTCTTACGCTATACAGCCAGAACCCCAAGGCATTGCTCAAAGTTTTATTATAGGCGAAGAATTTATCGGTAAAGACAATGTCTGTTTTATACTTGGAGACAATATATTCTACGGTTATAATTTCAGAGACCTTCTTCAGGAGGCCTCAAAGCTAACAAAGGGAGCGCTTATTTTTGCCTATTATGTCAAGTATCCAGAGCGTTACGGCGTGCTTGAATTCGGCAATAATAAAGAGGTCGTAAGAATAAAAGAAAAGCCTAAGAGCACAACGTCTAACTGGGCGGTTACCGGAGTGTATTTTTACGACAATAAAGTAGTTAGCTTGGCTAAGGAACTCAAGCCTTCACCCAGAGGGGAATTAGAGATAACAGATATTAATAACATTTATCTTAAGGATAAAGAATTGAAAGTAAAATTATTGGGACGGGGTTGTGCTTGGTTGGATACCGGAACATATGATTCTTTGATTGATGCCTCAATGTTCATCAAAACCATAGAAGAACGGCAGGGTTTAAAGATCGGGTGTATTGAAGAGGTTGCATACCGGATGGGTTATATAAACAAAAAATCCCTCCAGATGTTAGCAAAGAAGATTACTGGAAGTTACGGAGATTACTTAGAGAGTATATTAGAATATGAGAAATAAGGTACTTATTTTGGGTAAAGGGTATATCGGCCAGAAAATAAAAGAAGAGTTAGGTGCTAAAATTTCCGATAATAAAATTTTTTCATACGCGGACGCCGAAAGAATGATTAGCCGTTTTAATCCTGGTATGGTTATCAATTGTATCGGTGCAACCGGCAGACGGAATGTTGACGATTGCGAACTAATTAAAAATAAGGCTTTAATGGCGAATTCATTTGTCCCGATTATATTATCTGAGGTAGCTTTGCGCCGAAAAATCAGGCTGGTGCATATAAGTAGCGGCTGTATTTTTCATTATGACTATTCCAATGATCAAGCTATAGACGAGGAGGCTATTCCGGATTACTTGGATCTTTTTTATAGCAGGACGAAGATTTACTCGGAGATGGCTTTAAAAGCGCTATCCAAGGAGTATCCTGTTTTAATTGTCAGGATTAGGGTTCCTCTTGATAACCGTCCTCACCCTAAGAATTTATTGACTAAATTAATCGGGTATAGAAAGGTAATTGATTTGGCTAATTCAGTTACTTATCTGCCGGATTTTGTAAAGGCCTTAAGGCACTTAGTCAATAAAGGTGCTACAGGGATATATAATGTAGCCAATAGTGGCAGTTTAAGATACCCTGAACTCATGGATGTTTATAAAAAGTATGTGCCAGATTATAAGTATAAAATTATAAATTATAAAGCACTAAAATTAACTAGGACCAATCTAATTTTATCCGTAAAAAAGCTGGAAAAAACTGGTTTCAAGGTAAGAGATATCCACGAGGTACTTGAAGAATGCGTAAAAGAATATCTAAAATATTAGTTACTGGTGGCGCAGGGTTTATCGGTAGTGCTTTTGTAAGATCGCTGCTCAGTATGGATAATTCCCTCCCGGGACAGCTTCCGGATGCTAAAGTCGTCGTTATAGATAAACTTACCTATGCTGGAGACTTGGAGCGATTAAAAGAGGTAGAAGGCGAGTATAAGTTTTACAAAGTAGATATTAGTAATAAAAGGAAAATAGAAAGCATTTTTAGCAAGGAAAGGCCGGAGTTTATTGTGCATTTTGCTGCTGAATCGCATGTTGACAGGAGCATTAAAGATGCCACGCTATTTATTGATACTAATATCAAAGGGACGCACATTTTATTAGACGCTGCAAGAAAATACAAAGTAAAGAGGTTTATCCATATTTCAACCGATGAAGTCTACGGAGATATAAAAAAAGGCAGGTTTTGTGAGGATTCACCGCTTAGACCAAATAGCCCATATGCTGTATCCAAAGCCGCTGCTGATTTACTTGTGAAAGCATATATAAGAACTTATGGTTTTCCGGCAATCATTATCAGGCCTTCTAATAACTATGGGCCCTGGCAGTATCCTGAAAAGTTAATTCCGCTTGCTATACTCAGAATATTAGGTAGCGATAAAGTTCCGGTTTACGGCAAAGGTCATAATGTGCGTGAATGGCTCTATGTTGATGACTGCGTTCGCGGTATTTTAACGATTATGAATAAAGGTAAAATCGGACAGGTATATAATCTGGGTAGTGGCCAGGAGAAAAGGAACATCGATACAGTAAAACTATTGTTGAAAATTTTGGGAGTTAATCAAAATGGATTTACGTTTGTTAAAGATCGTCTAGGCCATGACATAAGATATAGCCTTAATTCTAAAAAGCTTTATCAAAAACTCGCATGGAAGCCGCAGCTTAAGTTTTTAGAAGGCCTCAAGGTTACTGCAGCTTGGTTGATTAAACATCAACTTTGGCTCAAGAGCAAACTTAAGGATATTAACAAGCTTTACAAGTAAAATTTCAGGCGTATATAATTGTGAATTTCGATAGGAGGTTAAGAATAAAATGCTCAATAGAAAATCAGTCTTAATCACGGGAGGCACTGGTTCGTTCGGCAGGAAATTTGTTGAGATATTGCTGCGGGATTATCCGCAAATTGAGAAGATCGTCGTATTCTCCAGGGACGAATTTAAGCAATTTGAGATGTCTAATATGCCTCAGTTTCACGGCAATCCGAGGCTGAGATTTTTTATAGGGGATATACGCGATAAAGAACGTCTTTACCGGGCTTTTAATAGTATCGATATTGTTGTTCACGCTGCCGCCTTAAAGCAAATACCGGTATGCGAATATAACCCATTTGAGGCTATTAAGACAAATATTATCGGCGCACAGAACATTATCGAAGCCGCTATTGATAAAAATGTAAAGAAGGTAGTAGCCTTAAGCACTGATAAAGCTTGCGCGCCAGTCAATTTCTATGGCGCGACAAAGTTATGTTCGGATAAACTATTTATTTCGGGTAATGCTTATGTAGGGCCGCATGAAACCAAATTTTCCGTAGTGCGATACGGTAACATCGCAGGAAGTAGGGGTTCGGTGATACCATTTTTTAAAAAACTGATTGAATCAGGCGCCGAGGAATTGCCGATAACCGATGTACGCATGAGTCGATTCTGGACCAAGCTTGAAGACGCTGCAGAAATGGTAATCACCGCGCTAGATACTATGTGTGGAGGCGAGTTATTTGTCAGGAAGGCCCCTTCAGTTAAAATCACTGATTTAGCTAAAGCAATAGCCCCGAATATACCGATTAAAATTATCGGCATAAGGCCCGGTGAGAAGATCCACGAGATGATGATATCTACCGACGATTCCAGGAATACAGTTGAATTAGGTAATTATTATATAATCCAGCCGGATTTTAGCTGGTGGGATAAAAACAGGCTGTATAAAGAGGGCAAGAGAGTTCCCGATAATTTTAAATATGATAGCGGTAGCAATACCGAGTGGCTTACTATTGATGATATGAGAAAATTGATAGGTAAATTGCATGTCTAGGATTCTTCTCTTAGGATCAACCGGTCTTTTAGGGCAGGCGCTTCTGAAAGAAATAAAATCAAGAAACCTTGATGTCATTGGAGTAGCGCGCAGAGGCGCTGATATCAACTTCGACATTTCCGATCAGGATGCTCTATCCGCCCTGATAAAGGACGGCAAGTTTTCTGTAATAATTAACGCCTGCGCAATTGTTAATTATCAATTATGCGAAGAGGATAAGAAGTCAGCTTATCTGGTAAATTCCCGGCCAAGCGCAATCCTAGCTAATTTGGCAAAGGAAGTTAACGCCCGCTACATATTTATTTCGACGGACGGCTACTACAATGGAGATAAGGACTTTAAGCATAAAGAAGGCGACAAAATTTTATTATTAAACGAATACACGCGCACAAAATATTGCGGAGAAGTTTTTACGCTAACAAACCCGGATAGCCTGGTTATAAGAACTAATATTGTCGGCTTTAGGGGAAAACGCGATATGCCGACTTTCGTCGAATGGGCGATAGATTCTATGAAAAACGGTATAGAGATGATTCTATTTAACGATTACTACACCTCTAGTATTTCGGCTACCCAGTTTTCCGGGGCACTGTGCGATTTAATTGATAAAAAGATAAATGGAGTAATAAATTTAGCTAGTTCTCAGGTTTCTACCAAAGCGCTTTTTATATATAAATTAGCGGAAAAATTTGGCTTTAAACTTAACAATGCCAAAGAAGGTTCTGTGAATATACTTATGCCAAAACGCGCCAGTAGTTCCGGGCTTGATGTTTCAAAAGCAGAAGGAATATTGGGGTATCATTTACCGGGCTTAGAGGAGGTAACAGAGCAGCTTTTAAAAGATTACCATGCGCTGGAATAACGAAATAACCATCAATAAAAGAGTAATTTCTATTCATACGCCGACATATTTTATTGCCGATATCGCAGCTAATCATGACGGCGAACTATCTAGGGCAAAAGAGTTAATATGGCTTGCTAAAAAAGCCGGCGCTGATTGCGCAAAATTTCAGCATTTCCGGGCGGAAACAATAGTGAGCGATTATGGTTTCAAAAACTTAAGCGGAAACCAGCAAAGCCACCAGTCAAAATGGAAAAAAAGCGTATTTGAAGTATATAAACAATACGAATGTAACAGAGAATGGACCAAAGAGCTTGTAGAGACCTGCGAAGAAGCTGGAATTGATTTTATGACTACGCCTTATGATTTTGATGCCGTGGATAATTTTGATAAATTTCTTTCCGCATATAAGATTGGCTCAGGGGATATCACCTGGATTGAGATGATTGAATATATAGCCAAGAAAGGCAAGCCGGTATTACTTGCTTGCGGAGCTTCAACTATGAGCGAAGTGGAACATGCTATACGGGCAATAATAAAATATAACCCGAACGTTGCTTTAATGCAATGCAACACAAACTATACTGCCAGCATTAAAAATATCGCCTATACGAATTTAAATGTATTAAAGACTTTTGCAAAAAAATACCCCGGAATGATATTGGGACTGTCCGACCATACCAGTGGGAATGTTACAGTTTTAGGCGCGGTTACTCTTGAGGCCAGGGTAATCGAGAAGCATTTTACCGATGATAATGCCAGAGTTGGCCCAGACCATCTATTTGCGATGAACCCTAAAACCTGGAAAGAGATGGTTATTCAGACTAGAGAGCTAGAGAGCGCCATGGGTGATGGCATAAAACGGATAGAAGAAAATGAGAAGGACACAGTAATTATCCAAAGAAGATGCCTTCGGCTGAACAAGGTATTGAAGAAAGGTAGCGTGATACAAAGAGATTTTATAGAAATATTAAGACCTGCGCCAGAAGATTCGTTTAAGCCGAATGAATTAGATAAAGTTATTGGCAAAACAGTCAATAAAGATAAAGAAAAAGGCAGTTTTTTATCGCATAATGATATAGATTAGGTATTTATGAAGATAGGGCTAAAACTTTGGTCAACAAATAAGTATTACATCAAAGACACATTAACAGCTTTTAAAAACGGTTTCTGCGATTATATAGAGCTTTTTTATGTGCCCGGCTCTATTAATCTATTAAGCCTATGGGAAAATCTAAGGATACCATTTGTCATACATGCCCCTCATACACTCGAAGGATTAAACCCGGCAGATGCTAAATCCTTTGACAATAATTTAAATTTGGCAGAAGAGAGCTTTAAATATGCCAATAAACTTAAAGCAGATTTTGTCATTTTTCATCCCGGTATGGAGGGGGATTTAGAGGAAGTTGCCAGGCAAATCAGATGTTTCGGCGATACGTCAAGAATTCTTATTGAAAATAAGCCTTATCATAGTATAGACGACCCGCATTTACTTTTTAGAGGTTCAACCCCAAAAGAGATAGAATATCTACTTATAAACACCGGGGCTGGTTTTTGTTTAGACGTAGGGCATGCAATCTGCGCAGCAAATAGCCTGAAGAGGGATAAAATTAAGTTTATCGATGAATTTATCTTTTTGAAACCCAAAATATATCATTTAAGCGACGGTGACTTCTGTGGTACGGTTGATGCTCATCCAAATTTTGGCAAAGGAAATTACCCATTAGAACTATTGGTAAATAAAATAAGCAAGAATTCGATGGTAACAATAGAAACAGATAAGGCTTATCAAGATAGTTTAGAGGATTTTGTGGCAGATGCAGTTTACTTACGAGAATTATATAAAGCAAATTAAATGGATAAAATAGCGATAATACCTGCTAGAGGCGCAAGTAAGAGAATTCCGAGAAAGAATATAAGGGATTTTTTAGGATGTCCAATTATCAGGTATTCCATTGAAGCAGCAAGAAAAGCAGCTTGTTTTGATGAAATAATGGTATCTACGGATGATGGGGAGATTGCGGAAATATCAGAACAATATGGGGCAGTAGTTCCTTTCTTCCGCTCAGCAGTTAATTCTAACGATTTTGCGACAACAGCGGATGTAATTAAAGAGGTGATATCGGAGTATAGTAAAATGAACAAGACTTTCAGGTTTTGCTGTTGCATCTATCCTGCAGTTCCCCTGATCAGCGCTTATTATTTAAAACAGGGTTATGAGATTATTCAAAAGACAGGATGTGACTCTGTTATGCCGGTGGTGCGTTTCAGTTATCCTATTCAAAGGGCTTTAAAAATCGCAGATAACCGCCTCTCTATGATTAGGCCAGAAAATTTAAATACAAGGTCACAAGATCTGATACCTACTTATCATGATGCCGGGCAATTTTATTGGCTTAGGGTAGAAAGTTTTTTAAAGCAGAAAAATCTCTTAATGGATTATACGGTTCCTATTGAAATTCCAGAATCCGAAGCCCAGGATATTGATAATGAAGAAGACTGGAAGATAGCCGAAATAAAATATAAGAACGTAAAGAATATAAAATAAAGGACCCTATTATTATCTATAGGGTTGACTAAGAACAGCTGCTGAATGAAAATACTAACCTTATTAGGTACACGCCCTGAAGCCATAAAACTTGCTCCAGTTATACGTGAAATCCAAAGACAGTCGTCTGCTAATAAGCTTACGTCATTAATTTGTGTTACTTCTCAGCACCGCGAAATGGCAGACCAGGTATTGAAAGTCTTTGGCATTGTGCCTGACTATGACTTTAATATAATGAGAGACGACCAAACTCCCACTCAAGTAGCCGCAGCCGTGCTTAGTAAGCTGGATTCGGTTTTATTAAAGGAGCAGCCGGATTGGATGCTTGTGCAGGGAGATACTACGACCGTGGCAGCATCTGCCTTGGCAGCATTTTATGCCAAGGTAAAAGTCGGGCACGTAGAAGCAGGGTTGCGTACCTACAATAAGTTGCTGCCCTTTCCCGAGGAGATTAATCGACGCTTGGCAGGGGTTATCGCTGATTTACATTTTGCTCCTACAGAAAAAGCCCGGCAGAATCTATTACGGGAAGGAATACCCCCTGAGCAGATTTTACTTACTGGTAATACCGTAATTGATGCTCTGCAAATAGTAGCAGAGTTGCCTTATGACCCAACAGCAGGTCCATTAAATAGCGTACCTTGGAATAAGCGGTTGATTTTAGTAACCGCGCATCGGCGTGAAAATCTCGGGAGGCCTTTAGAGCAGATTTGCTTAGCCATTCGAGATATTGTTTCAACTTATCCAGAGGATATTCATGTGGTTTATCCTGTGCATCGCAATCCTAATGTGCATAAGCCGGCTTATCGATTACTCGGGGATGTTTCAGGGGTAACATTGACTAAACCGTTAGAATATCTGCCATTGATTTATTTAATGAAACACTCATACTTGGTCTTAACCGATTCTGGCGGTATTCAGGAAGAGGCACCAGGGTTAGGTAAACCGGTGTTAGTGCTGCGTGAAGTAACCGAAAGGCCTGAAGCGGTAGAAGCCGGTACAGCTATTGTAGTGGGGACTAACCGCGAGCGGATTGTTACAGAAGCGCGCCGTTTACTGGAAAGCAGAGAAAAATACGAGCAGATGGCCCGGCCGGTTAACCCTTATGGAGATGGACACGCGGCAGAACGAATCGTAAAGGCACTATTAAAGTTTACATATATTTAATTTGTAATTGCAAAATGTAAAATTATGACGGAGTAAACGTTTTAATATACTAGAAATACCACCCAATATAATTCTACACAGAGCTGCTGGATTGAGCTGGAGAATTTCATTTACGCATAAAAACTTGTTTAAGATATGAGAGGGTTGAATTTTCCAAAATTACATAATTCAATAGTCGATCTAAAGATGGATAAAAAGGATATATATCAAGTAGCCGATGATATTGAGCTTCTTTTGCAGATGATGGAAGAGTTATCTGTGGCAGATACTTTATATAAACCAACAAACTATTGGATGGTCTATGAAAAAATGTTTCTTCCAGAGCTTCTTAAAAAAGGATTGTATGATTTTAGACGTCGCAGAAAAAGTATATTAGAGTCATTTGGTGCTACAGATACAGTAATAAAACCAGAATTGACGACAAAAATTAATATCAAATTAATTCACAGAATTTTGAAAATAATAAACTCTATATTAAAACACAATCTAATTCTCCAATTGAGAATATCGTCATCTTTTGATGTGGAAGGAATAACTTCTTATTTTTATAAGGAAGTTAATAATAAGTTTAAATTAGTGAATCTAGATTTAAAAAAATGCCCTACATCTTTATATGGAAACCCCGAGGATATTATTACTATGGACAATCGATATTATTCTTTTACCCATTTGTCTTATTGTTCAATGTTGGCAGATGCAGCTAAATATATAAATTTTAATGATGGAATGGCGATTTGTGAATTAGGCGGTGGTATGGGACGGAACGCTGAAATCATTGCTAATATATTTCCTAATGCAACGATTATATTGATTGATATACCACCACAATTGTATGTCGCAAATCAATATCTACACGCTGTTTTTAGAGAGAGAGTCATTCCTTACCATAGAGCAGTAAGGTTTAATCCTGAGAACGGTGAAAAATTTCGTCAAACAATTAAAGGTAAGATTATCCTTATTCCAACTTGGATTATGCCAAAATGGAGCGATATTAAAGTGGATATATTCTGGAACAGTGCATCTTTTCAGGAGATGGAGCCGAATGTAGTTGAAAATTATTTGGAAATTGTAAAAAAAATGTCACCTAAGTATATATATATTAATGCATTACCTGACGGAAATTATTGGGGGCCATGGTCTGAAGGAAGAGGAGGTACGAAAGAGCCTGTCAAAGATAGCTATTATATGAAAGCATTAAACGGATTATACGGATTAATAGCAACTTATGATACCGACTATTTCTTGCGAAATTTTGGTTATAAATCATATATTTTCGAAAAAGTGTAGTAAAGAGAAGCGGTATATATAGTATTCCATCCAACTGCTTCTGTTATACAGAAGAGAACATAATTCTAATATGACTACTGACATAAACTTTTCATATATGTCCTTAATATTAACCGGCGTGGTGGTAAGCAATGAAAAGTATTAATCCTCTTAGATCAATCTTGATCTCAGATTCAATCCGAAATGTTTTGGCAAACCTGATAAGTCTACCCGTAAGTATACTTTCTTCGTTTTTGATTGCCAGAATTTTGGGGCCAGAATTAACGGGAATTACTGCAGCAACGATAATGCTAGTCTTACACTATACTATAAACGCTCACCTGGGTACCTTAAATGCATTAGGCCAACGTTATCCTTATCTTATGGGACAGGTATCCACAGAATCTCGCGAAGAAGCTAAACAGATGCTCGGTATAGTATTAGGTTTTATAAGCGTAGGAGCGGCAGGAGTTGCTATAGTTGTGTTAGGGCTGGCGTTTTGGCAATTCTTGATTGGTTCTAGATTGATTGCTCTTGGTTTCAGCTTCGGAGCGGTTATCGCTGTGTTACAATTATATAAAACCTACTACATTTTCGTTATTCGTTCTACTAATCAATTTAAATACTGGAGTCAGTATACGCTTATATTTTCCTGGGTACCTCTTACATGGTTCATCGGAGCACGGTGGGGAGGTATCGTAGCTCAGTGGATAGCGCTTACTATCACAGAATTAATTATGTGTTTATCTCTTTATCGCAATGTAGGGCGTAAAATTAAATTAGAGTTGGATTTTAAGGCCTCTTGGAAATATATTAAATTAGGTTTTCCTATTTATGTTGTTGGGACATTATTCAGTGTTTTTACTACCATTGATAGGTTAACTGCTGCGATTTTCCTTGGAACAACCACATTAGGTTTTTACGGCGTGGCGACAATGGCAACCACTTTTCTTGGTATTATGCCAGGAATGATTAGCCAAATCATGTGGCCGAGAATGGCAGAAAAGTTAGGTGTTTTGGGTAAAGATTGGCGCGAGATGTTGCCTTTTATTGAAAAACCGACCTTCCTAATGGCTTTTATATTGCCTATTTTGATTGGCGTGACTATTTTGGTTATTCCCCCGGTAATCGAAATATTTTTGCCTCGGTATGTCCCAGGAATTGCAGCTGCCCAAATTTCTATTCTCACGGTTTACTTCTTTGGTTTTATGGGAATGTATACTGTTTTTCTATGTACGAGTCTTCGGCTGATTCCTTACGGTATCATAACGGTCTTAGGGATTTTGCTTAACTTAATTGGTGTATATCTTAGCGTTCATTTTGGTTGGGGCTTGATAGGATTAGCTTGGGCTAAGGTAATTGCTTACGGAGTAGTTGCTGTTTTACTTTTTTGCTATGTAGAAAGATTATTTAGCCGTAAATGGCAGAAACTTCTCTTGCGCATGACAATATTACTGGCACCGATGGCTGTTGTTTATCTTCTGGTTTTTTGGATTATACCTTGGTTGGTTCCAAGTAACGCCCCATCAAATTTAGAAATGTTACATAAGACTAGTTATCAGATAATAATTTTGATTATATTTACAAGCCCATTAGTTTTGTTTGCCTTGCGGATTTGTAGAGTGATGGAAGACGTGATAGTTTCCATTCGTCGCGTTTTTCCTCAATTTTCTAGAATATGACAGCTATAAAATTGCTATTCTTTTAGTAAATATGTGAAGGAAATATAACCAATTACCGAAGAATTATTAAAATGGTTTTATTAACAGTAGCCAATTAGTGTATATATGACAAAAGAAATAATCATATCGCAGGAAGGACACGAAGCTGAGATTACTGAGTATCTATTTAAGCTTTCGCCTGGACAAGGGCTAATTTTAGACTTAGGAGGCGCGTTGTCTCCTTATATATTAACTAAACATTTCTATCTTAAGCAGGAGACATACCTGTCAACGAATGTTGCGCTGGAGATTGATAGGGTTGCTTGTCGTATAGCGCAAACTTGGTATGAGGGTGAGACCGGACTAAAGTATAAAAGTATTTTGGTTGGGGATTTGATTGCTTGGGAAGTTATGAAGTGGCTCATAGCAGCGATGAAGTATTCCGTTATTATGGAGCGTATCTGCAGAGAGTTTAGCCCTAGGGCTGTGGTAATAGTGGATGATGGCAGCCCCTTTGCGCGAATCGTAACCTTCGTTGCAGAGTCATTCGGTCTTTCAGTACGGCGTCTATCATTGGCATCAACTGGAAACGTTTCGCGGATCAGGAACTGCGGTTCACTCCTGAGAGGTTTAGCTGGTACCTTGAAACTCGCTTACGAGTGCTTTCATGCAGGTCGAAATACCTTAACTAATTTGGCTGCAGTCTTTGGGCCGGCCTTCCGAAGATCAAACGGTTTGCGCTGCGTATTGTTTGATCCCTACGTTGGATACGAGTTGTTGATGCCCCAACTCTTTGGTTCTGGTTGCGCGCGTATCGTAATACCTTGTCCCAATCTTCGGTTAATGCCGCGTATTCGGTATTACCAAAATATATTTGGAATTCCAACAAGCTATTTTCACTTGCCTTGTATTCGGTCGGAAGCAACTGATGTGAACAAGCTACAGGAAATGTTAGCTAGCCAGTTAAATAATCTGCAGCTACCATTCGAATTACCCGGTCTTGAGATGGTGTGGGCGCAATTGCGTAGCGCGCTTCGAGACTATTGCGGGTTATTGATTCAGAAAGCATGTATACATATCTGCAGCGCAGAAATTATCATTTCTAGATACAGAGTAGATGCTACCGTCTTGCCTTATGATGAATTTGGTTTGTATAAGGCGCTTGCGTTAGTCGGAAGGCGCGACGGCCTGCTGACGATTACGTATCAACACGGAGTAACGAACCGATATACCGTGCTTATCCGTCCGACCTCGAAACGGGTAATAGTGTGGGATGATGATGCTCGCGCACTCTTACGGTCCTGGGGAATAGAGGATCGCAGAATTATGCTTTTACCTAATCCTAGGATACCATTACTTAGGCAGAGGTCTCGCTTGGTTGATAGGAAAATAGTACGCAAAAAACTTAAAGTTGAGGAAAACCGACAAACAGCGTTTTTTGCTGCGCAACCATTTATGGGCTTATCAGCGTTGGATGATCCATCTATGATTAATAAAACTCTTCTTAGAATATTCGATTTGTCCAATCTTATGCCCAACTTCTTTTTCCTGATAAAGCTGCATCCGAATGATGCCTATACCGGAAAACAGGAAAGACTGATTAGGCTTATTGAAAAACGGGGATTGTCAAATATCAAAGTTTTAGTTTTAGAGGATACTTGCGAACTTATACTCGCCAGTGACGTAGTGATTTCAGGAACTTCTACCTGTCTTTGGGAAGCTACGGTGTTAAGTCGCCCTGCTGTCGCTTTTGTTAATTACGGATTTGCTCGGCGCTTGTTTCCATATAATTCTAATTCCGGCGTAATACGGACTGACACCATCGAAGAGCTTGTAAAAGTTTTGAATGATGTAACCGGGCATAAAGAATCTTCTTCAGTCGTTACTTCTTGCGTATTCATTGAAGACACGCAAATGAATGGTGGTCATCCGGGGTATTTTAATGATCCGCGTTGGGAGGTATTTTCCTTAATACCGCCAAAGGCTAAAGCACTGTTGGATGTCGGTTGTGGTTCAGGCTGGCTTGGGGAAAAAATAAAAGCAACACGACCGTGCCTTGTGGTTGGTATAGAAAAGAATGTAGAGGCAGGAAAGATGGCAAGTAGAGTCTTGGATGCGGTTTTTGTACAAGACATCGAGAAGTCTTCTCTCCCATTTCGCAACCGAAGTTTCGATTGTATAGTAGTTAGTGACTTACTCGAGCATCTTGTTGACCCTTGGGAAACACTACGCAGGTTAGTAGATTTGTTGCAAGATGATGGTATTATGATTATAAGCATTCCTAATATAGGCCACTACACAACTATACTCCGTTTAATAGCAGGTCGTTTTGAATACGAAGATGAGGGGATATTAGATCGAAACCACCTGCGCTTTTTCACTCGTAAAAACATTAAAGATTTATTGGAACAGTCAGGTTTAAGGATAATAAAAACCCTGCGCAATACCCATGCTGGCCGTAAAATGCGTATTGCTAATTTTATCTCAGGTAATCAGCTGGCAGATTTAATCACTTTTCAATATATAATTGTCGCAGGTCATCGGAAAGAGTGATATAAGCGGTAGATGCATTATCCACTAGTAGGGATTATTATAGTAAATTGGAATCAGAAGGAGCTCACGGATAAGTGTCTTCAGTTGATGAAGAAAATTACTTATCCAGCGGCCAAGATTGTAGTGGTGGATAATGGGTCTAGTGATGTGATGGCTCAGTCGATATCTTCGACTTCATCATCTTGGAACCAAATCGGACCATCCCTAAGCAAAATAATAAGTTAAGGATAATTTTTTGGAAGACAAAATGAAAATAAATGAGCGATGTCAATTATTTTTTAAACTGCAAAATATCGCACATCATATTCTAAATATGTTTTTAAACGGCGAGGATTTAACACGCACTGCTAAAATTTTTTATCCAATATACAGTCAAATTAATATTTCAACACATATTAAAATAAAAGAATGTTTAGATCTTTTGAGAAACGCTGAAAAACAGGTAAATTTGGATTTTAAAGACTCGATTTATGTGATTGAACAAAAAATAAAAAATAATCTTACGATAAATAGCGTTACAAATATTATATCTCAATTATATAAAGATTTAGATATCAACTTTAATAAATTAGATATGCATTTAGAAACACAAAAAATAATAATAGGTGAAGAAGTTGGTAGTTTTACAGCAGAAAATTACGCCAAAATGGGGTTAGCTTCGATAGTTTGGATTAAAAAAATTATTGAAGAGAGCTGCAAATTTGAAGTTTTAGAATTTATTATTCATGGCAGTTTTTCTACTTTAGATTTCAATCGCGGTTTTAGTGATATAGATTTACTAGCTATAATAAGAAAAGAAATTATCAACGATCCATTAAAGCTGATTTCACTACGAGCAAAATTAAACGAAATATTAAAATATATCTATTTTATAGACCCATTTCAACATCATGGAATATCTGTGCTTTCTGAATTTGATTTAAACTTTTACCCTCAATCATATTTCCCATTAATTATTTATAAATATTCCAAAAGCTTAATAAACAAAAATTCTAGCATATTACAGATAAAGGAAAGAACGTCTTATTATGAACGAGTAGAAGCTTTTTATGGAATAATAAATTTTTTAAAAAATACGGAATATAAAATTGCAACTGAAGGATTATACCGCTTGAAATTTTATTTATCCGCTTTGATGCTTTTACCGTGTATATTTTTACAATTAAGGGGCGATTATATGTATAAAAAATATTCTTTTAATAAAATAAAGGAAGGTATCCCTGATGATTTTTGGGATATATTTAAAAAAGCGACATTATTAAGGGAAACATGGCCAATTCGTAACAGTAATTATAAATGGTTTATTAAAATACCTAAAATAAATCCTAACCCTTTTATGATCCCTATATATTATAGAATTTTTAAAAATTGTATTCCGAAATATTGTTTAAATATGTTTAATTATGATTATTTTCGTAAAACTAAAATATTTCTGGATTTCATATCGCAGAAAGCAAAAAATGAAGGATATCTTAATGGATAATAGTATTTTTAATCAACTGTTTAATAATGATATTAATTTCTGCCATGAACCAAAATTATATAATATTAGTGATTATAATGAAGCAATAGATACTTTTGTTAATGAAATTAAAAACACAAATGAGGTTATTAGTGTTTTTCAAGTTGGTAGAATTAACGTCCCAGGGATATCAGATATTGATCTGATACTTATTTTAAAAGATAAAATCAATCCTGCTAATCGTAATAAATTTTTAATATTTAATTTTCCGGGGAAATTTATTTATTTATTTTTACATGAACCTTTGATATTTAATATTAATTTGATTAAGGATATTTATTATTGGTCTCCATACCCTAATTTAAATAAAATTTATGGTGAAAATATAAAAATAGATAAATTATCTTCTGAAGAGAGAAAAATGGCAGATATTATTTTATTAATTGAGTGCTTCATATCTGAATATCCTAGACGCATATTAACAATGTTATTAAAAAAGAATATAAAAATTCGTCAAACATTATGTTATTTGAATAGTATTAAATATATTACTGAAATGATCGAATCAATAACGCAACAAAATATGGGTTATGATGAATACTTTATCGAGTATGAAAAATTTCGTGCAAATTGGTTTAATGCAAAAAATAATAAATATAATTCATTAGTTAGTTATATAATTAAAAGTATTGAAATTTGTTTTAAATCGGTAGAGAGCTTGTCTGATTTTATTTCGAAAAATGAGCGCTTCGTTAAAGGTTACAATACTGATAAAAATATAGATGCCGCTCTTAAAGCGTACTTAGATAGGCAATATTTAACGGTTTTTACTAAAAATATTAATATTGATAAATGGCTAAAAACTACAATCAACTTTTATAATAAAACAGGGTTGATATTAATCATTATGCCGGAGGTGTTTTTTGAATTAATAGAATCATATTCTTCTTTAGATAATGGATTAATCAGTAGGCATATTAATAAATTTAAATATAATTCGGAGTTCCAATCAACTTCCAAATTATTTAAGGATGAAATTTGTGAAACAGCTAAACGTAAAATAATTTTTCTAAATAAACACATCATATACTTAGGAAAAAATGGTATTCTTAACAGATTAAGTAATGTTAATGCATTTGGATACCGGATTGATAATACTTTAATCCAAAAAATTTTAAGGCCTTTAAAAAATAATTATAATACAATCAGAAAATTCAATGATCTTCATCGCCTTAAAAAACTTTTATAACGCAGTGAACCCGGTTGATAGCGTAACTATGATGGTTCTGGTATTTAAGATACCTTTAAATATGTCATAGTCGCTAAACGTTGCTCGATTGAAAGCTTGAGATAAATGGATCGGACATTAGTATATGTTATCGTACTAAACTGGAACCAAAAGGGTTTAACAGATAAGTGTCTTAAGTCGTTAAGCAAAATTACCTGTCGCTCCGTGAAGATTGTAGTTGTGGACAACGGCTCGATAGATGGATCTGTTGAATATCTTCGAAAACGGTATCCCGAAATCGAATATATTTCTAACCAAGAAAACGTTGGTTTCGCAGGTGGGAACAACGCCGGTATTGAATATGCGATGGCTAAAAAATGCGGTTACATATATCTATTGAATAATGATACGGAAGTCGATCCAAATTTTCTAAGTACAATAATCGCTGTCGCAGAAAGTGATCCAAAGATAGGAATTGCGGGTTCAAGTGTATTTTATTTTACCTCTCCAGATATCGTCTGGTACGCCGGTGGTTACGCCAATTGGTTGAGTGGAGATATAGTCGATCCGCGCGTGGGCAAGCGTCTTGGTATAGATTTACCTCGGCTCGAAGATGTAGATGAAGTGGCCGGTGCAGGTATGTTGGTGCGGCGCAAAGTGATTGAGGATATAGGGATGCTTGATCCGCGTTTCTTTATTTACTATGAGGAAACGGATTGGTGTCAGCGTGCCAAGAAAGCCGGTTGGCGCGTGGTTTGGGTTCCTGAGTCAAAAATATGGCATAAGGTATCTATGACGTTTGGCGAACTTTCTCCGGTGATGGTTTATTTTATGACGCGCAACAGGTGGTTGTTTATGCGCAAGCACTGCCAATATTTTATATTATTTGCCGCGCATTATTTTCTTCGTTCTGCTAAACGATTCCTTGAATTTCAACGCCAAGGCCAGCCCATGTTGCAGCGAGCAATAGTTTTTGGTGTCCGAGATGCTGTCTTAGGCAGGTATGGAAAAGTAGAAGTTGAGAGGCTAAATAGATGACGAAGACTTTTGACCCCAATAATTATGATACGGATAAAAAGTTATATTGGAAGAATTACGAACAATTCATTCGGCCACTTATAGGAAAGGGGATTGTATTATTAGAGCTTGGTTTAGATAAAGGCGGCTCGTTGCAGCTCTGGCATGATTATCTTGAAAACGCTATTATTGCAGGGCTTGATATCAAACCGGTTTACATTAAAAATTCTACTGGCAGGATCCACGTTTATCAAGGTTATCAGTATGATACTGCCTTGCTCGACCGGATCGCCCAAGAAACAGCCCCTTGCGGCTTTGATGTCATTATCGATGATGCATCGCATATTGGTGATATTACGAAAGTTAGTTTTTGGCACCTTTTTAATAACTGGTTGAAGCCCGGCGGCCTCTATGTGATTGAAGATTGGGGGACGGGTTACTGGGATGCTTGGCCAGACGGCAGGAAATACAGGCCGCGTTCTGCTTTCTATTTGAAATCTATGAGTGACGGTATTTTGCACAAGATAGGCAAGGGGGGTCGAAAAACTCTGTTGAAACATAAACTACTGCAAGGGTTCTTAAGAATAAAGAAATGGTTAAGGTTTCATAGTTATGCCGATCACAACTTCGGGATGGTCGGGTTTATTAAAGAGCTTATAGATGAATGCGCGATGGGAGATATAACCGATCCTACCTACGGCTGCCCGCCTTTTCATCCGACTACATTCAACCAGCAAGTGCAACGCTGGCAGTAAATACCTCGGAAGGCGTTTTGTAGTTTAGGCACTTCCGGGGACGGTTGTTAAGTAAGTTTTCGATCTTTCTTACGCGGTAATAACTGA
>Ga0172369_10003075_pt1 | contig 22251 bp, 12 predicted proteins | sample LakKiv25m_FD_114539 | JGI IMG/M metagenome (GOLD analysis project Ga0172369, IMG submission 114539) | Freshwater microbial communities from Kabuno Bay, South-Kivu, Congo - kab_022012_11.25m | ecosystem: Environmental > Aquatic > Freshwater > Lake | place: Democratic Republic of the Congo...
CCAGCGCCGCGTGCTACCAGTGCCACCCGAAGGGGCAGGGGGACTGATGGGCCCCACCCCCACGCTGCTGCTCGCGCTGCTGCTCGCGGCGCCCGTGCGGGCGCCCGTGGCCGAAACGGCCCCCTGTCGCCTGCGGGTCAGCGCCGTCCGCGGGGCGGACGTCTACCTCGACCCCGCAGGCGACTGCGCCCTGGCCGAAGGCGCCCGGCTGGTCGCGCCGAGCGGGCGCGCAGGCGCGCTGACGGTGCGCGCGACCAGCCTCCGCAGCGTGCTGGCCACGGCCGCCGACGGCACGGCCTGGCACCGCGGCGACGAGGCCGTGCCCGACCCGGCGGCGGCCGCGGTCCAGCCCGCTGCGGGCGCGGCGCCGGGGCCGGCCCCACGCTCCGTCGCACCCGGGGCCGGCCCCGGCGCCGCGCGGGCGCCCGCGCTGCCGGCCGCGTACTGGCGCGCGCTGGCCGAGCGCACCCGGGCGCCGCGGCCGAGCTCGGCCCCGACCTCGGCCGCGGCGCCCCGCTCCGAGCGCTCCGCCGTGCGGGGAACCGTCGCGGCCGGTGCCCTGGTAGTGACCGAGGACGCCGAAGGCCTCGAGCGCGTGCAGCCGTGGGTGCGCTCCACGCTCGACGTGGCGCGCTTCGGCGACGTGCCCCTGGCCTGGCGCCACCGGATCGGCTGGCAGCGCCGGTTCCTGCACGACAGGAACCGCACGCCCTGGTCCGGCAGCTACCCCGAGTGGGCCGTGCGCGAGGCCGCCCTGCGCTGGACGCTGCCCGGCGCCGCCGTCGACCTGGCGGGCGGCCGGCTGATCGCGGCGCCCCTCGGCGGCGCCCCCACCGTCGACGGCGGCGCCGTCGAGGGACGCCTGGGGCCGGCCTGGACGATCGGCGCCTTCGGCGGCCTGCGCCCCGATCCCGGCACGCTGGGCCCCGATCCGGCCGCCTCGGCCTTCGGCGCGTGGCTGCGCGTCCGCCACGAGGCGGCCGGCTGGCGGCTCGACCACGGCCTGCTGGTGGCCGGCAGCACCTTCGAGGGCCGCCGCGACGAGACCTGGCTCGAGGCCCGCGCCCGCGCGCACCTGCCCCGCTGGGTGACGGCCTCGGCGGGCCTGCGGCTCGACTGGCTGCCCGAGGCGGCCCTGCAGGAGCGCCCCGCCGTCGACGTGGGCCGCGCCGACGCCACCGTCAGCGTCACCCCCGCCGACGGCCTCGAGGTGCGGGCCGCCTGGCGCACGTTGCGGCCGCTGCCCTCGTTGCGGCTGCTCGCGCTGCTCGGCCCCGACGCCTGGGCGGCCACCGGTCGCCTGCACCTGGTGTCGCTGGCCGTGCGCTACGGCCGGGCGGGCGTCTGGAGCGCGTCGGCCGAGGGCGGGCTCGACCTCGAGCCCGGCGGCGGCACGGGCGTCTCGGCCGCCGGCCGGGTGGGCTGGTCACCTCTGGCGGCCCTGCGCCTCGGCGGCGGCTACCGCTTCGACGACGGTCGCTTCCTCCGCGCCCACGCCGGCGACGTCGAGGCCGACCTGGACCTGTGGGGCGCCCTCGACCTGGGCGCCCGCTACCGCGTGCTGGCCTACACCTACCGCGGCGTCGACGCCACCGGGCTCGAGCACGCGGCCGGGGCCACCCTCGACCTCCCCCTGCCCCACGGCCTGCACGCCGCGGCCGAGATCGAGCGCGTGTTCGGAGACGAGGTGGCCCTGTGGACCGCCCTCGCCCAGGTCGGCGCCCGCTTTTAGGAGCCCTCCCCGTGCACACCCGACGAATCTTCCCGCTCGTGCTCGCCTGGACGGCCGGCCTCGCGCTGATGGCCTGGCTGTGGCAGCACGGGGGCGACTACTACCGGCTCAGCCTCGCGAGCGACGACGCCCGCTTCGATCACCCCCTGCACGAGGTGCTGCGCGCGTCGGGCACCTGGGGCCACCTGCTCGGCCTGCTGGGCGGGCTGCTCATCCTGGCCAACCTGGCCTACCTGCTCCGGCGACACCTGCCCGCCCTGCGACGCACCGGGTCGCTCCGCGGATGGATGGCGCTGCACGTGGCCACGGGCCTCCTCGGCACCGCCATCATCACCTTCCACGCGTCCTTCTCGGCCAGCAACGCGTTCCACCAGGTGGCCTTCTGGTCGCTGCTGCTGCTGGCCTTCACGGGGCTCGCGGGCCGCTTCCTGTATGCCTTCGTGCCCCACAACGCCCGCGGCGAGGAGCTCACCATCGACGAGCTCGTCTCGCGCGTCATCGCCGAGGGCGAGCACGACGAGGCGGTCATCGCCGCCCGCGTCAACCGCTCCAACCGCCTGCGCCGGGTGCTGTCCGGCTGGCGCACCGTGCACCGCCCGCTGGCCATGATCATGGCCACCGCCGCCTGCGTGCACGTGGTCATCGCGAGCCTGGTCACCTGGACCGACGTCGACGTGTACGCCGAGGCGGGCTGGTACGCCGTGGCAGGCACCACGTCGGTGCTGGGCGCGGTGTTCGTCACCCTCGAGGCCGGCCTGGTGCGTCGGCGCCGCCTGCGCGCGCGCCACGACCTGGGCCGCCGCATCCGCGCCGAGCTGCAGGGGTTGCACCTGCCGGCCTCGCTGCACCCCATCATCGACCTGAACCGCTGCATGGGCAGCGCGGCCTGCATCGCCGCCTGCCCCGAGGGCACCATCCTCGGCTTCGTCGACGGCGCCGCCCGCCTGCTCGAGGGCGCGAACTGCATCGGCCACGGCCGGTGCGCGGCCGAGTGCCCCACGTCGGCCATCACCCTGGTCTTCGGCACGTCCCTCCGCGGCGTCGACATCCCCCACGTCAGCGGTCACTTCGAGACCGACGTGCCGGGCCTCTACCTCACGGGCGAGATTGGCGGTATGGGCCTCATCCGCAACGCGGTCGTGCAGAGCACCCAGGCCATGCGGCACCTGGTGGCCCATCGCCCGCGCGGGCAGGGCGACGAGCTCGACCTGGTCATCGTCGGCGCGGGCCCGGCGGGCATGACGGCGGCCCTCTGCGCGCGCCAGGAGGAGCTCTCGTTCGAGCTGCTCGACCACGAGACCCTGGGAGGTGCCATCCTGCACTACCCCCGCCACAAGGTGGTGATGACCTCGCCCTTCGAGCTGCCGGGCCACGGTACGGTCAAGGCCAGCACCATCTCCAAGGAGGAGCTCCTCGAGCTCTTCGGGGGCGCCTGCCGGCGCAACGGCGTGTCCGTGAGGCAGGGCGAGGGGGTCGAGGCGGTCACCCGCGACGGCGAGACGTTCGTGGTCAAGACCGCGCGCCGCTCGCTGCGCGCGCGCTCGGTGCTGCTGGCCATCGGACGGCGCGGCACCCCCCAGACCCTGAGCGTGCCCGGCGAGGAGCAGTCGAACGTCACCTACCGCCTGCTCGAGCCCGAGCAGTACGGCGGCCGCAACGTGCTGGTCGTGGGCGGCGGCGACAGCGCCGTCGAAGCCTGCCTGGCCCTGGCCGAGGCCGGCGCCACCGCCACGCTCTCGTACCGCCAGCCCGCGCTCTCGCGCCCCAAGCCCGCCAACCGCGAGCGCTTCGCCACGGCCGTCGCCGAGGGGCGGGTAGGCTTCGAAGGCGGCACGACCGTCACGCGCATCGAGCGCGAGAGCGTCACGCTGCAGCGCGGCGGCGCCGGCCACGTGACGCTGCCGATCGACGACACCATCGTGCTGGTGGGCGGCCGCCTGCCCACCGACTTCCTGGCCGCCTGCGGCGTGAAGGTCGAGCGCAAGTTCGGAGAACGCTGACCCCGCAGGTTGACTCCGGCCGGCTGGCCGGGTCGCTGGTCGGCGTCTCGGGCATCCACCAGCTGGCCTGGACCGAGCGCATCCTGAAGGCGCACCGAGAGGTCACGCGCCCGACGAGGCCAGCGGCAAGCGCACGGTGAAGGTGGAGCCAACCCCCGCCTCGCTCTCCACGCCCACGTCACCCGCGAACCGGGCCACGATGTCGCGCACGCCCGCCAACCCCACGCCGGTGCCGTCGATGTTGCGCGCACGCACATTCGACGCGCGGAAGAACTCGGTGAACATCTTCGGCAGATCGCTTTCCGGGATGCCGATGCCGCTGTCGCGGACCCGGACCAGCGCCTTGGCGCCCGTCCCGAACCCGACCTCGACCCGCACGCTGCCCTTCTCGGTGTACTTCACCGCGTTCGACACCAGGTTCGACAGGACCAGCTCCAGCGCCTTCTCGTCGATGCGCACGCGGGGCGACGGCGTCGCGCCCGCTACGGCCAACTCGAGGCCCTTGGCCGTGGCCCTCGGCTGGTACTCGTCGACCACCTGGCGCACCGCGGCGACCAGGTCGACGACGCGCACGTCGCCCAGCGGGTCCCCCGCCTTGATGGCCGAGTGCTGCAGGATGTCGGTCACCTTGCCCAGCATCGACGCCATGCGGTGCCCGATGCGGTCGATGATCCGCAGGGCCTGCTCGGGTCCCGGCGGCGTGGGGGCGTGCGCCAGGACCCGGTAGCTGTCGACCATCGTCGCGACGGCCGCGATGGGCGACTTCAGCTCGTGCACCATGACCCGCATGAACTGCGCCTTCTGGCGCTCGAGGTGCCGCAGGCTCGCCAGATCCTCGTACATGCGCGCGTGGTGCAGCGCGTAGCCCACGACCCGCGCCACGGTCTGCAGCCCCCGGAGGTCGCCCGCGTCGAAGGTGCCCTCGACGCGGTTCAGCACCTGCACGACGCCTTCGAGCCGATCGCCCAGGATCACGGGGGCACACAGCACGTCGCGGGTGCGGAAGCCGTGGCTCTCGTCCCACGATCGATCGAACGTCAAGCGGGGATCGAGGACCGACAGGTCGCCGTGCGCATCGGGGACCAACAGGGCCTGGCGCGTGAAGGCGCAGTGGCCGGCCAGCGACTGCGAGCCGACGGGCACGCGGATGGTCCGGACCTCGTGTCCGCTCATGGCGACGGACTCCAGCACCCCCGTCTCGGCGCGCACGACGTACACGGTGGCCTGCTCGGCCAGCATCACCTTCTGCAGGATGACCGCCGCCTCGCGCATGACGCCCGCCATCTCGGTCTCGGCCAGCAGGCGGTCGTACAGCGCGAAAAACGGCTCGGAGACGTCGAACTCCCGCGTCCCGATGTTGGAGAACGTGAACGTCCTCATCGGCCCCACCCTGCTCATCTGCGGTGTGGGCTTATGATGCCCGGTCGATGACGAGTCCGCAAGAAGCGTTCCCGGGCTTCCTTCCGGGCAGGTCACGGTCGACACTGGAGGTCCGCAGGGGGGCGAGGCGACTCACAGCAGCTCGCCCTGGCGTGGTGCCACCTTTGGGGCGTCCGCCAGCGGTGGTTTGGGCAACCCCGTGAAACACCCCCACGCGCCCGGGTCGTGCCCCGAGCAGTAGCACGGCGCGAAGCGCACCCTGTGGCGGCGGGCCACGCGCGCGGCGGTCGCGAGCAGCAACTGGTGCGGTCCCTCGGGCACGTGCACCCCGGGCTCGCGTGGGCCGCCGTGCCCCGCCGCGTGCGGCAGGTCGCCGATCTGCCGGAGGCCGAACGCGCCGAGCAGCAGCCCGCGCAGCACCGGAGACACGGTCGTGCCCAGGGCCTCCAGCGTGCTGGCGTGCAGCGTGGGCACCACCCCCGAGACCCGGCGCACCCCCACCTGCAGGAGGCGCTCGAACAGGTCGTCGAGCACGGCCTCGTCGTCGGAGAGGAAGGGCAGGAGCGGCTTCAGCACCACGTCGGCGGCCAACCCGGCGCGGCGCAGGCCCTCGACGTCGGCCAGGCGCGCCTCCCGGGGTGGGTCGTCGGGCTCGAACGCCTCGCGCGCGTGCTCGGTCAACGACGACACGACCACCTGCGCGTGCACCAGGTCGCGGTGCCGCCCGAACAGCTCGAGGAAGGGCGCCGGGATCGGCCCGCGCGTGCGAAAGGCCACCGGGACGCCCGCGCGCAGCAGGTGGCCGAACGCCTGCAAGGCCAGCTCGCGCACCAGCGCCGTCTCACCGAACGCGTCCGAGGCGGAGCCGAAGAACACGAGCTCGGGCAACGCGCCGCGCAACGCCAGGCGGTGCAGGTCGTCGGCCAGTTGGCGCGGCAGGTCGGTGTAGACCACGGGCGTGCCGGGGTGATAGCGCCGCGCGCCCGAGAACAACGAGCGCCGCGACGCGCCGGTGATCACGTTCAGCGTGGCCACGGGCCCGAGGCAGGGGAAGGCGCTCGGGTGCAGCGCCTCCGCCTTGCGACCGTGGTACTCGTAGGTCGGCCCGGTCATGCCAGGAGCTCCTCGATCGCAGTGTAGTCGGAGCCCGTTCGCGCGCAGTGCGTCAACGACCAAACCCGCACCCATGGCCGCGATGATGCTATTTCACCGGGCGGTTCGGCGTGTATTGACACACTGCGGCAGGGGTGCTAGCGTCGGTCGGGGCATTCGTCAACCCAAACTGACGTGGAGGGACCTCGATGAGCCGAACGATCAACAAGGTGGCCGTCCTCGGCGCCGGCGTGATGGGGGCTGGTATTGCTGCCCATTGCGCCAACGCCGGCCTCCCGTGTGTCCTCCTGGACATCGTGCCGCCGAACCTCACCGACGAGGAACGGAAGCTGAAGGCGAACCGTGACAAGTTCGCCCTCAACGGACTCCAGGGGGCCCTCAAGGCCAAGCCGGCGGCGTTCTTCTCGGAAAAGTGCGCCAAGCTCGTCACGACCGGCAACTTCGACGACGATCTGGCGCTCCTGAAGGACTGCGACCTGATCATCGAGTGCGTCGTCGAGAACCTGGACATCAAGCGCAACCTGTTCAAGAAGGTGGCCGACGTCCGCAAGCCGGACGGCATCGTCACCACGAACACGTCCGGGCTGCCGCTGGCCAAGATCCTCGACGGCTTCGATCTCGGCTTCAAGCAGCACTTCATGGTCACCCACTTCTTCAACCCGCCGCGCTACATGAAGCTGCTCGAGCTCGTGTGCGCGCCCGAGACCAAGCCCGACGTGGCCGAGAAGGTCGCCGACTGGGCCGCCAACCGCATGGGCAAGGGCGTGGTGTGGGGCAAGGACACCCCGAACTTCGTCGCCAACCGCATCGGCGTGTACAGCATGTTCTGCGCCATGCAGGAGATGGAGAACTTCGACCTGTCCATCGGCGAGGTCGACGCCATCGCCGGGCCGCCCATGGGCCGTCCGAAGACCGCCGCCTACAAGACCGTCGACCTGGTCGGCCTCGACACCCTGAAGCACATCGGCGACTTCTGCTACGCGAACCTGACCGGCGACGAGGAGCGCGAGGTCTTCAAGGTGCCGGCCTGGTTCACGGCGATGGTCGAGAAGAAGTGGCTCGGCAACAAGACCAAGGGCGGCTTCTACAAGAAGGACAAGAGCCCCGAGGGCAAGAAGATCGTCTACGAGTTCGACTGGCACACCTGCGACTACAAGCTGTCGCCGCGCGTCGAGTCCGACCTGCTGACGGTCGCGAAGAACACCGAGGAGCTCGGCGAGCGCATCAACGGGCTCATCACCAGCGACGACAAGTTCGGCCAGTTCGCGTGGAAGACGCTGTCGCGCACCCTGGCCTACACGGCGCGCCGCCTGGGCGAGATCGCCGACGACGTCGTGAACATCGACAACGGCATGAAGTGGGGCTTCAACTGGTCGAAGGGCCCGTTCGAGACCTGGGACGCCATCGGCGTGGCCAAGTCGGTCGAGCGCATGAAGGCCGACGGCCTGGCGATCCCCGCCATCGTCGACGCCGTGCTCACCAAGGGCGAGGGCACCTGGTACAAGTACGACGCGAAGAAGGGCCAGCGCCTGTTCTTCGACATCAAGACCCTGACCTACAAGCCCGAGCCCCAGCCCAAGACGCAGATCGTCATCCAGTACGCCAAGGACATCCACGAGGTCGTGTACACGAACTCGTCGGCCTCGCTGATCAACATCGGCGACGACGTCCTGCTGCTCGAGTTCCACTCGAAGATGAACGCCATCGACGGCGAGATCGTCGAGGCCATGAACTACGGCACGAACCTGTTGAACACCGAGGACAAGTGGAACGGCATGGTGGTCACGAACCAGGCCGAGAACTTCTCGGTGGGCGCCAACCTCATGCTCCTGTGGATGGCCTCGACCCAGGGCGAGTGGGAGTCCGTGAAGGGCATCGTGCGCGGCTTCCAGTACGCCAACAAGGCCATGCGCTACGCCAGGAAGCCGGTCGTCGTGGCCCCGTTCGGCCTGACGCTCGGTGGCGGCTGCGAGGTCGTGCTCGGCGGTGACGCCGTCCTGGCCCACAGCGAGCTGTACATGGGCCTGGTCGAGGTCGGCGTGGGCCTGCTGCCCGGCGGCGGCGGCACCAAGGAGCTCCTGATCCGCTACCTCGAGGGCATCCCCCCGCAGATGACCGTCGATCGCTTCCCGTACGTCCAGAAGGTCTTCGAGATGATCGGCATGGCCAAGGTCTCGTTCAGCGCCGAGATGGCCAAGGACATGCGCAGCCTGCGCGCCACCGACCGCATCATCCTGAACCGCGACCGCCTGGTCTACGACGCCAAGCAGATGGTCTTGGGCATGAACCTGGCCGGCTACACGCCGCCCAAGGAGCCCGACTTCCTGATCCTGCCGGGCGAAGAAGGCATCGCGGCGTTCAAGGTGGGCCTCGACGGCATGAAGAACGGCGGGTTCATCAGCGAGCACGACATGAAGGTGGCCATGAAGGTCGCCGAGGTGCTCTGCGGTGGCTACGTGCGCAAGGACACGCTCCGCACCGAGGACGAGCTGCTCGATCTCGAGCTCGAGGCGTTCATGAGCCTGTGCGGCGAGCCCAAGTCGCAAGAACGCATGATCTACATGCTCCAGAAGAACAAGCCGCTGCGCAACTAGGCGGACGAAGGAAAGGAAGGAGAAAGCCATGAGGAAGGCCGTCATCGTTTCCGCCGCCCGTACGCCCCTCGGAAAGGCGCCGCGCGGCAAGCTCCGTTGGTCGCGCCCCGAGCATACGGGCGCGCTGGTGCTCAACAAGGTCGTCGAGCGTGCCGGCATCAAGCACGAAGAAGTCAACGACATCATCCTGGGCTGCGCGTTCCCCGAGGCCGAGCAGGGCATGAACTACGCCCGCATCATCGGCCTGTACGCCGGCTTCCCCGACAGCGTGCCGGGCTTCACCATCAACCGCTTCTGCTCGTCGGGCGTCGAGAGCATCGCCATCGCCGCCAGCCGCATCATGGCGGGGTGGAACGACTGCATCATCGCCGGCGGCGTCGAGCACATGAGCCGCATCCCGATGGGCGGCAACAAGATCGCCGTCGATCTCGACGTGGCCAACAAGGCCATCGAGGTCTACACGTCCATGGGCCTCACGGCCGAGAACGTCGTCGCGCGCTACGGCGCCGAGTTCAACCTGACCCGCGACGAGCTCGACAAGTTCGCGCTGGCGTCGAACCAGAAGGCCGTGGCCGCCCAGAAGGCCGGCTACTTCACCGAGCAGCTCGTGCCCGTGCCCTACAAGGCCTGGAGTGAAGACGGCAAGACCTACGTCGAGAAGGTGCACACCGAGGACGAAGGCCCCCGCGCCGACGCGTCGCTCGAGGGCCTGGGCAAGCTGAAGCCCGTCTTCAAGGCCGGCGGCATCGTCACGGCCGGCAACTCGAGCCAGATGAACGACGGCGCCGCCGCCGTGCTGCTCATGAGCGAGGACCTGGCCAAGGCCAAGGGCATCCCCATCCTGGCCTACTTCGAGAACTACCACGTGTCGGGCTGCAAGGCCGACGAGATGGGCGTCGGGCCCGCGTACGCCATCCCCGACCTCTTGAAGAAGACCGGTCTCACCATCCAGGACATCGACCTGTGGGAGATCAACGAGGCCTTCGCCAGCCAGGCGCTGTACAGCTGCCGCAAGATCGGCCTCGAGGCCGCCGGCCTCATGGACCGCGTCAACGTCAACGGCGGCGCCATCGCCTTGGGTCACCCGCTCGGCTGCACCGGCTCCAAGCTGACCACCCAGCTGATCTACGAGGCCAAGCGCCGCAAGGCCCTGGGCCAGAACGTGAAGTACGGCGTGGTCTCCATGTGCATCGGCGGCGGCATGGGCGCGGCGGCGCTGTTCCGGATCGCGTAGCCCTCCTATACTATCGCTCATCTCCTGTTCTTCGCGACAGAACTTGACCTAGCCAAGAACCCATCGATACTCGTCGAGCTAGGAAGCGATTCTTGCTCGCTCGATGCGCCAAACCGGTATAAGGGCTGGAAATGGATTGGTATTTCGCCCGGGTGCATTACCACAGGCGCACTAGAGACCAAGCCGACCTATTCGTTGAATTCTTTTCAAATCCAGCGGACCGCGCCCTGCTCTGGCTACAGACTGCTATGAATAGAAACAGAATCTCAAGAGGCGGCCAAACGCGGTTTCTGGCAAATCCGGAGTGGACAAACGGCACCACTGCGCTGTTTTTTGACTTGTGCCACAAGAAAGGCAGTATCAAATACGAATCAGAAAGCGCAGTAGTCAGAACAGACATTCCCAATATCGTCGTAACCCCTGCCGTATATTTTCCACAGCGAGCGATGCTTGCGATTGCTTCATCTGGCGACGTTTGGAGAACACACGGCTTCGAAGGACTTTGCGATCAGATTTCCAAGATGGTCAACGTTAATCGCCGATACGTCGCAAATGCCGGGTCAACCACCATACAGATAAAACCAATCGGCAGAAAGCGAGCTTTTATAGAATACCCGTCAAGAGTGTCTGAGCTAAAAAGGCTAGAAATAAGACTTGCTGGACCAAATCTCGATCCACCGAGAGTCGAGTCGCTTCTACTGGAGGTCCGCAATTGGATAGATGGGGCCCACAAAGCGACCGCCTTGGTAGAGGGAGAGAAGCTTGCTTTAACCACTTCGCAGGTCGCTTAGATAGATGTCTATCTATCGGAAGGCCGCGGCAGCGTTCTGGCGAAAGGCAAAATGCTAGAGTCGAAACGAATAGAGCCATACCATTCAGATCGCCCATCGGAGCTGCGCAGAGCCGAAACGAAAGACTACTTATCCGCCCATGACGCCGCGCTTGGAGGCGCAGGCGTGGCGCTAATGAAAGAATTATCTTCAACCGAATCAGAACAATAGCAAATGATCGCAGTTAATGCCACCAGATACTGGACACGCCCAATGGCCATATACGGAGGGCTTGTCTCGTTCGTATTCTCGATTTTATCGGCATTCATGAGCGACAAGACGGATTATGCGGCAATAACGGCGATATTGCCAACAATGGCAGCCTGGCCCGCGACAAACGGAGGCAATGCGATCAAGGCACAGATAAGAAAGATAAGCGGAATTGTTGCCGACAGAATGAAAAGCGCATCTATCATATCGAACACGCAGGCACTAAACGACGAAGCAGACCTATTGGTTAAGCTAGAACGAACAAACGATGCGGTAAAATGGGAAAGACGCGCCATATGGCTACTGACCATCGCATCATGGATAGCCGCGGTCGCTTTATTAGTATTTGGCAAAAATGCATCGCTACCGTGCATGGCCGCAATTGGATTAGCCCTGGGGGCAAACTCGAGTGTAATAATATGCAATCAGGAGGTTGCCGATATGGTAAACGAGACAGCAGAGAGCATGAGTAAGTAGCCGCACGAGCTTAAGCGGCAGGCGCGCAGTGAAGATAATAATCTTATAATATATGGCGCATGTAGCTCACGGAAACACGAACTCACCCCCGCGAAACCACTGTCGCCACAGGTCCGGTTTTCCAAACTGGTCGAAGAGCCTGGTCAGCGTGTCGTGCACCAGGTCGGACGCGTCGCCCTTTTCGCGGATGTCGGCCACCTGTCCCGCGACCAGGCCCGTGTCGGCGGGCTCGCGCAGGAAGAAGGGCTCGAAGTTGGCCGTATGGAAGGCCTGGATCTCGCCACTTCCGACGACGGTGCAGGGCAGGTCGTGGAAGAGCCCCATCCTCCCGTAGGCGTGGCCGCTTGCCTCCAACTCGTTAGCGGCCAACTGCGCCAAGCGGGCTACGGAGGTCGCGAACTCGATGGGCACCAAGGCTCTCACCATCAGCGCTTCGCGCCCCTTTTCTGCACGCGTCTGGGGCAGGACCGTCGAAGCCCAACTGGCGTTTTCGTTGGACTCGATGCGCATGGCGCCCCAGACGGTTGCAACGCCAGAGCCGCGACGCACGGCGGCGTACCGGAATAGCGGCGACGCCTCCCCCAACCGGAGCTCGCCACCGCGCTCTTCGGGCTTCCAATAGGGCCAGAGCGCGAGCGAGAAGCCGTCGGACCGCATGTTTAACGGCCTCTCCTGTTCCAGCGGCTCTCGGATTCGACGACGAGCGGCGATCCAATCCCGCTCGTTCAACGGCCCTGCGGTCTCCAGGGCGATCGCGAAGAAGAAGGAGGCCGCCCGGTTGCCCAGACACGATCGTGCGCACGCGACTGCTTCGGGGAAACGCGCGTTGGCTGCGTCTAGCGCGAGATCGGGGCCGGCGTTGTTCGGCATCGCCAAGCGCATCGCCTCGCCTACGGACAGCACGCGATTCGAGGCCCCCTCGCGCGCCAGGAACTGAAGGCCATTCTTCGTACGCAGGGCAAAAGGCTTCGTTCCGGCGTCACGCACCCTCACGACGACGAGCCTCGTCCCGGATTCGCTCTTCTCGATAGTGCAATTTACGGGGTTGCCGACCGGGCGCGGGTCGATTCGGTCCAATACGAGGCTCTGAAGGCGATCCCTCAGGAGGTTGGGCTCTCCGACTCCGGGCTCCGCGATCGCGAGGTCTCCGGGGCCCGGTGCATCCACGCCGACGACCAGCGTCCCCCCTCTCGAGTTCAAGAAGGCCACGATCGTCCGGAGCAACGAGTCATCCGAAGCGTCTTCCCGCTTGAACTCGAGGTCCGGCCCCTCGGCCCGGCCCAACCACGAGGCCGCGTCGGAGGTCATCGGTCCACCTCCATTCGGAGGGCTCGTTCGGGCCAGGCCAGGAACGTCCAGAGCGGGCAGGCGAGTACGTCCAGCCCAGCGACGACGAGGCGACGAAGCTCCGGCGATCGCGAAACGAGCATCGCCCTGTCGGCCCCCACCGCCTTCGCCACGCGAACCAGCTTCTCCAGGGTGCGGTCGTCCGCCTGCCGCGGGCTGTACTTGGCTTCCAGTGCAACGCGCCCCAAGTCCGGCCGCTCCACCACGAAGTCGACCTCGGCATCTCTCGCCATCCTTGCATAGCCGAGCTTCGCGTCATGGACGGGCCCCGCCAACTCTGCCAGATGGCGCAGGATGGCGACCTCCGTCAACGGCCCTCGGATACGCTCCTCCGCGCGGTCTCGGTAACTCACGTGCGCCGCCGCGATTCCGGAATCGGCCGCGAAGTACTTGGGCGGATTGCGCGCCGGGGCCAGGGGCCCACCCCCGAAGACCGGAAGTGCGCGGAGAAGTAGAAGCTCCCGGATGACCGCGAGCAGCTGTTCGGTGGTTTCGCGCGCGCAGCCGATCACTTCGCTGATGCTCTTCACGTTCAATGCAATTGCTGGATGCTCGGACAGGATAGACCACAGCAGGCGAAGCGGTTCGAGATTACGGATCTCGCGAATGCGCGGCGCATCGGCGAGGATGAGCCCCGCGTCTGCCCGTAGAGTAGGATAGGCGGCCTCCGGCCCCGGCCCGGGAGAAAGAACGACCGACGGCATGCCGCCCCGCAGAAGATAGGTGTCGGCTTCCAGCGACAACGCGGGCCCGTCGGCGTCCCTGGGATCGGTCACCAGGAGGCCGCGCGCACGCGCGACTTCGCCGAACGAGAGGGGCTCCAGATCGATGTCGGTGCGACGCCCGACCGCGCTCTCGCCCCCATCGCTCGGCTTCAGCTTCGCGGCCACGGAGTCGGCCACTACGACGCACGGCGCCGCACCGCGCAAGTCCGCCAACCGCTTGATCGTCTGCGTCCAGCATCGATCGTGACCTATCTCGTCGAGCAGGAGGAAACGCGCCCTCTCGATGGACCAGCTGCTCTCGAAGCCAGAGGCCTGAAGAACGTCCTCCAGCGAGGCGCCCTGGGTGCGTGGATCATCCATCTCGAAATACAGAATGCCGGAGGGCGGGATCCCCCGCTCCATCAAGCCGGAGATGACCTGTCGAAGCACCGTACTCTTGCCGACGCGACGCAACCCGGTCACGACATGCGCCCGCCGCGTTTCTGGCGCTACGGACTGCCCCAGTAACGCCTCCGTCAGGCGAGCGACGGCGTCCCGCCGGAAGGGAAGCGAATCTTCCCGCGGCCTTCCCCTCCAGTGGGGGTTGTGCTCTTCGATGATGGCGCGCAAATCCATCGGCAGTTCTCCTGGCGGCTTGCCAAATATACTTTGCAAACTTCATGGCAAATTGTCAACTATGAGCCACGTGGACACTCTGCGGCCGCCGTAGGATCGGCCGCGCGGTTCCGGATCGCGTAGCTCCCCTACGAATCGGCATCGCCGTTCTTCGTCGCCCCGGGGCGGAGCCCTGTCGGACGGGCTCGTCAGGGCTGCTGGTCGAGGGGCTTGTCGAGGTCGGTGACGACGACGCCGGGACGCTCCGGGGCGTAGTAGAAGTACGTGAAGTACTCCACCGGCTTCCCGTCCTTCGTCCGTGGCTCGTCGTGCTTCGCCGCAATCAGCTTCCGCACCTGCTGCACGAACGCGTCGGGGACGTCCACGTTCACCGGGTCGGTGGAGCCCGACCTCGGGTCTATCACCTTCTCGACCCGCACGATCGGCGCCGACGAGCCGGAGAGGACGGTCACCCCGAACACCACCGCGTACATCCGGAAGCCACGGTCACTCCGCACCCGTTCGCGCACGCTACCCGCGCGGGCGGCGCCCCCGGGCTCGGGAGGATCGGTCGGCGGCTTGTCGTCGACCAGCGACACCTTGGTGCCATCGACCTTCCACATGCCGCGGTTCGTACCGACGACGACCGGCGACTTCGTGAGCAGGCTCGTGAAGACGTGCGTTTCGAGCGGGTAGTCGGTCACGGCGTGCCGTACGAACAAGCCCACGGGATTGCTGCAGTCGGCTTGGTTCATCGGCATCTCGAGCGCTGTCTTCGAAAGGGGTGTCATCGAGACGACGCTCGTGGCGTCCTCCGAGATCAGCGCCCGGAAGTGACGGCCGAACACGGCGACGTTCGCTTTGGTCGTTCCGGCGAGCAGGTAGACCAGGATGCCGCGCTCGCCGGCCACCGCCCCCGGCAGGACCACAGGATTCACCCTCTGACCATTCTCGGGCCGCGCGTCGAGAGCCAGCTTCCGCGCCCGTACGAGCGTGACGAAGGACGAGGAGGCCGGCTTTGGCGGCTCGAACGTGCGGAGCTCGGGCTTCTTCTCCCCGACGCGGACCTCGCAGGCGATGCGGGGCGGGTCATCGCGCGTATAGAAAGAGACGATGAACGAATCCCCGGGGCTCCCGTCCTCGCCGGCTTCCCATGCAGGGAGATATCCCGCCAGCTTCCCGGGTTCCTTGAAGCTCTCGAGCATCGTGTCGGAGGCGATCGCCGCGGCCTTGTCCAGCAGGTAGAGCTGACGCCCGATCGCGATCGAACGCTCGACCTGGGCGCGCAGATCCTCGGGGGTCTCCAGCTGTCGCGGCCGGAACGAGCCGGCGGGCGCCAGCATCAGAAACGACACGATCAACAGGACGTTCATCGGGTACCCCGGGGCGGGTCGTAGTGCCCCCAGGTTACCCGTCATCGACAATTTCGTCCACGGATGCTCGCTATATCGAAAAACGTTCCCTTCTGGACTGGAGCATTTTTCGACATCTGGAATGGCCGGCGTGCGTCGGTTTCCGTGCCGTGGCTCGGGGCTCTGCTTGTCGAGCGCTCCGCGCTATACTGCGCGGGTTCCACGCGCCGCGAGGCGACGATGTCCACGTCCATCACGATCAACTGCAAGACCTACGCCAACGTCGACGAGATGCCCGCGGCGGACCGCGCGCTGTGGCTGCAGGCCCAATCGCTATTGGAGCAGGCCGAAGCGCAGGGAGGAAGCCAGGCGGCCTTCCGGTCGTCCAGCGTCACCGTCGACGGCCAGAGCTACGGCAGCCAGGACGCTCTACCGCCCGAGGTCCGCGCGCGCTACCAAGCCGCCATGGCCGCCATGGAGGGCCTGCTCGGACCGGCCGCTGCGGCGGCGGCGACCGAACCGACGCGCCGCCCGCCGGATCCCATCGTCATCGACGAGCGCGACCTGCCCCGGGGGAGGAGCGGGTTCGTGGCCGGCCTGCTGATCGGTCTGGTGGTCGCCCTGGGCGCCCTGGCGGCCGTCTACGTCCTCGTCCGCTGACCGACCGGCGCCCATGCCCCGACTCGTCGCCATCCTCGCCCTCTCGGTCCCCATCCTGGCCTGGGGCCTGTCGTTCCCGTCCATCAAGGCGGCGCTGGTCGAGTTCCCGCCCATGACGCTGGCGCTCGGCCGGTTCGTCCTGGCCGGGGCCGCGCTGGGCCTGGTCTACCGGGTCCGAGGCCCCCGGGCCAGGCTCGCGCCCCGGGACCGCGGCGCCCTGGTGTTCAGCGTGAGCACGGGCATCACGCTGTACTTCCTCTGCGAGAACTACGGTCTCCAGCGCGTCCCGGCCTCGGTGGCCAGCCTGATCGTGGCCGGCATCCCCGTCCTCACGCTGCTGGCCGAGCGGGTCGTGCGCGGCCGCCGCCTGGGCGCGGTGGGGGTGGCCGCCACGCTGGCGTCGTTCGTCGGCTCGGCCCTCCTGGTCGGCGTTCCGGGCGACGCCGGCTCCGGCGACCCCTGGGGCACCCTCCTGATGTTCGGGGCGGCCCTGGCCTGGGTGGCGTACCTGTTCTCCATGAAGCCACTCCAGGAGGGGTACCCGAACCTGGCGGTGACCGCTTGGCAGATGGTCCTGGGGGCCGTGAGCTTCGTCCCCTTCGCGCTGGCCGAGGCCCCGCTGTGGCGCTGGCCCTCGGCCGCGGGCTGGGGCCACCTGGCCTTCCAGGGCCTGGTGTGCTCGGCGGCGTCGTACCTGGCCTACAACCACGCCCTCGAGCGCCTGGGGCTGCGGATCGCGAGCCTGGCCCTGAACCTGGTCCCGCCGGTGACCGCCGTCGCATCGTACCTCCTGCTGGGCGAGGTGCTGGGCGCCTGGCAGTGGACCGGGGGATCCCTGGTCCTGGGGGCGGTGGCGGCGGTGGCGCTCCACGATCCGGCGCGCCGTGGGGGAGCCTCGTGAGCCACGACCGACGTCGCGCCACGCTGGCGGGCCTGGGGGCCCTGGCGCTGTGGTCCATGTCCGTGGCGCTCATGCGCGGCATGAGCGAACGTAGCGGCCTGCTCACGGGCCCCATGCTGGCGTCGCTCCTGGGCGGCGTGCTGGGCCTCGCGATCCAGGCGGCGCGGGGCCAGCCCCTCCGGGCGCAGGTGCGCTTGCCCTGGCGCTACCTCTGGGGCTGCGGCGGGCTGTTCGTGGCCACCAACGTGAGCCTGTACCTGGCCATCGGGGCCTGCCAGGACCACGCCCAGACGCTGGTCATCGGCCTCGTCAACTACCTGTGGCCCGCGCTGACGGTGGCGCTCTCGGTGCCCCTGCTCGGGCGGCGGGCCCGCGCATGGCTGCCGCTCGGCGTGCTCACCGCCGTGGCCGGGACCGCGCTGGCGCTGCTCGGCGGCGGGGCGCTGACGGCCGCCGACGCGGGGTTCTGGACCACCCCACGGGGCCTCTTCGCGCTCGGGACGGCGCTGGTCGCGGCGGTGGCGTGGGGCTTCTACTCGAACCTGGCGCGGCGCTGGGGCGACCCGGAGCGCGGCGCCGTCCCGCTGTTCGCGCTGGCCACCGGCGGAGTCCTCGGCCTGTTGCTGCTCGCGCGCCCCGAGACGGTGACGTGGTCGACGCGCGGCGTGCTCGAGATCGTGGCGCTGGGCGTGGCCTCGCTCACCGTGGCCTACGCGCTGTGGGACCTGGGGCTGCGCCGCGGCGATCATGCCCTGCTGGGCGTGGCCAGCTACCTGGTGCCCATCGCCTCCACGTGCGTCTCCGCCGCCTACCTGGGCGTGCGGCCGGGCCTGAACGTGCTCGCGGGGGGCGGCCTGGTCGTGCTCGGGGCCTGGCTGTCGAAGCGGGCCCTGATCGACGAGGCGTAGGCGCTACGGGTTGCGGCAGCAGCGGAAGCCGAGGTCGGCGCGCCCGCTGGCCTCGGGGTAGGAGTCGCGGGCCGACACGCGGGCGTCGAGGCAACTGGCGTAGCCGCCGCCGCGCCGGCTGCGATCGTAGGCCAACGCCGCGTCGTACTCGCTCGGCGGGAGCGCCTCGTCGTAGTTCGGGATGCGCCGCTCGACCACCCACTCCCAGGCGTTACCGGCCGCGTCGAGCAGGCCGTAGGGGCTGGCTCCGGCCGCCCGCGAACCCACGGGCGAGGTGAGCCCCGTGCCGCAGCCCTCGCCGCCCTCGGCGATGGAGGCGTGCGCGCAGTCGAGGCTGCCGTTACCCCACGGGTAGCGCCGCGACTCGGCTTGGCAGTCGGAGTAGAACTCGCAGCCGCCGCGCGCGGCCTTCTCCCACTCGGCCTCGGAGCAGAGCCGCCGCCCCTTCCAGGAGCAGAACGCCCCGGCCTGGTTCCAGGTGACGCAGGTGATCGGGTGCTGGCGTCGGCGCCCGTACGTGCTCTGGCCCGTGTCTCCGCACGTCGTGTCGGAGACGGCGGTGCAGGAGCCGGCCGACACGCAGGATTCGTACATCTCGGCGGTCACCTCGGTGCGGTCGATCCAGTAGGCGCCGGTCGTGGCGGCATGGTACGACTTCTCGTCGGCCGTGCTCGCGTCGGCGCAGGTGTCGTCGACGGTGCTGTTGCACCCCATCCAGAAGCTGCCGGCGGGCACGAGCACCTCTTCGGACAGGCACTGCCCGTAGACGCAGCGATTCGCGCCGCCGCCGCACAGGTCGTAGGCCTTCTCGTCGGTCTGGCCGTCGCAGTCGTTGTCCCGAAGGTCGCACTTCGTCTCGGTGCTCGCCTCGTACTGCCCGCCGGAGTGCGTGGAGTAGACGTTCGAGTCACACGCAACCCACCCGCCCGACTGGCAGAGCCCCGCGGGCTTGCGGGAGCCCGAGCACACGCCGGTCTGGTTCTCGCAGGCGCGCCCGTCGTTGGCCACCAGATCGGCCCCGTCGGCGCTGTCGGTCTTGCCGTCACAGTCGTTGTCGACCGCGTCACACACCTCGGCCTTGGCCTTGCTCTCGGTGGAGCACAGGATGCCGTTGGCGCCCGCGTTGCACGTGGTGAGCCCGCCGGCGCACAGCCCCTGGCCGCAGCTGCGGTTCACACCCACCACCACGGAGCCGTCGAGCAGCGTGGTCTGGAAGTCCTCGTCGATCGTGCCGTCGCAGTCGTTGTCGCGCCCGTCGCACGAGGCTTCGACGCCCGCCTGGTAGGCGCCGCTGTACGCCAGGTACGTGGCGTCGGAGCAGGTCCCCCAGACGCCGCCCACGCACAGGGCCGCGGGCTTGGTCGACCCGGCGCACACGCCGCCCTGGTTCAGGCACTGGCGCTGGTCGTTCTTCAAGAGGTCGGCCGCGTCGGCCGCGTCGGTCTTACCGTCGCAGTCGTCGTCCTGCGCGTTGCACGTCTCGGCGGCCGACTTGAACTCGGTCGAGCAGACGATCCCGACGGCGCCGGTGTCGCACTGCGTCAGGCCGCCCGCGCAACGCCCGGTGCCGCAGGCCTGGCCGATGCCGGACAGCGACTGCCCGTCCTGCGTCACCATCGAGAAGTCCTCGTCCTTGCCGCCGTCGCAGTCGTTGTCCTTGCCGTCGCAGCTGACCTCGTGCCCGGACTGGAAGTCGGGGCGCAGCGCCGCATAGGTCGCCGCGCCGCACGGGGCCCACTCGCCCCCGCCGCAGAGCGCCGCCGGCTTCTGCGTGCCGCTGCAGACACCGCTCTGGTTCTCGCAGGCACGCCCGTCGTTCGCCACCAGGTCGGTGCCGTCGGCGCTGTCGGTCTTGCCGTCGCAGTCGTTGTCGATCGCGTCGCACACCTCGGCGGCGGCGTTGGTCGCCGTGGTGCACTGCACGCCCTGCTGGTCGGCCCGGCAGACCGTGACACCGCCCCCGCAGGCCCCGACGCCGCAGGCCTTGCCGACGCCCGTGTATACGACGCCGTCGGCGCCCGTGGTCGAGAAGTCCTCGTCGGCGGCACCGTCGCAGTCGTTGTCGTTCGCGTCGCACGAGCTCTCGTGGCCCACCTGGTACAGCACCGACCACGCGGCGTAGATGGTGTCGGTGCAGGCCAGCCACGCGCCGCTCACGCAGCGGCTGGCGGGCTTCTGGGCCCCGGCGCACACGCCGTTCTGGTTCTCGCAGGCGCGTCCGTCGTTCGCCAGCAGGTCGGAGGCGTCGGCCGCGTCGGTGAAGCCGTCGCAGTCGTCGTCGACCGCGTTGCAGAGCTCGACGCCGATGGACGTGTCGGACGAGCAGCGCGTGCCGCTCTGGTCGGCCAGGCACACGGTGGTGCCGCCGGCGCAGGCGCCGACGCCGCACGCCTTGCCGACGCCCGCGAGGGTCTTGCCGTCGGCCGTGACCGTCGAGAAGTCCTCGTCGACCACGCCGTTGCAGTCGTTGTCCAGGCCGTCGCAGGTGAGCTCGGTCGTCGCCTGGAACGCCCCGCTGTTGGCCAAATAGGCCGCTCCGTCGCACGCCGCCCAGCTGCCGTTCATGCACAACGCCGCGCGCTTGGTGGCGCCGGCGCACACGCCCAGCTGGTTCTCGCACATCTGCAGGTCGACCTTGACCAGGTCGGCTCCGTCGGCGGCGTCGGTGCGGTTGTCGCAGTCGTTGTCGACGCCGTCGCACACCTCGGGAGCCCCGTGGCGCACGTCGGCGTCGTAGTCGTCGCAGTCGGTCTCGTTGGGGTCGCCGTCGCCGTCGAGATCGCCGTCGCACGCGTCGCCCTTGCCGTCGCCGTCGAGGTCGGCCTGCGTCGCGTTCGGCACGAAGATGCAGTTGTCGTCGCAGGCGACGGTGGCGCCGGCGGTGCACGGCGAGCCGCCGATGACGCCGTCGGTGTTGCCGTCGTCCTGCACGCCGTCGTTGTCGTCGTCGGCGTCGCACGCGTCGCCCAGCCCGTCGAGGTCGCGATCGACCTGCGACGTGTTCGAGACGAGCGGGCAGTTGTCGGTCACGTCGCCGAAGCCGTCGTTGTCGTCGTCGGCGTCGCACGCATCGCCCAGCCCGTCGAGGTCGGTGTCGATCTGGCCGGGGTTCGGCACCAGCACGCAGTTGTCGTCGCAGGGCGCGGGATCGTCACCCACGCAGCGGTGGTCGCCGATCAGCTCGGAGCCGTCGCCGTCGTCCTGCACGCCGTCGTTGTCGTCGTCGGGGTCGACGCAGTCGGCCTGCGCGTCGGTGTCGGTGTCGACGTAGGCCTCGTCGGTGGCGCCGTCGCAGTCGTCGTCGAGCCCGTTGCAGGCCTCGAAGGCGCCGGGGTGCGACAGGGCGCGCCGGTCGTCGCAGTCGTCGCCCGCGTCGAATCCGTCGCCGTCCTGGTCGGCGTCGCACGCGTCGCCCTGCCCGTCGGAGTCGAGATCGGCCTGGTCCGAGTTGGCGATCTTGGGGCAGTTGTCCTGGCCGTCGACCACGCCGTCGCCGTCGTCATCGCCGCTCAGGCAGTCGGGGACGCCGTCGGCGTTCGCGTCGAAGCAGCCCTCGTCGGTCTGGCCGTCGCAGTCGTCGTCGACCTGGTTGCAGGTGTCGCACTGGCCGTCGGCCGTCTGCGTCTCGACGACCGAGGGGTTCACGAGCGGGTCGCGGTCGTTGCAGTCGGTCCCGCCGGAGCCGATCCCGTCGGCGCCGTCGCCGTCCTGGTCGGCGTCGCACGCGTCGCCCACGCCGTCGTGCTCGAGGTCGGCCTGGTCGACGTTGACCTCGCGCTGGCAGTTGTCGTCGCAGCCCACGGTCTCGCCGGAGCCGCAGGGGTAGTCTCCGGCCACGCCGGAGCCGCTCCCGTCGTCGAGCACGCCGTCGTCGTCGTCGTCGTCGTCGCACGCGTCGCCGGCCGTGTCGCCGTCGAGATCGCCCTGGTCGGCGTTCGCGGACGTGCGACAGTTGTCGTCGCACCCCCCTTCGCCAAGGCTACGGCGGGCGAGGCCCACCGAGCACGGGTTGTCGCCGATGACACCCGAGCCGTCGCCGTCGTCGAGTACGCCGTCGTCGTCGTCGTCGTCGTCGCAGGCGTCACCCACTCCGTCGGCGTCGGTGTCGTCCTGCGGCGTGTTCACCGTGCGCGGACAGTTGTCCTGCGTGTCGTTCACGCCGTCGTCGTCGTCGTCGTCGTCGCAGGCATCGCC
>Ga0172369_10003079_pt1 | contig 22237 bp, 17 predicted proteins | sample LakKiv25m_FD_114539 | JGI IMG/M metagenome (GOLD analysis project Ga0172369, IMG submission 114539) | Freshwater microbial communities from Kabuno Bay, South-Kivu, Congo - kab_022012_11.25m | ecosystem: Environmental > Aquatic > Freshwater > Lake | place: Democratic Republic of the Congo...
AGGATTTCGGCTCCAGCCGGTCGAAGAATGTATTGGTTTTACCCATAGTAGCCCCCTTTGCTCTGTGAGCGCCTCCTTACAGGTTATCACGAGTTCAGGGGGTGTCAATTGTCACTATAGGTAATTTCTCTTTGCGGTGATGATTACCTTTTCCGGGTCGGAGGAGTCGGACCGGTCAGCACAGTCGGATGAGTCGGACTTTTCCGACAATAATCAGTCTTTCGCTTTCTCCAGCGCTGCCAGCAGCGCGGACAGCGCCGAAAGCTCGCCTTCATCTCGCCCTGGACCGAAACGGACGCTGTTATACACGCGCACGAATACGCGCGCTTCCTCCGGCGGCGCGGTTTCCAGGCGCGCCAGGTGCTCCTGCCAGGGCAGGCCCGGCGGGCAGGGGGCGCCGATGCGCGCCAGCCAGGCGGTGAAGCGCGTCGCCAGCTCGGCCTGGCGCCGGTCCGGCGGCAGCGCCTGCATTGCCGTCTTCCGGTCTTCCGCCCGGCGCCGGAACAGGCGCCGGAACAACCAGCACAGAGATACCGCCATAATTGTCGAGATGGCGATTACCAGGTACAGCGGGCGCAGGCGGCCCAACCAGGCGCCGGCGAGATACAACTCGAGCTGTAGCTGGTTTTTCACATGCTGCCACCACGAGTATTGGTTTTCCCGCCGGGTGTCGGGACGCCCGCCGCTGGGGGTGGTTTCCACGGTGATCCAACCCACGCCGTCCAACCAGGCCTCCGCCCAGGCGTGGGCGTCGCGCTGGCGTACGACGATGCTTCCATCCAGTTCATGCTCGTGGGCGTAATAGCCGACGACATACCGGGCGGGAATCCCCATGCAGCGCAGCAGTATCACGGCGCTGGAGGCAAAATATTCGCAATGACCTTTTTTCTTTTTCAGCAGAAAATTCGAGACCGGATCCCCGCGGCCGGGATAAATCGTGGTGCTGTATTGATGGCTGGTCAGCAGGTAGTACATGACTCGCTTGATCTTATCGCGATCCCGAGATGCCTGCCGGCCGATCTCCCCGGCAAGCTGATGGACGGCGGGGTCTACCTCCGGCGGCGCCCGCAGCATCCGCTCGCGCTGCGCCGGCGTGGGAGCCTTCCAGATGCCCGTGCCGCGCGGGCTAAGGGTAATCCGGTAGGACATTATTTTGTTGACTTTGCTTTCCAGCGGCCCGCCGAATTCGGGCGACCAGACGATATCGCCGTCGGCGCTGACATCGCCGGTCGCGAGGGTCGTGAACAGCAGATTATCCAACGGCGCGAACTTGGTGACGGTCATTGGATAACCGGACATGTCTGCCGGCGGCGTGTTTGCGGGGTACATTTTGAGCGGCCGCTCCAGCAGTGTGGGAAGCCAGTGCCCATGGCTGTAGGTGTCGAAGGCGATCCCGCGCAGATAATACACCGATTGATAGCCGCCGGTCAGGCGCATTACGGGCTCCAGCGAGCCGAGCGGGCCTGGTCCGCGTCCCAACGCGGGCGCCAGCGAGACACCGAGTCTGACCAGCGGATGCATGGTGATCACCCGGTTGCCCCACTCGTTGAGGGCGACCTGATAACGCAGCACGGCGGCGTTAAGGCCGAAACCGAGCGCGAGCATGGCGAATAACAGCATGGCGGCCGCCGCCCGCGCCCCCCACGGCCGCGCGGCGGTTGCGCGGCGATGGCGCGGAAAACTAAGCGCCAGACAGAGCATGAATGCCGGAGTCAGCAGTTGAATCCAGCGCGGCTGATAGGTGATGCTCGCCGCCAGCAGGATGCCGCAAGGAAGAAGGAACAGCCATGCCATGACGGGCCGGCGCGACCAGGCCTGTACCACAAGCTCGGCGGCGCACAGATAGCCGAGTAGATTCGACCAGCGCGCGTTGATAAATTCATCAACTCCATTGGCAGGCGCCAGCGAAGCCGCCAGCGCCGCCAATCCCCACAGGGCCAGTCGCGCCAGCCACCGCGCGGGCGTCGAACCCAGCCGCGCGGGAATCAGGTAACTCAACGCCAGCGCCAGCGCGAACAGCGGCGGCGCCACCAGGGCGCCCTTGGTGATAACCAGCGCTCCGCTGGCCACCAGCACCGCAATGAGAAGCGGCGCCGGCAACCGCGCCGGAATTTCCGCCCGCCTGGTTTTTGCCGGATCGATTGTCGTCATTCTTTGTTGCCGCATCCCTTTACGGGTGCGCGAGCGTTTACAATGTCGCCACGCCGGCCGTGAAGTCGGCCTTTTGCACCACCGCGAGCCCGGGAACCGCATACGGATCCAGCGCGCAGGGGACGTCTCGCACCACAACCGCCTTCACCGCCACGCCCTGCGTAACCAGGTGATCGATGAAGCGCCGGCGCGTCTCGTTCCAGTCCAGCAGCACGCAGATGACCAGCGCCACCTTGCCCAGCAGCGGACCGAGCTCCGGCTCCAGCGTTGAGAACGGTTCCCGCGGGTAAGACTCCACGCCGGCGAGAATATCCAGAATTTGGTCCAGGTAGGTCAAACTCTGCCCGGCCGTCAGGTGATAGAGCTGGTCGCCGGCGGCAAAGAGATCGACCAGGTACTGCCGGCGCGCCATGAAGTCGCTCACCGCGGCGGTGACAGATACCGCCCGTTCGAAGTTGTCGTGCTCCGCGGCCCGCGCGCCTTTCCGCACGTGGGTGTCGAGGATCACCCCCACGCGCATGTAATACTCCTGGGTATACTCGCGCACCACCGGCTCGCGCAGCCGCGCCGTCGCCCGCCAGTCGATGTTGCGGATGCTGTCGCTTTGCTGGTATTCACGATTGCCCAGCAGCTCGAAGGAATCGCCCTGCCGCGCTTTCAACGCCACCCCGCCGGGTTGCTCGCGGAACCCCGCGGGCAGCTCCAGCTCGGTAAGCGGGGTGAAGCGGGGGTAGACCAGCAACCGGCGCGGGAGGGGGTAACAGCGGTAGGCATTCATCAGCGCGAAGGGGAAATCGCTCTCCACGCGGTAGCCGGGCAATTCATAGACGCCGCGGCGCTCGCCATAAAGCCCGAGCCGGACCCGCGCCTGCTCGCCCCGCGAGATGGCCGGCGCCGCCGCGCCCTCCACCGGGACCGCTTCGAGTCCGGGTGGCAGCTTGTCCGGCAGCACGCGCATGTCCACACCGGGAAAGCGGCCCTGCTGCTCAATGATAACCTCGATTGGCAGCACCTCGCCCGCGCATACGCGCTCGGCATGATACGCCCGCGGCGAGACGCGCGGCGGCAGGCAGAGCACGACGATCAGCGCAACCAGCCATAACGAGGCCGCATAGAGGAAGATGACGTAAGGCTGCCATTCCAGCGACAGGCTGCCGACGAGCATCAGCGCCAGCGTCGGCCAGATGAACCAGCGGCCGGCCGGCGTCAGCCGATGCGTGAGGAAACGCCAGACCCACCGCGACAGCCGTCCCTTGAACAGGGGATTCGCCGCAATGTCCTGCGTGCTCGCATACCAATAGCGCCGCCCGCCCCCGCGCGGCGCCTTCTCCGGGGAAATGTCAAGCCCCACCATAGCTGCCACACGCGCCCCTTCACCCGATTTCATTCACCGCGGAAGGGGCATTTACCTGCCGGAGAACTCGTGCTCATGCTCGAAAAAGCTCAGGGACAGTCCCTGAGCATCAAGAAAATCCGGCGAGTGGCAAAACACGGCGTGATGCGATCGCTACGAGGTGGCGAACAGCTATTTTTCAACAGGCAGCGGAAGTTTTCAACGGCGGGCGGCACTTTGCCGATTTCGATCCACAACTTGTCGATATTCGCCCATAACTCCGGGCCGGCAGCGGCGCGTTCGCGCATGAGGTAGTCGAAGGCTTCCGGCCCCATCAGGCGCAGGTCGTCTTCGGCCTGCTTGCGGGCGGCAGGGTTGAAATCGAGCAATTTTTGAGCCTGATCTCGCGGGCGGACGCCGGGTTGCAAATCGACCTTCACCTCGACGCTCTGCAGCCGGAGCGGCTCGCCGGCATATCTCAAGTGGACATTCAACTCGCCGCCGTTGCCGCAGGTCGGCAGCGTCCGCAAGGTTCCGTCGGCGAAATATCTTTGTGGGCCTTCGGTGAGCAGCTCACCCCCGGCCTCCAGCAACCGAAATCCGAACCGGTAATAGCCGTCCTGGTACAGTTCTCCGGCGAGTGCCAGCAACGCGGCGACATCGTCACGCATGGCGGCCGCTCCCGCGCGCGCGACATGCTGACCTTCATCATCGACATCTTGAGCAAAGGCCTCGAGCAGCGTGACGGGCTGGACAGTGGTCAGAAAAAATGTCTTCAGTTCGTCGGGAGATGTAATCAGCGTCACTTCCGGCGCCGGGATCGGGCCATCCCACACGCCTTCGGGCATTTGGAAAATCTGGTATTTCACCGCGAACAGATTGTTCGCCGCCAGCGGCGGGACGATATCGGGTTTTGCCGGATAGATCGGGTACCGGGCGATGTAGAAGGCATAATTCGGGAAGCAGCGGTCCAGCCGCTCGTCGATGACGCGCGCCGGCAGCGGCAGCGGATTGCGATCATAACGCTCCAACTCCTCCGGCGGCATCTGCACTTCAGTCCAGACCCGCAGATATTCCGGCAGATCGAAAGCGGTGGTTCTCTCCATGATGATCCTATCGAGCACCTGCTCCTGTGTCCGCGCGCGCAACATAGCGTGCCACGCTTCCGCTCCGGTGGCTTCCAGCCCGATCTGATGCACCTTGCGGGCAAGCTCCCGCAGCACGTCCAGGTCGATCTTTGCCAGCAGCTCCCGGGCTTTGACCTGCGACTCCGGGAAGCGCGGATCGACGATATCGAGCTCGGGCGTGACGTTGATCCGCAACTGCGCCGGCCACACCCCGAACTTCACCTCCGGCGGTCTGGGCGGCGGCGCCAGCTCCGGCTGGGCGCACGCCCGCAGCGCGAGGAGCAGGCAGCAAGTGAAGGTAAACCGATGCATGCAATGCCTCCGTTAATGCAGATTGCCGCAGATCGGCGCAGATCGGCGCAGGTCATCGGAATTCCATGGTTTTTTGGGGATTTTAAATAATGAACGATAACTAATCATCATGTCAAAACAACACTCTTCGTAATAATTCTCTTTACCAGCTCTTTTTCCCCTTTCGCGTCTTTGCGCCTTACGTGAAATATCTCACCGCTGACGCTCCCGCTCCAGCATCCGTTCCCACATGCGGTCTATCGCCGCCCGCAGCTCCGGCCCCGCCTTTTCCCGCTGCTCCATCATATATTCATACGCCGCCGGTCCCATGACAAGCAGGTCCTGTTCCGCCATTTTACGCACGATGGGGTCGGGGTCGAGCAGCTTGGTCGCCTGGCAGATGGGACGGAGGCCGGGCTGCAGCTTCACCTCTTCCTGGACCTGCGTGAGGTTAGTGTCATTGAAGACAAATGTCACGGTGATGCTGCCGCTGTTGCCGCCGGCCGGCGCTACCTCCGCGCGGCCGCTGACTTTATACAGGGTGCCGCCGCCATCCGTCATAAGCATCACGACACTCAATGATTCATCCGATATAGTGAAGCGGTAAAAGCCATCGTTATGCACTTCCTGCGAGAGCCGCAGCCAGGTGAAGGCGACGTCTTTCAGCAGATTCTCCGGATCGCCGGCGATGCGTCCGACTTTCCAATAAGCCAGGAAGAAAATACGTAATCGGTCAATTTCGGTAATGAGGGCAACAGGCTGGGGTGGGGGATACGGACCGCTCCAGACGGTGAGACCATTTTTATCACGTTGTACCGCGAACAGATTATTCAATCCCAGCGGCGGGGCAACCTCCCGCGCTACCGGGTATTGGGGGAAGCGCGCGACGTAGAACAGATATCCGGGGAAGGCGCTTCCCAACTGCGGGTCGGTGAGGCGCCGCGGCTCCGGCATTATATCGGCAAGGTATTGATCTTCGGGTTTGTATTGCCGCCGCACCCACTCGCGGATCTTGGCGGGCGGATTGAAGTCGGTTTGCAGCCGCACCATCACCCGGTCGAGGAATTCCATCTGGAAGCGCAGGCGGCGAATATCCTCCTGGCGTCCTTCCGCCTCCGCAGTTTCAAGCTTGATGCCGAGTGAGCTATACATCTCCCGCATCACCGGGATGGCATCATTGCCCTGCGCGACGAAGCCCTCCTCGGCGGGAAGTCGGGTGAGGCCCAGCCCCGGATCGAGCCGCTCGAGGTATCCTTCGAGTTTCTCGCGCAGCGATTCGGCAGCCCGCAGATCGGGTTGCGCTAAAGTCGCGAAACCGAGCGACAATAAGATCAAGCATAATAATACACGCATTGGTTCTCCTTATATCAATCGATGTTGAGCAAACCCGACTGTATCGTGACGTTCTCTTTAACGTCAATCAGCAGCCCGACATTATTGAAAATCAGGTCAGCCGTAATGGCGCCGGCGTTGCCGCCGGCCTGGACTACCTCGGCGCGCCCCCTCGCCATATAGCCGCCGGCATCGGATGCGCTAACGGCGAATTGCAACGATTTTTCCGAAATGGTGAAGCGGAGAAAGCCGTCATTGTGGATCTCCTCCGATAACCGTAGCCAGGCGTATGCCAGGTCCTTCATGCCGGCTTGCAGCCGGTCATAATCGGTTTTCTCACCGGGAATGAGCAGCGGTTTGGGCACGGCCAGGAAAAAAGCCTTCAGCAAGTCGGGGTCGGTGAGCAGTGCGATCTGACTGGTCGGCGGCAGTTGCCCGGCAATGCCCGGGCCCATGTCCTTCTTCACCGCGAACACGTTGTTCGCCGATAGCGGCGGCTGTATCCGGTTCACCGCGTTACCCCGCGGATAACTGGAGATATAGAACAGGTAATCCGGGAAGGCGCGCTGCACCTGCGAATCGGTAATACGCACCGGCTCGGGCAGACTTTCGGGAATCGCCTGCTGGTTCGGTCTATATTGCTGCTCGATCCACATGCGGATGAGCCGCGGCCAGTCGAAGCCGGTCTCCAGGCGCACGATGGCGCGGTCGAGGACGGTGGCACGGGTCTCCCACAGGCGGGCATGTTCCCAGCGTTCTTCCTGCTCGGCTGTCTGCCGCGATGCATGAAATTCGGTGAAGACGTCCCGCATATCCGGCAGCGCATCCTTCTCCAGCGCCACCAGGTTCTCTTCCACCTGCGCCGATGTTTCCGGTTTTGCCGGATCAACGGGCTGCAGCATTGCGCAAATACGGTCCTTCAGTGGGGGCTCGGTAATAGTCAGGGCGAGTGCCTGTATGGCAACGAGCATAATGAACGGCAGGAAAATCCAGCGCATGATCGTTCCTTTCACGGCAGTTTTCTTTAAGACAGTATAACACCGGGAATTGTTCCCGGGGCAGGAGATATATTTTAAAGTAAGCCCCAGCTTGTAGTAGCGTCCGTAAGGCGCGTGCCCGTTAATGCACATAAAGCTCGTGATTATACAAAGAGAACGGTTTACTCCTTAAATAATAACGAGCTTTATATTCATGGACGGGCGACGCGCCTTACGGACGCTACTACGAGCTGGGGCTTTTCACTTGATTCAGAACTGGCGCAAGGTTTAAAGGAAATTGTGTATACTGTGAAACAATGAGCATCCAATTCAACGTACTGGGCGAGGCGGGGCGAGATAACGCGCTGCTGGCGCTGGTGTGCACCGGGCAGGCGGTGCACCGGCTGCTGTTCGACTGCGGCGACGGGGTGCTGGCGGGGCTGCCGTTCGCGGAGATCCAGCGCATCGACTACCTCTTCTTCTCGCACCTGCACATGGATCACGTGGGCGGGTTCGACTCCTTCTTCCGCTGCAACTACAACCGGACGGTAAAGCCGAACCTGGTGTGGGGGCCGCCGTGGACCGGGGAGATCATGCAGCACCGCTTCCAGGGCTTCCTGTGGAACCTTTACCAGGACAGAGAGGCGACCTGGCGGGTGGCGGACGTGGACGAGCAGAGCGTGGCATGGACAAGGTACGAATTATCGGAGGCTTTCGCCAATGCTTACCAGGATGGCAAGGAGGAGTTCAGCGGCGCGCTGCTCGACCACCCCGACTTCACCGTGCGGGCGGTGCGGCTGGAGCACCTGACGCCGGTGCTGGGCTTCGTAGCGCGGGAGGCGCCCCGGCTGAATATCGACGTGACGCAGCTGGACGAGCTGGGCCTGCGGCCCGGTCCATGGCTGAAAGAAGTGAAAAGCGCCCCGGCGGCGCAGACGCACCTGGAGATCGAGGGGAAGGCATATTTGCTGGCCGAGCTGCGCGCCTGCCTGCTGCGCGAGACCCCCGGCGATTCAGTAGCCTACCTGACCGATTTCTTGCTCGACAAAGCGGCCTACAAGCGGCTGCTGCCCGCGCTGGCCGGGGTGCGGACGCTGGTGTGCGAGAGCGCTTATCGCGAGGCGGAGCTGGAGCTGGCCCGCAAAAACTACCATCTCACCACCCGCCAGGCCGCCCGTCTCGCGAAAGAAGCGGGAGTTGGCAAGCTGGTGCTCATGCACATATCCGACCGCTACCCGATGGAGGAGTGGGGCGAAATGCTGGGCGAAGCGCGAGATGTATTTCCGAATACGGTGTATCCGGCGGGGTGGGGGATCGAGGTGCGGTAGGATTATATGAACTGAAGACGGAGGAAGAGAACGGATAGAGTTATCGTGGCTTTATCCGTTCTCTTCCGGAGCTGTCTTATTCAAGTCAGGGAGCAAGAGAAAGAGCAAGCGAAAGACCCCTTGGACCGTGATAAATCCTTTAATCCTGTTCAGACGATTATGGCAGGAAACAGCGCTTTATTGGTCATCATTCCCTTTCAATATGCGCCGGTCGAGCGGTCGGAGATAATAGGCCACCGCGAGCCCAACGATCAGGCCGATAATTAAAGGAATCGATAGAGTATCCTCTCCACCATCTCTGAAATATAACGAGATTTGGAATACCATAAGAATCGTTGATAAGGTTATGGCGAAACAAGCGCACAGACATCCGCCAAACAGGTAGTCAGAAAAGGTCAGCGAATCATATTTACGTTCCCACCACATCAGCGATAACACGAACGCAAGTCCCGGCAGCCATGCTATTTTGAACAGGTCGATGGCTGCTGCCGGATCGATAAGCGCCTGTAATGCTGTCTCACTTACGCGAGGGTCAACGGCGCGCGACAAGGCATTCAGCAGGTTATAGACAATGCCCGGCGTGATGCTGGTTGCCAGCAGGATGATGATGATGCGCGGAAGCGGTTTCATGGTCCCCTTCCTGTTACAAAACCGTAAGACCATTATACCAGCCTTTTCGGAGTGCGGTAGGCTCGACCCCGCTTTCATAACCTTGCGCGATATGAAAGCGGGGTCAAGCCCCCGCACTCCAAAAGGACCATCCATATAGCGTGGCGTGCTTCAGCCGGAAGCGGAAGCGCACCGGGCCGATGGGGGGGAAGCGCATGATGGTTGCCATTCGCCACTTGTAACTAGTCCTATTTCGGCTGGTGCGTTTTTAGCTGTGACTCGACGTTCAGGAAGAACAGCGTGCGCACCATGGACGGCCAGTAGGGATCATGGTCGGAGGCATATTTCTTCTCTACCTCCTCAAAGCGCGCGCGGTGGTCCAGCAGGTATTTCAGCGCGGCGGCGTGATCGGCCGGCGAATTGGTTCGGTGAGCGGCGCCGTTCAACCGGCTGTATTCATAATGCATCCATCCGTAGTCGAATCCATCACGATTGAACCGCACGCGGTCTTTGAAACGCCGCAGATCAGCCGGCAAATCGGCTACCGCCTGCTCGGCATCCCGCAGGCATCCATCGAGCTCAGACCAGAATTCGGGGTGGGCGGCGACGCGCGTTTCGGTATAACAGCCGGGTCGTTCGAGGGCGAAATAGCGTTCCTCCGTCATCCAGAAGCGGCGCATAGGATCAGCCGCCGGACCGTAATAGTCGCGGAAGAACTCCTCGCGCAGCAGGTCCACGTCGGCATGCAGGTTCCAGACCAATCTGCCGGCCATGTAGTGGTTAAGCCCCTGCATGGAAAAGTTGGGCTGGCATTCGAACAACACAAAGGTGCCGCCCAACTCGCGGAAAGCCGGCAAGTCTTCGCGGATTTTTTGCAGGATAGCCCACGGTCCGAAGTAGTAAAAGTGGCCGTAATAATCGTAGTAGCCCAACTGATCGGCGATGCTGCCCCAACCCTTGACCAGGCGATAAAAATCGCGGTTTACGGCGCTGGTCGGGTCGTTCCACGGCCTGCCGTGATCGTATTCCGGCGGCCCGTCGCAGATCAGGCTGGCGTAGTTTCCTTCCGGCCTGGCGCTTTTCGGCAGCTCACGCTGATAAGCATAGGCGAGGATCCCCAGGAATTTATCGCGGAATCGAGGCTCCAGGCGGCGGGCAATCTCGTTGGCGAAGTGGATCAGCCGGTCGGCCACATCGCGGCCGTCCTCCCGAGTCTGCCCGTATTGCTTATCGATTGCCAGGCAGCGGTCGCACAGGCACAATGGCGCGCAATCGTTGGGGTCCAGTGACTTGACGACGGCGTCGGGATTTGCGGCAAAGAATTCGTTCACCTTCCGGGCGACGATCTCAATCACTTCCGGATTAGTAGTGCAGAAATTCACTCCATCGTAAGACAGATCGCGCCGGATAAGCTTGCCCTGGCGGTCGCGGGCATAATATTCCGGGAACTTGTCGAAGGGATATTCGGCGGGATTGATATAGGTTATCCAGGAGTGCCCGAAGGTCATGCGGCCGCGATTGATCGTCGAGCGTATTTGCCGGTCCCAACGCGCGGCAAAGCCGCAGCTCACCCCGCCGGCGGAGAACCAGGGAGAGCCCTGCACTTCATCCAGCGCCGGCAACCGCGCGGCGTTGCCCGCGGGGATGCCTATCTCTTCGCCGAGATCGCGAGGCTGGAACCAGTGGCAATCCAGGTGGTCGGTGAGCAGCCCGTAGATACCGTTGCGCAGGCCGTCCGCATCCTTCGCCTCGATCAGCACGTTGCCTCCGGCGGTGCGCAGGCGGTAGGCATCCCGCAGCCCTTCCGCCGCGCCGGGATCAGCCTGCCGCAGGATGATTGCCGGGCCGTCCGTCATCGCCTTAACGGGCATCACCGCGCCGGTCTGGATTTGCAGGCAGCGCCGCATATCTTCTATGGCATCGACCAGCTCTTTTTGCGGTTCGGTCAGGTTCGGCAGCGCGCGCCAATATTCCAGCGCCTTCCGTCCCTCCGGCACGGCGGGCAGCGCATCGACGAGGATGGCATAATCCGTCTTCCCCGCCGCCGCCAGCGTAAGAATGGGCGCCGCGCGCGTAGCCTCGATTTGCGCTATCTCGGCATCGATGCTTTCCAGCGCCCGTGGAGCGTAAGTCGCCGTCACCCGCGCCCGCTCGGTGATCTTCTCCACCCGCGCGTCGGCGAAATCGGCGGGATCAGCTCCCTGCACGGCGATGTAGAGGTCGCGCTCTCGCCGCCCATCGATGGCGATTTCACCGGTGAGGATTTCGCGCGCGATTCCCCCGGGAGGAGAAAATTGCCAGCTCCACACGGCGCTGTTGCCCGGCGCGATGGCGCGGGCAAATTTACCGCCGGTGAAACCGATAGCGCGGGAGGCGGGGAGGCGGGCGGAGACGCGAAACGCACGCTGGCCGGCGTTGACGAATTCCGTGTGGGCAATAATGCGCGCCGGATTTTTCGCATCCGGCGCGCTGGTGGTATACACTTTCAAGTCGCGATAATCGGGAAAGGCGGAAACCCTCGCCGCCGCCTTCACATATCGTGGTTGGAAGAGCAGCAGTAAGGCCAGGGCGGCCCATGCTGCCGGACGGACCAACAGTTGGATGCGAGTATGCATGCTTCTACCTCGCTTGTATCATTTTGGCTGATACCCCTTCATCTCATTTTGCACGTTCATAAAGAATAACGGACGCACCATGGGCGGCCAGTAAGAGTCCTGGTCGTCGGCATGTATCTTTTCCAGCTCTTCGATGCGAAGGCCGTTTTTTTGCAGGAAGGCAAACGCCGCCGCGTGATCCTCCGGCTTTTTGGAGCCGTTCAACCGGCCATATTCAAAATCCATCCGTCCGTAATCGAACCCATCGCGATTGAACCGGATGCGGTCCTCGAAACGCTGCAAATCGGCGGGCAGATCAGCTACCGCTTTCTCGGCTTCTTTCAGCAGGCCATCCAACTCCGCCCAGAATTCCGGTTGCGCGGCCAGCCGCGTCTCCGTCTGGGCGCCGGGGCGCTGCAGCGCGTACCAGCGCTCTTCCGTCATCCAGAAGGCGCGCATGGCGTCGGCGGCCGGGCCGTAATACTTGCGGAAGAACTCCTCGCGCAGCAGGTCCACGTCGGCGTCCAGGTCCCATGTCAACCGGCCCGCGATGTAGTGATTCAACCCCTGCATGGCGAAATTGGGCTGCGCCTCATACATCACGAAGGTGCCGCCCGCCTCGTGGAAAGCCGGTAAATCTTCTCTGATTTTCTGCGTGATGGCCCACGGTCCGAAGTAATACCAATGGCCGTAATAGTCGTAATAGCCGAGTTGCCCCGAAATGCTGCCCCAACCCTTTACCAGGCGGAAAAAGTCCTGGTTCCACTTGCTGGTGGGGTCGTTCCACGGGCGGCTGTGATCGTAGCGCGGGGGGAAGTTGCAGATGATGCCGGCATGGGATTTGCCGGTCGGCACGGCGCTTTGCGGCAGCTCCATCTGGTAGCCGTAGGCCAGGAAGCCCAGGTAGCGGTCCTTGAATTGGGGATCCAGCCGCTTATATATTTCGTTGGAGAAGTGGATGAGGCGGTCGGCGACATCGGCGCCGTCCTCCCGCATCTGACCATATGATTTATCCAGCGCCAGGCAGCGGTCGCACAGGCACATGGGAGAGTAATCGCAGGGGTCAAGCGATTTTACGATGGCATCCGGATTGGCGGCGAAATATTCGTTGACCTTTTTCGCCACAATCTCGATCACCGCTGGATTAGTCGAGCAGAAATTCGTCCCGTCGCCATTGGCGCCAGCCTTGCGGATCTTCCCCTCGCGATCGCGGGCATAATAGTCGGGAAATTTGTCGAAGGGGTAGTTCTCATAATTGATGTAGGTATTCCAGGAATGCCCGAAGACCATGCGCCCGCGGTTGAGGATAGAGCGCATCTGCCGGTCCCAGCGCTGGGAATTCCACCAACTAACCCCGACGGAGGAGGACCAGACGGAGCCCTGCACCTCATTCAGCGCCGGCAGCCGCACCGTTTTATCCTTCGGCACGATGATTTCTTCGCCAAGCCCACGCGGCTGGAACCAGTGGCAGTCCAGGTGGTCGGTGAGCAGGCCGTAGACGCCCTGGCGCAGACCCTCCATATCCTTTGCTTCGATGAACACGGTAGGGCCGTCGGTGCGCAGGCGATAGGCATCTTGCAGGCCGGCCGGCGCGCCCGGATCGCTCAGCCGGAGGATGATCCCCGGCACGCCGCGCCGGACGGACTGAATGGGCAGCATGGCGCCGGATTGCAGCTCGATGCAGCGCCGCAGGTCCTCCAGGGCATCGACCAGCTCCTTTTGCGGATCGGTCAGGTCCGGCAGCCCGCGCCAGAAGGCAATGGCGTCCTGCCCCTCCGGCGGCGCCGGAAGCTCCCGCGTCATGATTATGTAATCCGTTTTCCCATCAGCGGCCAGCGTCAGCGACGGCTTCGGCGCCTGCTTCGCCAAAAGCGCCATCTCCGCGTCAATGCTCGCCTGCGCCCGCGGGGCATAAGTGGCAACCACGCGCGCCCGCTCGGTTATCTTTTCCACACGGTTATCGGTAAAATCGGGGGGATCGGCCCCCTGCACGGCGATGTAAAGATCGCGCTCGGCTGCGCCGTTGATCTTTATAGCACCGGTCATCACCACCCGCCCGACATTCTCGGGCGGGGTGAAGGACCACGGCCATACCGCGCTTTTCCCGGCCGCTATCGTCCGCGTGAAGGAGCGTCCGGTGAAATTCAGCGCCGGTTCGCCACGCAGCCGAACCTTGATGCTGACCGGCGCGTCGCCCTGGTTGATGAACTGCGTTTGCGCGAGGATCTTTGCCGGTTTCGCCGCGTCCGGCGCGCTGGTAGTATAAATCTTCAGGTCGCGGTAACGCGGCGCGGCGGTGGCCGCCATGGAACCGGCCAGGAAAAGCAGCACGCCGATCAATACGGTCATGGCGTGGGCGCCCAGGTAAAAATGCCGTCGATCTGCCATCTGATCCCCCTTTCGGTCGCGGAGCCGATGCTGCATTGATTCAGCGGGCAGCGGCAAGGTTCCTCCTCTCTCACGGAAAAGGTTCCTCCGCATCCGTAAAGGGATGCGGTTGCAAGCGGTTCATACCGGCAGGACTGCGCGCCTGCTCCGTTGAACCGTATAAATATGGTCCCATAAGGGCGAAGGGCCTTCGCCCCGTGATAGTTGCCGGGTGTAAATATCGGCAGATAACTAGAACCGTTCCCGTAACGGGGCGAAGGCCCTTCGTCCCTACGGAACCTTAAGGAGCCAATCGTGAAAATCGTAGTGCTTGACGGCTATACCCTGAATCCCGGCGATTTATCGTGGGACGGGCTGCGCGCGCTGGGTGAGTGCGCTATTTACGACCGGACGCCGCCGGAGCTGACGGTGGAGCGGGCGCGCGAGGCGACGGTGGTGCTGACGAATAAGGTGATCGTCGGCCGCGAGCAGATGGCGCAACTGCCGGACATGCGCTACATCGGCGTGCTGGCCACCGGCTACAACATCGTGGACACGGCGGCCGCGCGCGAGCGGGGCATTCCGGTGACGAACGTGCCCGAATACGGCACACGCTCGGTGGCGCAGATGACCTTCGCCCTGCTGCTGGAGCTGGCGCAGCACGTCGGCCACCATGCGCAAACGGTGCGCGAGGGGCGCTGGACGGAAAGCCCGGATTTCTGCTATTGGGATTACCCGCTGGTCGAGCTGGCGGGGAAGACGATGGGCATCGTCGGCATCGGGCGCATCGGACGCGCGGCGGCGGAGCTGGCGCTGGCCTTCGGCATGACGGTGCTGGCGCATGACGTGAACACGCCGCCGAGCTTGCCTGCCGGCGTCCGCATGACTGAGCTGGAGACACTACTGCGCGAGAGCGACGTGGTGAGCCTGCACTGCCCGCTCACCGCCGAGAACCAGGGGCTGATCAATGCGGAGCGGCTGGGTTTGATGAAGCCCACCGCATTCCTGATAAATACCAGCCGCGGCCCCTTGATTGTGGCGCGGGACCTGGCCGACGCGCTGAACAGCAGCCGACTGGCGGGCGCCGGGGTGGATGTGCTGCCGGTGGAGCCGCCGCCGGCGGACAACCCGCTGTTTACCGCGAAGAACTGCCTTGTTACCCCGCACATCGCCTGGGCCACCGGCGCCGCGCGCGCCCGGTTGATGGACACCGTGGTGGAAAACCTACGCGCCTTCCTGGCCGGCAAAGCGCAAAATGTGGTTAATCCGTGAGAGAGGTTAGGGGTTAGCGATTAAGCCCTTAACCCCTAACCCCTAATCTCTTTTTTATGCGGCGTGGCGGAGGTGGTCGCTGAAACTGGTCACCATTTGCGGCAGAAGCTGTTCGAGTGAGGAGCGCATTTCATCTTCCATGCGCAGGTTCTGTTCCAGCAGGCGCACGAACCCTTCTTCGCCCAGCTTGCGGGCCAGCACCGCCAGACCGGAATAACCGGCTGCCCCCAGATTGACCAGTTTCTCGGTTTCCAGCGCGTCGTTGATCTCGATCAGCGCCGGCGGAGGATTCATTTCGAGGAATTGCCGGCGCCGGCGGCGAATCGCCTGGGTCACCGGATGTTCCAGCGCGCCGATAACGCCGCCCAGCTCATCCACGATCTGCTCCAGGTTGCTGATCTGCTGCCGTTTCGGCTCGTTATGACGCTCGAAATAACGTTTCAGCTCCGGGTTCCCGCATTCCTGGGCCATCAGGCTGTTCATTTGCCAGACTTCCCGCTCCATAACCAGCATTTCGGAACACCGCCGATGGAAGTAATCCCGCATATCCATAACCATTCGCGCAACCTCCGGCATGATTGTCACCAGTGTAAGTTGTTCAATGCTCGCGTGAAGAACGGAAACGGCACAAAACACATCAGCGCTGTATGTAAAATGCACAAGGCCCAATAAAACTAACGTGGGCTGTGCCCGCAACCAACAATTCAGGCTTTCCCAAAGGTGCTATTGAGCGATAATCCTACTATGCTTCTACTCAATATTTGCATAACATGATTATATAGTGATATAATAATTGCCAGACAGGGGATTACCATGGGGATTTTCACGCAATTGACCACGCTCTTCAGCGGAGCGCCGGCGGAAAAAGCGGCGCAAGGCGGCTACCGCCGCATCTCGGCAAAGGAGGCCCGCGAGCGGTTGGCGGCGGACCCCGGCGCGATGCTGCTCGACGTGCGCACGCCGGGTGAACACCGCGCGCGGCGCATCGCCGGCAGCGTGCTCATTCCACACACGCTTATTCGGCAACAGGCGTCGGGGCAATTGCCGCAAAAGGACGCGCCGCTGATCGTCTACTGCCAGAGCGGCATGCGCAGCCGCCAGGCAGCCAGGCAGTTGCTTGACCTCGGGTATACCAATGTCTACGACCTGGGTGGAATTATAGGCTGGCCGTATGAGACGGTGTGCGGAGGATAGGGGCTAGGGGTTAGGGGCTAGGGACCATCCCTAACCCCTAGCCCCTTTTACCGCGGCGTTTTATTGTTCGGCTCCGAAGAGGTAAGCGGCGCCGAAAAAGAATTGGTGGTCGGTATTGCCGACGATGGGGCCATTAGTAACGCCGATCTGCGCGGTCAGCACATCGGAGAATGTATAACGCCCGACCAGGGACCACAGCGCTCGATCGTCGCCGAGTGAGGCTTTTCGCGTCTGCAGCTCGCCCGCTAAACTCAGATTATCGGAAAGGACCGCTTCCATCCCGACGAAGATGCGGGTTCCCTCATCGCTGGTCCCGTTCGACATTCGCGTCCAGTTGAGACCGACCGTTCCATTCAACGGCGTCACTTCATCGTTGAACCGGCGGGTGCCGACGATGTAGAGCTGAGCGAAATCCGTATCGGCGCTCAAAAACTGTCCGCCGATCGCCAGGTTGAAGTCGGCCAGGTTGAGCGGCGACACGTATTTCGCGTTTATCCCAAACGCGTCATCCTCCGAGAAGATGAGTGTCGCACCGAGCTCCAGGTTGTCGCCGGCCCCATACAGCACCCGAATGGGGATAGAGGTATCCGGATCGGTGTTGTACCAGTCCACCGCCACCTGATACATGCCGGGCAGGGTGATGGCCGTGGTCGGAAGGGTTGCCAGCCCGCTCGGGCCGGTCAGCGTGGGGTATGTCCAGGCGGCAGCGGCAAAGGCCAGGACGATCCCAAGCATCGATAACTGCTTCATACAGCGTTCCTTTCTCGCCCGCGTGGTTTCTATGTTTGCCCACGCGCGGCAATCAGCTTATACAGCGGTTAGACAATTTTACAACAATATCGTTCGATTTTCATCCATGATAAGAGCGTGTCCCAAATTTCCTGTTTCATTCACATGCTCGTGCTCGAAAAGTCTTCTTATGCCGGTAAGCCTCACCAGCATGATGAATCGAGAGATTTACCTGAGTTAGAGAAGGCTTTGTCGAGCTCGAGTCTGGATTTCAATATCAGTGAATTATTTTTTCGCCGATGATCGCTTTAAATGGTTATTTAAGTATAGAGCAATCGCTTTCTGCTTGCAATCCTTTACTTATAGGACCGACCGGCGCTTGCGCGTGTGCTGTGCTATAATATTATCTGCATGAAGCATTCGGAAAGCCTGGAAGTGGAGCCGCTGCGCCGCCGCCGCTTCCTCGCCCCCGGACAAACCGAGGGGGATGTCTTCTCCGACTCCCGCCCGAATTCCCCCGTCATCATCCGCGTGGGCCGCGCCTACCTGTGCTCGCTTATTCCGAATCTGATGGATCCGGGGTATTGAAGCGGCGTCCCTTCCTTGCCATGCTGTTCCACTCTATACAATACCAGCCAACCGCGGTAGAATCTGTGCGCATTGAACGACTCCCTATCGAGTGAGGCATTATGAGCGAGACTACTGAACAACCGGAGCTGCCGCCGGTCGCGGAACTGGTACAGCGCTTCCTGAAGCTGCAGGGCGGGGATATCAACGGGGTGCTGGATGGCCTGGGCGAAGAGACGCAACTGCTCGACCTGCGCATCAGGCCGCTGCAGCGCGGGATGAAGGTGGCGGGGCCGGCGGTCACCTGGAACGCCGTGCTGGCCAGCCACGACCCGATCTCGGAGGACGCACCTACCGCGAAGACCCGCTACGAAATTTACGACCACATCTACCCCGGCTCGGTGCTCGTTTACCAGCCGGGCGGCGAGATGTCCAGCGGGCACCTGGGCAGCATGTTCGGCAACATGATCGCGGCGAAGGGGGCAGGAGGCGCCATCGTGGACGGCAACCTGCGCGACTCCGACGGGCATATGCGCATTCCCGACTGGGCGCCGTTCAGCAAAGGTTACAGCCCGCTGGAGGCCGCCTCGCGCATCAAGTGGATGGAGATCAACGTGCCGGTCTTCATGAGCGGCGAGCTGCGGCGCTACATTACCGTCCACCCCGGCGACATGGTGTTCGGCGACGGCGACGGCGTGATCGTCGTCCCGCGGCGGCTGATCCTGCCAATTCTGGAGAAGGCCGAAGAGATCAACCGCAAGGAGGAGGAGGCGGAGAAGCTCTACGCGGCCGGTGTTGACCCGCGCAAGGTGATGGAGGAGTATGGGGTGGCGTAAATTCCGACCGGATGATATGAAACGGGGACAGTCCCCAACGACAACCGTGAATGAGAAAGATTGCATTTAATTGAAAGCTGAGCTTACCATGACTTTTCGAGATCCTTTGAGCGTCGGCATGGCGGTGGCAGAGCGGTTTATGCGGATCGATCCACCGCCGCGGACCTATATGTACCACCTGGGGTTGAGCGGCCTGCTCGACCTGCACGCGGCCACCGGGGAGGGGCGGCTGCTCGATTTCGTGCTCGATCACCGGCGTAAGCAGGCGGGGTGGGGGCGCTTCGACTGGAATCTGTACCAGGCAACCGGCGACGAAGCCTGGCTGGAAGGAGCGAAAGAGGCCGGCGAAAAATGGCTGGCCGACCCGCGGCGCGACCGGGACGGGGCGCTGCTCGACCCGCGCGGGCGCTATACCATCGACATTGTCTCCGGCCTGGCGACCCAGCCGGTAATTTTCGGACACGTGCTGAAGGATCCCCGCTATTTCGAGGAAGCATATCTGCAGCTCACCCTTGCCCGCGACTACCTGGAAGATCCGGCTACCGGCGTCTGGTACAGCCGCTGGGGGCACGGCCTGCACCCGCACCGGCCCAACCCCGGCCTGTGGGGACGCGGCAACGGCTGGCTGGTGAACGCCTGGGGCCGCGTCATGCACCTGTGGGATAGGGATCATCCGCGTTATCGCGAAGCGCTCGAGCTGTGGAACTCCTACTGCCGCGCCAATGCCGCCTTCCAGACGGACGCCGGCCTCTTCCGCCAGCTTATGAACAGGCCCGCTTCCTTCGAGGATGCCACCGCCACCGGGCTGATCGGGTCGGGCATCGCGCGCGGCGCGCTGCACGGCACGCTGCCGGCAGAGATGGGCGCCTTTGCCTTCAAGGCGGCACAGGGGCTGGCGCAGATCGTGGACGGCGAGGGCAATATTCACAATGTCTCCACCACCGCCGGAGGGTACAATTTCGAGCAGCAGTATGAATCTTGCGCCACCTTCAACGAGCCGCATGGCGACGGCGCGGTGATGGCCTGCTGCGCCGCCGTGCAACAATTGCTGCAATCAGACAAGACATTCGACCGCACTCCGCCCGCGGGCCGGGCGATTATCGTAACCCGCAGGACGCCCGGCAACACCTTCAATCAGCCGGACTACCGCAAGCCAACCGAGGTGGCGGTGCCGGTGCTGGAACGGGCGCTGGCGCTGGCGGACCTGCCGGCGCTGGACGGGCAGGGGAGCGTCATCCTCGGCTTGCTGCACTGGCATGACGCCGCCGGCGACGCCCCGGCGCTGGAAAAGGCGCGGCAGTTGTTCGGCAGGACGGGCGGCAATCTGGAGCCGGTGGCGAAATGGCGCGCGGCCGCGGAGCTGGCAAGCCGGGAGGGTAGGGGACTGCCCGACGGCCTGCTCGCTTTCCTCGACGACTATCTGGCTGCCGTCCCGCGCGATCGCGAGGGGCTGATTCTCGACGAGCACGGCGGCTATGACATTCAACGCCTGTATCATCTGCTGCCGCTGCTGGGCCTGGCGGGCGCGGCGACGGGGAAAGTCGCATACTTCGATGAAGCCTGCGCGCAGTTGCTCGGTTATCAGGAATGGCTGCTGGAGCCGGTCTCCGGCCTCTGGCACGCCGCCTATGATCGCGGAGCACACCCGCGGCGGGCGACCCCCGGATTCTGGGCGCTGGGCCACGGCTACCTGCTGGCCGGCGTGGCGGATTTGCTGGAATATCTGCCGCGCGAACACGATCGGTATGCGGACGTGGTATGCCTGCTGCGCGGGCTGGCGAAGGTGCTGCACGAGTGGCTGCCGGTGTTCGGCGGCTGGACGCAGCTCCTTACCGAATACCGCGATACCTTCCCCTGCGCGGCGGCGAATGGCCTGCTTACTTACGGCCTGGGCAAAGCGGTGCTGCGGGAGTGGGTTAAATCCGGCTATATCGCCGCCGCCTGGGGCGGCATGTACCACCTGGGCGTGCTGGTGAAGGAGGACGGTTCCTACGGCGCCGCCTCGCTGCCGGCCGGCGGGTTGGATACTCCCGAAGCATATCAGGCGCATCGCGTGGAGAACGATCCCTACGCCCTCGGCTTCATCCTCTCCGGCTGCGCCGCCTCGCTGCAGTGCGAAGCCACCGGCAAACCCTATGGCGAGGAGGACAAGCGGCTGGGAGCACGGTGATTCTTGGGATCGCAGGGAGGAAACAACCGGTCGATAACGAATAATAACATTATTGCGAAATAAGCGATAAAGGAGGTTTGCCATGCAATACCGGCAATTGGGCAAGTGGGGCGCGAAGTTGAGCGTCGTGGGGTTGGGAAGCTACCTGACCATTGGTTTGAAACTGGACCAGCAGCAGTCGTGGGAGACGGTGAAGGCGGCCTATGACCTGGGCATCAACTTCTTCGATACCGCCGACGCCTACAATATCGGCGAAAGCGAGCGCGTGATCGGCAACTGCCTGCGCGAATTTCCGCGCAATTCCTATTTTCTCATCACCAAGGTGCATGCGGCGATGGGACCGGGGCCGAACGACGCCGGGCTGTCGAAGAAGCACGTCTTCGAGGGCTGCGACGCCAGCCTCAAGCGCCTGGGGCTGGATTACGTCGATCTCTACATGTGCCACCGGCCCGACCCCGCCACGCCGCTGGAGGAGACGGTGCGCGCCATGGAGGACCTGGCCCGCGCCGGCAAGATTCTCTACTGGGGCGTCAGCGAATGGCCGGCGGAGATGATGGTGGAGGCCAACGCCATCGCCCGCGCGATCGGCGCCCGCCCCATCGCGGTGAACGAGCCGCGCTATAGCCTGATGTATCGCTATCCCGAGCGCAGCGTCTTCCCTACCACGCTGCAGCAGGGTATCGGCAACGTGACCTTCTCCAGCCTGGCGCACGGCATGCTGACCGGCAAGTACAAGCCTGGAGAGCCGATTCCGGAAGGCACCCGCGGCGCCGACGACAAGACGAACATGGTGCTGAACATGATGTATATGACCGAGGAGAACAAGGCGAAATCGCAGGAGTTCGCGCGGATCGCCGGCGACCTGGGCGCCACCCCCGCCACGCTATCCCTCGCCTGGTGCCTGCGCCTGCCCGCGGTGACCAGCACCATCATCGGCGCGACGAAAGCAGCGCAGATCGAGGAAAACGTGAAGGCCGCCGACCTGAAAATCCCTGATGACGTGCTGAAGAAGCTCGATGAGCTCTTCCCCATGCCGCAGTTCGGGCTGTGACGGGTAGCATAAGTGGATGATTAGATGGTTGGAAGAATGAATGGGTGAATGGGAGAATGGGTGAGTGGGGATGGAGTCTCCACTCACCCATACACCCATTCTCCCATTCTCGGATATCTCATGAAGCAACTGGGCTTACATCGCGTCGATGGCCGCTCCTACTGGTTCGCGGCTTATTTCAACTCATTCGACCGCGAGTTGATGATCCGCTATGCCGGCCAGGCCCGCGCCGACCGCTTTCAGGAGACCTTTGGCGGCCAGCTTCCCTTTGCGGATGCGCGGATCGTCAAGGTGTATGATGACGACCGG
>Ga0172369_10003081_pt1 | contig 22235 bp, 23 predicted proteins | sample LakKiv25m_FD_114539 | JGI IMG/M metagenome (GOLD analysis project Ga0172369, IMG submission 114539) | Freshwater microbial communities from Kabuno Bay, South-Kivu, Congo - kab_022012_11.25m | ecosystem: Environmental > Aquatic > Freshwater > Lake | place: Democratic Republic of the Congo...
CACGAAAGGCTTTGCCAGCATCGCTTCCTTCGAGCACGGCGCGCGCCTCGCGGTTGAAATCGCCAAACAAAACGAGGGCTGGCTGCGCACCCAGTCCTCGGCAGAGCAGGGCCGTGGCCAGAATCGTAGCGTTGCAGCGCGGGAGACTGAGCTGCACGCGACGAGCGAGCCATGATCATGAGGTCCCCCTCCCGCCTGCGGCAGCTTGGTGCCGCAGGTGATCGCCAAAGCCCCACGCCGGGGCCGAGGCTCAAGCAGTCGCTCCCTCGTCACGGCGAGGCCGCGCCTGCGGCTCCGGTTCGTCGCCGGGTGCGACGTTGCACAGGCCGTTGGACGGCGGTGCTTTGTCGTGGCTCGGGCCGGGAACAAGTGGAGAGGGCTACGCAGTCGAGCAACTACTGGTCGTCCTCCACGTACCAGAACAACCCGAACAACGCGTGGAACGTGAACTTCAACAATGGGAACACGAACAACAACAACAAGACGAATAGCAACTACGTGCGTGCTGTTCGCGCCGGCTCATGAACGACGGCCCTTCCCCGGCAAGACCGGGAATCGTGGCGGGGCGGCGCGCAAGCCGCCCCGCCACTGACGTGCAACAACTCTCGTTGCCGCTGGTGGAGCGCGCCGCACGTGGTGGCGACCAGTCGCGGCACAAGCCCGAGTCGATGGCGGAGACTGCTACTCGCGCGAGCGTGCTGCCCGAGCCGATGGTGGAGACTTTGCCTGCCGCCACTGCGCGGTCGCTGGACACTTGCTCGCTGGTATCGCGGCCGGATCCGCGCTCGCTGGTGCCCGCGCCGGAGCACCGCACCGCGCAGGCGCTGTACAGGTTCGAAGCCCTGTGGCGCGCCTACCGCGAGTGCCGGCGCACCAAGCGCTCGACCCTCAACGCACTGGCGTTCGAGATCGACGCCGAGGCCGGCCTGCTCGAGTTGCAAGCCGAACTGCGCGCGCACACCTACCACCCCGGCACCTCGATCTGCTTCGTCAGCGACGGGCCAAAGCCGCGCGAAGTGTTCGCGGCCGATTTTCGCGACCGCATCGTTCACCACCTGCTGCTGGCGCGCCTGGCGCCGGTCTTCGAACGCCGCTTCATCCACGACTCGTACGCCTGCCGCAAGAACAAGGGCGTGCTGGCCGCGAGCGACCGCCTGATGACGTTCCTGCGCCAGGCCGGCGCCAACGGACGCCGCCCGGTGTGGGCGCTGAAACTCGACGTGGCAAGTTTCTTCCCCTCGATCCACAAAACGACGCTGTTCGACATTCTGTGCCGCCGCGTGCGCGATCCCGAGCTGCGCTGGCTCACGGCGACGATCCTGTTTCACGATCCGACTCTCGACGACTCGTTCCGTGCCGGTCCGAGCAACGCCGCGGCGCCCGACAGCCCGCTGTATCCGGTGCCGATGCGCAAAAGCCTGTTTGGCCTGGGCGGCCAGCGCGGGCTGCCGATCGGCAACCTCACCAGTCAGTTCTGGGCCAACGTCTACCTTCACGAGGTCGACTCTTTCGTGAAGCGCGAGCTGGGCTGCCGTTGGTACCTGCGTTACGTCGACGATCTGCTGCTGCTCGCGCCCGATCAAGAGACGCTGCGCGAGTGGGGGCGGCGCATCCGCGGGTTTTGCAGCGAGCGCTTGCAGCTTGCGCTGCGCACCGACGGCGACCAGCCGTTTCGTGCCGCGCGCGGCATCGACTTCGTTGGTTGGAAGACCTGGGCCACGCACCGCGTGCCGCGCCGGCGTACGATCCGCGCTTTCGAGGCGAGGTTGCGCGAAGCCGAGCGCACGCTGGTTTGAGTGGAGCGCGGCGGGGTTGTGTCGCGAGCGCCCGGCGTTGCGCCTTGCCGGAGCGGAGGCGTTGCCTGGCAACAGACCAATGTCGCATCTTGCAGGCACGGCGGCGCCTGTGCTTGCCGCGGCGCGGCTTCGACCGAGGTGCGGCGTGTCGCGCGCATCCGTCTTGACACGCCGGCGCCGCGGCGATCGGGCAGCGCACCGGGCCCACGCCCGGCCGTCGAGCGTCTGCACGCCGTCATTGCCTCGTACGCCGGGCATTTCGCCCACAGCGCCGCCGCACGGTGCTGGCAACGCGTGTGGTGCGGGTTGCGCTGGCTGGAGGTGTTGTTCGAGTGCCAGGCTTGGCGCGTGCGCTACCGGCTGGATCCGCGCCGCGCCAATCGCTGCGCGCGTTACTGGCAGCAGTACTGGAGCCTGGCCAGCGACGGCGCCGAGCACACGTTGGTGTTCGTGCAGCACGGCGCGTTCGTCGAGTTTCGCGGACCGTTTCGCGCCGTGGCCGAGCGCGTGCTGGGCCTGCGCCGCGCGCGGCTGCCTGTAGGACCGTACCTGTTCGGCGCGGGCTTTCCGCTCGGTTGCGCGGCGCGTTACGAGAAACTGGCGCTGCGCCGCGGCTACGGCGTCGTTCACGTACGCGAATGCGGGCACCGTGGCGGCGGAGTTTGCAAGCGGAGAATCGCGACCGAGGTCGCAGTGCCGCTATCGCGCGTCGCCAACTCAGCGCTCGCGGGACATTTTCAATGACGGGCCGCTCAGGCTCCGCTCGGGATGTCGCGAAATGCCATTCCCTTGTCGGCCCGCACGTCGACCGGTAGCCCGAGCACGCGCTCGGCGATTATGTTGCGCAGCACTTCGTCGGTGCCGCCGGCGATGCGGAATCCCGAGATCGCCAGGTAGCGGTACTGCCAGCGGCCTTGGTGGGCGGCGTCGTCTTTGCCCGACAGCGCGCCGGCTTCGCCCTGCAGGTCCATCGCGTAGGCGGCCATGTCTTGGATCAGTTTGGCTCCCAGCAGTTTCATCAAGCTGGCTTCGGGTCCCGGCATCTTGCCCTGCGACAGATCGCTGATGATGCGGCGCCCGGTGAGTTCGATGCCTTTGGCGACGACGTGGAAAGAGGCGATCTTCTCGCGCACGGCTTCGTTGGCCAGCGCGGGCGCGCCGCCCAACTCGAGATGCGCGGCCAGATCGATCAGGTCGGCGGTGCCGAAAGCGCCGCCCGACAAGGTTCCGACTGAGGCTCGCTCGTTCATCAAGGTGGTGATCGCGACGCGCCAGCCTTCGCCGACTTCGGCGATCCGGTTGGCGTCGGGGATGCGCACGTCGGTGAAGAAAACCTCGTTGAAACCCTGCCCGCCGTCGATCTGCGTGATCGGCCGTATCTCGATTCCCGGCGAGCGCATGTCGACCACGAAGTAGGTCAGTCCCGAGTGCTTGGCCAGGGCGGGATCGTGACGCGCTACCAGGATGCCCCAGTCGCAGAACTGCGCGCCGGTGGTCCAGATCTTCTGGCCGTTGGCGACCCAGTAGTCGCCGTCCCTGACCACGCTCATGCGCAGTCCCGCCAGGTCGGAGCCTGCGTTGGGTTCGCTGAAGAGTTGGCACCATACCTCTTCGCCGCTCAGCATACGGGGCAGCCAGCGCCGCTGCTGCTCGGGGCTGCCGTGGATCATCAGCGTTGGTCCGGCCATGCCGTGACCGATCAGATAGATGTTGGGCGGGGTCTTGAACCGCGATTCTTCCTGGCTCCAGATCACCGTCTGTATTGGTGTCGCGTCGCGGCCGCCGAACGCGCGCGGCCATTGGATACAGGCCCACCCGGCGTCGGCCTTCTTCTTCTGCCAGGCTTTGGCCGCTGCCAGTTCCGCTTTACCGATGCGTTCGCCGAGGCTTTCGTATTCCGAGCCTTCGGTAGTTCGCGGCGTCGCGTTGGCGCCCAGCCAGGCGCGTGCCTGCGCGCGAAACGCGGTTTCTTCAGGGGTGTCGTTGAAATCCATGTTTCGCTCCCGCTACGCTGCGGCTGCGCTCAGCCTGTCCATCAATCTGCGCTTCCAACTCGAAGTACTGCCGAGCGACAAAGCGAGCAGTTTGGCGCGGCGGTAGAAGAGATGGCAGTCGTACTCCCAGGTGTAACCGACACCGCCGTGCAGCTGGATCATCTCTTGCGTGGCCTTTGAGAATGCGTCGGAGGCGGCGATGCGCGCCACCGCTGCTGCAACCGCGAGTTCCGCCTCACCTTGGGAGAGCGCCCACGCGCCGTAGTAGCAATTCGAGCGCGTCAGCTCGATCTCGCACCACAGGTCGGCGAGGCGGTGCTTGATCGCTTGAAACGAAGCGATCTGCCGGCCGAAAGCGTAGCGCTCGAGCAGGTATTGCCTGGTGATGTCGAAGGCGCGCGCGGCGCCGCCGAACTGCTCGAACGCCGTCAGCACTGCGGCGCCGTCGATGACTCGCTCTGCCAACGCGAGGCCGGCGCCGGGTTCGCCGAGTTGCTGGGCCGGCGCGTCGTTGAACACGATCCGTGCTTGCGAACGGCTCGGGTCGAAACAGCTGACCGGCTCCACCGACACGCCCTCGGCTCCGAGGTCGACCAGAACCAGCGAAGGGCCGCGCTCAGTGCGCGCTACCACCACCGCGAAATCGGCGACGCTGCCGTCGAGCACCGGCAGCTTGGTACCGCTGAGCACGCCGCGTTCGAAGCGCGTCGCGACCTGTGCGGCGGCGCATTGGCCGGGCCCTTCGGCGAGCGCGAAGGTTCCGATGATCTCGCCCGACGCCAGCCGCGGCAGATAGCGCTGCTTCTGCTGGTCAGAGCCGCCCAGCAGCAGTGCCTCGGTGGCAAGGTACACCGAACTGCCGAACGGAATCGGCGCCAGCGCGCGGCCCACCTCTTCGGCGATCACCGCGAGTTCCAGGTATCCGAGCCCACATCCGCCGTACTCTTCGGGGATCGTGGTGCCCAACCATCCCAGCTCGGCGGCTCCCTTCCACAGTTCCTGCGAGTAGGGCCGGTCCGATTCCAGTACCCCGCGGCACACCGACAGCGGCGCATGCTCGGCCAGGTACTCGGCGGCGGTTCTTTGCACGAATTTCTGGTCTTCGGAAAAATCGAAGTTCAACGCGCTCTCTCCTCTTCTTCTTCGAGTATGGCGGCGAGGGTCGCGGCAGACTATCCAAAAAGACGACCTTAGCTAACCGCGCGGTTGCGTCTCGAGCACAGCGCGGCCGTCAGCGGCCGCGGGATTCGCGTAGGACTACGGTCAGGATGTCTGGCGTGGGCTTTCACGAACCTGATCGGGGTTCAGCGGGTTCGGAGCCGTAGCCGGCTTGCAGGCGCGACTGGCCGGCGGAGCCGACGCGCTCGCATCGCCGTCGCGCCGAGGTCGTGTAGGGCGGCGCGTTGTTACGACCCCGGCCCCGGGCTAGAGGGAATGCCGGTAACTCAACGCGATCGTGGTGCCGACGGAGAATGCGCCCGTGGCAAAATTGTTGAAGAATCTTGGCTCGACGCAAGACTCCTGCCCCTGCCGAGGCTGTTAAGTTACTGGCATTGGGGCTAGGCGGTCCGCTGCAGCACGGGACACGGCGTGGGACGCAGAAACGGATGACCAAACGACGCATCGCCATCTTGATGCACGAGCGCGACAGCAGAAGGGTGCTGGGGCGCTACGTCATAACGTTGATCGCCGACCTGTGGCGCGAGGACGGCCACGACGTCCACTTCCTGTTCGGGACCGGAACCTTCGTGCCCGCCGACGTCGTGATCGTTCACGTCGACTTGTCGGTGGTTCCCGAGCCGTATTTCGAGTTCGCGCGCCGCTATCCGCTGGCACTCAACGGCACCGTGCGCGACATTCGCAAATCGACGTTCAGCGCAGATCTGCTGCTGCGGCCGAGCGATGCGTGGGAAGGCGCTGTCATCGTCAAGTCCGACCTCAACTACGCGGGCTTGCCCGAACGCAGGCGCGTCGATGCCGAGCAGGACGGAGCGGCGCGCCGGGCCTTGCGCCGCGCGCTGTGGCGCGTGGGGCTGACACTGCCGGCCGCGGGATTTCGCAGCCCGACCCAGTACCGCGTTTACGACCGGCTCGGCGATGTTCCGGGCGAGGTGTTCGAGCGCGACGACCTGGTGGTCCAGAAGTTCCTGCCCGAGAGGGACGGCCAACAGTTCAGCGTGTGCAACATGAGCTTCCTTGGAGACCGGGTTTCGTGCGTGCGCCTGAGAGGGGCTCACCCGATCGTCAACGGGGCCACTGCCAAGGTCGTCGAAACCCTCGAGCCGCACCCGCAGATGCTCGCGGCGCGCGAGCGGCTCGGCTTCGACTACGGCAAGTTCGATTACGTCGTGGTGGACGGGAAGGCGATTCTGCTCGATGCCAACAAGACCGTGGGCTGCTCCGGCAATCTGGTCGGTGACCAGGCTCTGCGCAGGCTGCGCCGCTACCGCGCCGACGGGCTCTACGGGTACTTCGCGTGAGTCACGGCGCGGATACCGGCCGCAGCGACGGCGGTAGCGGCGGCTCGATAGCACAGCGGTGCAGTAGTCGGATTGCGCAGATCGTCGTCCGTGGCGGCCGCGGCACCGGCCGGATCGGCCACGAGTGGAGCCATCCGACCGCGCAGATCGTGGAGCGTGGCAGCTGCGCCGCCGACCGGCTACGGATACGAAACGCGGATTCAGGAGGGTGGCCTTGAACGCGGTTTCCGACGTTTGGAAGAAGCAGGCTGCGCAGTGGGAGAGGGTAGGCCCGCCGCTACGTCCGAGCGCCGAAGATCTGCGCCATCAACAGCGCGTTGCGGGGTCGTGGGCGGAGTGCGGCCGTGCGCCGCGGATTCTACTGCTGGGAGTCACGCCGGAATTGGCCCTGCTCGAGTGGCCGCAGCCGCGGCACCTGCTCGCCGTCGATTGTTGCGCCGAGATGATACGGCAAGTGTGGCCGCACCGGTCGGGCGTAGCAGATGCGGTAGTCGTGGCCGGCGTCGGTTCTCGAAGTTCCTCAGGAGACGGTAGCGGACATTCCGGTCCGTCAGACGCAGTCGTCCAGGCCGACTGGCTCGAGCTTCCGCTGGCCGACCGTTCGCGCGACCTGGTGGTGAGCGACGGCTGTTTCGGTGTGATCGGCTATCCCGTCCAGTATCGCGCGCTGCTGCGTTCGGTGCGCCGGGTGTTGTCGAGCGACGGCCGCTACGTGTTTCGCGTCTTTGTTCGGCCGCCGCGGCGAGAGACCGCGGCCGACGTCTATGACGACGCGATGGCCGGTCGCATCGGCAACTTTCACGCGTTCAAGCTGCGCCTGCTGATGGCGATGCAGGTCGACAGCGTTTCGGGCGTGAAGACCGGTGATGTCTGGGAGAACTGGACGCGGCAGGGACCCGGCGCCGAGGCTCTCGGTGCCGCCTGCGGCTGGCCGCGTGAGCAGATCGCAACCATCGATGCCTACCGCGGACACGCAACCGTCTATTGTTTCCCGACGGTGGACGAACTTCGCGATCTGTTTCGGTACGAGGCCTTCGAAGAACTCGAATGCGCGTGGCCGGGCTACGAGTCGGGCGATCGTTGTCCGACATTCGTGCTGGCGCCGCGCTGAGGCGCGCCGGGATCCGGCTGCTTCGCGGGCGGCGGCGAGGCTTCGACGCGGTATAGGCGCAGCGTCGGGTTGTGGAACATGTAACGACCCGCGCCGACGTCTTCTTCGTGCAGCAGGCTGCCGTCGGCGAACAAGCGCCGGTAGAACGCGGTCCACTCGGGCAGTTCCCGGGGAAATTCCAAGTAGCGATCGTAGAAGAGGCTCGAAGCCATAACGTAGGTGGTCACCGCGAAGTACGGTCCGTCCGGCTGCACCGAGTTGAACCACATCACACCCGGGAACTGCGGATAGTACGCGCGCAGCGTCGGCGACTGCACGAAAATGTGCCCGCGCAGGCCGAGACTGTCGCCGTTGTCGTGCAACCACCTACCCATCCTGGTTCGCGTGTCGTCGTTGATGGCGGCGAGCAAGGCGCGGCTGCGCGCCAGCGGGAACCAGCCTGCGGCCAGCAACAGCGCCGCCAGTGCGAGCGAGCGCGCCGTTCCGAGTTCGGTTTTGTCGGCGCGGCGAATCGTGGCGAGGCGCTCCAACGCCAGCGCGGCGGCGATCAAATACACGCAGACCAGCGGCAGTACATAGCGCTCGTAGCTGGGCGGGACTTTGTAGATCCACTCGATGGTCGCGTAGTACGGCACCGCGAACGCGAGCAGCACGCCGGCCGCGACCGTTCGCGACAGCGCCATTGCGACCAGCCCCGCGATCACGATGGCGAGCAGCAAGGGGCCCGCCGCCGGCAGGATCGAGTGCTGAAAGTGGAAGACGAAGCGGCCTTGGCCGGGGCCGAGCGCGAAACCGTAGTGTCCTGCGCCCGTTGCGAGATGGGTGTGCTCGACGAGCACACCGCCGACGAGTTTGGCGGCTTCGCCGCCGAACAGCACCGAGGGGAAGCCGATGGCAAGTCCGAGTGCGATCGCCAGCGCGGTGGTTCGCAAGAGTCGCCATTCGAATAGGGGGCGGCCGTGAGACCGCGCCGCCGACACGTGAGCCGCCACGAAAGAGAAGGCTAGAAAAGCGCCGTTGTACTTTGCGGCGACCGCCAGCGTGGTAGCGAGCGCGGCTTGGAAGTAGGCTGGACCGTTGCCGCGCTCGCTCATGCGCACTTGCAGCCACAGCGCGAGCACGAGGAACATCGTCAGCAACGAATCGGGCGTGCCGTACTTGGAGGTCGCGATCGCTGCCGGAAAGCACGCGAACAGGAACGCCGCTCCCAGTGCGGCTGTGGGAGTGACCACATGCAACGCCAGCAGGTAGACGAAGACGATGGCGGCGCTGCCGGCCGTGGCGCTGACGACGCGAAGCGCGAGTATCTCGCGAGGGCGCCAGTCCGGGTTGCGCGAGGTCAGCGGTCGCAGCAGGCGTTCGGTGGTGCACGCTAGGTTGACCTGCAGAGGCGGGTAGCGGTACCTGCGCTCGACCGGGCGACCCTTGATACACGACGACACTGCCGAAGCCGCGCCGAATTCGTCGGGGTGGTAGCTGCCGGGGAAGCCGAAAGAGATCCCGTGGAAACGTGCGAGCGCGCCGGCCAGTACGATGGCGGCCAGCGCTGCGGCCTTGGTGTTCAGGCGCGTGTTGCGCGTCTCGTTCCTGTTGCTCACCTCGTTCATCTCGCTCGTCGTGCTCATGCTGCTCATGGTGCTCATGGTGCTCATGGTGCTCATGCTGCGGCCGCCGGACGTGTGCGCTCGCTTCCGGCTCACTTGGCCGTAGATCTCGATGCCATACCGTTGCTCACTGCGACTTGGGCCGACCCAAACACGGCCGCCGCGCCGGGGCAACGTCCGTCTGCCGCGCGGCTTTTCGCAGCCGGGCGGCTTCGTCAAAGATACGAACTACTTCGCAGACGCACCGGCCATGGCAGTGTCCGGCTTTTCGCAGCCGCGCGCTTCCGGCAAAGATGCCGCGTGCTGCTGTCCAAACGGCAAGAGGTGGCGAGGTGAGCAACGGGGAGGTGCCGCGAGCGTGCTCGCTCTCTGTGGTGCTGCCGGTTCTCGACGGAGCCGAGACGTTGCCGCGCTGCCTGGCCGCGCTGCGGGGATCGTCGCTGCGTGATTTCGAGATCGTGGCCATCGACGACGGCTCCAGCGACGATACCGCGGCCATTCTCGCCGCCGAGGGCGTCGACGTGCTGCTGCGCAACGCCGCGCCTGCCGGGTGTTTCGCCGCACGCAATCAGGGTGCCGAGGCGGCGCGCGGGCAGGTGCTGTTGTTCGTCGATGCAGACGTAGAGGTGGCGTCCGACACGCTGGCCAAGGTGTGGCGCCACTGCGGCGAAGGCACGAGAGATGCGGTGATCGGCCTCTACGCTCTCGATCACCCGCACGCCAACCTGGCCTCGCGCTACAAGAACGCGTGGATTCGTTGGTCGTATCTTCGGCACGGCAGCGAGGTCGATTGGTTCTTCACCGCCGTCGGCGCGGTGCGCCGCGATGTGTGGAAGCGCGTGGGCGGTTTCGCCGAGAGCTTTGATCGGACCACCGGCGGCGGAGATCTGGACTTCGGTCGCAAGCTGCGCGAAGCGGGAGTAGTAGTGCTGCTCGACAAGACGCTCGCAGTCGTTCACCGGCGCCGCTTTGGCGTGTGGTCGCTGCTCGTCAACGACTTCAACCGTGCGCGAGGCTGGGCCGGTCTGGGCCTTTCGCGTCTTGGCGTGCGCGGATCGGCGCGCGCGGGGCTCGCGCTCTGCCTCTACCGGATCGAGATGGTACCTGTGGCGCTGGTGGGCGCAGCCGCCTACCTGATCGTGAGTCGCGATTTCCTGGTGTGGGCGGCCGCCAACGTGTCGATCGGTTTTGCGTTGCGTTGCGTTGCGTTGCGCCGCGCTGCAGTTCCTCGACCACCTCGCGTGCGGTTTCGGCGTGCTCGCCGCGCTGCTGCGCGTGTAGGGCGTCGGGAGGGAGGGCGCCCGAAACATGCCTCTGCATTACGTCAACTACGGCCCCACCCACCGGCGTCAGCGCCGCCCACACCAGCAAATCCCGGCGAGTCCCCCGTCTTCGTTCGCGTCGGAGTGTTGTGGATTCTCCCGCTCATTCGTCGAGCATGCCGAGATGTTCGAGCGCATCCGTGGCAGTTACGATCGAGATCCCTTCGACTTCCCGTAGGATTAGCACGCCAGCCTTGTCGCCGGAGACGATCAGGTCTGCTCGTCCGGCGACGCCGCTCGCCAGGATAACGTTGTCTGCGGGGTCCGGGGATACTTCGAGCCGTGGCAGGTTGGTGGCGATGACCGCCAGCACATCGATGTTTTCGAGGAACTCCCGTGCCGCTGCGGTGTTTATCCGACTCCTTAGATGTTCGTAGTTCAGGACGCGGGCGAGTTCGCGGAGTTGCTCTCGCGAAGTCACGAGTTCGAAGCGGCCTTGCAGCCAGGCACGGACGAGCCGTCCCGGCGGCCCCTTCGGCGACAGGAACCCCGCTATCACAATGTTCGTATCAAGAAGGATTCGCACGCGCCCAGGCTACCGCTTCGTTGGCCAGTTCCATCGCCTCAGCGGCGCTGAGGTCCGTATTCCGTTCCTGCACCGCAAGCACCGTCCGACGCAGAACTTCAGCGCGAACGGCGTTCTCGACGAAGCTGGAGAGATCGCCCTTCTTCAACCCCGTGCGGGCGAGGAAGACGCGCACTTTGCGGTCGGTTTCGTCGGGGATCGAAAGATTCCATCGGGTCATGACAAGCTCCTTGTGTGTCTATGTGTCTATATGCCTATGTGTGCATTGTTGCAGGCGGTGGCCAGCCCTGCAAGTTGCAGAACCCTGCTGCACCACCCTCACGTCCACTGCATCGTCCGCGGCGGTGGTCTGTCACCCCACGCCCAGCCTTGGATTTGCGCCAGACCGCGCTTCTTCCCGAGCGTCAGGGTGCTCGGCCGTTCCCATCCGCCCGAGCCCGGGGAAAGCCTTCGGCCATCACCGCGTCCTGAAGAGACGCTAGCGGACGGACGCCAACGGTAGCAGCTTCTCCCCTTGCGCAGCGCGGTTGAGTGCGCGGTCGAAACACCCGAACGCGACCGCTCCCTTGGGGCGACGCAGTTCGGTGGCTGCCGCCAAGTGCAAGGCGTCGAACCCGCGCAGGGCGTGGCGTTCGGCGTAGCGACCGGCCGTGCGAACGACGGCGTCGGTGATCTCGACGATCGCATAGCGCGCCCAGTCGTCGTCCAGGTGAGCGACGACCCGCCGCAGAGACGCTGGTGTCAGTCCGCCCTCTCGGCGCGAGCGCGCGAACGCCGCGCGCGCCTCCGCGTAGGCGATCCGTGCAGCTGCCACGATGCCTGCCTCGGCCACCCATTCCGCCACGGCCGCACTGCCTCGTTCTTCAACGTAGAGTTTCACGAGAGCGCTGGTGTCGAGGTACAGGATCACCGCCTATTCTCGAGCACGATTTCCGCGGCGGTTCGCCCGCGCCGCTGCGGCTTGACGAGACGATGCGAGCCGGGCTTTCCGGAACCGAGTTGTACCAAGCCGTGCGCCGCCAGGTCTGCCAGATGCTCCGTCTCGCCGGAAGGAACAGCCGGGACCAGGCGAGCAACCGGTGTACGGCTCCGGTCGCCGACGGTGACGATCCCGCCCCGCGCCACTTCCCGCAAGTAAGCGCTCAAGCGCGACCGGAGCTCACGTACGCCCACTACCGTTTCTGTCGATCTCATGTGGTCACATCTACGCCTGGCTCGTGACCACATCAACCGATCATAGGCAGGATGAGGGGCTATCCTGAAGAACCATCCCGCCACTTGGGCCTCGTGCGCGTGTCGTGGTCTTGGGTATTGCCTCAACTACGGCCCCGCCCACGAGCGTCAGCCCCGCCTACACCACCAAATCCCGACGAGCCCCCGCCGGTTCGAGCCCCGGTCGTGTTCCAAGGTACGGCGGCAAGCCAAGAGCACGGGGCAGACGATGTCGGACTACGTTGCGGAGAGACTGCGATAGCAGGTCTTGCCGTTTAACGTTCAGCGTTATACCCTCAGTCGCGTGATCCGGAGCTTCCGGTGCGAGGATTCCCGCGAACTGTTCGAGACCGGGCGTTGCCGACGCTTCGCCCGGATTGCCGTCGTCGCGACGCGAAAGCTGGCGATGCTCGACGCTGCCGAAACGATCGACTTTCTCAGATCGCCGCCCGGTAACCGGTTGGAAGCCTTGCGAGGTGACCGGCGCGGCTTCTTCAGCATCCGCGTGAACGATCAGCATCGAATCTGTTTTCGGTGGACGGCCCAGGGACCCGAGGACGTGGAAATTGTCGACTATCACTGAACACGGAGGCTTGGAGTGTCCATGAAGAACGGTATGCGGCCTGTCCACCCCGGTGAAGTTCTGCGCGAGGAGTACCTGAAGCCGTTGGGTATGAGTGCGAACGCCCTCGCCAAGGCGCTGAGCGTTCCCGCTCCGCGGGTCAACGAGGTGGTGAGAGAGCGGCGCGGCGTCTCGGCGGATACCGCGATGCGTCTGGCCCGCTATTTCGGTGGTGATGCCCGATCCTGGCTCAACCTGCAGGCAGCCTACGACCTGCGGGTTGCTGAGATCGATAGTGGCAAGCGCATCGAGAAAGAGATTCGTCCCGCAGTCCCCCAGGAGCAGCAGCGGTCGCACTGACACTCGTCCCGGCTTGGAGACGGCGATCGCAGGCGAAGTAGAGAGAGCCGCGTGGGCTGAACCGACCACTGGGCAGGATACTGGTGAGAACGCTCTGTCGCCGGTCCTTAGTGAACCGCAGACATCGCGTAAACGCCGACGCAACAGACCGCGTCTTCTACCTTCGGGCAACTCCAGCTACGCGGCCACAGGATCGATGACCTCGAGGAACGGGAACCGATGAAAGTCGGTGTCCCGCGTGCATATTTGGCGTACTCCGTGCTCGCGCATCAGAATCGCCGTGTGGGCATCGTGCAGAATGTTTCCGGCCAGGTGAGGAATCTATCCCAGGACCCGTTCGGCAACATCGGCAGGACGTGAAGTTGGCACCAGCATGGCGAAACCGGGGGATTCCAGCAGCGTAGCGACGAATCGCCAAGCTTCGCCACTCGTCCACGGTTTGCGCAACACGCGCGGATGGGACCCGCTGCGCACGGAGGATCTCGGCATTCTCTGGGAACACCTCGTCCTGGAGCACCTGCAGGCTCATTTCGCCGACACGCCGCCGCGCTACTGGCGCGACAAACAAGGAAGAGCTTCGCCGTCGCATGCACCGGCCCGTCCCCGAGGTCGGTCAGTGGCTGCGCTCGGTTGTCGAAGGACACATACGTTACTACGCGGTGCCGATGAACTCCCGAGCGGTCGCCGCATTCCGGTTCCGCGTCGCTCGTAGTGTCACCGCACCCAGGCGGAAAAAACCTGTTGAAAGGCCCGGACGGCAGACTTGCGGTCCGACGCGGAAACCTTCCCGATCACCTTGTCGATCAGCTCCTCATCAACCGTCGCGACTTTGGCCATCCGAAGCAGGCTAGGATGGAGTAGCCCAGCCGCTTCCCAGTCTGCCAGTTCGACGTCGCCGCCGATGCGCAGAGCCTCGACCTGGCTCGTGATCATCGCGAGCGTCACCAGCCGATTGCGCGGAGAGCGCGAGGTCCGCGCCAGAACCAGCGCCGGCCTCTTCTTCGTCGTCTCGATGTCGGCAAATGGAAAGCGGACCAGAGCAACGCTGCCGGGATTCACAGGCGATCGTAATCCGCATCACGCGGATCGTTCCATTCGCTGAGCGCGGACTCCGACAACTTGGCAAGCGCCTTGTTCTCGAGTCTTTCCGCAAACCAAGCCTCGAGCGCACGGGCGAGCACGTCCTTGATGGTCGTGTCGCTCTCGTGCGCTTCCATCTTGAGGAGTCTGACGAGGCGCGGGTCGGCAAGATCCGTAGATAACCTGGTTCCCATATACCCCGATTACTGTATTTCTGGTTTTCCGTCAACGCTCGCGGCACGCACGGACGACCAGCCGTGTTGATGAGCACTGCCACTCGAGGAGGCGGCTGCGGTAGTCCCGCACGGCCGGACGCATTGCCGCCCCATTGTGCTACCTTCCACCTCTTCGTAGTATCATGGCCCGCCATGGTTGATATCAGACGCCGCCGTCCCGAGCCCGAAGCCTCGGGGCGCTTCCTGCTCCGGCTGCCGGTCCGGCTCCATGAGTCGCTGCGTGTGACGGCGCGGACCGCCGGCCTGTCACTCAACGAATACTGCTGCCGCAGGCTCGCCGCGCCGTCGCCGGTCGGCACGAGCGACGACGGAACGGACCGCGCCGTCGAATGGGCGCTGTCTCTCTTCGAAGATCGACTCCTGGCCGTCCTGGCCTACGGCTCGTGGGCGCGCGGCGAGGCCGCGCGCCAGTCGGACGTAGACCTGCTGGTCGTGGTCGAACAGAGCGTCGCGATCACGCGGGAGCTCTACCGTCGATGGGATGCACGCGAGCTCGAGATCGACGGCCGGCCCGTCGAACCGCACTTCGTGCACCTTCCCGCGCCGAAGCGCGCGCGGACGGGACTGTGGGCCGAAGTTTCGCTCGACGGCATCGTACTATTCGAACGTGGGCACGAAGTTTCGCGCTGCCTCGCGGCGGTGCGCCGCGACGTGTTCGGCGGCCTGCTCATTCGACGGACCGTGCACGGGCAACCCTATTGGACGGAGGTGACCTGACGATGACGAACCGCGACCTCGCCGCCGACTATGTGCGGCGCGCAGCCGCTCGGCTACGCGCCGTGGATGTCTTGTTCGACGCCGAGAGTTGGGCCGACGTAGTGCGCGAATCGCAGGAGCTCGTCGAACTCGCGCTCAAAGGGTTGCTACGCCATTTCTCAGTCGATGCGCCCCGCGTTCACGACGTTTCGGAAGTGCTGCTCGCCGAGCGGAAACGGTTGCCTGCCTCCCTCGACGCTGAAGCCGAACGCATGGCGTCGATCTCGCGCGAACTTCGTCGCGATCGCGAGCTCGCGTTCTACGGTGCCGAGGATCTCACGCCCTCGGATTTCTACGGCGAAGCCGATGCGACCCGGGCTCGCGACGGAGCGCGAGTGATCGTCGCGTTGGTGCGACCGCACGTCCTCGGCTGAAGCGGCGCCGTCGTTCTCCACGGACACGAGGGCGCAATCTGGTTCGGAAGCGTGAGCACGTGGTTGCACGTCCCATCGCGAAGGTCGCTGCATCACTGCGCCGCTAGACGAGTCGGATACGCGCCCTGCGGGGGCTCCACCCCCTCTCGTTGACTTGACCGTGTCTGGCAAGTAACAGCGCTTCGGTCGCCGCGCGGGCACGGTGAAATCAGGCACCGGCGTCCGCAGGCGTGGGGGCAGAGCCGGCGCACGCGAACATGCAGATCGAGGCCCCTCGAGGCAGCCGGCACGGGCCGTGTGTCATCGAAATGAAGAAGGAATAGCCGTTTCGAAGCGGGGAGCGAGGGAACATCCATGGAATATCCGGATATCGAACTCAGCGACGATCAGCGCGAGCTTCGCGCTGCCGCAAGGCGTTTTGCCGCTCAGGTGCTGCGTCCGGCGGGCGTCGAAATCGACCGGCTGGCGGCCGGCGCGGTGGTGGCGCCGGGGTCGCCGTTGTTTCGCGTGGTTCGCGAGGCGGCAGGTCTCGGCTACACCAGACTCGGCGGCATTCCCGAGATCGGCGGCCTCGGACTCTCGCCGCTCAGCCGCTACCTGGTGCTCGAAGAACTCGCGTGGGGAAGCATCGGCATCACCGGTGTGCTGTTTCTGTCGGCCACGCACGCCGAGGTGGCGCTGCTCAGCGGCGATGCGGGTCTCATCGAGGAGTTCGCGCTGCCGTATTACGCCTGCGAGGACGGATCGGTAGTCGGCTGCTGGGCGATCACCGAGCCCGATCACGGCTCCGACACGCTCGGTGCGATACGGCCCGAGCTGAACGTCAAGACTAGCGGGCAGGTGCTGGCACGGCGCGACGGCGACGACTGGATCCTGTCGGGGCAGAAGTCCGCGTGGGTCTCCAACGGTCCGATCGCCACCCATGCGATGCTCAACGTCCAACTCGATCCCAAGGGTACGATGGCCGACAGCGGGGTGTGCCTGCTACGCCTGGACCTGCCGGGTGTCAGCCACGGCCCGCCTCTCGACAAGCACGGCATGCGCTCGCTGCCTCAGGGTGAACTGTTCTTCGAAGACGTCCGCATTCCGGCCCGCAACATGGTACTGCGCGGCGACGCCTACGCGGCCTACATACAAAACCACTTGTCGGCCTTCAATGCCGGCGTCGGTTGCATCGCGACTGGGCTGGCGCGCGCGGCGTACGAGTCGGCGCTGGCGTACTGCAAGGAGCGCGTCCAGGGCGGCCGCCCGATCTTCGAACACCAGTCAGTGAGGGCGCGGCTTTTCAGGATGTTCTCGCTGGTTCAGTCCTGTTTCTCGCTGTCGCGCGACGTGTGGGTGACCAACCTCACGCAGATCGCGCAGGGCGGGCAGGCACGCCTGGAACTGTCGATCGGCTCCAAGGTCTACTGCACGCAGGCCGCGCTCGAGGTCGCTACGCTTGCCGTCCAACTCCACGGCGGCAACGGCATGACCAAGGAATACCCGGTGGAGATGTTCCTGCGCGACGCGACGGCGATGACGATCGCCGACGGCGAGAACGCTTTCCTGACGCAGGTAGCGGCGTCGTTGCTGTGAGCTAGCAGCCTGTTGAAAATGGCCCATCTGCGGCGTTGCGCGCGAAGCCACTCGCTACGGCGTAGCTCCGCTACGCCTCCGCTCGCGGCATTTCGCGCGCGCCTTGCATCTGGACCATTTTGAACAGGCTGACGGACGGTTTTTCAACGGGCTACCAGGGGGCCACCGACATGGACGAGACTATCGCCGCACGGCTGCAACGCCTCGAGGATCGCGAAGCGATTCGCGAGTTGCAGGCTACCTATTGCTTCCTGGTCGACGACGGGCGCTACGAGGAACTGGTCGAGCGGTGGTTCACCGAGGATGCGCGGTGCGATTTTCGCGATACCCGCGGCGTCATATCGCCGCTGGTTTCGAGCGGCCGCGGTGAGATCCTCGCGTTCTTCACCGGGGTAGTGGCGGTGTTGCTGGCTGACATGTGCCACACCGTTCACAATCAGCGCATCGTCGTCGACGGCGATGCGGCCAGCGCCGAGTGTTATTTCGAGCTGACCGCCAGGCACCCGGCCACCGGCGATGCCGTGGTCGGTGCCGGGCGCTACATCGATCGTCTCGAGCGCGCAGGCGGCGGCTGGCGCTTTCACGAGCGGGTCGCGCAGATCTTCCACATGGCGCCGCTGGCCGAGGGTTGGGTACGGCGCCCGCTGCTGGGAGCGCTGACCGGTGGTGAATGACCGAGGCCGTCGGGGTCCCGCCTCGAGGCGCAGCTTCGCAGGTGTTGGGGGCCATCGTGTAGTCTTCGCGCGCTCCGGCTTCCCGTGGGCTGGCCGCGGCTCCGGCTTGATAGGAATCATCCGAAAAACTGACATTGGTCATACTTACCGTCCGACCGTTCGGTAGACTGCGCGTCCAGATGGACGACGGGTCTCTAGGTGGCACGCGAGAGCGGATTCTGAAGGCCGCGGAGGTGCTGTTTGCCGACCGCGGCTACGCCGGCACGCGCCTACACGAGATCGCGCACAGCGTGGGTGTGCAGAAAGCGTCGCTGTTTCACCACTTCGCCAGCAAAGAGGATCTGTACCGGGCCGTCCTCACCTACGGTTACTACGAAACGGAGCGAACGATCCAAGGCGCACTCGAAGGTACGGCCACTCCGCTGGAAAGGGTCAGAATCCTCACCGAAGCCTACGTCGACATGGTTGTCGCTCATCCCGAGCGGGCCAAGATCCTGCTGCGCCAATCGCTCGGTGACGCTCCGCCCGGTCAGTGGACCGACGAAGCTCAGCGGATCTTCGGCACCGTCGTCGATTTCGTCGCGGGATGGCAACAAGAGCTCGGCACCCCTCCGGTCGACGTGCACGCCGTGCTGGTCGGGGTCGTCGGAATGGTAGCGTTCTTCTTCACGTCGGCGCCGGTGCTGGCCCCCGACTGGTTTTCGAATCCGCTGCGTCCCGACAACGTCGAGCGCGTCAAGCGGCACGTCACGGGCGTCGTCGAGAACTGTCTCGCGGCGAGTTTGGCGATTCCGGCCAAAGCGCCGTCCGCGGCGGTCGCGACGTGAGGCGCGCGCAACTGGACGCGAGATCGCTCCGGAGAAGATCTCCGGAGCAGACAATTGAGTAAGTGCCCGAGTTTGCGTACGGGCCAGGAGGGTCATCATGCAGTGTACGAAAGTGAGTGCAGCGGCTGATCAGTTGTTGGATCCGGCGGCTGCGCAGTGGGCGAGCGTTCCGGCTGAGGAACTGACGATGGCCGCCACTCCGTTGGCCAACCAACCTTCGGAGTACATCAAGGCCAGCCGAGACGAGAAGGCGATCGGCAAGTGCCGCAGCCTCAAAGTGCAGTCGGTGCACAACGGCACCGAGGTCTTCTTCCGGCTCTCGTGGGGGGACGAGAGCGAGAACGACAAGGAAGTGACCGACACCAACATGTTCCCCGACGGCTGCGGCGTTTTGATGCCGATCGCCAGCGGCGACACTCCCATCGAGGAGATGGGCAGCAAGGACGTGCCCGTCAACGCCTGGTTCTGGCGTGCCAACTACAAGCCCGACGAAGCCCGCAACACCACGGCGCGCGGCCTGGGATCGACGGTGTTTTCCAAGAAGTCGCCGATCCGTGCTCGTGGAGCGTGGCAGCAGGGCACCTGGAGTGTGGTCTTCGCACGTGCGCTGTCGGTTCCGGATCTGGCAGAAGAAGCCGTGCAACTGGCACTGGGCAAAGCGGTCAAGGTCGGCTTTGCGGTGTGGGACGGCGGCAGTGGTGAGCGCGCCGGTGTCAAATCGTTTTCTAAGGAGTGGCGGGAGCTGACGCTGGAAGCCTGAAGGCAGCCGCGCGACTCCGGATATTGATCGGCAGGGAGAACACTCATGGCAGAGATGACCGACGAAGAAAAAAAAGCGCAACGTGCCAAGGATCTGGCGAACGAGTCCAAGAGCGCCAAAGCTCAGCTCAAACAGTGCGACCGCCAGGTGGCGATGGTGTTCGACCTGAACAAGTGCCTCGGCTGTCAGACTTGCGTGATTGCGTGCAAGACCCAGTGGACCCGCGACGAAGGCATGGAGTACATGTGGTGGGCCACGGTCAATACTCAGCCGGGCCGCGGAACACCGCGCGATTGGCAGCAGATGGGCGGCGGGTTCCGCGGTGAAGAGCCGCGCGCCGGCCAGCTTCCGTCCAAGCGCGACTTCGGCGAAGCCTGGGACTTCAACTACGAAGAGGTCTTCTACGGCGGCAAGGGCAACGCCGCGCACCTCAAACCCAGCGGTGATCCCGACTGGGGGCCTAACTGGGACGAAGACCAGGGCGGCGGAAAATACCCGAACAGTTTCTACTTCTACCTGCAGCGCATCTGTAACCACTGCACCAATCCGGCGTGCCTGGAGGCGTGTCCGCGCAACGCCATCTACAAACGCAAAGAGGACGGCATCGTCCTGATCAGTCAGGAGAAGTGCAAGGGGTATCGCTTCTGCATGGAGGCCTGTCCGTACAAGAAGATCTACTTCAACCACGTCACCCAGACGTCGCAGAAGTGCATTTTCTGCTATCCGCGAATTGAGAAGGGCGTTGCCAACGCGTGCGCACGCCAGTGTCCGGGGCGCCTTCGGTTCGTGGGATATCTCGACGACGAGAACGGCCCGATCTTCAAGCTGGTCAAGAAGTGGAAGGTGGCGCTGCCTCTGCATCCCGACCGCGGCACACAGCCGAACGTCTACTACGTGCCGCCGATCTCGCCGCCGCGCATCGACGAGCAGGGTAACCTCGACCTGACCAAGCCGCGCATTCCGACCGAGTACCTGAAGTTCCTGTTCGGCGACGACGTCGAGCCGGCGCTCGAAATCCTCAAGACCGAAATGGCCAAGACCAAAGCCGGGGGCAAGTCCGAGATACTCGACACGCTCATCGTCTACGAGTGGAAGACACTGTTCGGTCCGTTCACGACGGACCCTTCGACGATTGCGCCGCGGAAGGCGTGACGATGGAGCTGAGCGGTCTCGAAGGAGAGTTGGAACGTACGACAGCCGGTCGTTCGCAGATGTACGCGTTGCTGGGGGCCGCTTTCGGGTTCCCGGACTCGGATTTCCACGACGCGATCCGTGAAGGCTTGATCGTGCGGTCGATCGGCGAACTCTGCAGCGTGCTGCCTCACCAGTTGGCTTCGGTGGTGACCGCCGATCTGGCCGCTGCGACCGACGTCTACGTCGAGTTCGAGTCCGAGTACATCAGGCTCTTCGACGTCGGTGCGGCGGGTCCGCCGTGTCCGCTCTACGGCGGCGTGTACATCGGCGACCGCATGAAGACCATGGAAGAGGCCACCCGCTTCTACAATTTTTTCGAGCTGCACTTGTCACCCGAAGTGCGCGAGTTGCCCGATCACATCACGACCCAACTCGAGTTTCTGCACTACCTGACGTTCCGCGAAGCCGAAGTCGGCCAGCACGGCGGCGATGTCTCGTCGCTGCTGAGGGCCGAACGCGATTTCCTCGAACGTCACCTGTGCCGCTGGGTGCCGCGAATGCGCGAGCGTCTGGTCAAACAAAACCCGGCGCCGTTCTTCGTTGCGCTGGTCGATTTCGCGATTGCCTTCTTCGAAGCGGACCGCGCCTACGCTGCCGCTGCCGTCGGCGGCTGAGCGTTTCCTACCGCGATACGCCCAAGGAGAAAGAGGCGATGACGATCACGCGACGACGGTTTCTGCAGGGCGCCGGGGCGGGGCTGCTGGCGCTGTCGATGGGCCGGCTCACCTTCGGCACCGACGGCGCGGAGGCGGCGCCAAGCGGGTTGCCCCGGGTTCCCGACTACCGCGCTTGGGAAGACCTGTATCGGAAGCAATGGGCCTGGGACCGGGTGGGGCGCAGCAGCCACTTCATCAACTGCTGGTACCAGGCGCACTGCTGCTGGGACGTCTACGTCAAGGACAACATCGTTTGGCGCGAAGAGCAGGCGGCCGACTACCCGCGCACCAACGACCAGGTTCCCGACATGAACCCGCGCGGGTGTCAGAAGGGCGCGTGCTTCAGCGAGAGGATGTACGATCCGACGCGGCTGAAGTTCCCGCTAAAGCGCGTCGGCGAGCGCGGGGCCGGGCAGTGGAAGCGCGTTTCGTGGGACGAAGCGTTGACCGACAGCGCCGACACGGTCATCAAGACGATCCAGAAAGAGGGAACCGACAAGGTCGTCTGGAGTCTCGGCCCGCTGTTCACGATGGGGAACATGGCGGCCGGTGTGTCGCGGCTGGCGATGGCGCTCGACAGCGTCGTCCTCGACATGAACACCGAGATCGGTGACGGCCATCACGGAGCTGCCGTCACGTTCGGCAAGATCATCGCCGAGCGCTCGCTGGACGACTATTTCAACACCGAGATCATCCTGGTCTGGGGCTGCAACCCGCTCTACACACAGATTCCCAACGCGCACATCTACACCGAGGCGCGCTACCGCGGCGCCAGGATAATCGCCATCACGCCCGACCTGAACGCCTCGGGGATCCACGTCGATCAATGGGTGCCGGTCAACGTCGGCACCGACGCCGCGCTGGCGCTGTCGATCTGCCAAGTGATCCTCGAAGAGAAGCTGCACGACGAAGCGTTCATGCGCGAGCAAACGGACATGCCGTTCCTCGTGCGCGATGACACGCGCAAGTTCCTGCGCGAGTCCGACATGGAGAAGGGCGGCAGCGACGAGATCCTCTACTTGTATGACACCGCGACGAAGTCGATCGTCGCGGCGTCGCAGACGACGCTCGACCTGGGCGCGGTCGTTCCGGCGCTCGACGGCACTTACGAAGCGCAGACGCCCGGTGGCAAG
>Ga0172369_10003090_pt1 | contig 22182 bp, 19 predicted proteins | sample LakKiv25m_FD_114539 | JGI IMG/M metagenome (GOLD analysis project Ga0172369, IMG submission 114539) | Freshwater microbial communities from Kabuno Bay, South-Kivu, Congo - kab_022012_11.25m | ecosystem: Environmental > Aquatic > Freshwater > Lake | place: Democratic Republic of the Congo...
GAAATAGCAGGCCCTATACCAACAGCAATACTTGAAAGTCTGGTCAGAAAATTGGAAAAGAAGTAGGATTACTTTTTGTTTGTATGATTTTCTGAAAGATTGTGTGAAGTGTAAAATACCAGAAAATCATTTTTTAAGTCTTCAAAAAACTTAATAAAGCCATCGGCTTTTATTTTAAGATCATAATGAACATTTCTGATAGACAGATGATCTTCTGCCACTGAATGACCATTCAGTTCTGATGTTTTATTTCGCAATATCTTATAATCTTTGATTAGTCTGTCAGCTACATCCGAATAAACAATAATTTTATTCTGATATTGTTCAACCTCAGACATCACTTCAGGATGAGGAAAGTATTTAACTAATTTGTCGAGGTTTTTTTGCAAAATAGCCAGCTGGTCTTTATAAAAACGGATTCGGTTGATCCAAAGCCGCTGGCCAAAATAAAGCTCTTTGATGTCTTGATCCATATTTAAGCTATCCATAAATTGAGTATTTCAACCTGCAAATATAATATACAAAGAGTAAAATCTATTTAAATTAATGAAAATTAATTAATTATAAGACTTAAAAAGTTGTATTGCATAATTTAAGAATGTGATGCAGCAAATGTCTTTCCTGCTTTAAATGCAAGAATATTTTTCTCAACAATATCATCTCCTTTACGTCCGAAAATCGCTTTCATAGCATTTATAAAACAGTCATCATCAAAACCCAGAAATGGCGAGGCAGCACCCAACATTACCATATTGGCACTGCGTGCTGAACCTGATTCTTTGGCAATTTTATCTGCATCAATTAAAATATACCTTGTTTTTTGTTGAATTGTTGACAATACCTTTTCAATTTCAGGATAATTGGGAATATTGACAAATGGTTTATTATTGGTAACAATCCAGCCTTCAGATGATAAATACGGAAGATATCTTAATGACTCTAATGGCTCAACCGATAAAATCATATCTGCTTTTCCTTTTGGTATTAAATCAGAAGCAATCGTTTTATTCGATATTCTTAAATGCGATGACACATCACCACCACGCTGGCTCATTCCATGTACTTCAGATTGTTTCAGGTAAAGGTTTTGGTTTACAGCAATGTAGCCAATAACAGTAGCTATTGATAATATTCCCTGTCCGCCTACACCGGCTAAAATTATGTCTTTTTTCATGTGTTTTAAATTATACTGTTACTTCTTCTTTTGCTTTTTCTTTCAGTTTTTTATTCAGCGTCTGTATACACTCTCTTCGGGGTATTACCACTGAAACACCATTGTAGGCCAATTCCTCTTTTATTATTTTAACATTTTCTTCATGATACTTTTTCAGAGGATTAAGAATTCTTATATGTTCAGGTTTAACACCTACACTTTTACAAATATCTTCAATTTTACCCAAACCTGGTGAAGGTTGGCCTCCTGTCATACCTGTTGTTCCATTGTCTAATATCATTACTGTAATAGGAGCATTGGCATTTGCTGCATCAAGCAAACCGGTAATTCCTGAATGCGTAAAAGTACTATCACCAATTACAGCTACAGCAGGTACTATTCCTGCATCAGACAGTCCTTTTGCCATCGTGATGGATGCTCCCATGTCAACACAGGAATTTATAGTGTTAAATGGTGGTAATGCCGCAAGTGTATAGCAACCAATATCCGACATCACCCTTCCACCACCATATTCTTCAAGAGCCTCATTCAGAGCTGTATATGAATCAATATGTGAGCAACCTGGACAAAAAGAGGGTGGACGACCAACCATAAAATCTGGTTCACTTTCGCCTTCATGCTGTTCAATATTTAATGCTTTGCCAACTATATTTGCATTCAATTCACCATCACGCGGAATACTGCCATCTAAGCGGCCATGAATAGGCTTGCCTGAATTAAAGAAACCTCTTAAAAATTCTTCTATCAGGGGATAACCATCTTCAAGTATTAAAAGCGAATCACATTCCTCATATAATCTGTTTACCATCTTCTTAGGCAAAGGATATTGAGACAGTTTTAACAATGGAAATGGTGGTAATTGATCATTAAAGTTTTCAAGATAGTAATTGTATGCCAATCCACAAGCTATTACTCCAGTTCGCTTGTCTTTACCATCAAAATATATGTTAAAAGGCGACAAAGATGATTCACTTTCAAGTATTTCCTGTTTGTTTAATAAGTCTTTATATTGTTTTCTTGCAATTGATGGTAACAGCACATATTGCCGAAGATTTTCAGGTAATTTTATCTCATTTTGATTTTTTGCAGATTTTCTAACAACACCAGCTCTGGAATGTGCCAGACGTGTAGTAATACGCATCAACACTGGTAATTTTACTTTTTCTGAAAGATTAAAACCATAATGAACCATGTCGTAAGCTTCTTGCTGACTGGAGGGTTCAAGTATTGGTAACATAGCAAATCGTCCATAATAACGAGAATCCTGTTCGTTTTGTGAGCTGTGCATGCTTGGGTCATCGGCAGCTACCACAATCAAGCCACCATTGACACCTGTAACAGACGAATTCATAAAAGCATCGGCTGCAACATTCAATCCAACATGCTTCATGCACGACATAGCCCTTTTACCAGCATACGATAGACCCATTGCTATTTCCACTGCTGTTTTCTCGTTGGCTGCCCATTGGTGTTTAATCCCCTTTTCTTTGGCTTCACTGCTGTGCTCAATATATTCGGTTATTTCTGTCGAAGGAGTACCAGGATAGGCATATATTCCGCTGAGACCAGCATCTATAGCACCCTGTGCTATTGCTTCGTCACCTAATAAAAGTTGTTTTTGACTCATTATTTTAAGTTTAAAATTGGAATTTTGAGGTGGACAAAAATAAGATTTCTTATATAATTCTCGCAAATGATTAATTATTGATTATTTTTCTGGGCTGATTTTTTTATAAAAATAAACCTGATGAAAAACATCATCAGGTTTTATAATTAAATTTTCCTTATAAAGTTATACTGTACCCAGTTGTCAATTAATGACCATCAGGGCAGCCAGTTTTCGCTTTTGGACAACTATGTGATTCAGGACATTTTGTTCCGGCAGCCAAAGGAGTTACTGTATAGCCCAACTTAACTATTGATTTGCTAATAATATCGGCAGTCGTTTTAGTTGGATCATATTTTACAGTTACCTTTTTTTCTTCAAGGTTAACACTGAATGATTTAACTCCTTTTTCGTAGGCTAAACTTTTGCCAATTTTTTCCTTGCACGACTCACAATGCATGTTCACACTGAAACTTGCTTCTTTTACAGTTGCAGCAGGTTTTGAAGGTTGTGATTTCGACACTATTGAAAAAACCAGCAGTAAGCTAAACAAAGAAGCGATTTTAATAATTGTTCTCATAATTAAATTTTAATTCAAAGTTAAACGAATTCCTGAATAAACACGTCTTCCCAAAACAGGTCCCCATACACGGGATGCATCAAATTGAGAAGAAAAAGGATTTTCGTAATCCAGAATCAGGTTTTTCTGGATATATCCTGTGATATTTTCTACACCAATATAGGTTTCAAAGTGTTTAAAATTTTTACTTATCTGTGCATTTAAATTGATAAAGGAAGGGCTGTATTCCTGTGTAATGCTTTGGTCCGGATTGATAATTTGAGGTAATCGGCTTTTACCATTATACTGAAATGTTATATCAAATTTCCATTTATCCCAGGGTGTTGCATAAGCAAGATTTATAACACCTTTGCTTTTTTTCACCATCACTTTTTCTTTGATAACTCCAAAATATGTTGTTTTAACATCATTGATCCTGTATGCCAGCATAACTTTAAAACGGGGTAAAGGTTCAAAGTTAAATTCAGCCTGCATGCTGTTGGCATACGATTTACCTGCAAGATTGTAAATATGTACTAAATCGGTGCACAAGTCCATATCAATAATTACCTGATTGATAAAATCAGTTCGGTAAAAATCAACATTAAGATGGTAAGGTATTTCATTTTTAGTTTTACTGTAAGAAAGAAAAACTCCATAATTCCAGGCTTCCTCCATTTCAGGCTGATCTTCAAATACAATATGTTTTGAGGTAACAAGCAACATGGTATTTTCTGTAATAACATTCGGAAAACGATAACCTTTTCCAGCTGAAGCACGTAAAGTAATATTATCATTAAACTTATAGCGTATATGAGCCCTTGGAGTAAAAATATTTCCATATTTCTGGTGATAATCATCCCTTACTCCAAGAATAAATACAAGTTTATTTAAAGAATTGTAGGTGTATTCAGCAAATGCACCAGGTACAATATCTTTATGACTCATATCGGAATCATTAAATAAAAGATTATAATTATCATAGATAAAAGAAGCACCTGTTACAAGTCCATGATGTGTGTTACCAATGATAGTTTGATGAAGCAAATTTGCATAAAATGACTTTTGGCCTGCATTATAATTGTTTAACCCAAAATAGGATTTCTGAAGATGCTGTGAAGCAGATAATATAAGTGCAGTGCTGGTGTTTTCTTTGTTTTTTGAAATAAAACCACCTTTATAAAATCCCTCCAGCCTGGAAGTAGATATTGCAAAACCATAGGCATTTTTAGTTCCTTTATCAGTAGATTCATTGTACTTTAGCTGACCACCATTTTTGCTATCTTCTGTAAAATAAAAACCTGCCTGACCTTCAAAATTTGGCAAAGTAAGTTTCCATCGATTCATGGCTATAAATTGTTCTGACTGTGGAATATCAAAAAAACCATCATTATTTTTGTCAAGAACATTGTTAAAGTAATTGCCGTGCAGGAATACCATAGTGCTTAAACGAGGAGAAAACTTTAAAGCAGAATAGGAATTTGCTTCAAAACGACCTTGAGAATTACCAAATATGTTTAAGTAAAACTTTTCACTGGTATCAGGTTTTCTGTATTCATAATTGATTTGACCTGTTATCGATTCAAATCCATTTTTGACCGATGCTGTACCTTTTGAAATCTGAATAGACTCAAGCCATGGGCCAGGAACATAAGACAGGCCAAAAATGCTTGCTAAACCTCGTTGAGAAGGAATATTCTCCATCTGCATTTGAGTATAAATACCTGCCAAACCCAACAATTCAATTTGTTTGGCTCCTGTTAACGCATCTGAAAAAGACACGTCAACAGAAGCATTTGTCTCAAAACTTTCTGACAGATTGCAGCATGCTGCTTTTTTTAGTTCGTTTTGAGTAACAATCTGCATATTTATTGGATTTGTCTTGGAATAATATGCTGTTCCTCGTTTCTCAGTTATGGTTATTTCATCTAATGCAACAGTAGATAACAAAACCACATTTACATCTTTCTGTTCAGGTTTAATTTCCATAGTATCAGCCTTATAACCTATATAACTGATAACCAATAAATTTGTATTTATATTTCTGGCTAATTTGAATTTTCCATTGTTGTCGGTTACTGTTCCTGCCATTATGTTTGCCCAATAAACATTTGCACCAATTAAAGGAAATAATTTATTGTCAACTCCAACTCCTTTTACACTACCAGAAATTATATGATTTTGTGCATTCGCTGCGTTCAATGTTGCAAGATATACTATTATTACGTTAATTATAAGATATTTTTTCATTTTTATACGATTTAATGGTTTAAAAAAATTATACCATTAAACTGGGGGGTGCTCGTAATACTGGTAGTTTAAAAATTGTATCTTCAGTAAAAAATAATGTATTTTCAGTAAAATTGAGTACTATTACCTTTATTGCAGGAATTACAAGTATTGTTTGTTCTAATATAAAATAATGAATATAAGTATTGGAAACAGGAGGTAGAGTAGTAATTACACAAGAAGCTTTAGCATGCTTATGTGTCTGTGGAAAGTGATGATCACAACAATTTTTAATGCTGTTAAGAGAAATCTCAGGTTGTTTAGTTACTTCTTTTTCAGCACAAACAAGATGATGTTCATGGGGAATAATGTTGTGTGCGATCAACGATAAGACCGGCACTAACAACACAATGAATATTATTTTTCTTTTTAATTTCACTTTTTATTGCTGCAAAAATAAAATTTCTTTGAAATACAAAAAGCAAGAAATTATGAAGGAATTATCATGCCAATTAAATTGTAATGGATCACAATTAATTTTTCTTAAAATATCAGGGAATCTATTACTTTTGCCAATGCCACATCAAATTGTCTGTAAATGTATTCTTCATTAATAATATCATCTATCCAATCTTTTATTAATTCAATTTAATTTACAGGTACTTTCCAAATAAATTCGTCTTTCTCAAGGTAATTTACTAACTGGATAATGCTTTGTTCTGACTTTCTTTTAACACCCTCTGCCGAGTTAAATGCGTTATGTGGTGTTAAAATTACATTCGACATGGTTGCTAATTTTAAAGTAGCATTAACCTCTTCATTTTTGATTTCTTCTCCATTTCTCAGCGAATTTGCCAACATTTTTTCCTCATTATAAACATCCAATCCAATACCACCTAAATGATTTATCACTTTTAACAACTCAAGAGACGGGGATATTTCACCACGTGAAACATTAACGAAAATTGCACCTTCTTTAGCTTTTAACAATAATTCTGCATTAAAATAATTTTTGTTGATATCTGTCAGATTCATTGCACAAATAATGATATCCGCTGTTTTTACTCCATTTTCTTTTTCCAGATAATTAAATTGAGGATGCTTAATGTCTATTTCAACACCAAAAACTTCCATACCCAGACCTAACCCTATTTTACACACCTCACTTCCAATATTGCCAACACCATAAACAACCAATTTTTTTTGAAATGCTTCTTTTCCTGTTAAACCGTCACGACTGAAAGTCAAGAAGTTATAAATCTGATCGGGTAATTTACGCAAAAGTGCCATCCAAAGCATCAGGGCATGTTCAGCAACCGCCCGATGGCAATAAAGCGGAAGGTATCCACAATCAATTATTGAATTACATTGTTTTAAGTAATCTGTTAAATGATCATAGCCAGTGCTTCTTGAAAGAATTGCTTTTATTTTTTTTGCCCACTCAATAGGGTAAACAGATTGAGTTCTGGTGCTGATTATTTGTGCTGGCGGGTTTTCACTTCCATACTCTTGAATTGTTTTCGGACTAAAACCTGCATTGATTTGTTGAGGTAAGTACTTTTTAAGTTCCTTTTCTTCTTCTTCAAAGGCTTCAAAAAAGAAAATATCGAATTCTTTATTCATTAACTACTTGATTATTAGTTTTCAAAATTAATATTTTAATAGTTCGTACTTTCGAATTAAAAAATTTTTAACAAGATAAAAATATATTCGGTTATGTAGATATTTGTAATTTTAAAAATAAGTTTTATGAAAAATATTAACAGCTATTTATTCTGTTTTTTATTGATTACTATAAGTACTTTTGCATTCGGACAAACACAAGGCACTTTAACTTGTTCTTTTACAACTACTTCTTCTGGTGGTTACACACCAAAACACTTGCTTGCTGTCTGGATAGAAAACAGTTCAGGAACCTTTATTAAAACTAAAATGAAATACAGTTCAACCTCGAATTATGATCATCTGGCAAACTGGACATCAAAATCAAACAAGAATACAGTAGATGCATTGACAGGCGCTACCTTGAATTCTCACTCTACACGTACATTTACCTGGGATGGCACCAATATATCGGGGACACAGGTAGCAGATGGCCCTTATAAAATATGGATTGAGCTGGCCTGGGGAAATAGCATGACAAGCGGCAAGATAACAAGTTCATATTCTTTTACAAAAGGAGTAAACGAGGATCATCAAACGCCTTCAGGTAATGCCAACCTATCAAATATAAAAATTGATTGGGTTCCAAAACCTGTTAATCATACTATTGCAACTTCAAACTTAGGTAGTACTACCTTTTGCTCAGGTGCAAATGTTAAAGTTCCTTTTACAATAAGCGGAGAAACATTTAACACTGGAAATATTTTTACAGCACAGTTATCTGATGCTAATGGGAGTTTTGCCACACCTGTTAACATCGGAACGAAAAGTTCAATAACATCAGATACAATTAATGCAACAATTCCTTTAGGAACGGTAACCGGAAATGGTTACAGAATAAGAGTAACAGGTTCAAATCCTATTGTTACAGGTTCAGAAAATGACAGTAATCTGGATATTACTTTAACTGTAACTCCTTCATTGACTTTAACTCAAACACCTTCAGGAACTGTATGTCCTGAACAAATAATCAGGTTTAAAGCAATTCCGGTAAACGGAGGATTACCTGTATATGAATGGAAAATAGATGGTCTTGTAAGCGGAACATCAGATAGTATTTTAAAATCTTTTAAAAATGGACAGGTTGTTAGTTGTCTTATGACATCTTCACTGAAATGTGTAACTTCAAAAACAGCAACTGCATCGCCTGTAACAGTTAGCATTTATAATGTTCAGCCTGTTACCATTACTCTAAATTCAGGCAAATTAATCTCTTCTGAAAATAATGGAAATCAATGGTATGAAGAGTCGCTTGGTGCCATTAGTGGTGCTAATAACAATACATTTACACCAACAAACTCAGGCAAGTATTATGTTATAGTTACTGATGCACATGGATGTAAAGATACATCCAATGTCATACATTATTATTCCTCTTCAATCTCTGATGAAATAGGTAACTATTTTGGGATTTACCCTAATCCATCTAATGGAACAATAAACTTTAACACCAATATTACATCACTTGATCATAAAATCAGGGTAGAGAATTTACCGGGTAAAACTATAGGCACTTATAATTATTCGACAGGTATCTCAGAAACAATTGATTTATCAAACTATTCAGATGGGATGTACTTTATGGTTATCAACACCAAACAAAAAGAGCTCAGATTTAAGTTTATTTTAAAGAAGTAAAATTCTATTTTCTATTTAAGGTATCTAAAATTTCTGCTACTTTTGAACTGTAGTAGGTGTCTAATTGCTGATTTTCATTCACATATATCATAAATACCTGGATTTCAGGATGTGTTTCTAAAAATTTCATAGATTCATCAAAGCCCATAACCATAAATGCTGTTGCATAAGCATCAGCATCAATACATCGTGGAGCAAAAACAGAAACACTTAACAGGTTGGAATATGAAGGATAGCCAGTCATTGGATTGATAGTATGAGCATATCTTTTTCCATTTTCTATAAAGAATTTCCTGTAACTTCCGGAAGTTGCCAGGGCCATATTTTTGAGTCTGACAATTGCAATTAATTGGTTTCCTGACACATGAACTGTATCAGGCTTTTCAATTCCAACTTGCCACATCGCATTTTTTGATTTTTCTCCCTTAGCAAATACCTCTCCTCCAATTTCAATCAAATAATTTTGTATTCCATAAAAATCAAAAAGCCCAGCTACCAAATCAACAGTATATCCCTGTGCCAATGCATTAAAGTCAAGCTGAATGCGTTCATCTTTTTTTATCACTACATCTTTATATAATACAACATCTTTATACCCTATAAAAGTTAAAATACTATCTACTTTAAAACTGTCAACAATCCCTTTATTTTCAAGTCCAAAACCCCATAACTTCACCAATGGGCCTACCGTAATGTCAAACATTCCTCTTGTTTCATCAGATATTTGAAGTGCCTTAATAAAGCAATTTTTAAATATATCATCTACTTTAACATTTTGATCATTACGGTTTACTTTGCTGATAATGGATGAAGGTTCATACAAAGACACTGAAGCGTTTACTTTTAAAAAAATCTCTTCTATTTGGGTCTGAAAATTTCTTTTCTTTTTATCAAAATAAGTAATTCTATAAGTTGTCCCCTGAGTATATCCGGTAATAATCATTGGTTTTCTTTGTGCAAAAGCAGAAAAAATGATAACAACACTAATGCAGAAACATAAAAACACTTTTTTCATTATTACCAAAGTCAAATTCTTCATTTTATTGTTCTTGTGTTTTTGTAAAAATGGTCTCAAAACTTTAATATTGAATTTACAAGCCAGCTTAAAGGAAAAAATAGTGCTGACAAACCGGGAATTTTTAATTTTGATGGTATTTCTACAATAGGTGTCCATGAAACCAGGGCTGCTAAAATGCTAAGATCAAAAAATAATGCGATAAATACTACAATTGACTTTTTAAAATAATCACTATTATTTTTAATTTTTAACCTGAAAAGTGGATTAAAAAAGCTGAAAATAATGATGGCCATTGCTGATATTTCCCATTCTATATTATAATTAGAAAAAAAATGAAATAACAGCATTACAATAGCTGCAATTATCAGGACTATCAATCCTTGTAACAGTATTTTTAAAAAATTATCCATTCCATTTTTATTTCTCTTTTTTATGTAAAAATACATAAATAACAAAAGAAAAAGTGATTAAAGTAATGAACTGCGCAACAATAGGAGTGCTGATGATACTACCTTCAATTAAGGATTGTGAAACAAAGAAATATTTAACTAAATAGTAAACAATTTTGCTCAAAATAATACTGAAGAAAATAGGAAAAAAAGAGTTTTTAATAAATTTGCTGAATAGGAAAAACAAAAAGACATTAATGACCAATTCCATACTCATGACAAGTGTTTTAATAAAAACAGGATGGCCTGATACAATAAAGGAGAAAAAAGGTAAGGTAAAGGCAAGAAGATATGCATTTTGTCGTGTTGTTAACACAAGTGAAAGTATGATAACCAACCGCATCGGTTCAGCAAAATATAATGGCAGGCCTGAAATATGAGATAATGCAGGAATAAAATAAGCAAATAAAATAGCAATAACATCAAAAACTAATGATTTTATTATTTGATTTTTAGCAGATACTGAAATATTAACACTCATCACTTAAATAATTTTAATCCAAAATTACATTTTTTAGTAAAAACTCCTTAGGTTTGTTTTTTAAAAATTCTGACCATGAAAAGAAGGGATTTTATTAAAACCGGAATAACAACCGGGCTGGTGACAGGGGCAGCACTTGCATTTGGAAATACAACTAGTATATTTAAAACAGAAAATAATTATGCTGTTTATGATTTGGTAGCTGTAAAAGGAGGTAAGCCTGATGCTATGTTTGATAAAGGAATACAGGCACTTGGGGGCATGAAAAGTTTTATCAAAGCAGGACAAACAGTTGTTGTAAAGCCAAATATAGGATGGGATGTATCGCCTGAAAGGGCAGCCAATACAAATCCTGCATTGGTCAAACGTATTATTGAACACTGTTTTAATGCAGGAGCTAAAACAGTGTATGTTTTCGACAATACCTGTGATAATTGGGCAAAATGTTATCAAAATAGCGGAATAGAAAAAGCTGCCAAGGAAGCAGGTGCAAAAGTAGCACCTGCAAACACAGAAAGTTATTATCAATCTGTATCGATTTCAAAAGCTAAAAAACTAAAATCAGCAAAAGTTCATGAACTTATTCTGGAATCTGATGTGTTTATTAATGTGCCTGTGCTAAAACACCATTCTTCAGCAGATATGACACTTTCAATGAAAAACCTGATGGGCGTTGTATGGGATCGCAGATATTGGCATCTACACGATCTTCACCAATGCATTGCTGATTATGCTACTTTCTCGAAAAAACCTACATTAAATATTATTGATGCATACAGAGTGTTGATGAAAAACGGACCAAGAGGAACAAGTGAAGCCGATGTTAAACTCTTTCAATCTCAAATCATTTCAACAGATATGGTCGCTGCCGATGCTGCTGCTATTTCACTTTTTGGTAAAAAACCTGAAGATGTACGCTTCATGAGAATAGCTTCAGATATGAATATTGGACAAATTGACCTGAATAAATTAAAAATTGCCAGGTTAAACATGTAATATTTTATGACACAAAAAAAGCTAAGGCTTCTTAGGATTGTTTTTGCAGTTTTAACAATCGTATCAACCTCATTTATTTTTATTGACTTATGGCAATTCATGAGTTCATCCAACAAAAGGTGGCTTATTTTCTTTCAGTTTATTCCTTCAGTAACAACAACCTTCAACAAAATTAGTATATCCAGTATAGGATTTATTCTGATATTGTTGTTCACTTTGTTTTTTGGCAGAATTTACTGTTCATTTTTTTGTCCGATAGGTGTATTAAAAGATATTTTTTCCAGACTAAAAATAAAAATGGGAAAAATTAAAAGATACAAATACTCTTTACCTCATAATTGGTGGCGATATTCTATTTTACTGATAACTATCTTAAGCATTTTTTCGGGAAGCTTACTTGTTATTGATTTATTGGATCCTTATAGTAATTTTGGACGAATAACAGCAAATCTCTTACGGCCAATCGTTATTTTCTCAAATAATGTAATTTCAGGAATACTACTTTTATTCAAAAATTTCTCTTTAGCAAAAATTGAATTTAAGTTTCCAAACCCTGTTGCAATTATCTTTCCTCTCTCATTTCTGATTTTTATTTTTTATCTTGCAATTAAACGAGGAAGGTTTTATTGTAATGTAATTTGCCCTGTAGGTACAATTCTTGGGTTATTATCCAGAATTAGTTTTTATAAAATTCAAATCAACCAGTCTGTATGTACACTTTGCGGCAATTGTGTTAAAGTATGCAAGTCAGAATGCATTGATATCAGAAATCACTATGTAGATGTATCACGTTGTGTTGGTTGTATGAACTGTATTGATTCATGTTCTGAAAATGGAATAAAATACAATTCATTAAAAGAAAGGGGAAATATTGTTGATCATAAGAAAAGAATGACATTTATTGCAAGCTTTTCTATGCTGGCAGGACTTCTCAGCATGAGTCCCCGATACAGAGCAAGTGGCGAACACAGGTATAAAGCAGGAGAAGTTCCAGTAAAGAAAAATTTTCCTTCTTCTCCTCCAGGTTCAAAAAGTATTGAACACTTTACAACTTACTGTACAGCTTGTCATTTATGCGTTAGTGCCTGCCCTACTCAGGTTTTACAGCCAGCTCTTTTTCAATATGGAATTGAAGGAGTATTGCAACCCCGACTTGATGCTTCAGTGAATTTTTGTAATTTCGATTGTATTGTTTGCACTGAGATATGCCCAAGTGGGGCAATTATGCCGCTTACTGTCGAACAAAAACACAGGACTCAAACAGGCAGGGTGCATTTTATAAAGCAAAGTTGTGTGGTATTTACTGATAAAAAAGACTGCGGAGCATGCTCAGAACATTGCCCAACTAAAGCAGTGCAAATGGTACCATGGAAGTACAAACTTAAAATTCCGGAAGTTAACAATGAAATTTGTATCGGGTGCAGTGCCTGTGAGTTTGCATGCCCTACAAAACCTTATAAAGCGATATATGTCGATGGAAATTATATTCACCAATTAGCTAAACAACCAATAAAAGTTGATATTGAAGAAGGTTTCAACCCTGATAATGATTTTCCTTTTTAGTAAAATGAAAAGAATCTTTCTGCATTTAATTTCACTTTTTCTTCTGATGATATTATGTTCCTGTAATCTCGTCAGGGTTTTTACACACTTTGAAACAAAAAGCCTTAAATGTCGTGGATTTAAAGAAAACTTTATTACAGACAGTAGCTCGACCATTCATTATATGTCAAAAATCAGTGGTAAACCAATTTTAATTTTTGTTCATCAGTTTTCTGCCAATGGCCTCAATCAATGGTATAATGTTGCCAAAAAACTTTCAAAGGATTTTGATATCATCATCCCTGACCTGTATTATTTTGGTAATAGCACCCGAACAGACAGTATATGCACACTCGAAACACAGATTGACTTGATAGAAAAGCTTATTGAAAGCATATATGAAAGTAAAAAAATCAATTTAATAGGAAGCTCTTATGGTGGAATCGTTTCAACTGCTTATTCACTTCGTCATCCGGAGAAAATTGATAAGTTGTTTATCAGCGATTCACCAATATTGTTTTTCAGTTTACAAAAAGCTGACAGCATAGCCCGTAGCCTCGGCTCCGAATCAACTTTTGAATTACTGTGTCCGCAAACAGCTAAACAAATGAAGAATAGTTTGAAAGTTGAATTTGATCAACCTCCACCACTTCCGAAATTTATCAGAAGACAAATGGTAGAAGTCCTCATTTTACCTAATCTTGAACAAAAACAACAATTGCTGGAAGAGCTTGAAATATCCTCCAGACAATTTGCTGATATTCAAATTTCATCGCTACCTGAAACCTATCTTTTATGGGGTGAAAAGGATATTTTTATACCAGTTCAAATATGCCATGCCATAAAAAGATACTGGAGACTGTCTGATGATCATGTTTTTGTATTTAAAAATTCAGGACATGCACCCAATTTGGAACATCCTGTAAAGTTTGCAAAAGTGATGAAGAGGAGTTTAAAGCAGAGCCACTATTAAGATAAAGATGACACTATTAAGTCCCTTTAAAAGACTAAATTCCAAGATTAAAAACAATACTATAAAATAGTGATTGTCTCAAATAATTTTGTACATCAGCAGGATTGTCGGTTTTTCCAAACAAATAATCAGGGGCAATTTTAATTTTTTTACCATAAAACCTGATATACCAGCTATGTGCTACGTGGCCATGGCCATCTGGTGTACTTTCATAAAAAATATTGCTGACAGAAGTAGTTAGTGCTTCCTGAACAGCTCTTTCCCCATACAGCGTTTTCAACTTTACTGCGGTCATTTTTACCAAATCTTCATAATTTGTGATAGGAAAAGCTGAAGGTTCAAATAAATGTGGTAGGAGTTCGAAAACAGCAGTATCTTTTTTATTTACAACATCAAAATAATCTGAAAACAACATCGCCAGTCGTATACTTTCCTGCATATCGTTGGTGCCACAACCATACCAGTAGCGGTAATAGCGTTGGGCATCATCCAGATGGTTGTATGCCTCATCATAGCTTTTTTCTTTCATCGCTATATGAAACAATAAGATACATGCTTCGTGCTGCAAATTCACTAAAAAATCAGGTATTAATATGTTTTTACAATCATTTTGCAAATAATTGCAAAGTAATATTGAGTATCCAAAAGTATCAGCATCGTTATACGACTGAAGTTTCATCAATTCGTTAAGAACTTTTGATGCTTTCTTAATTTTTCCACTATTATAATAACATAATCCCTCTGCATAAAGCGCTTCCTGTGCCAACATGTGTGTTGAGAACAGATCAGAAAACTTTTTCAATACTCTGGCTGAAGCTGCATATTTTTCATCACAAAACAATTCAGCAGCTTTTTTCAGGTAAGGACATGTTTCACTTTCATTTTGTGAAAATGATTTTGATGATATTGCAACAAACAATAGAAGAAAAACTATTCGATTCATTATTAAATTTCTTGTTTAGTGTTCAAATTTTCTAAAAAGTAACATGATTTATCAATTTTTTTTAATAATTCTATCAACTCACTGACAATCATAGCAGTAGCCCCCCACACAATATAATTTTTCCAAATAAAACAAGGAGTATGATATTCGAAACCATTGGCAAATTTAATAGTTTTATGTGTAAAAGCCTCATGATCGATTAGTTCTGATATACTTACTTCAAAATACTCGCGAACTTCTTTTTTATCAGCAAGAAATATGGGTTTATTATCAGTAAAAGCCACGATAGGATGAATCATATAATTGCTTGGTGGAACATACAGGTCAGTCAGTTTACCAAGTATTGTAACTTTTTCAGGTAAAATACCTAATTCTTCATTTGCTTCTCTTAAAGCTGTATAGTACATATCCTGATCATCAGGGTCAGATTTTCCTCCAGGGAATGCCACCTGGTTTGAATGTACCCCTGCATATTCATGCCTTTGAATAAAAACAGTATTAAACGTATTACCTGCCGGATAAAACAGTATAAGTACACTACTTTCTTTTGGAATGGCCATTTTTTGTGCTTCAAGCCTTTGTCTGGCTGCTATTTCTGGTACCATTCTGAGCTGTGCAGGTAATCCGGGTAAATCGTTTTCAAGGATTTGTTTTAATTTTTGTTTGATACTATACATTTAGTTTTAATTTTATAAACTCTGATGGTTAATGTTGTTTATTTTTACAAAACTTAATCCAAAATCACTCAAACATTTTTTATTTTTAAAGGCATTTTTTATAAATAATTTAAAATAGATTACTGTTTTCTTTGAAAATTTACCTTTGTATTTTAAAACTTCAACAACTTGTAATTTAAGATTCTGGATTTTCACAAAAATTGTAATGGAAAAAATTAAGAACAAACTGAATAAAATCTGGCAGAATCTTTATCCTGGAAAATTTATCCCTGATGAATTCTTTATAGAAATCAATTCGATTAAGAGTAAATTATCTTACAAGAATACTAATGACTGGTACAAAGACGCTGTAGTTTATTCCCTCTATGTTGACCTTTATAATCAGGATTTCAACGGTTTGAAAGATAAACTGGAATATTTGCAGGATTTAGGAGTTAGTTGTCTTTGGTTATTACCGATTTTGGATTCACCCATGCGTGATGCAGGTTTTGATATTAAAAACTACAAAAGTATCCGACCAGCATTACTGGGTTTGAGTGAAAATGCCTCAGATGAGGAAAAGATATGTGTTTTCAGAGAATTTTTGAACGAAGCTCATCAAAGAGGCATTCATGTCATTTTTGATATTGCCATCAATCATACATCCAATCAGCACCCTTGGTTTCTTCAATCAAGGAAATCGGTTGACAATCCGTATCGTGATTATTATATCTGGAATAAAGACACTCATTTGTACAAGGAAACCCGCCTGCTTTTCGAGGGAATGTGTCCGAGCAATTGGGAAAAAGATGGTGAATGGTTTTATTTTCATCGGTTTTTTGAATTCCAGCCCGACCTGAACTATAAGAATCCCGAAGTTTTACTGGAAATGACCAAAATTTTTCTTTTCTGGCTGCAACAGGGTGTTGACGGATTCAGGGCAGATGCTATTCCTTATTTGTGGAAGGAAAATGGAACCGATTGTGAAAATTTGCCGAAAACACATAACATTGTTAAGTTTTTCAGGTCAGTACTTGATTATGTTAAACCGGGCACTTTGCTGCTGGCAGAAGCTTGTCAGCCTCCGTTAGAGGTGGTCAAATACATCGGCAGTGGTGATGAATGCCATGCAGGTTATCATTTTCCGCTGATGCCACAGATGTTCAAAGCCATCGAAATGCAAAGCAGTTTGCCCATAAAAAATACGCTTGACTTTGCAGTTACTCCCGCCATTCCTGCTGATTCTCAATGGTTTATGTTTCTTAGGTGTCATGATGAGCTCAGTCTTGAGAAGGTTTACGTATCTGAAGATGACAGGGAATATATTCACAGTCATTATTGCCACCAACCGGAATGGAACTTCAGGCTCGGACAGGGAATTTCAGCCCGATTGTCAGAACTGATGAAAAAAAATCCTGATAAAATTTCTCTTGCTTATTCTGTAATGCTTTCATTACCTGGCACTCCTGTTATTTATTATGGGGATGAATTCGGCAAACTGAATGATGAAGATTATTACCGGGAACAAATTAAACTCACCGGAAAAGATGATACCCGTTTCCTTGTTCGCGGAAAAGTAAACTGGAAACAAGTTAAAAAAGACCTAAATGACACAGAATCTTTTTCTTATCAAATATTTTCAAGGATAAAAAAAATGATCAATATCCGTAATCAACACCTTGCATTCGGACGTGGAGAATTGGAGTGGATAGACGGACTGCCAGATGAAATCCTTGGTTTTTACAGATTATATAAAGAAGATAAAATATTGGTCTTGAATAATTTATCTGATAAACCTATAAAATTAAATCATTCAATCATTCCTGAAAATGCAAAAGTTTTGTTAGCTGTATACTTCTCTGAAAGCAACATTATAGAAGGATTTGGCTATTTATGGATAAAAGTATAAACAGAATAGTGAGTTTAGCAGTCATCGCAAATTGAGATATATTGTTTTAAGCCCGTTTTCGGCATTTTCACAATATTAAAAAAGTATTCTCAAGGTATAATACCTTTTGGTAAAACCTTTTTTTACACGAAGTTTATCGAAGATAATGAAGATTCACGAAGATTTTTGTCTGATCTTTTTCTTCATGCTTCTTCGTGACCTGCTTCGTGTATCTTCGTGTTTTGTTTTTTTTACACGAAGTTTATCGAAGATAATGAAGATTCACGAAGGTTTTTATCTGATCTTTTTCTTCGTGCTTCTTCGTGACCTGCTTCGTGTATCTTCGTGTTTTGTTTTTTTTACACGAAGTTTATCGAAGATAATGAAGATTCACGAAGGTTTTGGTCTGATCTTTTTCTTCGTGCTTCTTCGTGACCTGCTTCGTGTATCTTCGTGTCACAAAAAAATCATTAAATTGAATATCAAAGCCGCTATTTTTGATCTGGATGGGGTGATTTCCAAAACTACCCCAAATTAAAAAAAAGAATGTTGCAATTTGCCTGCTGTTTCATTTTCTCACTATCTAAAATAGATAATTTGAAATAGATAATCTAATTCGGATAATTAATTGAACGCTTGCATTATCTTTGTAGTAAAAATTATCATGTCAAAAAGGTTAAATCCATTTATTATTAAAGGTTATTACTCGAAAGAGTATTTTTGTGACAGGGAAAATGAACTTAAAATTCTCCATAGAAACTTCGAAAATAATGCTAATACTTGTCTTATTTCAGCACGTAAAATGGGAAAATCAGCACTTATTTTTCGATTTTTTGATGATTTTAAAAGAGATAATGATACTATTTGTATCTATCTGGACATTTACCAGTCCAGATCAATAAACGACTTTATCAACCTGCTTGCAGAAGCAATATTGAAGATTTTTCAAGGTAAAAACCTGTCAGGTTCAAAATTTATCAGATTTATCAAAAGTATCAGACCGGTAATCAGTTATGACCCTCTCAATGGCTCTCCCCAGGTCCAATTTAATTTTCAAACAGACGAAGAAAAGAAACACAACCTGTTTACATTGTTTAATTTCCTGGAAAGTCAGGGAAAGAAAATTCTGCTGGTTATTGATGAATTTCAACAAATTACTTTCTATCCGGAAAAAAACACAGAAGCTTTGTTAAGAACGTATATTGAGCAGCTGAAAAACATACATTTTATTTTTTGTGGAAGCAACCAACACATTATGAACCAGATGTTTACCATTGTAAACCGACCATTTTTCGGTAGCACAAGGTTACTATCACTTGATGTAATTAATAGAAAAGAGTATTTATCATTTATACGGTTACAATTTGAGAACAACAAGAAATCAATATCAGATGAAGCTCTTGACCTGATAGCCAACTGGACAATGCTTCATACCTTTTATACACAGAATTTATGCAATACTATTTTTTCATATCATAATCGAAATATTGAAATTAATGTTGTGAAAACCAGCATTTCAGAGGTATTGAAAGAAAATGAAATGTATTACTATCAATATCGCCAATTTTTGACAACTGCTCAGTGGAATTACCTGATTGCAGTAGCAAAAGAAGAATTTGTTGTACAAGCTACTTCACAGTCTTTTATCTATAAATACAGTATTGGTACTCCTGCCAATTCAAGAAGACTATTGAAATCACTTACAGATAAAGAATTGCTGCTTGAAGTTCAAACTCATGAAAGCTCTAATTACCGTATTTATGATGTCTTCTTTCTCAGATGGCTGCAATTAACTTATTAATTTAAAATGAATTTCAAAGCCGTTATTTTCGATCTGGATGGGGTGATTTCAAAAACTGCCCTGGTACATTCCGCTGCATGGACCAAAATGTTCAACGATTACCTGAAATCAAGGGAAAGCCGGTTTAGCGAGCCTTTCAAAGAATTTTCGCATGAGTTTGATTATCTCACCTATGTGGATGGAAAACCTCGTTACAAGGGTGTTCAGTCTTTTCTTGAGTCAAGAGGAATTAATATCCCCTGGGGTGATCCTACCGATTCTCCCGATTCAGAAACAATTTGCGGACTTGGAAACAAGAAAAATGAGGCATTTAACCAGATTTTAAGAGAAGATGGCGTACAGCTTTATGAATCTACGTTGAATTTTATCCATGAACTGAAAAAGGCCGGAATTCGTATTGGTGTAGCATCTTCAAGCAAAAACTGCAAACTGGTACTTGAAAGTGCCGGAATCCTTGATTTGTTTGAAACCCGCGTGGATGGTGAAGTTTCGGCAGAATTAGGCTTAAAAGGTAAACCAGAGCCGGATATTTTTACTGTGGCAGCCGATAATCTGGGTGCTTTTTACGATCAAACTGTGATTGTGGAAGATGCAGTTTCGGGTGTTCAGGCGGGTGCCAATGGCAATTTTGGTTTGGTGCTGGGTATTGCCCGGGAGGAAAATGAAAAAGAACTTTACCTGAACGGTGCTGATCTGGTAGTGTCTGACTTGTCAGAAACAAGCATAGATAAAATAAATGATTGGTTTGAAAAAGGACTTGAAGATGCCAAATGGAGCATTTCATATAAGGATTACGACCTGAAAAAGGAAAAATCGAGGGAAGCACTGCTGGCAACGGGCACTGGCTACATGGGAACCCGCGGAGCCATGGAGGAAATATCCGCCTGTGATACCAATTACCCGGGAACTTACATTGCTGGGCTATACAACCGTCTGACCTCCAAAGTAGGCGACAGAGATATTGAGAATGAAGATTTTGTTAATTGCCCGAATTGGCTACCCATCACTTTTAAAATTGAAAACGGAAACTGGTTTAATCCAAATGAATCTGAAATACTTGATATTCATCGGGTTCTGAATTTCAGGAATGGATTACTGACCCGGAAAATGAAAGTCAGGGATGAAAATGGATATGATATTGAAATTGTATCCAAACGAATTTCCAGCATGGCAAATCCGCATCTGGCTGCCATATCATACAGCATTAAACCGCTGAATTATAGAGGAAAAATAAAAGTAAAATCCCGTATTGACGGGCATATCATAAACGATGGTGTTGCCCGCTACCGCGATTTAAATCAGAAACATTTGCAGCAAGTGGAGGAATTTGCTGAAGGAAACTTTTGTTCAGTGCTTGTTGAAACCACTCAATCAAAAGTGAAAATAGCTGAGGCTTCAAAACTTTTGGTTTTCATAGATAATCAACAAGTAAATCCTACTTATGAAATTGAATTTTCAGAATCAAAAGTCTCCACTGAATTTGAATTGAATTGTCGTGAAAATCAAATTATTACTGTCGAGAAGTTTGTGAGTATTTATACCTCCAAAGACTATGGTATTGACAATCCAATGATTTCAGCAAAGAACGATCTGGAGCAATTAAAGTCTTTCGATGAAGTGTTGACAGAAAGTGAAAATGCTTGGAAAAAGCTTTGGGAAGAAATGGACATTGAAATTGAAGGAGACCGTAAGTCGCAGATGTTGTTAAGGTTACACCTGTACCATCTGATGGTTTCTGCCTCACCACATAATAAAAACATAGATGCCAGTTTTACTGCCCGTGGTTTACATGGCGAAGCCTACCGTGGACATATTTTCTGGGATGAACTTTTTATCATTCCTTTCTATAATTTTCATTTTCATGAAGTTGCAAAAGCAAGTCTGCTCTATCGTTACCATAGACTGGAAAAAGCAAGGGAATATGCCAACGCTTATGGTTTTAAAGGGGCAATGATTCCGTGGCAGACCGGTAGTGATGGCAGGGAAGAAACCCAGATCATTCACATGAATCCGCTTACCGGGCAATGGGGAGATGATTTCAGTTCGTTGCAAAGGCATGTGGGACTGGCAGTTGCCTACAATGTCTGGCAATATTATCATGCTACCAATGACCTTGAATTCCTTTCAAATTTTGGAGCAGAAATGTTCCTTGATATTTGCAGGTTTTGGGCAAGCAAATGTAAAAAAGATGATATAACTGGGCGATATTCTATTGATCAGGTAATGGGACCTGATGAGTTTCATGAGGCTTATCCTGGTACGCATGAAGGCGGACTGAAAGACAACAGCTACACCAACATCATGTTAGCCTGGTGTTTTCAGAAAGCAACAGAAATCCTTGATATTTTACCGGAAAATAAAAAATCGGGTGTTTTGGCAAAACTGAACCTGACAGAAGATGAACTGAAACATTGGTTGCAAATAGCTGAAAACCTGAATATTGTAATTAATAATGAAGGAATTCTTGCCCAATATAACGGTTATTTTGAACTGAAGGAACTTGACTGGAATTATTACAAGGAAAATTATGGCAACATTTATCGCCTCGACCGCATCCTGAAAGCAGA
>Ga0172369_10003099_pt1 | contig 22144 bp, 15 predicted proteins | sample LakKiv25m_FD_114539 | JGI IMG/M metagenome (GOLD analysis project Ga0172369, IMG submission 114539) | Freshwater microbial communities from Kabuno Bay, South-Kivu, Congo - kab_022012_11.25m | ecosystem: Environmental > Aquatic > Freshwater > Lake | place: Democratic Republic of the Congo...
GCTTTCCTTAGACAGGAAGGATGATCGGCAGGCGAGGCAGAACAGGTAACCCGGCACAGACTTGCCTCAATTCACAATAAGGGAGCGTATCCGTGAAAATTGGCGTCAGCTCATACAGTTACGGCCGGTCCATTCATGAAGGGCGCATGACGTTGCTCGACCTGCCTGCCAAAGTCAAGGAGATGGGGTTCGATTGCATCGAGTTCTCCACGATGATCCTGCCCGAGGGCGAGACTCCGCTGAGTTTTGCGCCGCGGCTGCGCGAGGCGTGCGAGCGCGTTGACCTGCCGGTGGTGAATTACACCATCGGCGCGGATTTCCTCAACGGCTCCGGCGGCGACTGGCGCGCGGAGGTGGAGCGGCTGAAGGACGAGGTGCGCGTGGCGAAATTGCTGGGCGCGAGCGGTATGCGCCACGACGCCACCCGCGGCTTCGATGCCACGCACATCGGACCGCGCGATTTCGCGGCGGCGCTGCCCACACTGGTCGCGGGCTGCCGCGCCATCACCGAGTTTGCCGCCGAGCAGGGTGTGCGCACCATGGTGGAGAACCACGGGTTCTTCTGCCAGGACAGCGAGCGCGTGGAGCGGCTGGCGAACGGCGTGAACCACCCCAACTTCGGGCTGCTGGTCGACGTGGGCAACTTCCTGTGCGCCGATGACGACCCGGGCATGGCGCTGGGGCGGCTGATGCCGTATGCTTTCCACATCCACTTCAAGGATTTCCACGTGAAGCCCGGCGCGCTGCCCAACCCGGGGAACGGCTGGTTCCTCTCGCGCGGCGGGAACTTTATCCGCGGCGCCATCGTCGGCCACGGAGACGTCTCCGTGCCGCAGTGCCTGCGGATCATCAAGCGCGAAGGCTATGACGGCGTGCTCTCCATCGAGTTCGAGGGGCTGGAAGAGCCGTTGACCGGCATCGCCATGGGCCAGGAGAACCTGCGCCGCTTTGTGAAGGATGTCTGGGCATGAGCGGAGCATCTGACGATCTCCGCCGCGCTTTCTGGACCGCGCAGATGGAGGAAGCGTGGGCCTTCATGGAGCGCATCTTCGCCTATCCGGTGGAGGAGTGCGGGGAGCCGATGCTGCCGCTGCCGCCGGCGGCGGAGGAGGCGGGCGTGGAGATCGCCTGCTGCCCGCTGCCGCACGTGGACGGCAATCCGCGCCTCTTCTGGCTGCGGCGCGGGCTGGCGCCGAATTTCCTGGCCGCCGCGCGAGAGATGAACGAGCGCGGGTGGGTGCTGCTGTTGGAGGATGTGTTCCGCACCGAGTCGATGCAGCGCGCCAACGCTCGGCGGGACGATGTCTTCCTCGGCGTGTTGGAACGCACGCAGTGGGAATGCGGCAGTCACTCGCCGTCGTTCCCGCTGCTGCTCCGCCGGCTGTACGCGATGGTGGCCAGCGCGCCGAAGGTCGGCACGCATATGTCAGGCAGCGCGATGGACATCTCGGTGCTGGACCGCGACACCGGCGAGATCGTGGATCGCGGCGGGCCGTATCCGGAGATGTCGGAGCGGACACCGATGGCCTCCCCGTTCATTTCGGAGTCGGCGCGGCGGAACCGCGAGGAGATCACCGCGCTGATGCGGCGGCACGGCTTCGTCACTTATCCGTGGGAGTTCTGGCATTACAACGCCGGCGACGCCTATCAGGCCGAGCTCCTCAATACCGGGCAACCGGCACGGTACGGCGCGGTGCATCTGAACCAAGCCGACGGCAGCGTGACGCCGATCGCGGAGCCGAACACATTGTTGAACGAGCCGGGGGAGATTCAGGCGTTGATGGAGCGGGTGATACACGGTGAATGATGGTGAGTTCCCCTCGGCCCCAACCAAACCCGAAGCGCCGGCACATTCCCCAATGTGCCGGCGCTTCGGGTTACGAAAGGAGTTTTCAACGACTCAAGGTTCCTAACCCTGTTATACCCACCTGTAAACCTGTTTATTCCAACGGGCAGGCGGTTCCCGGCGGCATCGGCACTTCGTCGATATCGACCGGCGTCGGCACGAAAAGAGCGGGAGTGTGCAGGCTGTCCAGGATGTCTTCCAGCTCGATGTCTGCGCGGCAGGTATACTGGTCGGCGGCGCCGTAGTAAATTTGCACCTTCTCACCGCTGCCGGTGACGACTGCCCCGCAGGTGAAGACCACGTTCCCATAAAAGCCCAGCCGCTCGTATTCCGTCTCCGGAATGAGGAACGGCACGTTGGAGCGCGCCAGGATGCGGGACGGGTCATGCAGGTCGAGCAGCACCGCGCCCAGGCAGTACCCCTGCTCCGGATTCACCCCGTGATAAATCTCCAGCCACCCCTGCTCGGTCTTAATGGGCACGGCGCCGGCGCCGATGCGGATGCTGTCCCACATCCCCGGGCGCTTGCCCATCAGCGGCTTGTGATTGCCCCAATGGAACATGTCGTCGGAGTAGGCGACCCAGATCTGCTGGCTGCCCAGGCCGGTGGTGGCCGGGCGGTGCAGCATCACGTATTTGCCGTTGATCCGCTCCGGGAAGATCACCACGTTCTTGTTTTCGGGCGGCAGGATCACCCCGTGTTTCTGGTAGGTCTTAAAATCGTTGGTCGATGCCAATCCGACACTGATGCCGTAGCGCGAGACCGCGGTGTAGTTGATGTAGACCGTCCCCTCGATGCAGGTCATGCGCGGGTCCTCGATGCCGTATTCCTCATACGGCTCGGTGGGGAACAGCGCCGGCTGCTTCTCGATATCGAACCGGTAGCCGTCCACGCTGCGCGCCAGCCGCAGGTGCGACAGCGAGCTCAAATACACCTCGCTGTCCAGCACCACTGCGCGCGGGTCGGAGATATCCAGTCCCGGCGTGTCCTTGCGGAAGCGCCGGATCTCGATGGCGACACTGCCGTTGCGGCGGACGACAATCGGCACCGCCACCTCATTTGCCGGCACGTCCTTCGGCACCTCGGCAACACGCAGCAGCAGGAGGGTTTCTCCCTGCCAACTGACCGCCGCCGCGTTGAAGGCGCTGACCACTTCCAGGTCCGGCGCGGACGGCTGCACGTGCAGCGGCGAAATCAACGGATTCATCAGCGCTCGTTCGATACGCATGGCCGTATCCTTTGCTTCAAAAATTACCAGGTCGCGACTCCGTAAAGACCTTTCAATGCAGAATATACCCTTGCATTCATGCATTACGCGCCCACATGCGCACTCGCATCGCGAATTGGCGACATGGGGAAACCCGGCACAACGAGACTAGCTGTACCCGAAGGGTGGGGGATTTATACACAGATTGAGAAAATGGGATAACGCCTCGGGGACTGACCTCGCATTTAGGGCACTTACCGGAATATCATGCCCGGCAGCGGGTCAGTCCCCACTCATAGGAAAGCTTCCCTATACGTGGGGACTGACCCGCTGCCGGACATGATAATCTGGTAAGTGCTCTAAATGCGAGGTCAGTCCCCGAGCGGGTTCACGCTTCGAGGATCGCCCCATTCATATTCGCGCCTTCCAGGTTGGCGCCGGTGAGGTTGGCGCCCTCCAGGTTGGCCCGCTCGAGGATGGCGCCGCGCAGGTCGGCATCGCGCAGGTCGGCGCCGCGCAGGTCCGCTTCGCGGAAGACGGCTTTGCGCAGATCGGCGCCGGCCAGTTGCGCGCCGGTGAGGGTGGCGGTGCTGAAGCGCGCCTGCTCGGCCTGCGCTTCCGACAGGTCGGCGCCGTCGAGGAAGGCGTCGACGAAATTGGTGTTGAACAGCGCGGCGCGGCGCAGGGAAACGCCTTCCCCACGCAGGCCGGCCAGCACCGCCCAGCTCAGGTCGCAGCCGTCGAAAGTGGCGCCTTCGACATTCGCCTCGGTCAGCCAGGCTTCGCAGAGGGTGCATTGCGCGAAGAGGGTTTCGCTGAGATCGGCGTGGGACAGGTCCGCGCGAGTCATCTCGACGCCACGGAGCTCAGAGGATTCCAGCACACAGGCTACCAGGCGGCTGTCCTCCAGCCGCACGTGCAGCCAGCGGGTGGCGGTGAGGATGGCGCTGGAGGCATCCAGCCGTTCCGCCTCCATCTCGGTGAAATTCGCCCCGCGCGCGCTGGCTCCGCGCAGACTGGCGCCCGCCAGCACGCCGGCGCTGAACTGCGCGCCGTCCAGCAGCGCCGCGGTGAGAGTGGCGCCGGTCAGCTCAACCTCTTTAAGCTCGGTATGCCGCAGGTCTACCCGCGTGAGATTGGCTCCCTGCGCCGATCCGAGCAGTCCCGGCAGCCGCGCGAAATAGCGCGCCGGCTCCGGCAAATGCTGCCGGCAATACTCGCTGCCGAAAAGCGCCGGAAGGCGGCACCCGTCTACATTGCACAATTGATCGCTCATCGACCGGAATTATCGCATATTTTGGCGGGAATGTGTGAGGTGGATGTATGGATGGTTGGAAGAATGGATGCATGGTTGGGAGGGCGAGCGTCCTCGCGAGCCGCTCGCGAAAGATCCGTGAACGAAATCTTAAATTCGTTGTATTCGTAAACCGGGTCTCAACAGGCACTATCAACGATCACGGGCTCATAATCGCGGCTCGCGAGGACGCTCGCCCTCCCATCCGTGCATCCACCCATCCGGCAGATTTTAGCGGCTGAATACTAAAAACTTACATTGATACTGGTCGCGTCGAGGAAGAGGAGATAACAATATTATTTTTTTACCATCGGGCGAAAGATAACTCTCGGTCACGTTATGGTAATGCCAGCCGATACGGATGCAGATCGGTGGTCTGGAACCTCCACCTTTGTTGACGGTGGGCTTCCCCGGGAAGGTGGAGAAATGCAATCGAGCGTGAAGCTTTCCCGGTCGCTCAAAGAGTTGATATTCGACAGAGACGCCCGGGTGAACGGCTTTTCGGAAGAGATTCGGGTGCGTATCCGGGCGAAACACCGTCAATACCGCATAGCGGCCATGCGCAGCCCAGTGGCGCTCCCAAAGGCTGGGGGCCGCCCAACCGTTATCTAACCGGGTCGGGTAAGGGGGTTCCCAATCGGCATCAGACATATCGTAATTCGTTGCCCCGCTGTTTCTCCCTGCCGCCTCGTAAATACGATCCCCTTTGGATTCGGAGATCCGTTGTGTCTGTGTAAGAATACGATCGCCCACGATGGAGAGTGACACCAGGTCGGAATCATCCTGCTGATTGTGCTGCCAGAAGCAGATAAAACGGTGGTCGTCGTTGGTATGAAAGCAGTAATAGAAATTATCCACCGTAAAATGGTGGGATGGGCGGATGATCCCTTGTGCACGAATACCGTCTTTATCGACCATTCGTAACAGCACCTTTTTGCCAGCCTCCTCCACCAGGAATACTTTCCTATCGTGCCATACCACAATATTGAGATGACCGGAAAACTGACCGGGCACCAGGCAATTGATGGTCTCCTTGCCATCCTGCCAGGCGCGGACATGCAGCGAATCGCCATCAGCGTAGACCACAGCCGCCGTGCGGCCATCCTGCGAGGCATCTCCCCACACATCTTGCGCTTCTTCGTTGGGGGCTGGATCGACCCAATTGCGCAACCATTTGAGCTTCCCATCCCATCCGTAGAGCGCCAGCGTGTGGTAATCGGTAAACAGGAGACCGGCTTGCAATTCGACGGGAGCGTAACCATTGCTTGGTGTAAAATCTGCCAGGTAGTGAAAATCACCGCTCGGTTGTTGCTGTTGATTCCACCAGATCGTGAATGCCGTCCCGGTTATCACCAGTATCAGGCTAGTCAACAGCCATCGTCGAAAAATACGACGTCGCATAATACACCTTCCTGGGCTCACCCGGTCTACCGGATTAGGCGCCGATATTGCTGCACCGTATCTCGCATGGCGAAAAAATTCTCCAGCGGCACGGCTTCGGTGATGTTGTGGCTGGAGGCGGCGACGTAGCCGCCGCCGGGGGAGAGGCGGTCCAGGTGCTCGCGGGTGTCCTGCGCCACTTCCTCGGGCGTGCCGTAGGCCAGCACACCGGCCAGGTCGATGTTGCCGTGGAAAGTCATACAGTCGCCGTATTGCGCCTTGAGCGCGTAGATGTCCTGCCGGCCTTCGCACGGCTCGACGGGGTTGACCACGTCGATGCCCATCTCGATCAGCTCCGGCAGCAGCTCGGTGAAATTGCCGTCGGCGTGCAGGGAGACGAGCTTGCCCTTATCCTTGATCATTCGCACCCGCCGGCGCAGGCTGGGCAGCTCGAACTCCTCGACGTGCTCGCGCGACATCATCAGCCCGGCCTTGGAGAAGGCGATGAAGCTGACCTGGATGACGTCGATGGGGTAGGTGAGCGCCATTTCGAGCTCGCGCAGGCAGAACGCCTCCAGCAGCGCCTGGAAGTCGCGGATGAACTGCGGGTCGTCGTAGAGCGCCATGTAATAATCCTGGTAGCCCACCGCGGTGGTGACCAGGAACGGCGCCTGGGTGGCGGTGTATTTGAACCCGAGGCCGGTGCCGTCGATGGCCGCGAGGATGCTTTCGATATCGCGCTCGTATTCGCCCAGGTCGGGGTACCAGACGTCCTTCAGCGACTCGCGTGTCTTCATCACCCCGTCCACATAATGCTTGCGCCCCTCGGCGTCGATATAATTCTTCCGTCCCAGCTCCCACACGTGGCCCAGGTAAACCAGGTCGTTGCCGGCGCGGATGTTCAGCTCGACGTAATCCTCCACCGGGATCTCATACGGCCGCACCGGCGGCAGCGGCTTGCCGAGGATCTTCGCCGCCACCGTGGTTTCGATCTCGTCCTCCTGGAACGGAATCTCCGCCGTTTCGATGTGGCGGACAGCGTTTAGATAGCGGTGTTTATCAGGAGCGCGCATGATACCTCCCGAGTCGGAGCGCGGATTGCCAATCTACGCGGATCGAGCTTGTTAGAGCGTCTCGCGCGGATTGGCAATCCGCGCTCCGGACGTCAATATTGTCCCATCTTCTTCCGCATGGTGGTTTCCGCTTCTTTGACCCAGGCATCTAGTTTGGCTTTCGGCACGTTCCACTTCTTAGCGGTGCGCGCTGGATCAGGCTCTTCGTACTCTCCGAGGTCATTCGAGACATGCCTTGTTGCGGATTCGTCCCAGTCTTTCTTCTCCTGATCATACCGGCCCATATACATGAACCAGTCGCTTTCTGGGATGCCATATATCACCACGCCGATATATTGATTGTTATACTCGTGCACCTGCGTGACGAATGCCTTCCAGTGCGTGCCGTCGTCCGTGGTGGTGGTATACTGTTTGGCGAGCTGCCTTTCGAGCTCGGCAGGCGTGACTGCGGGCTTGGCCGGCGCCACAGCCGGTTGGGCTGGTGGTGGCGGTGTTAGTACATCATCCTGGGGTTTCTTCCCACAGCCGCTGAAAGCGCAGGCCAGTGCGACGCAAACGATCACTGCCACATGCCGAAAGTGATTGGTCCTCATCAGATTGCTCCTTCCTGATTTGTTCTCTGTGCCGTTGTGTCTCTGTGGTGAATTATTCGTTAGGCGACCACACGCCGAACTTGCCTGCGGGCGGGTAATGGCCGGTGCCGAAGAGCTGGAAATCGACCACGCCGGGGCGGATGCCCTGCGGCCAACCGGTGATGACCAAGCGGGCATAACAAGCCTCGCGCGCGGGGAAGGCGGTGTAATCGATGAGCAGGTCTACTTCGTTGTTGGTCTTATCGACGACGATCTGCCAATCTTCCTCTTCGCTCTTCCGCACCTCGACGCGGTACTTGAATGGGCCGGGGACGACGCCGTGGTCGTAATCCAGCCCCGGCTCCGCCCACACCAGGCGGCAGGCGTGCACGGTGAAGGAGGCGTCGAAGTTGACGGTCAGCCAGGGCGCGTTGTCGTCGTCCGCCGGCTGCCACCAGGTGCGGATGTTGTTGTCGACCGCATAGAGGGTGGTGCGGCCGGGCGCCTCGCTGCTGGCGCGGGTGCCTTTCATCACGCAGAGGGGCAGCCAGCCGGTGTCGTTGCTCTCCGCGGGGTTCGGCATTAAGCCCGGCGCCCACTGCGGCCACTCGGAGGCGCCTTTCACGTACAGGTTGCCGTCAGCGTCAAAGCCGGCGGGGTCGAAGCCGATGCGGCGTTCGAAGTTGTGGTGATAGCCGACCAGGCAGGTGTAAAAGACCCACACCGTGTCCCGCGGTCCGCGCACCAGGCAGCCGTGGCCCGGCCCCTGCACCAGCCCCTCGGTATCGATGAGGAAGGGGTTGCGCGGCGCGTAGGTGAACGGCCCCAGCGGCGAGGCTGAGGTGTAGACACCCATGCCGTAGGTGGGAAATTGTGTGCCGGGCGAGGTGTAGGTCAGGTAATAGGTGACGCCGCTTTTGAACATCCACGCCCCCTCCATCCAACTGATGGATGGGTCCTCGTTGAAAGGGCCGTAGCGCTCCCAGACGTGGTCGGGGTTGTAGGCGAAGAGCAGTTGCGTCGGCGTCAGCGCGCGCGTCGGGTTCTCCGCGTCCATCTCCGCCCCCAGGATGCCGGCGCCGCCGCAGCCCCAGTACAGGTAGACGCGGTCGTCATCGTCGGAGAAATACATGGGGTCGGCGAAGATGGGCAGCGGTTCGCCGTCCGGATCGGTGATGGTGCCGGCGTTCTTCCATGGGCCCAGTGGGTTGTCCGCGACGTAGAGCGTCGGATGGCCGGAGGCCGTCAGGTAGAATGTGCCCCGGTGCTCCATGATGGTCGGCGCGTAACCCACGTCATCCAGGTTCATCGGTGCATGCCGCCAGGAGCAGAAATCCTCGCTGACCCACGCCATGCCGCAGGAGGGGTACAGGTACCACGTGCCGTCGTGAAACAGCACGCTCGGGTCGGCCGTCTCGCGGAAATCCACCGCCCGCCCGTTATTGCGCCAGCCCCACCCGTCATGCTTGTCCCGGCACGCCCGCCCGCGCGGGTAATCGGGCAGCGGAATGGGGTTGCAGTACGTCAGCGGAAAGTCGCTCATGGCATGGCTCCTTTACCTTCCTTTTCCGCCGAAAAGGTTGTTTTCCTGCCGGTTGGACAGGTCAAACATGACGGACATGTCAGAAGGGTCCGTCGATTATTAATCCGCAGTCCGGTCAATTGACATCCCCCCATGCCGTTGCTAAACTGCACCTAAACCCAGTCCAGTAATTGGACTCCGTTATTCGACACTCCGGAGGCGTTATGAAAACGATCCTGTCCTTGAGTTTACTGCTGCTCTGCGCGTGCTGCTTCTCGACGGAGTACCTGACGGCCATCAAGTTCAGCGCGGCGACGATCAAGCAAGGCGATGTGTGCCTGATCACCTGCCAGGTGAAGAAACCGACGGACATGCAGATCCAGATATTGGATGCGCAGGGGAAGATCCTCCGCACCATGCTGGCTTTCCAGCCGACCATGAAAGGTGAATATCCCTGGAACGGCAAAGATGACGCGGGCAAGCTGGTGCCGGCGGGCGACTACACCGTGCGCGTGACGGCCCATTTGAAGCCGCAGCTTGATAAAACGTTCGGCAAGGACGGCGCGTTGGACCAGTTCACCAGCCCGTTCGACGTCGCGGTCGACAAGACCGGCAACCTGTTCCTGGTCGATCGCGGCGATAAGATCGTCTACAAGCTGACCGCCGATGGCAAACCGGCAGAGGACTTCGCCACCAAAGGGAAACTGGAGGTGGCTCAAGCCGTGCAGACGATCAAAGTGGACGGCGCGGGCTACGTCTACATTACCGGACCGTTCCACAATATCGCCAAGTATGACAAAAAGGGCAACCTGATCAGCACCATCGGCGGTTGGTTCCTGGATGATAAAGGTCAGCACACACCGGAAAACACCGTGAGCCCGATGGGCTTCGCGCTGGGCGAGGATAAGATCTACATCCAGCGCGGCGGGGCGGACGGCGTGGTGGTGTTCAACCCGGCGTTCCCCGGGAAAGACGGCTTCCTCTTCAAATCCAGCGGTAACCCGTTTGTCTATTCCGCGCAGCCCCCCGGCCTCGGTTACTGTGGCCCGGGCATCGACGCGACACCGGCCGGCATCCTCTACGGCGTAGGGCTGTGGAATCAGCTGACCAAAGCGGTGGATACCGGCGAGGACATCGAAGCGAAATATTCTGCCACCCTGGGGCCGGACGGCGCGGCGATGCGCAACCCGACCGGTGTGGCTATCGCCCCCGACGGCACGATCTGGGTGGCGGACTGGGGCAACGGCCGGTTGATCCGCTTCTTCGATACCGGCGGCGCGCTGGTGCCGGTGTCCGCCTTCGGGCAGCAGGCGGAGAACGCGCTGGATCAGGGCGGCTTCGTCAATCCCCACGGCATCGCAGTCTCCGCGGACGGCAAGTACCTGTATGTGGCGGAAGATGGCGAGGCGGCCTACAATTATGCAACCAAGGCGGCGCAGCTCTTCTCCGGCGGCCATCGGTTGAGCCGCTGGATCATCGATACCTTCGCCGATAAGGCCGAGCAGAAGGTGACGGTGACGGCCCCGTAATGGATGAATGTGACGGGGGGAGTGGGAGCATAGTCCTGTCATTCCCCATTGTAATCATTCATCATCTGGGAACAGGTTAATCAAATAGCGCCCGGTACGGTGGTCGAGTAGGCAGGGAAGCCTTTCCGAAAAAGCTCTCATAGCCATCGCGCCGTATCGAGACCACCGCGGGTATAGGGTAGCCTGGCATGAACGGGCGCTGAAGGAGAGGTGGTCTCGATACGGCGTGGTGGCTGTGAGGGCTTTTCGACGAGGCTTCCCTGCCTACTCGACCACCGTAACGAGCGTTAACATAAATGACCTGACATTCTACTTTCGGTCGTGGTGAGGAGTATTTCGATGGCCAAGCGATGGTGGCTTCTTCTGGTGCTGCTGTGCCTGTGCGGGCAGGGCATGGCGGCGAACCTGTTTTTCCGCTTCCAACTGCTGTCGCCGGTGACGGCGGGCGTGTATGCCGATGTACTCGCGGTGACCCATGGCCAGAACGACCAGTTCTTCGTCGGCCTGCGGCCGCTGCCGCCGTCAGGGGCGAATTATCCGGCGAAGTGGATCAAGCAGGGCCAGTATTCGCCGTGGACATCGACCGGCGAGAAAACGCTCCATCCGCGTGAGAATACCATCGTCTTCACCTTCCGCTCCCGGGAAGAGGTGAAGAACATCGACGTGCTGATCGAGATCGCCTCCGACGCCGATCCCGCCACCGTTCTCACCACGCTCAAGGGCACCACCGACGGCGACGTGTTCTCCTTCCTGATGCCGGGAGAGGTGGCGAAGGACCAGCAGTTGCTGACCGTTGCCGACCGGACGCGGGAGCACCTGGAGCACGCGCGTGCGGCCTTCCCCGGCCCGCCGCCGCAATTGCGCTTCCTGACCATCGATTCCAACGTGGGCGGCTTTGCCCCGCCGGGAAAGAGCGGTGCCGGCTGGTCACCCATTTATCGAAACGAGCAGATTTACAAGGACGAGCTGGAGACGCTGCGCCGCTACGGCTTCAATACGCTGGCTGGCTCGCCCGCCCTGTTTGAACCCTATGCACGGGAGGCCGGCTTCACCTTTCTCTCGAATGACTGCCAACCGCCGATCGGCGAAGTCTGGCAGCCGGACTATGCGGAAAAGGTGGCAGCCCTGGCAAAGAGCTGGAACGAGCTTTACGCGCAACTCCCCGACCTGAAAAAACGGGTCTTCAACCTGCGGCTGGCGGACGAACCGGGATTGATCGGGAGCGATTGGTCGGATAACGCGGAGGCGAACGCCGCCTTCCGGAAATACCTGCAGGACAAGGGTTACACCCCGGCGGACTTCGGGTTGAACGACTGGACGGAAGCGCGGCTGGTGCTGTCGCGGGAGAAGATCGGCGAGATCGAGCGGCTGTGGTCGGACCGCGAGGCAAAGGCCGCGCCGTTGCTCTATTACCACAGCAAGAAGTTTCAGAGCTACAGCACCTGGTTGGCTTTCAAAGCCGCCACCGATGAATACCGGAAGAGCATCGACCCGAACATGCTCACCTCCATCAATCCGTCTCCGCATCCCATGCTCGGGCGCGGGATGTTGAGCAGCAACTCGCTCGACTGGATGGAAGGCGGGCGCATGGGCGCGGTGACGATGCCGTGGACGGAGGACTGGCTGGGCGTCAACGGGTGGGTGGCCATCAGCCTGGAGCACGTGGGCTTCCTCGCCGACATGCTGCGCGCGGGCGCACGCTACCACGATGCGCCGATCGGCATGTATATTTGCCCCGTCGGCAATAACAATTACCTGGCGACCACGCAGAAGACCTTCTCCGCGCTGGGCCGCGGGGTGACGCATCTGAACTACTTCCTCTACGGGCCGTTTTACGCGGCCACCTGGGATTTCTACTCGGAGAATTATAACGACCTGCGGGCGATCGGCGACGCCACCCGCAAAATGGCCGTTGTCGAACAAGACCTGGTGCAGGCCAAATATAAACGGCCGCAGGTGGCCATCCTCTGGCCGACCAGCACGGAAGTCTGGCAGGACAGCAATGTCTACAACACCGAACGACAACTCCTCTGGCTACTGCTCGACCGCCAGCAGGTCCCCGTTGATTTCATCGAGGAAGAGGACCTGGAGGCCGGCCTGGCTGACCAGTATAAAGTCATCTTTGCCATCGGCGATTGCCTGACGAAAAAGGCCAGCACCAGGCTCGCGGAGTGGGTCAACAGCGGCGGCCAACTCTGGCTGAGCCCGGGCTCCGGGCTGTATGACGAGTATCACCACGAGAACACCGTCCTCGGCGGCCTCACCGGCTTCACGCCGGACGCACTGCGGATCGACAAAAACTTCGGCAACTGGGGCAGTTGCCTGGGTAAGCCGCAGCCCATGGCCACCATGCAGCCGAAAGACCCGGCGGTACCGGCGCTGCCCGCGCTCTTCGTCCGCCAGGACTTCGCGACGGACGGCGAAGTGCTGGGAACGTTCAATAACGGCAAGCCGGCGCTGGCCCGCAAATCGGTCGGCAAAGGCCAGGTATGGCAGGCGGGCTTCATGCTTGGCATGGCATATGCCGCCGGCTGCAATAAAACCGAAAACGACGGCTACGCCACCATCTTCCCGGAAGCCTACGGCAAGCTGCTCGACCCCATCCTCACCGCGGGCAATGTGAAGAAGCCGGTCATCGTCGACAAGCCCGGCATTCAAACGTCGCTGCTGGAGTCGGCCGCGAAAAAGGTGATCGTGCTGACCGACTTCACCCGCGACCCGAAAACCGAAGGCGCCAACGAGGTTGTGCTGACCGTGCCGGGCAGCGGCAAAGCGAAAAAGGTAGTCTCTGCCGCCGGCGCAAAGCTGACCGTGGTCAAGAAGGGTAACGACCTGCAGATCACTGTGCCGCTCACGATCGGGGATATTCTGGTGATTGAGTAACAGCCTGGGCGCGCAGGCGTCCCGCGCCTGCCCTTTACGATAAGCTTGTCTTCCAGGGCAGGCGCGGGACGCCTGCGATCCCAGGCTTTGTGAGGTTATATGAGCGACATCCGTCATCTGTTTCTCGACACCGACAGCCTGCGCCGTTGGGATTCCGGCATGACGATGCGTTTCCCGAAGCCGGAGAAGGTGCCCATCACCGGCCTGGAACCGGGACCGGCCGGATCATGGGACGCGCGGGTGACCACCATTTACGGCTCCGTGTTGGTGGAGGACGGCAAGTTCCGCATGTGGTACGTGGTCATGCCGGACGCCAACGACTACGAGGCAAACGCCGATTATATGCTGACCGCGTATGCGGAAAGCGACGACGGCATCCACTGGGTCAAGCCCGACCTGAAGCTCACCTCGCAGCAGCGTTTCCCCGGCAACAACATCGTACCGCTGCCCGGCGCCGTCATGGGTGTGGTGCGCGCGCAGCCCGGGGCGGATTTTAAATACCTGGCGGTCAGCATCCAGATCACCTCGCTGGAAAAGGATGTAGATGCTTCCGGGCTGTCGTATAATGGCCCCGGCACCTATCTCTTCGCCTCCGACGATGGGTTTCGATGGCGGCAGCTTACTGAAAAGCCGTTGATCCAGCACGGCGATGTGGCGGCGCTGATCGCCGATCCGGGACAGAACCGCTACCTGCTCTACCAGAAAGCGGGCATGATGCATGGGCTGGATATGCGCCGTGCCTTCTTTCGGGTGGAGAGCCGCGACGGCGTGCACTGGGAGGGCTACCAGGGCGCCGGCCGCTGGCACGAAAGCTTGCTTGCCGATGATTACGACGATCTGCTCGCGCAGCAGGCCGGCTTCCGCATCATGGATCATTACGGGTTGGCGATGTATCCGATCCGAGATAACTTCTACGTCGCCGTGGAGAACCTGTTCTTCATGGGCAGCCCGCTCAAATTCGCCTTCGGGCAGAATCCCAACGGCATCGCCTCCACCCGCATCGGGTTTTCGCACGACGCCCTGCACTGGCGCCGCCCCAAGGGCCGGCCTTCATGGCTGGAAGTGGGCCAGCCCGGCGATTTCGACGCCGGCTTTATCGTCACCGCCAGCACCTTCGTCGAACATGGCGATCATCTGCTGCTCTACTACGGCGGCTCCCGCTACGATCACGGCTGGTGCATTAATTCGGATTTCGCCTTTCGCACGGATATCTCGCTTTCCGCCCAGCGCAACACCGGCGAGATCGGGCTGGCGCGCATCGAGCGCGACCGCTTTGCCAGCCTGTCGGCGACCTACGACACGCGCTTCGAGGTGGACGCCGAGACCCGCGCCGGCGACGCGCTCTACGCCAATGTCCGCTGCCCGCACGGCAGCCTGCGCGTGGCTATCTGCGATATTAATACATCACAGCCGCTGCCCGGCTTCTCCTTCGACGACTGCCTGCCCATTACCGCCGACAGCGTGCGCGCGCCAATTCGCTTCAAAAAGGCTCGTGTGCGCGACATCCCGGCGGATCAGTGGCTGATGCTGCACTTCGAACTGAAGACCGGGGAGATCTTCGGGTATGCGTGGGGAGACGAATAGTATGCGGCAGGAAGATTTGCGGCAACTTCATGCCTGGTTCGACCGCTTTACCAGGCAGTGTTCTTCCGATGACCCTATGGTGGCGGCGAACCTGCAGGGGAAGTTCGATCATACCCACTGCGTGGTGCGGAACGCCCGCGCATTGGCGGCGGCGCTGGGTTGTGACGAAGAAGGGTGCGCCTTCGCCGAAATCCTCGGGCTGTTCCACGACGTGGGGCGCTTCCCGCAGTTGGAAACCCACGCCACCTTCCGCGACGGCTCCTCCTTCGACCACGCGGCGATGAGCGTGCAGGTGTTGGAAGAGGAAGGCGTGCGCGCATATTTCAGCGAGCATGACTGGGAGATTGTCGCCACCGCCATCCGCAATCACAACAAATATGCCATTCCCGAAGAATGCACCGGCGATGTGCTCTTCTACAGCCGCTTACTCCGCGATGCCGACAAGCTGGATGCCTTGAAAAAGGCTGCCGCCGGGCACCTGTTCACCCTTCTCAATCTCGACGGCACCGGCGCCGTCTCTCCGGCGGTCATGGAGGCCATCCTTGCTGGTCGCTGCGCGCGTTATGCCGAAATCCGGACGCAGCCGGATATCATCCTGGCGATCGTCGCCCACGTCTACGACATCAACTTCCCCTGCACCTTCGCCATCGTCCGCGACGAGCGCTATCTCGAGCGCATCTTCGCCCGCCTGCCGCAGAACGAAGACTTCGCGAGGATGCAGGAGGCGGCGCAGGCCTACCTTAATCAGCAAGAGTAATGTTGAGTGCGGCATCTTTACCGTATCCAATAATCCCGAAGGGATGCCCGTCAATAGCCGGGGGGGGAGCGCAGCGGAACCCCCGGAAGCGTATTATGAGAAAACCCGAGCCCTGAAAGGGCGGCAGTAAGCTCACTGTCACCCTAACCGGGGTTCGGGTTTTCCGGCATCCGGCCCCGGGGGTTCCGCTATGCTTCACCCCGGGCTATTGACTGCCATCCCTTCGGGATTAAGCTAAAGCGGCGTCGAACCGCCGCACTCCACACCAACCCAACCGCTCTCTCCCGTCCAGCGCCGGGCGTAGCGCCTGCGGAATGATGACTGGGCCATCTGCCTGTGGTTGTTCTCCGGTCTTGCTGTATTGATCGGAGACAAGTTGTGAAATATGAAACAATCGTCCTACGCACACTCACTCAAAACTTCTTACCAATTTGATAATCAATTGTGATTACGTTCACAAGGATTATGCTTATATTTTGCTTAATTTGCGCTCATTTCCTGTCGATAATGCCGATACAGGCGCATCTTCTTATCAAAATCTCATAAAAGCGCCTTGTAATGCATTTACACGGGCGAAAAGTTTGTGCTATATTTCACATAGTTCCTTGCTTTCTGAGTGTTAGTTAAGTCGTGAAATTATTCACGATATATGTCCTCACCGGGGATATGAGGAGGGGTACCATGGAAACGCGCACACCGCCCTGCACCTGCGGCGAAGAGACCGAAGAGGAGAAACGGGCGCGGATTGTTGAGATCATCGACGAGTTCAAAGATCAACCCGGCAGCCTGGTGCAAATCCTGCACCTCGTGCAAGTCTCTTACGGCTATCTTCCGCTGGAAATCCAGCAGCTAGTTGCCGAGCGGCTCGATCTGCCCCTCTCCGAAGTCTACGGGGTCTCCACCTTCTATTCGTTCTTTTCCACGCAGCCGCGCGGCGAGCACACCATTCGCGTGTGCATGGGCACCGCCTGCTACGTGCGCGGCGGGGCGAAGATCCTCAAGCGGCTCTCCGAGATGTTGAACGTGGAGGTGGGCGGCACCACCAAAGACCGCCACTTCACGCTGGAAGTGGTGCGCTGTATGGGCGCCTGTGCGATGGCCCCCGCCATCAGCGTCGACGGCAAGGTGGTGCCGGGAGTGAACCCGGACAAGCTGAACAAAGTGCTGGCAATGTGTGACTAGTGACTAGTGGCTAGTGACTAGTGTTTTTCTGGATAAAGAAGGGTGTGTAGTGACGAGCAAGGCGTGGCGTGTGACAGATACTAGCCACTAGCCACTAGTCACTAACCACTCCAGGGAGTACAGGCGATGACGACAATTTCGCAGCGGGTGACGTCCCGCGAAGGGCTGAAGGAGCTCCGGGAGCGCTATCTGACGCAGGACAAGGACAACCGCTACCGGCTGCTCGTCTGCGCGGGCGCGGGGTGCGTTTCCTCCGGGTGCCTGGCGATGCGCGATGCGCTGCTCGCCGCGCTGAAGGAAGCCGGGCTGGACGACCAGGTGGTGGTCCACGAGACCGGGTGCATCGGCGCTTGCGACCTCGGGCCCACGCTGGTGGTGGAGCCGGAAGGCATCTTTTACACCCACGTGACGGCTGATGACACCACGCGCATCGTGAACCAGCACCTGGTCAACGGCCGCGTCGTCGAGTCGCTTTGCTATTTCGACAAGGCGAAGCAGACTCGCCAATTGCATCTCACCGACATCGAATTCTTCAAGCGGCAGACGCGCCTGGTCACCGCGCGCTGCGGCAGCATGCCGTATAACTCCATTGATGCCTACATCGCCAGCGACGGCTACCAGGCGCTGGGGAAAGCCCTCGCCGAGATGAGCCGCGAGGCAGTGATCGATGAAGTGAAGCGCTCCGGCTTGCGTGGGCGCGGCGGCGCCGGCTTCCCCGCCGGTATTAAGTGGGAGGCCGGTTACAAGGCACAGAGCGACGAGAAATACCTGGTCTGCAACGCTGACGAAGGCGATCCCGGCGCCTTTATGGATCGCTCGCTGCTGGAGGGCGACCCGCACGCCATCATCGAAGGCATGGCCATCGCCGCCTATGCCATCGGCGCCAACCGCGGCTTCGTCTATGTGCGCGCCGAGTATCCGCTGGCCGTCGAGCGGCTGGCGGTGGCCATCGCGCAGGCCCGCGAGTACGGCTTCCTCGGCAAAAGGGTAATGGGCAACGAGTTCAACTTCGACATCGAGATCCGCGTTGGCGCCGGCGCCTTTGTCTGCGGCGAGGAGACGGCGCTGATGGCCTCCATCGAGGGCCAGCGCGGCGAGCCTCGCCAGAAGCCGCCCTTCCCCTTCCAGCGCGGCGTCTTCGGCAAGCCCACCATTATTAACAACGTGGAGACCTTCGCCAACGTGCCGCTGGTCGTCCGCAACTCGGCGGAATGGTTCGCCAAATTCGGCACGGCGAAGAGCACCGGCACCAAGGTCTTCGCCCTCGCCGGCGATGTGCAGAACACCGGCATCGTCGAGGTGCCGATGGGCATGACGCTGGGTGAGATCATTTACGACATCGGCGGCGGCCTGCGACGCGGCAAGGCCTTCAAGGCGGCGCAGACCGGCGGGCCCTCCGGCGGCTGCCTCACCCGCGAGCACCTGAACACACCCGTCGATTACGAGTCGCTGACACAACTCGGCACCATCATGGGCTCCGGCGGCCTCGTTGCCATGGACGAAGACACCTGCATGGTGGATGTGGCACGCTTCTTCATGGATTTCGTGCAGGACGAGTCCTGCGGCAAGTGCGTACCCTGCCGTATCGGCACCAAGCGCATGCTGGAAATTCTCGAGCGCATCACCAAGGGCGAAGGCACGGAGGCCGACCTGACGCTGCTGGAAGAGCTGGCCGGCACCTGTATGGAGACCGCCACCTGCGGCCTCGGGCTGACCGCCGGCAATCCGGTGCTCTCCACGCTGCGGCACTTCCGTGAAGAATACGAGGAGCATATCAAGCACCACCACTGCCGCGCCGGCGTGTGTGCCGACCTGTTCCTGTCGCCATGCCAGAACGCCTGCCCGGCCGGGGTGAACGTGCCCGGCTACGTGGCGTTAATCGCCGCCGGCCGCCCGCGCGACGCCTACAACCTGGTGCGCAAGGAGAACCCCTTCCCGGCCATCTGCGGCCGTGTCTGCACCCACCCGTGCGAGAACAAGTGCCGCCGCGCGCAACTCGACGAGCCGGTGGCGATCTGCGATCTCAAACGTTATGCCGCGGACTACGTCTTCGAGAATGAAGAGCCCTACATGGACCTGGTCTTCCCGAAGAAGCCGGAGTCGGTGGGCATCGTCGGCGCCGGCCCCTCCGGCCTGACCTGCGCTTACTACCTGGCGCGGTTGGGTTACGACGTGACCGTTTACGAAACGCAGCCGGTGGCGGGCGGCATGCTCGCCTACGGCATCCCCGAATATCGCCTGCCGAAGGCGATCCTGGCAAAGGAGATCCGCGCGGTGGAGCAGGTGGGGGTGACCATCAAAACCGGTATGGAGGTGGGCAAGGACATCACCTTCAAAGATCTGCGCGAGAAGCACAACGCGATCTATGTCTCCACCGGCACGCAGTTCCCCAACAAGGTGGATGTGCCGGGCGAGGACCTGGACGGCGTCTACCACGGGCTGGACTTCCTGCGCGACGTCTACCTGGGCAAGCCGGTGAAGGTGGGCAATGACGTGCTGGTGATCGGCGGCGGCAGCACTGCTTTCGACGCCGCTCGCACCGCGCTGCGGCTGGGCGCGGAGAAGGTAACGGTAGTCTACCGCCGGCTGATCGAGGACATGCCCGCCGATGTACGTGAGATCCAGGAAGCGCTGGACGAGGGGATCGAAATCAAGGAGCTGATGGCGCCGATAGCCTTTGTGGGCAAGGGAAAGGTGGACGGCGTGCGCTGCGTCCGCATGGAGCTGAGCGGTTTCGACGGTTCCGGTCGCCGCAAGCCGCGTGCGGTGGAGGGCCTGGAATTCGTCATCTCCGCCGACATGGTGATCCCGGCCGTCAGCCAGCACTCTGACCTGCCCTTCATCAGTCCCGAAGATGTGCAGATAACGAACTGGGGCACGCTGGTGGTGGATGGGGAGACGATGATGACCGCCACCCGCGGCGTGTTCGCCGGCGGCGACGTGGTACGCGGGCCGGACACCGTCATCCAGGCCATCGCCGACGGGAAGAAGACCGCACGCGCTATCGACCGCTATATGGGTGGGAGCGGCGATCTGAACACCGGCGAGCCGATCGACATTCCGGCCCCGGCCGACGAGAAGGACGTGATGGAGCACGAGCGCTTCCCCATGCGCTTCCGTGAGGCGGAGACACGCACGAAGAATTTCCAGGAAGTCGTCGTCGGTTTCCACCGCCTGAACGCTATCGCGGAAGCCATGCGCTGCCTGCGGTGCGACCGACGGTAATTCTCTGGGATCGCAGGCGTCCCGCGCCTGCCCTGCGGCGGTACTCCGCCGCTATATCTAGGCAAGCTTAACTCCGCGGTTGTACTCAACCGCGATACCAGAAGGCAGGCGCGGGACGCCTGCGATCCCAGGACTGTGGAGATAATCATGGGCAAAGTGAACCTGACCATCAACGGGAAGCAGATCGACGCTGACGAAGGCATGTCCGTGCTGGAGGCGGCTAAGCACCATAACATCCTCATCCCGCACTTTTGCTACCTGGAAGGGGTGCACCAGATCGGCGCGTGCCGCATCTGCGTGGTGGAGATCGAGGGCGCGCGCACGCTGCAGGCCTCCTGCCTGGTGCCGGTGCGCGAGGGCATGGTGGTGCGCACCAACACGGAAAAGGTGCGCAAGGCGCGCAAGGTGCTCTTCGAGATGATGCTCTCCGACCACCCGCGCGACTGCCTGAGCTGCACCCGCAATCAGAACTGCGAGTTCCAGAAGCTGGGCGAGCTCATTCAGATCTCCGAGTTCCGCTTCGAGGGCGAGCGCTCGAAAACCTTCATCGACCATTCCAGCCCGTCGGTAGTGCGCGACACCTCGAAGTGCATCCTCTGCCGGCGCTGCATCACCGTCTGCAACCAGATCCAGGGCGTGGGTGTGTTGAACGTGCAGAAGCGCGGGTTCAAAACGGTCATCGGTCCCGCCGACGAGCTGCCGCTGGGCTCGGTGAACTGCGCGTTCTGCGGCCAGTGCACCACCGTCTGCCCGGTCGGCGCGCTCACCGAGGCCGATTCGACCGAGCCGGTGTGGCAGGCGTTGCACGATCCGAGCAAGCGGGTCATCGTGCAGACCGCGCCCGCCATTCGCGCCGCGCTGGGCGAGGAGTTCGGTTACGCGCCCGGCACGCTGGTCACCGGCAAGATGGCCTCCGCGCTGCGTGAGATGGGCTTCGACGATGTGTTCGACACCAACTTCACCGCCGACCTCACCATTATCGAGGAAGGGCATGAATTCCTGGGCCGGGTGGCAGCCGCCCTCACCGGCGGGACCGCCACGCTGCCGATGATCACCTCCTGCTCGCCGGGGTGGATCAAATACATCGAGCACGAGTTCCCGCAATTCGTCTCGCACCTCTCCACCTGCAAATCGCCGCACATGATGCTGGGCGCGTTGTCGAAGACCTTCTACGCGGAGAAGATCGGCGTGAAGCCCGAGGATATCTACGTGGTCTCGGTGATGCCGTGCACCGCGAAGAAGTATGAAGTCACCCGCCCGGAGATGTTCATCGACGGCCGCCCCAGCGTGGACGCGGTGCTCACCACCCGCGAGCTGGCGCGCATGATCAAGGACGCCGGCATCGAGTTTACCCAGCTTGAGGACGGCGCCTTTGACAATCCGCTCGGATACTCCACCGGCGCGGCGGACATCTTCGGCGCCACCGGCGGTGTAATGGAGGCCGCGCTGCGCACCGTCTACGAAGTAGTGACCGGGCGCGAAGTGCCTTTCCAACACCTGGATATTACCCCGGTGCGCGGGCTCGATCAGGTGAAAGAGGCGGGCATTCTCATCGAAGATGCCAAGCCGGAATTCGCCTTCCTCAACGGCGTCACCGTACGCATCGCCGTCACCAGCGGGCTGGCGGGTGCGAAGAAGCTGATGCGGCAGATCGCCGACGGCGCCTCACCCTATCACTTCATCGAGGTGATGGGTTGCCCGGGCGGCTGTATCAGCGGCGGCGGCCAGCCGCGGCCCACCAATCGTGCCATCCGCGAAGCGCGCATGAAAGCGATTTATGCGGAGGACGCCGGCAAGGAGAAGCGCAAGTCGCACGAGAACCCGTATATCACCAGGCTCTACCAGGAATTCCTCGGCGAGCCGCTCGGACATAAATCACACGAGCTGCTGCACACCCATTACGTCCCGCGCGGACGCTATAACCAGTTCCTGGGCGAAGAGAAGGACGAAGAGACGGTGAAAACGTAAGAATTCATCACAATCTCGGGTGGAAGGTACATTCACAGTCTGGAAGGGTGCGAGAGCCCCGCTCGAATTTAGGTAGGCCTACCTAAATTCGAGCGGGGCTCTCGCACCCTTCCAGACTGTGA
>Ga0172369_10003100_pt1 | contig 22142 bp, 21 predicted proteins | sample LakKiv25m_FD_114539 | JGI IMG/M metagenome (GOLD analysis project Ga0172369, IMG submission 114539) | Freshwater microbial communities from Kabuno Bay, South-Kivu, Congo - kab_022012_11.25m | ecosystem: Environmental > Aquatic > Freshwater > Lake | place: Democratic Republic of the Congo...
CAGCACGTCGCCGGTGGTATTGGCAGCCCCAGCCACGCTGGCGTCGGCCCGTCCTTGGCGCACCATCATGGCGGCGTAAAAAAGTGAGTTTTGCATGGTCTTTCGTGCGGTCGGAAGGTCTGCGCCTTTATTCTTGCGCAGCTCATAATAAGTCTGCACATACTCTTCGACCTTGGCGTCCGTTTCCGGATCGACGATTTCGATCCCGGCGATGTCAGCCCCCGCCTTTGCGGCAGTGGCCGTCACGGCCGCCTTTTTGCCGACAATAATGGGAATGACCAGCTCTTGCTTCCGGCATATCTCCGCTGCCTTGACGACCCGCTCGTCGTCTCCTTCGGGAAATACCACTCGTTTGATGTTCTCTTTCGCTTTAGCTTGGATGCTTTCTAAGAGCTTCATGCAGTCCTCAGTTTCTCATATAGTTTCTTTTCCACGTGCGGGGGTACAAAGCAGCTCACCTGACCGCCCAAACGAACCAGTTCTTTCACAATGCTGGAATTGAGATAGCTATACTTTTCATGCGGCATTAAGAAAACTGTGATGAGATTTTCATCCAGCTTGCGATTCATCAAGGCCATTTGGAACTCGTACTCGAAATCAGATACCGCGCGCAATCCGCGAATCACCGCATGGGCTCCGCGTCGCTGCGCGTACTCTACCAACAATCCGTCAAAGCTTTCCACACTGATTCGGGGAATACCTTCGACTGACTTTTCGATCATGGCCACCCGTTCCTGCTCGCTGAAAACCGGATTCTTGTGGATATTGCGGGCGACGGCAACGATTACGGCATCAAACAGCACGCTGGCGCGCCGGATGATGTCGATGTGGCCATAGGTAATCGGATCAAAGGTTCCCGGATAAATCGCGATCTTTTTATTCTCTGCCATTGGTTCTGCGGTAAAACGTTATCTTTGTATCGCCAAGGTTCTTCATCCGCTCGACGTCGTAGCCAGGAATTGGCGGATTTTCCATCCGTGAAGACGATTCCCAAATGACGGTGCTGCCATCGCCAAGTAAATCGCCATTTTGCAGCTTGGGCAAAATATCTGGTAACAGCTTCGACTCATACGGAGGATCGCAGAAAACATAGTCAAAAGCGGCGTTGGTTTTTGCAGACCACCTGAGAAAAGACTCGGCGCTCATTTGATGAATGGGAGCTTCGACCCGAATCTTTTCAAGATTGCTTTTTAAAATCGCGATGGCCTTCGCAGAGATGTCCACAAAAGTGGCTTGCTGCGCGCCACGGCTCAAGGCTTCGATGCCAAAGCTGCCGGTTCCGGCAAAGAGGTCCAAAACTTTCGTTTCACGAATGCTGTCGCCAATACATGAGAAAATGTACTCCCGAACCCGGTCGGTAGTAGGCCGCATCCAATTCCCTTTGGGAGTAAATAGACGCGCACCTTTGAATTGACCGGCAATGACTCTCATGTCGTCTCAAAAAACAAAAACGCCCAGACCTCCTAATGGTGAAGCCAGAAAGCGAAGTCAACAAGGCGTATTATTAATGAAAAAAAAGAAATTATCAAAACGTATCGGCCTTTATTCCCTGACTCCAACACCTTCACCCTTCATCCCACGGGTTGCAGAATCCTCACGCCCGAAACCGTGACACTTTCGCGGATTTCCAACGGCCCATTCTCGGTTTCGGGTACACTGCTCGCCAACGAATTCAAACAACCTGCGACACAAAGGCGATAGCAAATGTCCAAATGAATGGCAACACTTCGACAACTCTGTCGCCAAAATCCATCGCCAAACAAATCAAGCCGGCTGCAAAAGCTCCAAGCGAAGCACCAAGCTTGCCGCTTGCGGATTGCTGGCCATCATGATGATTTTTGCCACTCTAAAATTATAGCCGGCTTTTGCAATCTGATTGAGATACTCCTGACACTGCTCCTGCGAGCCGGTCACTCTGATAAATACCGGCACCTTGGCAACGCCCTCCGCTCTCATCCGGTCGCCAATGCCAAGCTCAGCAAGCTTGGTCCCGGCTTGGCCGGATAGCTCTGACAGCTTGGATCTTAGTGTCGCGCCTGTAACTTGGGTCAAGCTTCCAACTGCTTGATCTGCGCCACCCATCGCAAGGCTGCCGCTGATGAGAGTATGCGCCTGGCCGGAAACACCGGAGCTTGGCGAAAGGGAAACAATGCCTCGGAGCTGATCCTTAAGCCGCCCGTGATATGCTTCGGCGTTGGCGCGGCTATCGGAAATGACTTCGGCAGAAAAAGAAGTTTCGTCCATAATGAGGGTAGCGATTTTAACATCCGCAGGCCGAGACTCCAGGATGACGTTCAGATTCTTGGCACAGGCCATCAATACCGAGGTGGTCGTCCCCATTGCCACTTCTCTCGGAGGCTCACTAATAGCTGCGGTTTTGCTGGTGTCGCTGGCCGGCTCAAGATTTTCAGTCTGAGCTACGGGAGTCTGCACCACTGGAGTTTGCTGAGTGGCCACCGTATCGATCGTCGTCTCTGCTGGCGGATTCTCCAGCACAATCGCCGGCTTGGGTGGCTTTTCGTAAAAATACCCATAGTACACCGCTGCGCCAATGATCCCAAGGAAGGCAAAAATCAAGAGAAAGGATACCAGAAAACTCTTGCCCTTTTTATGGTCCTTGTCATATTCGCCGCCACCGGGCGATGGGAGGGAAATGTCCACCTTGGCCGCGTTAAATTGCTCATCATCCACCAATTGCATCGCCGGCGACGGAATGATGGATTCACCCAAGAATGACTTGCTCTCTTGTTGCTCTCGTTGATCGGTCAGCAAATTCATGTCAACCCCTCTTCCCTGTTAACTCGCCTTTTCGTTCATTGATCAGCAAGCTCTTCTGCCTTTAGATAATAATCTCGTTGAATTAGTGAAGTGTCAACTAAGTACCATTCCTACGCTGGCCAAAAACATTTCCGGATGAAGCTTGATCAGAGACTCCGATTCCGCACTCAACCGTTTCTCGACGTTGCGAAATGGATCGGCAAAAACGATCTCTGCATCGCCCTGCAGTTTTTGCAGAGGCGGAATGACTTCCGACTCTGCCCGATTTCCAGTGAGATAAACTTTGGTGATGGTTTTGGGGATGCGAGAATTACCCATGTTTTCGAGCAACCGAATAAGCTCATCGTTTACCACCTTGGCTATCTCTTCACCGCTTCCCGTCAGGAAATTCATCCGATCGCCGTCCGTGCGCAGATTAGAAATCTCACTTGAGCTGAGGTATTTCCCTTGGTTGATGAGGCAGAAATCAATCCCTCGTTCATTTGGGTCCACCAAAGCAGCCAATCCCAACGGCATGTCCTCTTCCGCGTTCGAGAGAGCGCGGATGGCTGCAAACAGATCCACGTCGATGCCAGCTAATTTGAGCGGCGTCTGTCCGAAAATCTCCTTGAGATAAAGAACAATCGACTTGCGAACGGCTGCCACGACCACGCTTTCCAGCATGTTAGATGTTGGGCCCAGTCTTTCGCAGCCGACGTTATACTCATCGCGGGCGGAGACCAAAACCTGGCTCAGCTCCCACTCGACCTGCCGGTGAAGGTCTTCATCATTCAGGCCCAAATCCATCTGGAATTGCTTGATCAAGAGCATGCGACGCTCGAGAGCAAAATAAGTCGTCCTCGCACGTATAGCTGCCTTGTCCAAGAGGGAATTGATTGCACTGGCAAACCGGGGGATGAAATCGTCGTTGCCGATGGCGTAAAAATCGAAAGGTAAATCGAGTGTAGCATGAGCAACATTGCTAAAAATCAGCTTGCCGTCTTGTCGCTCGGCTTCCACCATGCGGATACTGTTGCCGACGATATCAAGACCTAAAAGCGCTTCGTCCTTGTCCAAGGTCATCTCGTTCCCCATCTTTAATGATTAATCGTGAATTGTCTAAGCAGAATTCTGCATCAGTCGGCGCCGAGTCAGCGCAGACTTGCCTTTACGGTAACATGCTCTTTTATCTTCTCAAACGTCGCCGGGCCGATTCCTTTGACCTTTTTGAGATCCTCAATACTTTGAAAGGCTCCCTGTTGGAGGCGATAATCGAGTATTTTTTGCGCAGTAGCCGGTCCAATCCTTGGCAAGCTTGCCAGCTCTTCTGCGCTTGCAGCATTGATGTCTATTTTGCTGACCAGACTCGCCTTGCTAACGTGAAGCGGAATTGGCTTTGCTTCCGGCTTGCCGGCAATAAGCGTGTCGCCGCCATTTGCCTCGGCGGTAGCTTGGCTGCTACTCTGAAACTCTTGCAGCGCGGCTTGCTGCGTTGCTGCCCATTCCGGATTTGGCCTTGCCAGCCGAGCTTTTCGATAGTAACTTACCCCCAATCCTATTAGGAAGGAGAAGAGTAAAAAAAGAACGAAACGTTGCTCTTGCTTGGTAAAAGCAAACATTTCTACAAAATCGCTTCCTTCATGCGGTCAAAAAAACTCTTGTCGGTCTTGCCGGGATGGATGTTTTCATGCCTGGCCAACTCTCGCAGCAGCTCTTTTTCTTTCTCGGTCAGCTTGATTGGCGTCCAGGCGCTGACGCGGACAAGCTCATCACCACTTCCGTGAGAATTGAGATGTGGGATTCCTTTGCCTCGCATCCGCAGTATCTTTCCGCTCTGTGTGCCCGGCGCAATGGTAATCTTGGCCTTGCCGGTCAATGTTGGAATCTCGACTTCATCCCCCAGCGCCAATTGCGGAAAACTCAAATGCAAATCGAAAACAACGTCGTCACCGTGTCGCTCGAAATAGCCGTGAGCTTTCTCTTCCATGATGACGATGACATCGCCATTGGAGCCTCCGCGCGGGCCGACGTTTCCGGCATTGCGAACGGTGAGATATTGCCCCTCGGCGACACCGGCAGGAACCTCCACATCCAGCGTTGCCTCTCCTCGCACCCGGCCATCGCCATTGCACTCCGGGCAAAGCCTTTCAATAACCTTGCCATCGCCATTGCAGCGGCTGCACGTTCGACTGATGGTGAAAAATCCTTGGCGATAGGCTACTTCTCCGGCGCCGTGACACATCGGGCAGGTTACCGAGCCACTTCCGTCCTTGGCGCCCGTTCCTGAGCAGGTTTCGCAAGGGATGAGTTTTTTGATTTTGATTTTTTTATTGACGCCCTTGGCGATTTCTTCCAGGGTCAACTTGAGATGCACCTGCAAATCCGAGCCTCGCCGCGCTGCTGCGCGCCGCCGCCCGCTGCCGCCCATGCCGAAAATATCGCCAAAGCCGCTGCCGCCAAAAACCTCCCGGAAAATATCAAATGGGTCCGCGAATCCGCCGCTGTCAAATCCGCCAAAGCCACCGCCGGAACGCATTCCAGCCCGGCCGAATTGATCGTATTGCCTTCGCTTTTGTGGATCCGAAAGTACTGCGTAGGCTTCGCCTATTTCTTTGAATTTCTCCTCTGCAGATTTATCGCCAGGGTTTTTGTCGGGATGATATTGCATGGCCAGTTTGCGATAGGCCTTTTTGATTTCGTTTACGTCGGCATCCCGATTGATTCCCAATACTTGATAATAATCTTTTTCTGCCATTCACATTTCTATTTAAAAAGTACAACTTGTCTGATAAAAATCGCTTGGAGCTTGACCGAGTATGAACTCTGACAGGGTTCGAAACTCTGTCAGAGTTATTAAAGAGCTATTCAGGCAAATACTACTTGCTGACAATGACCTTCGCGTGCCGAATGACGCGATCTTTGAACTCGTACCCCTTTACGTGCTCCTCGATCACCACGTTGGATTCTTTGCCATCGACCGGCATCTGCAATAAAGCATCATGTTTTTCCGGATCGAACGGCTGGCCAATCGACTCGATGTATTTTAAGCCCTGATCTTGGAGCGTCTTGAGGAAGCTTTTCTGAATGAGCTTGATTCCCTCTAATAGAGGGGAGGTTTCTTGAACGCCATTCGCGGCGGCAATAGAACGATCCAGATCGTCCAATATCGGCAGCAGACTGGTCACCAAATCCGCGTTGGCGGAGCGGATGAGATTACTCATGTCTCTGTCTACCCGCTTGCGATAATTGTCAAATTCCGCTGCCAGCCGCAGCAATTGATCCTTTAAAGCCTGATGTTCTTTCTCTAAATCTTCGAGTTCTTTTTTGTAGTTTCTTTTCTTGTGAGAAATCTCCGCATGCTCTTCCTGACTCTTATCTGCCGCGGCTTCCTGCTGCGTATCTTGCCCGATCGTCTCGTCTGTGTTTGTAACCATACTCCCTAATATCACAACTTTCGTTTTTTATGAAATGACTATTTATTTTTTTTCCCCGTCAAATAGCTGAGGGTTTCCGCCATAAACTCGACAAGAGCAATGGCCTTGGCGTATTGCATCCGCGTCGGCCCGATGACTCCCAAGGTTCCCTTGGCATCTTCAAGGTGATACGTGGCGGAAATCAAGCTGCAATTCTTCATCAAAGACTCGGTATTCTCGGCGCCGATCACTATGGAGACGCCATCGCTTTCCCTATCGCTGAGAACCCGGACCAAAACATCTTTGCGATCCATAAGCTCGATGATCCGCCCCATCTTATCCCTTGTCTCAAATTCCGGATGCAAAAAGACATTTTTCATCCCGGAAAAGTGGAAATCAAAACTGCTTTCCCGATTGACGAGAGTGTCTGCCTTTTCCTTGATGGCATCCAAAATCAGCCGATTGTCGATGTCTATGTCCCGGAAGCGCTCTTCAATGGACCTTTGCAACTCCTCGATGGATAGACCATGCAGCCGTTCATTGAGAACCTGACAGGTGGCGGAAAGCATACTCTGGGAAACTTCCTGGTCGATTTCAACAATAATCGTCTTGATCAGGCCAGACTTGATGCTGAGGACGACCAGGAATTTGCTTTTCGACAAGGAAACCAGCTCGATCTTGTCCAGCCGCCCACTGGCAAAGCGCGGCGCCAAGACCACGCCCAATTGATTGGAGATGTCGCTCAGCACTTGGCTGGCTCGCTCGATGATGAGGTCGATGTCCTCGGAAAACTTGGTCAACTGCTCGACGATGGACTTTTTCTCGGCATCGGTTAGCTTCACCGCGCCCATCAGACTATCGACGTATTGGCGGTAGCCGACATCCGTCGGAATGCGACCGGCCGACGTATGCGGCTGGCAGATCAATCCCTTTTCCTCCAAATCGGTCATCACGTTGCGAATGGTGGCAGGACTAATGTCGAGATGATGATGCTTGGACAAATAGCGCGAGCCCACCGGCTCAGCCGTCTGGATGAAGCTGCGCACTATCGATAAGAATACCCTTCTCTCCCTATCTGTGAGTTCTTCGATTCTCATGTTAGCAGTAAGCCATTAAACGACCAAAAAGAAAATGCGACCTAAAATAGTTATTTCCATCAGAGTTGTCAAGAGAAATTTCCGGTCGCACAAAGGGCTATTGGAAGGCCCAAACGCTTCTCAAAGGAACTTTTTTATGGCAACGGCGCTGCCGAAAAAGCCGAGAACACACCCCGTCACAATCAAAAGGGATAACATGTCAATCGGAACGTAGATCAAGTTGGGCACTTGGCTGGCCACCGCCTTGATTACAAGGTAAACGAAAACAAAAGCTGCGCAGCCACCTAAAATGCCCTGAATCATGCCTTCGATGAGAAGCGGCCGCATGATAAAGGCTCGGGTCGCGCCCACCAATTTCATCGTCTCGATGATGTCTTTTCTGGCGACAATAATCAAACGAATGGTGTTGGAAACGACGAACAAAGAACCCACCATGACAAATACGATCAGAACGACATTCACCGCCTTGGCGATGCGGGCATACTTGGTAAGAAGGCCGAGCGTCTGACTGTGGTAAACCACTTCATCGACGCCGCGCTCCTTTTCAATAAGCTGTGCGACCTTGGTAATTCCGCCGGCGCTGAGATACTTTTCCTTCAAAGTGACGTTGAAAGCCGAAGGCAAGGGATTCTCTTCGAGAATGGTAAAAAGCGTTTCGCCGAACTCTTTTTGAAATTCTCTTGCTGCGGCGTCCTTGGAGACAAATTCCACTTTGGCAACCCCTTCAGTGCTTTTGATGCGAGCCGCGAGATCGGCGATCTCTCCATCGTCGAGAGTATTGGAAATGAATACCTGAATATCGATCTGCGCGTGGAGAGTGCTAATGAGTCGATTGATATTGATCGACAAAATGCCAAAGATGGCGATGAGGATCAGCAGAAAGGCAATGGTAAAAATGCTGATCAAGCTCGCCATGCGCGCCCGGCGAAATCCATCCATCGCTTCTTTTAGACTGTGAGCTAATTTCATCGTTCGTTAGCTTGGATTATTCATAAAACTTGACAACGTTTAGAGTAACTCTGACAGGGTTGGGACCCCTGTCAGAGTTCAAGTTCAAGCTCAATCTCATCGTTCGTTAGACAAGCTTACCATTCTTGATCTGGATGATCCGGCCGCGATACCTTTTCGCCATGCCATCGTTGTGAGTGGCCATGAGGATGGCCGTGCCTCTGGCATTGATGCGCTCCAAAACGTCCATGATGCCGGCGGCGGTCTCCGGGTCTAAATTGCCGGTCGGCTCATCGGCCAACAAGATGTACGGCTCATTGACGATGGCGCGGGCAATGGCCACGCGCTGCTGCTCTCCGCCCGACAATTCCAGCGGCGACTTTTGCGCTTTGTGGCTCAGACCGACGTCCGCCAATGCGCGCAGAACTCGTCGCTTTATTTCCTTCCTGCGCTTACCGATGACCTCCAAAGCAAAGGCTACATTATCAAAAACGCTGCGATCAGGTAGGAGCCTGAACTCCTGAAATATGATTCCCAATTTTCTCCTCAGGTAAGGAATGTCTTTCTTCTTAAGGAAAAGGGAATTGTACTCGCCGACAATGATGTGACCTTCCGCCGGCTTGACGTCCATATAAACCGATTTCAAGATGGTCGTTTTGCCGGCACCGCTGGGGCCGACCAAAAAGACCATCTCACCATGCGCCACGTGCAAGGTGATACGGTCAACGCCGTCTCCGGTCGGATATTTTATTCTTACGTTGTGTAGCTCGACCATGCTGTCGGTGATCCATTCAATTCGGACTAAGAATTTACACCTTTTGCTGAGTACTGACTTGGTTCAATTTTTCTTGGACCCACAGATTTAGCAGAGTCTCTTCGCTAATTCCGCGTTCTTCCGCTATCTGGCGCATCTTCAAAGAAAGATAGCCGTCTACCGGATAATACTTGCGTTGGGATTTGATATTCACATCGAATTTCACTTCAGTCTGTTCCCCGAATTCAGTAGCATCGTGTTCATCCCAAAACGCGCCTATTTCCTGATAAGTGCCAGCTTTTGAGATGGGTGTTTTACTTGGCATATTTTTTCCTTTCTTTTTGTGTCATATCTCTTGCTGACACAATGATGGCTCGTTTATCCTTGGTATAAACAAAAAAGACACTCAAAGGACGGTCTGCCCTTGTCCGTCCAAAAGCCGCATATACATCCTCTCCATGTCTATAACCCTTTTCCTTGTATTGAAATTTAGGCTTGTTTTCAAATACCTCAATGACTTCACTCTCTTCGACGTCATGTTTCCATAAAAGCTTATCGAGAATGTCCTCAAGCCAGATAATTCTACTGATTTCCAAATCATCTCCTTTGCTCATAGCTTAGCATGGCTCATGCGCTTGACGGTATGCAGATCAGCGAGACTATTTTCTGGGAGATAAGTTTTTTCCTTTGGAGCCGACCAAAAAGACCATCTCACCATGCGCAACGTGCAAGGTGATACGGTCTACCCCGTTTCCAGTCGGATATTTTATTCTTACGTTGTGAAGCTCGACCATACTATTATAATCCGGCGATGAAAACTAAGCTTCCATTATTTTTTCTTCAACACAAAATGCACTCTTTCCGACTTTTCCGTCCCTTGGGTAAAAGTAAATCCGTGGTAACACCCATCGAGGGCAAGGCGAGATTTTGCCACCATCTGCAGAATGTCCTGCAAATGCCGTATCCTTTGTTCGTGCACCTCATAAAAGACGACGTTCGGATGAGACTCCAAACGAATTTCAAACCGGTTTTGTTGGATCATCCGTTTGCTGTCAAACTCGCTTTTGCGGGAATAGACGATGCCGCTGCCGCGCTCCCGCTGTACGTAGCGGCGAAAATAGCGCTGCGAATTGTAAACGGTACTAACATCGAAGACGAAAACCCCCTTGGGCTTTAACATGGCGTGAACATTACTCAAGCACCGCGCCCAATCATCGGAACTCATCAAGTAATTCATGCTATCATACAACGAGACGATCATGTCCGCCTGAAAGCTGACCGCCGAGCGGCGCATGTCGGCGCACCAAAACGGCACGCTTGATTCAGCCCTGACTGATTTGTCCCGAGCGATTTTTATCATATCGAGGGAAATATCACTGCCGGCGACAAAGAAGCCCTTTTCTGCCAGCTTGAAACAGAGGGTGCCGGTACCGCAGGCAATATCCCAAATTCTCGTCACATGATTTCCATGCTTGCCGGCAATTTGGGTGATATAATTTGCCCAGCTTGCGTAGTTGACGTGGCTCATGACAAAGTCATAAATCTGCGCCAAAACCGAATATGGCGCAGCGATCATCTTTTCGCTTCGCTGCAGCAATCTTTCCATCCGTTGACCTGAGTGTGTTACGCTGCGGCTGCCGGGCTGTTCATAGATCGCCGTTTGGGTCGCCTGAGACTATCAAAAGCCGGCTTCCGCAGAATTGAGCAACTATCCTTCGATAATCTTCACCAAGACTCGCCGGGTACGCGGGCCATCAAACTCACAAAAATAGCAGGATTGCCAGGTTCCATAGGCAATGCGGCCTTGATCGATGATCAAAGTGACCGATTGGCCCACCAAACTCGATTTGATGTGGGCAGCAGAGTTGCCTTCGCTGTGACGGTAATTGTCCTCGAAGGGAACGACCTTGTTGATTTCCACAGCTATATCGCGCACTACGTCAGGATCTGCATTTTCGTTGATGGTAACGCCGGCAGTGGTATGCGGAACAAAAACGACACATAGACCTTGTTGCACTCCGCTCTTGCTGATGGCCTGCTGCAATTGCTCGTCGATATTGATAAGCTGAACTCGGTTCTCTGTTCGGATGCTAAACTGTGTTAGGCTCATGGTTGCGCCCCAAGAAATGTGCCCGCTGCTTTTTTGCCGCTCCGGCGGCTCTCATGATGAAGTCGATCTACCAAGTAATCGTTATGCCGCAAGAATGACCTCTATGTTTTAAGCCGCTTCTTCTTCGCGGCCGGAAACAGAATATTGTTCAAAATCAGCCGATAACCAGGGGAGTTTTTGTGCAAAGACAATTGCGTCGGCGGATCGTTGACAAAATGCTGATAGTCTTCCGGATCGTGCCCACCCAAAAAGGTAAAAGTCCCTTTGCCGACGTTGCCGTGAATGTATTTTACTTGCTCCGTGCCCTCAGCCTCGCCCATAATGATGACCGAATTCTTGATCAATCCCTTTTTGAATCCGGTCGTCTGGCCCATGTATCCTTTGATGGCGGCAACGTGGTCTTGGGTGAGCATGGTCGGTACCGGATCATACTTAGCCGAGAATTCGAACAAGGTGAAATAATCCGCCTCGGCGCCGCGCAAAACCGGTGCATAGCTGGGCGGCACATCGATGTCGGAAAACTCATACAACATTGGATTCATTTCCAGGTGAAAATTTTCAAAGGCCATGCACTTGGTAAAATCCAGCTTGGCCTGGGCTTGCGGGTCGGCCGGATCGCCATCGAATACCGCAGCCGCAATGTCGGTGTTCTCTGCGGCCAATGCCATGTCGATGGTATCTGTGGCCGAGCACATGGCAAAGAGAAAGCCTCCGCGCGCGGTATACTCCTTGATCGCCCGCGCTACCGCTTTCTTTAGCTCCGAGACTTTGCCAAAACCCAAGCGCTTTGCCATGCTCTCATTCTTCGCCACTTCATCGCGGTACCAATCCGCGTTGCGGTAGCTGGCATAAAACTTCCCGTACTGGCCGGTAAAATCTTCATGGTGCAAATGCAGCCAATCATATTTCTCCAGCTGGCCGCGAAGCACTTCCTCGTCCCATAGCACGGTGTAAGGAACCTCGGCATAATCGAGAGCGAGTAGGACGGCATCGTCCCAGGCCTGTTTGTTCGGCGGCGCGTAAATAGCAATGCTGGGGGCCTTTTCCAAGAGAATGACGTCCATGTTCTCTTGCTCGATAGTGGCGTAAATCTGGGCTGCTTCGCTGCCGCCCACCATGGAGTAAGCCACTCCTCGTACGCGCAGCTCTCGCTCGATGGCCTGAGAGTGATCCATAAGAAAGGACCCGCCGCGATAATTTAGGAGCCACTCTACGTTGATGCCGCGCTCCAAAGTCCAGTAAGCGACGCCGTAGGCCTTCAAATGATCGGTCTGCTGCAGATCCATGTAGATCAAAACTTTTTGGCCATACCCCTGCGCAGCAAGCAGCAGAAAAATAAACAACAAAAACTTTTTCATGTCACAACAATAAAACAACCCTACGACTTGGGCGGCTTTTCAAGATCAATGGCTTTGATGAAAGACTCGATGGTATCTAAAGCCTCTGCCTCTTTTTCTTTAGAACCCGCACCTGCCGTATAGGAAATGCGGAAAGTGAGCGCATTGAGATTCTCGTCCAAATCGACTCCCCAGTTGACGTTGTAATCGAAAATACCCAATGTGTGAACTCGCTTTAGTACTTCCTTGGCGCTGAGGTGCTGAACGTAGAATGTCTTTACCATTTGCTCCTTGCCCTGTTTTGGTTTAAGCTGTTAATTGAGCTTGTCAACTTCCCTGTGTTGCTTGAACTCTGACAGGATACGAAACCTTGACAGAGTTAGTTCTCAACCAAACTAATTGAGCTTGTCAATTTCCCTGATTCTTTGTCTCGCCTCTTCAATATAAATACTTTGTGGGAATTTTTCCAGCAAAGTTTCATAAGAAACTTGCGCATTGCGATGATCTTTCAGATCTTCGTCATATATTTGGGCAATTCTCTTCAACGCCAAATCCTGAAACAGACTTTTGGGATTCTCCACCAAACCGTTCAAGGTTTGCAAAGCCAACGCCGCCTGGTTGGTTTTGCGATAGGCGTCCGCGAGCAAAAGCCGCAATTCATCCGACAGGGCGGAGTTTGGATTTTTGGCTAAATAGGATTCAACTTGCTCCTGACAATCCGCGTGCTTGCGCTGAAACTCCGCAAGCCTGGCCTTGCCATACACTCCCAAGCCAACCGAGTCCCTTTTGTTTTCCCGAACAAGTAGCAATAATTCCAATGCGTCGTTTTCACTTTCATCCGGCCGGCTCGTCTGGCCCGGCTTGTTTTGGCCCAGCAGCTCATCCAAATATTTCAAAGCTTGCGTCGGCTGCTCTTGATACAACTGCAGCTTGGCCAAAGCGAGGAGCGCTTCGTTGAGCCGCTCGGCTTTTCCATTTCTCGACTCAGCAACTACACGCTCGTAAATCTGCTTGGCTTCAGCAAGCGAGCCGCCGGCGACCGCGCAATCCCCCAAGCGAAATAGTGCGCTGACTCGAAAGCTGCTGGACGGATAGTTCTTTAGCACTCTTTCAAAAGCTTGCTTTGCCTTCTCCAAGTCGAACTGGTGATCGAACCAAATATCTCCGACACGCATGGCTGCTCTGATCGCCTCAGACGATTGCGGATGCAGGGCAATGAACTTTTCATACGCTTCCACCGCTCGCGGATACTGCTCTTGTTGCTCAAAGACCCTTGCCAGGCCGACCTCCGCCTGCAAAGCCAGAGGGCTAACGGAATATTTTGTAAGCAGCAGTTGATAAGCCTGGCGAGCAAAATCGAACGCACCGTCAGAGGCGGCAGTAGTAGCAAAATTGTACAGAAGCTGACCTTGAGCTGATTTGACATTCTTATCGTTTTCATCTACCGGCAAGGCTTCCAACTGAACATAATGGAAAAGCGCTTTTTCGTAATTTTGGTCGACCGTGTAGATTGCACCCAATAACTGATGTATGGCTCGCGCCAGCTTGGGATTTTCTTTCAGTGCCTCGTTGAGAGTCTTGCTCATGGCTTCGACAACATCCGAGGTAGTCGCCACGGCCGTTAAGCGCGACTCGATAAAATACGTCTGCGTCGGATTCTGTTTGAGATAGTTGAGATACTCTTGGGTGACCAAATCGAATTCGCCGCGAGCCGTGTAGAGATTGGCTAGCTCAAAAATGAACAGCCCCTGGTCTTTGAACGCTTTGCGCGCCTTGCCATACACCTCGATGGCTTCATCGAACAGCCGGTTTTCGATGAGGCTCGCACCGATCAAAGCATAGGCCTCGTGGCTGCGCGAGTTGCTGGCAAGAATTTCCTGCCAATGTTTGAGCGCCTTCTCGGTCTCTCCTTTGGCATAGTCGATTTCCGCGAGGTCCACTTCGAAGCGCAATTCCCGCCGCGTCTGCTGAAGATTCAGAATGAGGCTGGTCAAGCGGTCATAGTCCTTAAGCCGCAAAAGACAGCGCTTGGCGCTCAAATAATTCGAAATGTCCTGATTGTTCAACTGGCAAAGCTGGATATAATGAGTCGCAGCCAGATCGTATCTGCCCATGCGCTCGTAATCGGCGGCTAACCGACGCAACAGAGCTTCTTGGCTTTGCTTTTGCGTGGCAGCCCCTTGAGCCAAAGCAAGGCCGGCGCTTGCGATGCAAAAGAGCAGAATTCCCAGCAGTGATTTATTGCTTCTTTTCAGCCTCATTTTCCATCAGTGCTTCAAAGTACTTGCGAATCAATTCGAGATAGTCTCGGGTGTAGCCCTCAGTCTTTGCGCGCAGCAAATCCTGCTGAAGACGATTGCGGCGCTCGCCCAAATCCGCCGGCAAATCATCGGGGCTAATGGAGAGATACTCCTTGCCGGTCTCGGCCTTACGCTTTTGACTGTATTCTCGCTCGCGCATGGAGCGTTGCGAATCCAACATACGGGAAAGGATTCGATTTTGCCGTTCAATGGTTTGCCTATTTAAATTTTGTTGGTTAAAGTCTTTTTCAACTTCCTTCATGTCCTCCACGATCTTGTCCATGCTGCCGAGGATTTCCGACAAATTGCCGGCTTCCTTTGCCAATTCCTCCATGGACTTGCGCACCGCGCCTTGTTCCGCGGCAAGCCGGGCCATAGCCGCCTGCTGCGCCAAGCTCAATTGCTGTCCCATGCCCAATCCCAACGTTTGTTGATTAATGCCTTGCTGCGCACCGGCCATCCCCTGCATTTGTTCCATAAACTGCTGCATGCTCATGCCCGAGCCGCTGCCCTGCATCATGCTTTGCATGGAGCCCTGTATGTCCTTCACCGCTTCATTGAGTGCAGCCATTGCTTGGCCCTGCTGACCTGCGGCGCTGGGGTTGTTGCGGTTCTCCATCTCCTGTTGAGCCTTTTCCATGGAAGCCGCCGCTTGTCCGAGGCTTTGCGCAATGCGTGGATCGATGTAAAAACTTTCCTTGGAAGCGTCAAAAATCTTGTCCATCGTTCTCGACAAAGCAGAAGCGATGTCTTGCTGCTGTTCCGCCGCCTGCGGCGATTGGGCGCTATTGGCCGGCATGTCTTGCGTTTGGTTCATCAGGCTTTCCTGTCTCTTTGAAAGCTCCAACAGATCATGCGCTCCCTGCCGCAGCGCTTGCATAGCCTTGCGCTGAGCTTCCCCGCTCATGGCCTCTTTAGCCTGCTGCAGATTTTGCGCAACCTTGTCAAAAGTCTGTTGGATTTGAGACGACTGCTGCTGCATGTCTGCTTGTTTGCCGCTTTGCAGCGTGCTCTTCATTTGCTCCAACTGTTGCGCCAATTGCGAAGAGTCCATTTGCGCCAGCGCTTGGTCGATCTGCTCCTGCGGCAAACTGGGCTGTTCCGACATTTCCTTCTGCAGCTCTTTGAGAAGATCGGATAATGCCTCGGTATTCTCGTTGATCTTCTCTTGCTCATCGAGCAGCTTGTCCATTTCCCGGTTTTTCTGGTTGGCTTCTTCGGTTAGTTTTCTCTCCCGCTCGGCCAAGTCTTGGGTCATGCGCATGGCCTGATCCAATTTCTGTTCCGTCTTTAGGCGCTGGAGCAGGGAGATCGTTCTTTCGATGCTCTTTTTGAAATCCTCTTCGCTGAGCTTCAAATCCTCCATGGCCTTTTGAATGAGCTGCTGATCCAGATTTTGCATGGCCTCGGCCACCTTCTCCATGGCCTTTTTCAATTCCGGAGTCATGATCTCTTTGAAAAGCTGCTGCAGCTCTTGGTACTTTTTCATCGTCTCGGCGGAAACGAGATTGTTCTTCTCCATGCTCTCGATCATCTGTTCCATCTTGTCCGAGAGCTGTTCCAATTGCTCCTGCATCTCACGATGCTGCTTGAGAGCCGCTTCCACTTGCTGCTGCTTTTGCCAATCGAAATCGGTGGAGCGCTTCATCTCCAAGGACAAGTCTTCGATTTCTTTTTTCAACTGCTGGCTTTTCTCGTAGACGTTTTCCAGTTGCTCGGTGGCATCCGCTTGGTTTTCCACTACCTCTTGATAAAGCTCATAAATCGAGGGAAACCGTGCCCGGTAAATTTTGCTGCGCGCCTTTTTCGGGCCGCTGACGGTGTCGTTGTCGTAGGCTTCGACAAAGTAGACCAACAAATCATTGGGGAGCATATTGGATTTGGATAGCTCCCAGTTGAAGGCGAAATTCAACTGCTCGGCCCCGTAATTCAAGCCTTCGAGATTCTGAAAAAGGAACCGCGTGGAATCAAGCTCGCCCTCTCCGCCAGGGATGATTTGGTATGCCAGTTGAAGGCGCGAGATGCCATAGTCGTCCTGCGCCTCGATGGTAATGGGAATGAGCATGTCCTCACCCAAATCTACGTCTCGCCCGGGAACCGGCACATTGATGAACGGATATTGATCCGGAATGACCTTTAGGTGATATTCGATCGGATTATTACTGGCGTAACCATGCCGATCTTTCAACTCGAAGAAATAACTATCATCTTCTTGCAGGGAAAAAGAAGCAGTAAGCCGCTGGCCGACGACATCCACTGCCAAGGAATCCCCGCTCTCGAAAACGATCTTGCCTTCTGCAATAGTTTTGTTGCATTCCCCGGAGATTTGCAGCCGGGAGCCTTTGAGCGCATTCACATCACCGACGTTCTCTTCCAACATGTATGGCTCTAATCGCGAATAGGCGGGCGGTGTGACCTTGACCTGCAGATTACGCAACAAGGGAAGCTCCAGCACCGAAATTTGGTAGGCCGGGCTTTTCGCCTTCCCCACGGCGGCATAATAGCGCAGGGAATCTTTCACGGATTCGATGGTGTAGCGAAAGGTATCGTCGCGGGACTTTTGCAGCTTGACGGTTTCTGCATTGTTGAAGGTCGTTAGACTCAAATCAACGGAGGCCACCTTTGCCTCCGAAGACCAGACTTTGACCGGAACGTCCTCGCCCTTGAGGACGGTCTTGTTGCCAGGAAACACTAGCAGAGAGATGTTGGACTGTGCGCTAAAATCCTGCAAGGGATGCAGCAGCCGATAGGCCGCCGAGTTGAAAGCAGATGCAAAAAACAACCAGATCAATACCGTCGAAGCCAATACCCCGCTGGTGTAGCGGAGCGACTTTCGCGCAGGTGCGAAATCGATCTTTTGGGAGAAATCCTCGCCGGTCAAAGAGCCGGCAATCTGCGCCAAGGCGGCATTGATCAGGGCGACGGAGTAATTCTCCCGGTTGCTCTCGTGCTTGCGAAACACTTCCAACGCATTGGCAAGACGGTCATTGACTCCCTTGTACAGGCCTCCGACTTTGACAGCCGTCTCGATCAAGCTTGGCTTCTCGGGACGAAGCAGGACGTTGATGAGAGAGGGAACAACCCAACGGCTGAATGCCAACACCAGCGCCACCACGACAAAGAGCACCAGGCCGATTCTCCCTGGGCCGGCAAAGGAGAAAACCGACTCTATGGCGACCGTAATCAGGGTGGTCGGTAAGGCTGCGCCTGCCAGCCGGAGCAATCCAACCTGTAGGCCCATCCGCTTCTCCTTGCGGCGGAATTGCCGGAGCTGATCGACAAAGGCATCGTATGTGGGCGTTAGCTTGGACATGAGCTCAGTTCATCATTGCATAGAGAATAATATTCATCCCCATGCGGAAGGCCTGTTCCCGCACATTTTGCGGATCGCCGTGCACGTCCGGGTCCGCCCAGCCATCGGAGATGTTCGTGGCAAAGGTATAAAAGACGACCAATCGCCCTTCATGAAAATAGCCGTATCCATGCGGCGGGCCGCCGTCGTGTTCGTGAATCTTGGGCAAGCCGTTGGCGAAATTAAAGTGGATGTGATATATTTCATGCGAGAATGGCAGCTCAACCATTTCCTTATTGGGAAAGACCTTTTTCATCTCACGGCGAAAATGCTCGTCCATGCCGTAATCGTCATCGGCGTAGAGGAATCCGCCGTGGGTGAGATAGTTGCGCAATCTGGTAGCCTCTTCCGGCGAAAAGGAAATGCGCCCGTGACCGGTGAGAAAAAGGAAAGGATATGAGAACAGCTCTTCACTGTTGATGGTGACGCGCGCTTCCTCCCGCGCTACGTCAATACCTGCGTTCCTGCCCAAAAAATCGAGCATGTTCGGAATGATACACGGATCGTTATACCAATCGCCGCCGCCGTCGTAATGGATCCTGGCGATCGTGAATTGGCTTAGCGTTGGATTCGGTTGTGCTGCGGAAATCTTGGGATGCGCCAGCCAACCGCAAACGCACAGGGCAATCAGGATAAAGTTGGAGGAATAATCTTTCACGTGATTTGAATTTGTTGTTCATGAAATATACCTATTGAGGGTCGGAAAGGATGGTCATTCAGGAAGAATATCCATGGCCGGCTGGATGCTCGATAATAATGGAAATGCCTAGAACCTGCATTGCTTTTTCTTTCCAGCTAACAATCAGCCAAACATGGGCAAGCAAAGTCATGCCCTAGGCATCTTCCCTTGATAGTGAAACGGACCCCCGCATGTAGTCCGTGCTCCTTCTTGGAAAGATTCCAAAGGAATGACACCATGGACTATCGTGACAGTCAAAACAATTTCCGTCATTATCGAGCGGCCCAGCGGCCATGGATATTCTTCCTGAATGACAGTCCACTTTTTATTAAAATCTGACCCTTCATGGTATATAAAAAGCTGCCGATCTACCACTAATTTTGCACCGTCGAACTCGGGAGAAGCGTCACAGCTTCACCAAGTGCCGGTGCCTTCCTTGAACATCGTTCACGAGCCGATAGATTCCTTGATTTCTATGTAGACATTTTCTTTTAGCTCGTCCAGCCACTTTTTGAATTCTCTTTGCGTTTTATAGTCCAGCGCCATTTTTTCGATGCGGGTCCAGTCTTTATCGAGGGAGAGCTCGCGCGGCTCTTCGCGTGCATTCAGCCGGAGGATGTGAAATCCGTATTGGGTGTGCACCGGCTCGCTGTAGCCGCCAACTTGCACATCTTTAAGTGCGTAGACGAACTCTTTCGCCGTCTCCCTAAGCTGATCGATTTCAAAAATCCCCAAATGGCCTTGCCGGTTTTTGGTAGATTGATCCATCGAATATTTGTCCACCATCGCCAAAAAATCTGCCCCTCCTTTCAGCTCATTGTAGATCGACTTAATCTTATCCGCGGCGGCCACTTCGTCGGCATGGCTTGGCTTGGGGATGATCAAGATGTGTTGGGCGTGAATCTTCTCCCCGCGTCTTTCCGCTAAGCGAATGATGTGAAAGCCGAATTGAGTTTCCACGACGTCGGATAGCTCTCCGGGTTGAAGATTAAAAGCCGTCTCCTCGAATTCGCGGACAAAATCTCCTCGGGACATGAAGCCAAGATCGCCGCCACGCGCCGCTGAGCCGGGATCTTCCGAGTTGTCCCTTGCAAGCTGGGCAAAATCCTCGCCCTTTACGATACGCTCCCGAATGGATTTGATTTTTTCTAACGCCAGCTTGCGCGCTTCTTCACCTGCTTTGGGCTGAATGAGAATGTGGCTAATGTCCACCGACTCTTGGATGGTGCCGACACTGTCCTTCTTGTCCTTGAAAAAAGCTTCCACTTCACGGCGCGAAACTTTGATATTGGCCATTTTTGCGTTCTGCACCATTTGAATGCGAAGGTTCTTTTCGATTTGCTCGCGGTAGGTTCTGCGGATTTTAGTTATGGACGAACCCATTTGCTCCTCCAGTTTCTCCTCACCGCCGACTTGCTGCAGCACACTTTGCATTTGCTGTTCCAGATAGCTGTCAACGTTCCGCTGCTCGGCTTTGACTGTATCCTTGTCCGCCTGGATGAGAAGCACTTTTTGGTTGATCAGACTCTCGAGACTGCTTTCCTTCAGCTTTTGGAATTCTTCCTGCTGCTTAATAGGATCAATGCGGAGCTGCATCGCCCGGAGATAGGCATCTTGTACAATCTCGGACTCTAAGATCGCATCGTCGTCCACGACGGCCACGATTCGGTCCAAAATCTGTTGGCTGACAGCCGGGGTTAGGGTGCAGAAAATAATTAAGGCCGCCAGCACCATCATTCTGCCATGGGCAAATTTCTGTATTCTCATACTACCATCGCCTTTTCTGTTTGCGCATTCAGCTATTGTAGGGTTGTGTCCGCCGCAATAGCTTGAAGAGGGCTCCAGTCCGTTCTGACATTCGCCTTCTCGGTCAATTTCACTATCAGTTTTCGATATTCTTCTTGTTTCTTTTTCGCCTTGATTCTCATGGCAATAATTTCTTTGGTCTCATCAATGCTCTGCGCGTCGCCCTTTTTGCGCATATCCAAAACCTGAACCAAGTAATACCCCAAATCGGTACGGATGGGCTGCGAAATCTGTCCTATGGGAATTGAAGGCACTGCTCTGCCGATACCTGGCAAAAGCGAATTCAAAGTGACCCAACCCAAATCTCCCCCCGCATCTTTGCTTCCATCCAAGGACTGCGTTCTTGCGACTGTCGCAAAATCTTGTCCCATTTGCAGGCTATTACGAATCGAGGCTGCCTCCCGCATCGTGTTGACCAATATCAAACAGATGTGGTAGCGATCCTCGCCGTAAATGAACTCGCTGGAATTGTCCCGATAGAATGCTTGAATCTCTTCCTCGGTGGCTTCCAGATTTTGCTCGGTGTGATGCTGCACATAGTAAGCGGCGACATACTCTTTTTCAATGTCCTGAATCCGCTCCCGAACCTCCGCTTGCTTGTCGACCCCCAGCCGCAAGGCTTCATTGTATAAAAGCTCCGATTCGATCCATTGTTGGACGAAGCGTTCGAGCTGCACCCTGGATAGCTCGATTCCCGGATTGGCAGGTAAAGATTTCTTTATGTCCTCCAGAGTAAGCTGTGCATCACCCACTTTGGCAATAATCGGCGAGGCCGGCACGGAGTTTTGTTTGCAGGAGACATTAGCTCCTAATATTACCGCAAAAAAAGTAAACAACAGAAGCCTTGTTTTTGTCAGCGTGATCATCTTAACTGGCCGACACAGCCTGCCTAAGTGCGCCTTCATAAATTTGAACATTCAGGTTCCTTCTTAGTTCTTCCATCCAGCGCCTGCGCAAGGCTTCCTGTGTCTTTTTCCGGTAATCGAGAACGATTTGCTTTCTGGCTTCTGCATAGGTCTGCGGGCGTGCTGCCTGTTTGCCCAACAGCTTGATGACCGAATAGCTCTTGCCCATTTTTATGGGACCGGCTATCTCGCCGATTTTCATTTGTCCCACCCTCTTCCCGATCGCACCATACTGTTCTTCCGAAATGAAACCCAGCATGCCTTTTTTGCCTTTGGTCTCGGTTCTCTCATTGTACTTTTCTGCGAGCTTGTCAAAATTCTCCTGCCGGTTAGCCCGCTGTACAAGCTGTTCGGCCAACCGCCCGTCTGGAAGGTATATTTCTTGAACTTGAAACTTTTCCTTTTCCCAATAATAATCACTGTTTTCTTGGAAATATTTCTTGAACGACTGTTCCGATTGGTCGAGCTTGTCAGTGACCTTCTGTCTCTCGATAGCCTCTACCATCAGCTCTTCCTTCTGCTGCAGTAACTTTTCTCTAATAGCGTTGCTTTTGTGAAGTCCTTTGGCGTATCCCCATTGGATAATCAGATCCGGGGTAACCTTGCGCGTCAGAAGAGACTGAAGGTTGGCCGCGTTTTCAAATCCCTTTTGTCGATATGGCGGGAGCTTGCCCATTTCTGCAA
>Ga0172369_10003101_pt1 | contig 22132 bp, 22 predicted proteins | sample LakKiv25m_FD_114539 | JGI IMG/M metagenome (GOLD analysis project Ga0172369, IMG submission 114539) | Freshwater microbial communities from Kabuno Bay, South-Kivu, Congo - kab_022012_11.25m | ecosystem: Environmental > Aquatic > Freshwater > Lake | place: Democratic Republic of the Congo...
ATAAAGCCATTTATGAACTATGTAACTGGAATTGTAATGCAGTTCAAAAATAAAGGCCAAAAAGAAGTTATTGTTTCTGCAAGAGGAAAATTCACCTCTAAAGCAATTGATGTTGTAGAAGTAGCAAGAAGAACATTTCTTAAAGAAGAAAACATTCAAATAAAAGAAATAAACATATCAAGTGAACAATTTGAAAATAAAGAGGGAAAAAGAATTTTTGTTTCAAGTATTGACATACACCTAGTAAAATAATCCCTGCTCACTCCCTAACATCAACAGAAAACCTATCAATTATGAGCTATAGCCAAATCACTTCTTCTTATCATCTTTACATTTTTCTTTCTTATTACTTTCTTTCAGCAACTTATCCAATTTCTCATCAACATCTTTAACCTTTTCATAAATCTTCTTAATTCTCCTATTTCTTAAAAATCCCATAATTCCCCCAATAATAAGAATTATTGCATAAATAATAAAAAGTATTCCAGCAGCCTTAACAACAAAAATCAAATCACTGAGTCTAGCAATAAATTCCGGAGACAAATCCTTTAACAAAGTAGGGTCTAAAGAAGCCAATTTACCAACATCTGAAATTGAATCAATCCCCATTTTATAAACACACAAATCAACAAAGGTTTTTAAATATCTCTCTTTTGATATTTTAAAGGCTGCTTAGCTTAGCGGTTAAAGCACCACTCTCATAAGGTGGGGACCCCAAGTTCAAATCTTGGAGCAGCCACTCTTCTTAATTGTTCATTTTCAAAAATATATAAAAACATATTATCTAATTCCTGAAAACTATGTTTTCTATAAAAAGGAATTTTTCTTCTAACAGCTTCTTCTGAAAGATAAAGATGAGTACTATGAACTATTGCAATAAGGCCAGGTTTAACTTTTTTAGCTCTATCAATAATTTCAAAACAATTATCATCAGAATGGTCTATAATCATATAATCAGGTTGAATTTCTCTAACAACAAGCTCTATATTATCAGAAACAAAATTCTTATCATAATCTTTTGCTAAAACAACTACCGCATGATTATCTTTATCAGCTTCTTCTCCAATTTGATTTCCAGTATATTGCCAATTTTCACATACTAAAACAATTGCCATAATCCCAAATTAAAAAAATTCTTTTTAAAACTTTCTTTTTATCTCTGAACAATTCTTACATTCCCATCAGGACCGCATTCATAATCAAGTTCAACCCTGACACTTTTTTCACCTGGTTTTGTTGGAATATAGGTCGGAGTATAATCCCTTCTCCTATGATCAACATTATCCAATCTATCTAAAGCAACAGTAAGTGGAGCCCCACAATCCTTTCTCCAAATTTCAAGCATTTGTTTTAAAGTTAACATTATGCAATCTCCATACCATCTCCTTTTTTTCTAGGAATAATATGGCAATGTAAATGATGAACAACCTGTCCTGCAACTTCTCCATTATTAATAATAATATTAAATCCTTCTCCAAATCCATCTTTAATTAATTTCAATCCAACACTCTTAATAGCATCAATCAATTCAATTCCCAAACTAGCAGGCATATCAAGCAAAGTCTTGTAATGCTTTTTGCTAATAATTAAAGTATGACCTTCTGCCTTGGGATTAATATCTAAAACTCCAAAAAAGTTATCATCTTCATAGACAAAATCAGATTTTATCTCACCCTTTCCAATTTTACAAAAAATACAATCTTCCATTAAAACTCCTGGCCAAACTCATCAGCCATTAAACAGCCATCTTCATCAACATAAGCCCCTCTTCTAAAATCATAAACCCATCCCCTTTGCCTTGCTGCTTCAACATTTACAGGATTATCTAAACTAACATCAGAATCAAAATCTCTTCTAACTTTATATTGAAAACTACTAATAACTTCAATTGGTGCTTGAAAATTAGAAGTTAATATTCTAGTCATCACAACTAAAGAATATTGCAATTTATAAATATTTATTCACTTGCTTTCCATTCAAAAGACTTTCCAGTCTTAAATAATTTGTCCAAAATTTCCAATTCCTCATAAATTCCTTCAATTAAATCATAATTTTTTGCTTCATCTAAATCAACCCAGGCATATTCAGTCAAAGCATTGCATAACTTTATTTCATCACCAACAGATTCAGCATATAAACTTACAATCAAACAAGGGATATTGTCTGGCCTTATATAAACCATACTAGTAACATAACCTATATTTTTAACAGATAATCCAACTTCTTCCTTTACCTCTCGTTTTAATAAATCCTCAAAAATATTATACCAGTGATGTTTAGTATCCTTTTCTCTCAAAGCATAATCTAAAACTTCTAACTTTCCACCAGGAACAGTCCATTTTCCAGGAAATGCCTTTTCCCATTCAGCACGTTTTGTTATCAAATATTTTACATCTCCTGAAGATTTACCTCTTAAATCAAAGGTTTGAGAATTCTCTGGATTCTCATATTTTACAATAATTCCTGTTACAACAACATAGTGGAGCTTGTTTTTATCATACATAATTCACCCTAACAATATTTATATTTAAATTCTAACTCAAAAAAATTGACTATGGAAAAAATTCAAGAAAGAATATTAGAACAATTTCTTTATGCTAATAATCTTAAATTTAATGATATTGAAAAGGCTCTAAAAATAAGATCAAACAAATTAACATATCATTTAAAAAAATTAATAAAAATAGGTATTTTAATAAAACAAGAAGGAAACTACTCACTATCAGAAACATCAGAACATCTTATCCCCTATTTATCTGATAAAAAAGCAGTTTTACCAGTTATTCTAATTCACCTGGGAAATAAAAACCAATGTTTCCTATACAACAGACAAAAAAGACCTTTCAAAAACTATCTCTCTCTCCCAGGAGGAAGGTTTCTAACAAATGAATCAATTGAGGATGCAACAACAAGATTAATGAGAAAATTCAATATAAATGCTAATCTGAAGAAAATAAACTCCATCTCTCTAGAACATGTAATTAAATCCAAAAACAAAATCCATTCATTTCTATTAATCTTTGTATCTGCATCAACAAAAGAAAAAATCCCTTTAACAAAAATAAACAAAAACAAATCAAGAATAATTAAAAGCGATTATCAGATAATGAAAAATGACTTAGATAAAGAAATTAAAATAAAAACTGTCTACTCAAAGTCCTGAATTATTTCTTCCTATCGTTTAGTTCCGCAACAAATTCTTTAACCCTACTTTCAATATCCTCAACCCTTTCCCTAATGCCTCTTAAGTCCCTTTCATCACAATCATGAACAGACCATTTAACTATTTTACCTTTATAGCTATTTTTAAAAAACAAAGGATCAACATTATCTGCAACAATAATCAAATAATCATAATCATTAATTTCATTAATATTAACTTTTCTTGGAATCCCCCCAACAACATACCCCATTCCACTCATTATTTTAACAACGCTCTCAGCAACATAAAGCCGTAATTCATCAATTAAAATTCCAGCACTTTCCGCAACGATATTTTTATTTTTATTAAGAGTATTAAAAATAGCTTCCCCAACCTTGCTTCTAAATCTATTGTGTTTGCAGATAAATAATATTTTCATCACTATTCCCTCTTTTCTTCAACTTTCTGCTCTTCATTCAAGGTCTTGTTTTCTCCTTTCTCTTCAAAACCTTGTTTTGAACTTATTTTCTCTTTTTTAAAAGAGCTCTCCTCTTCTTTCACTCTCGTCTCCACTAATTTTCCAGCATTAACAAACTTTATTTCCCCACCAATTAGTCCTCTTAAAGTTTCCTTCAAATTCTTCATTTTAACCCTAATTTGCAAAGTACTATCCCTATCCCTTATTGTAACATCAGAATTAGCAATTGAATCAGCATCTACTGTAATACAATAAGGAGTCCCTATTTCATCATTTCTAGCATATCTTCTTCCAATACTTCCACTTTTATCATAAACCACATTCCATTCTTTTCTTAAATCCTTAACAATATCTTCTGCAATTTTAACATATTCATCTTGTTTTATTATTGGAAAAACAGCAGCTTTAATTGGAGCAAGACTAGCTGGAATTTTCAAAACAACATAATCCCTCTTTAAATCATAATTATATGCTTTTGTTAAAATAGCTAAAAAAACTCTTTCCATTCCAAATGTTGGTTCAATAACTTTAGGAATAACCTTAGATTTTGTTTTTTCATCAAAAACTTCCATTGAAACACTAGAATGCTTTTGATGATTAGTTAAATCAAACTGTCCTCTATTTGCATTTCCAGCAACTTCTTTACTTCCAAAAACATACATATAATCTAAATCAAAAGTAGCGCTTGAATAATGAGAAAGTTCATCTTTTCTATGTTCTCTTATTTTAATTTCACGAAGTCCAATTGAATTAAACCATAAAATCTGTTCAGCAAGCCAATAGGCATGCCATTCCTCCAGCCGATTTTCATTAAGCATTTCTCCAATAGTAGTTGATTTTAATAGTTCTGATTTATCAGCATTTTCCGATTTTTCAGATTCAGCAGAATCTGAACTAGCCATCATTTGTGTTTCAGCATCCAATAATCTTAATCTAACTTTTTTATGAGTCTCATTTAATAATTCGCATTTAGTTTCTCCGGGATTAATAAAAAATTCAAACTCTCCTATATGAAACTCTCTGCTTCTAAATAAAAAATCACGGGGCGCAATTTCATTTCTAAAACATCTTCCAATTTGAGCAACACCAAAAGGTAATTGCATTCTAGAAGTTTGAACAATATTCTTAAAATCAGTAAACATGCCCTGTGCAGTTTCTCCCCTTAAATAAGCATCTGTATAATCAAGCGCACCCACTCTTGTCTTAAACATTAAACTAAATTCTCCCTTAATATCATATTCTCCACCACAATCACATTTAACCCTTCCAACCTCACTTTTATCAATCTTAGTTGCCTTGTTGCATTTCTTACAAACAACAGCCACATCACTAAAATTAGCAACATGTCCACTTGCTTCCCATATTTTTGGATGACTAATTACACTAGCTTCCATTCCAACCATATTATCTTTTTGAATAACAAAATAATTCCACCAATTTCTTTTAATATTATTAAATAATTCAACTCCAAGCGGTCCAAAATCCCAAAAACCAGCAAATCCTCCATAAATATCACTGCTTCTATAAACAAATCCCTTTTCCTTGCAAAAGTTTGCAAGTTCTTCTATAGATTCTAATTTTCTAACCTCCCCATGACTATCTTTATCTCCTTCCTTTCCACCATGAACAATATTATCAAATTCTTCCATTTCTTTTTCCACAAACTCCTTCTTTAAAACCTCAGCTCTAAGTTTTGCCTCTTCCAAATCCTTACCTAAATAAGCAACACTTCTGCTTATAATCTTTTCTCCTTTTCTCGTACTTTTCTGCAAATAGTAATAATCTTTACCATTCACCTTCTTTTTTACAATAAACATAGATTAAAAATAAGAAACTACTTTTTAAAGATTTTTACTCTAAATTTTTACTTCTCTTTTTCCAATTTTAGGATATCTTGTAACATAAGCAAGAACCATCTGCTCCATTAATTCCAATCCCCCATATAATAAATTTAAAGCAGATTCAGGATTTTCTAATCTTCGATCTAATTTTCTTACATCATCTAAAACATCATTTATATCATCTAATAATTCATAATCAACTTCAGGCAAATTTCTTTCAATAATCCTCTGTGCCTCCCTTCTCTCAGGAACAGTCTTTCCTGTCCTCAACCATATAAGTTTATTAGGAAACTTTGCAACCTTATCAACAGCATTCTGGACCCTAGTTGCAAATACATCATAATCCCCTTGCAATAGATTAAGAGAGTATAAAGCAGTATTTCTTACTCCTCCGGGCCCTGTAAAATTAAAAGAAGCAGAGTGTAAAACTCCGGACCTAAAATCATACCCATTCATTTTAATGCCACTAAAAGGACCAGACAAAATTTCTGAATTATCTAAAAAATAATCACTATAATCTTTTGTATAAGACATAAATCTTCCATCATCAATAGTTTCACTATCAAGAAGATTAAACTGTGTTTCAATAGGATTATTAGAGAATGCTCTTGCAAGAATTTGTGAAAGTCCCTTTACAACTCTTTTATCACTTACCATGCCCCCTGGCATTATTAAAAATCCATCAACATCTGCTTTTCCATAAACCGCTCTTCCATCCCTCAAAGATCCAAAATACCCAAAAGAAACACTTGGAAAATGCTTTTTTAACTGCCCTATAAGTTCCTTCATAAAACTTTCATATTCCAACTTACTTGGCCGATATATCATGAAAATCTAATAAAAAATCCATTTTTAAATAAACATATAATAGATAATATAGGATTAAAAAAGCACAGGGGGAGAATCGAACTCCCGAAAATTCGCTCTGCAGGCGAACGCAGTACCATTGTGCCACCTGTGCATAAGCTTACTAATAATAAGGGGTTTTTTAAATATTCTGTTTGTAAGAACAGAACTATGTCAAGAACTCTGGGTTAAAACCCAGAGCGTGTTGGGTTTTAAGTTCTTGAGATTAACAAAGAAAATTTTGGACATATAAAAATTTAGTTAATAAATTTTATATCTTCCTTGTTCAAAAATTATATAAATCTTAATTTCCTGTTCATAAAATGAAAAAAAGAGGTAAACGAATAATAAATCCCCTAATCCTAATCTCCATAATCTCCCTAATCTTATTTTTAATAGTTCTTCTAGATGTTCTAACAACAAAGCAATTAATCAAATTAGATTTATTAGTCTATAAAAATATATTAAAAATACAAAATCCAATTTTAACTCCTGGATTTATTTTAATAACAAATTTTGGAAATACAATCCCCCTAATAACTTTAACAACAATACTTTCCATATTCCTATTAATAAGAAAAAAATATGCGCATTTTATTCTACTAATTGCTTCAATGTGTCTTGGAGCAATACTTGAACTATCTATAAAACTTCTAATTCATAGACTAAGGCCTGAGCAAGCATTAATTGACATAACAAGATTTAGTTTTCCAAGTGGACATGCAACAATGGCCACCATCTTTTTCACGATTCTTTTATACGCACTAATGGAAAAAAAATCAAAAAAAGTAAAAGCAATACTTACAATCACAGCAATATTGATTATCATTCTAATTAGTTTCTCAAGAATTTATCTAGGAGTGCATTGGTTTTCAGATGTTCTTGGAGGAATTATTTTAGGAATATTAATAAACTCTTCAATACTTTTAGCAATAGAAAGATGGTACAAAAAGGGATAATGGATACTAAAAAAATAAAACTAATTTTCTTTGATAAAATAGAAATGCTTGCTCTAATATTTTTTATATTAGCCCTATTTTTAGCAGATGTAAACCTAAACCTAATATTTACAGATGGAATTAACACAAAAGCACCAATAATCCTGAATTATTCAACAACCGCAACTTCCTGCTTTTGGTTCGGTTTTATTGCAATGCTATTTTTCTTCCTTCTAATATCCTTTAGATCAATATACAAAAGAAAAAGCAAATTAGGAATATTTGATGCAATCTTTGGAATCATCGGAGTAATAGGTTTAATGCTAACTCTTTCAGGAGGACTTCTTGTTTTCTATGTTCCACAAACATACTTAATGATTCCTTTCTTCAGCTACAATATCAGCAGAATAACCTACTATCATTTTGGAATCTTCCTAGATATTCTATCAATATTATACTTTGCATTGACAAAGTAATTCAAACGCCCGGGACAGGATTTGAACCTGCGACCCCCTGCTTTCTCCTATTTAAGAGAAACTCGCCTTATTAGAAGGCAGGTGCTCTATCCAGGCTGAGCTACCCAGGCATAGATTGATTAAAAAAAGTTGGTATAAAAAACTTCCTCTTTTTAACCAAATCTATAAAAAGATTTAGGATCTAATTTATCTTCTAAAATTAGCTTTCTTTCTTTAATAGTAGTCTTTATAGGACAAAAACCAAATTTTTTCCAAATATCATATTTTAGTTTTTTAGAAATATTATTAAATCCGATTTTTTCCATGAATAAATTAACTCTTTCTGACCCTCTTATCATTATCCGATATTTTGTAGCTTCATTGATTTTTTTGTTTAGAGTAATATTAATTTTATGGTTTATATTAAACAAATTCAACATAAAACTGATATCTTCAATTACTTTTTTAGAAACAGAATCAATCTCTACTTTAGGATAAGTATTAAAAGATCTATTAAATAAACTATAGTTTCCCTTTCTTTTTTGAAAGTAAATACATCCATCACAATCAGCATAACCTCGAATGAATGCAGAAATAATTTCTAAATCACTATTCTCTTTTATTATTAACGGAACCGCAACATTATATGTTTTATTATTCCTAAATCCAATCCCTTTTAATAATTCAATCAATTTCCTATCGCAAAGATAAAAACCATAAACCGAATTACTTTTCTTTTCATGAGCAATTATCTGCTTTCCAGAAACTTTAGAAAAAAGAGAGCAAACAATTTTATCATAATATTCCTTATCCTCATTAATATTTCCCCACATGCAAATGTAATTATCTTGCATACATCCATCTGCAGCAAACATTCCCAAAACTTCAGAAAATTCTTTTGTTATTTCGAAATTAATCACCTTCCAACATTAGAAATAATGCAAGTTTATTTACTTTTCTAAAACATCATTTCCACTATATATTTAAACCCCTCTTCATTTCATTAAATATGCCAAAAATAAACCTCACTTTTTTAGGAACAAGTTCAGCAATACCTACAGATTCACGTAATCATATTTCTATTTTTATGAATTATAAAGATGAAAACATTCTAATTGATTGTGGAGAAGGAACTCAAAGGCAAATAAGAAAAGCAAAAATAAATCCCTGTTCAATAACAAGAATCCTGATTACACACTTTCATGGAGACCATGTATTTGGACTTCCAGGATTATTTCAAACTCTTGCCTTAAATAGTTATAGTAAAACCCTCCATATCTATGGTCCAAAAGGAACAAAAAAATTCATTAATAAAATTTTCAAAACATTCATAGGAGTTAGAGCAATAAAAATGCAAGTAAGCGAAGTTTCTGGAAAATTTTTAAAAACAAAAGATTTTGAAATTACAGCCCTTTCATTAAATCATGATACTCCCTGTAATGGCTATTTATTTGAAGAAAAAAACAAGCTAAGGATAGACAGGACTAAACTTGCAAAACTCCAAATACCAAATATTCCAGAACTTGCAAAATTAACACAAAAAAAGAACATAAAATATCAAAATAAAACAATCAATTACAAAGACATAACCTATCTAGAAAAAGGTAAAAAAATATCATTTATCCTAGACACTGGCCTTTGTAACAACATAAAAAAACTTACAAAAAATTCAAATCTCGCGATAATTGAATCAACATTTTTAGAAGAATCTGGAAATGGAGAAAAACTTGCAAAAGAATACAAGCATCTTACTGCAAAACAAGCAGGAAAAATTGCAAAGCAAAACAATGTCAAACAACTAATTCTAACCCATATTTCTCAAAGATATGAGAAAAATCCAGAACTTCTTCTAAATGAAGCAAAATTAGTTTTTCCAAACACAAAACTAGCAAATGATTTTGATACTTTGGAAATTTAATCTGAACTGCTTATTTATAAAACTTAAAATATGAACTTGTGAATATTTAAACACATTTTAACATTAATAATACTTTTAATCTATTAAAGCTCCAATCTATTTGAAATCCAGTTCTTTCCGAAGTTTCTTTTAAGAAAGCTCCAATCTTTTTAAAATCTAGTTCTTCCAGAGGATTCTTTTAAGAAGGCGCCAACTAGATTTACAAATTTTTTAAGAACCATCGACCGTGCTATAATCAAAATAGGTCAAAGCTCAATACTTAATGTTTAGCCACACTAGCAGGTGAAATAAAGATTATTGTGTCGCCTCTTAAAAAAGTCAACCCAACACTCCTCTTGCTTTCATTGTCAACAATCTCTTTAGCATTATCCAACACAATATTAATGTGTATATCAAATGCCAATAGAGTGCCGACCATCTGCTTGTTGTTTTTCAATTGCACAAGGACTTCTTTTCCTTTTGCATTGTTCAACACATCTAGTGGTCTTTCAATTCCATTAACCATAAGACAAAATCATCTAAGAGGTATTTAAACATTTCGATGTACATCGGAATGATCCAAAAATCTATAAAGATTTTGAAAACTTTTTAATAATAACTCAAAATAGCACTAATGCTGAGCTATAAGAAAGATTTTTAAAGTATAATTTATCGGTAATCTCATGACATATGATTCAAAGCAATATAAACTGAGGAAAAAAGATTTTGTTCTAATAAAGGGATGGTTAGATTATACCAATAGAGTAGATAGTCCCCCAGCAATAGACATAAAAACGGATTTACAAAATTTAGGAAGAACATTTTTATTAACTGCATATAATATGACTTTAATAACAATACCTGTAATGGGGACATGGAAAGGACTAGAATTTCTAATGACTAATTAATCATAAAAGCGTAAGCTTTAAATACAAACTTTTTCTCAAAACTCCATGGGATATGGAAGAAAAATAACAGGCGGAAAATATAAATTTTTTAGAAAAAAGAAAAAATTTCAAAACCAGCCAGTGCAAAGAAAAGTAAAATTAAGAGCTACCAGAAAGAAAACAATAAGAGGAATTGGTGGAAATAAAAGAACAGTTCTACTTTCAGCAGAATATGCAAACATTATTGATAAAAAAAACAATAAAGCAAAAAAAGCAAAGATTCTAAATGTAATAGAAACACCAGCAGACAGATTCCTAGCAAGACAAAATATTCTAGTTAAATCAGCAATAATCGAAACAGAGCTTGGAAAAGCAAGAATTACCAACCGTCCTTCTCAAGAAGGCCAGATAAACGCAACCCTTATCTAATTAAATCCATTTTTATCGTCTATAAAACTATTTTCTCACCCAAAGCTTTATATATAACCTCTGCATTGAGTTTATAAATATTACTAAACCTTTATATATCAAAAATGGCCAATGTTAAAAGATGTCCAGAATGCGGAAGCGTGAATCTCAATTGGGATGAACAAAGAGGCGAAGTATATTGCAATGACTGTGGAACAGTTGTTGAAGAAAAAATGGTTGATTCTTCTCAAGAACTTCAAGGAAGCTTTGAATCAGGAGACAAAAAAGGCCGTGGTGGTGCACCATTATCTATGCAAAAGTTTGATAAAGGTCTTACAACCAATGTTGGAGAGATTTCTGATATATACAAACTTGATGCAGGTTCAACAAGAAAATTCCTAAGACTAAAAAAATGGCAAGAAAGAGTTTCAACATCAATTGAAAGAAACCTAAGACTTGCAATGACTGAATTAAGAAGAGTTGCATCTTTCCTAAACTTACCAGAAGTTGTTAAAGATGAAGCATCAAGAATCTATCAATTTGTTCTTCAAAGAGGATTAGTAAGAGGGAGATCAATGGAATCTGTAATAGCTGCTTGTATTTATGCAGCCTGCCGTTCCTACGACATCCCAAGAACCTTAGATGAAATTTCAGCTGCAAGTGATGTTGAAAGAAAAGAAATAGGAAGAACCTATAGATTCATAATAAGAAAACTAGGAATAAAAGTGACTCCTTCAAGTCCAAAAGATTATATCCATAGGTTTGCATCAGTTCTAAAGCTTTCTCCAAAAACTCAAAACGAAGCTCTTAAAATATTAAAAAAGGCAGAAGGAAGTGAACTAACAAGTGGAAGAGGTCCTGCAGGAATTGCAGCAGCAGGATTATATGTAGCAGCTCTTTTAAACAATGAAAAAAAGACACAAAGAGAAGTTGCAGATGTTGCAGGAATCACAGAAGTAACCATAAGAAACAGATACAAAGAACTTCTAGACAAATTAGGATTAACAGACAAACTAAGAATCAAAGAAGCTGAAACAAAAGCTTCAAAGAAAAGAGAAAAAGAAGAATAAAATCATTCTATAAAAAATATTTATTGAAGTCTACTAATTAAGCTGTAGCTTTCCAATCAGCAATATAGTTTCCAATAATTTCAGCAGATTTTGCAAGAGCATTACCTGATAGCTCTATTGGAGGTTTCATCTGATAATCCTCAAACCTATATATAGTAGGTTTTCTAACAGACAATTGATTATGAGTATTTAATGAAACAATCATCCCATCTCGAACATTATGTATTGCTGATTCAAGGCCACCAATACTTACAAGAACCATCGGCCAAGTTGTATCTGTCATTCCATCTCCAGCTTTATGCTGAACAGTTCCTTCTACAACACAAATCCCGCCAGTAGCATAATCCATAACCCTATGTTCTGCATTTCCTCCAACTCTCAAATATCCTCTAGAAGCATTTGTTCCAAAAGAAGCTCCTGCGTCATCTTCCACTGTTCCTCTTGGAAAATCTTTTCCACTAGAATGCATACCCATATAACCAAATGCATTAACTCCAACATCTTCTGAAACAATCAAATGCCCCCTACTTAACTGAGAACCTATTGCCTGACCCGAAGCATTAGCAATCTTTAATGCTAATTCATAATTAGTTGCATGTTTTTGTAAAACATAAAAAGGATTATCTGGCAAACAAACATCAGTATCAATTACCTTTGCCAAATGTCCGAGAGAAAATTGCTCTGTTAAATTTTTTATTTGAGCAGTTTCTTCCTGGGTTCCAACTTTTTGTTTTGCAAGCATTGCTATAACCCTTTCACTATTGATTCCATATCTTCTTGATAAACTAGACATACTAATATCACTTAAATAATCAGCAATTCTTGCAATAGAGATTCCAAGTGAAACTTGCTGATTATAATGAGGAAATTCTTCCTTTACAGAATCTGGAGTCTGAGCCATATAAACTAAATCTTCCAATGCCCCTGCATTTCTAATTTCAAGTTTATCATAAGCTTCTCTCCAAGGTCTCTCAATATGTCTAAATAACCTTTGTGCAACATCTTTCGGATTATGATATAAATATCTATCTAAAGGAGCAAGAAGTCCGAATAAGCTAACACTTCCAACTACTGCAGCTACTTTCGGGAATAAATAAGCAGTACCCATTGCAACTCCCCCTCCAGTTAAAGAAATTGGTTTTATGTTATCAAGAATCCACCTTCTTACACTTCTGTAACCTTCTGCAGTATAATTGGGCTGAAAAACTATGGGAGTTTTAGAATCTTCAACTAATCCTCTTTGTTTCAATGCTTTAAGAATTTGTTCTTCAAGATATTTATTTGGAGTGTTTTGAGGAAGCTTAGTTTCCATAGAATTTTCGTAGAACATACTCTATTTAAAGATTATTGCTCTGCAATAATATTTGAAATTCACTTAAAAATACATATATGCGGGGAACAAGATTCGAACTTGTGTAGCACTAAGCAATACGCCCTAAACGTATCCCGTTTGACCGCTCCGGCATCCCCGCAAATTTTACTTCTAGAAAACTTAAAATTTATATGTATAAAAGCTTATTGATTTAGAATCATCTCTTTCCCTGATCACTTATATGCAACCTATGTTCAATCTCAGTGTCTAACTTCTTTAAAGCAGAATGAACAGCTCTTGAAAAATCCCTTTCACTTGCTTTTGATTCAAAAAAATGATTGCTACAACTTTTATTTCCAGAACACAAAACCCTTAAACTAACTTCATACTCATTTGTCTTTATTTTTCCATAGGTCTTTACATAAACTTCTATTTCAATTTCTTCCCCAAGCTTTCTCTCAATCCTATCTCCAGATTCCATTATAGCTACCTCTGAAGTATTCTTTTCATCATCAGTTATTCCCATAATTTCTTTTTTATAAACAACTTTCATAGTCAACCTATGAGTCCATTGTTTAAAAACTTGATGAATATCAAAACCATAACATAAAAGATTTCAATTGTCTCCTCATGCTCGACAATTTCACTAATCATTATTATTAAACCAAAAAACTTAGTTAAAAACAGAATATACAAACATAAAATAATATAGCAAACAATTACCCATTACTTACTGCTATCCACTTTAACTTATGACTCCTAAAAATCTTTACTTGTAAAGATTTAAGATAATATTACCATTACCAATAATCTTTTCAGTTTCACTTCTTCAGAACTTCAAAAATCCTATTAGCAAGTTTTTCATCACTCTCAAACATCTTATTATCAATAACTGTATTTTCAATTACAATATTTCCTAAAAAATTAGTTTTCTTAGAAACCCACCTTATGCCATCAAGATATCCAAGATTAGCTGCAGAATTCAAAAGATTAAAATCATTATCATCAGAAAACCAGCCAGTTCCAACAGAATATCTATAAAATTTCTTCCCTCCTGGAACAAAATTTGCAGTTATAATTATATTGTCTCTTAATGAACTATCACTCAAAACACTATTCACAGAATCTGTAAAAATAATTCTTCCACTAGTATCTTTTCCAATTTTCCTAAAACTTCCACCTACTAAAGTAATTGTCTGAGCCTCATAATCAAAACTGCTAATATCATATTCCTTGAAAACATTATTTTCATAAACATTAACATAAATTCTTCCCTCATCAGTCAAATATCCATTAATATCTCCAGGTTCAACCTTATCATAAATATTATTTGAAACAAAATCATTAGATGCACTAGAATCTATTACACTAACATTTGAATTTACATTTAAAAGACTTTCAGCAACCTTTCTATAAAGATTAGCAAGAAGATACATTCCTCTAGATTTATATAAATTATTTGCACCAAGTACTGTCAGCCTAGTTAGATAAGTTTCAGTATATTGTATTTTTCCCTGGATGCTATATGAAGTATCCTCTGAAGTTATTATCAAATCATCAATATCTTTCTTAGCCTGATTAGCGACACTTAAACTTTCATCACTTGTCCAATAATCATAGGAAATTTGAGCTAAATTAACACTATCCAAAGTCTCATTTAAAATAGCCTTATTATTAACAACGCTCTTAACAGAATTTGTATCAAGCCAACATCGTATTGTAGTGTCATCACAATAACCAGTATCTTTCCATCTATCATAGGTTGAATTAGTAGTATCATATTCTCCAGTAGCTAAAACTTTTTTACCCGGATTTTGACTAGCACAAACCCTTATTATTCCAGAATTATACAATGCAGGATCAATTGCATTTTGAACTCCAGCCTGGAGATTAGGATTAACTAAATTATAAAGAGAAGCGGTTCCAGAAACACATTCTTTTTCAGTTTTAATATCTGTTCTTATTTGCTCTTGAACATAGGAATCAGTTATGCTGTTCAATAAATAAGAAGTACTAACACTTCCAAAACCACATTCATCTTTTCCATTTATATTAATGCACAATTGCTTAAATCCAGCAGGTCCTGTAAAGTCCCTTGCCTCATCAGCTTGCCCGCCTCTTGCAATAAATCCTCTAGCAACAGTATAATATCCAATTGAATTAACACTGCTAACTTGAGTTGGATTTTTCAAATAAACAGAATAATAACTTCCCATATCTTTTCCAGCATAAATATGATAATAAACTTTGTAATGAGATGTTGGAGGAATTGTTGCAGTTGTCAAGACATCTTCACTAAACCAACCACTAAATTGAACAGGACTATCAGGTTCGATTAAGTTTTCAAACAAACTTGAAATTCCTCCAGTAGAGATAGAAGCAAAATTCTTACAAACATCAACAGTAGTTATTGTCTCAGTGCTTCTTTGACTAAATGCCTGCATTGAATTAACCGCATATTGATTTGTAAAAAAAGTTATAGCTCCCTGGGTATTTTCCCAAGCCCTTTGAACAGTTAAATATTCTCCACCGCCTCTTGTTCCCTGACCATATAATCCTTCAACTAATTTTGGAATTAAAACTTCTAAAAAAGGAGTAGCCTGTTTCCAAAAGAAATCACAAAGATAAATACTCTTGATTTCATCGCATACTCCTATATTTTTTCCAGTTTCAATACTTTCATTCAAACACTGAGCAGTTGAATTCAAAATACTAATATAACTCTGTAAACCTGCATTAACTCCACTTAAACAAATCGGAATTGCAATTCCCTCCCTCATATTAGGAAGACAAAGAGTCAAACTTCCAACAATACCTGATTGTATAACATTATCCACCCTATACTGTCCGCCCAAATCACATCTTGAAGAAGGACAAATAACAGGATCACAAACATTGAATAAAATATTACAATCACTAGGACTCATGAAATCAGAACATCTTCCTTCTTCTCCTCCAAAAGAAGTTCCAGACTTAAAACCCCGCCCATTAATAGTAATCCTATCTTTTCCATATTGCTTAGCAGCCTCTGTAATAGCAGACAAAGCTTTGCTAACAAGAGTTTTAGAGTCTCCAGCACTCATTCCAGGAAAATTCAAATCAGCACCAGTATTTGCATTATAATATCTGCAAATATCATCGCCACTCTGCTTAAACTCCATTAAACCATTTTCACCAACATTGCAAATATAAAAATTAACAGGCCTTCCAGACTCATCATAGGGTTTTCCAAAGCCACTAAGAACATAGGTTAACTCTACATACCAACCCTCATTAACCTCAAAAGGAACTTCAGCAGGAAGTCCTTTGTAAGGAGCTCTGTCAAAATATTTAACAACTAATTTATCAATATCCTTCATTGAATTATGATATGCTTTATTATCTGTTTGCTTAATTCTACTAATTCCAGCAAGACTTAAATAATTTTTAACAGAAACTCCTGCTTTATCAATAACCTCTTTACCATCCAAAGTATACATTTTATCACCAATCAGATAATTTCCCTTAGATCCCTTTACTTCCTTAACTTCTACAATAACTTCTTTTCCAGCAACACTAGGTTCTGCTTCATAAAAATTATTTCCAAAACTTTTCTTAGGAGGGATAAATACCCTTATAACATAACTTCCTTCTTTAAAATTTTTATAAATTGGATGGCTGCTATCTGATTTAACAATTCTTTTAACATCTGCCATTGTAACAGAATCACCTGCAGGAATAATACTTTGAAGATTTAGATTAAAATCTTTTGAATTTTGTATTGCAATATTTTCTGCCTTATTAGCATCTTCAAAATTCTTAGCAGTTAAAACAGTTTTTCCAAGTTCCTTATTTGCAATATCTTGAAGAACAGAACTTCCTCCTGAATTCTTAGTATTATAAAGTGTATAAATTTCTCTTCTCTGCTCATGAGTCATATTACCCATTCCACAAATTCCATTTGCACCTGCAAAAGGAACAACAGTTTTATCTTTATCAGGAAGAGTTACACTTCCACTAGCACTCTTACACATTTCATCAAACTTTTTCTTAAATTCTTCTTCAACTTTTTTTGAATCAACCTGCCCTGTAAGGTCAAGAGGATCGGTCTTAGTTTTTCCAACTAAGTCCTGTATACCTTTCATAATATTATTTGTTTTTTCAATTTCATTTCCATAAATTTTAACATCCTTATCAATATCACTAGTTTTATCTAATAAACATTGTTGAAGAGTTGAATATTTTTTCTCACCAACTAATTTTTCACATACCTCATTCCAACCACCTTTTCCAGTCATTATTGTTCCCCTAGCAATTGAATCCCCATCAAGACCATTTAAATAAGTTTTAGCAGTAAGAATTGCAGAAGTAGCAAAACAAGCACCCTTCATGACTCTTACAACATTTCCAAGCTTATCATTAAGACTTTTCCATTGTTTCAAACTATTTGTTAAGCTCTCCAACATTTCCTTAGATTGCTCAGTACTAAGACTAATTGCTCTTTTCTCAATTCCAACTTTAAAAGAAAAACTAGATTGCGCTCTTGTTCCAAAAGATTTAGGAACAAGAAGTACTTTTGCCTGTTTATCTAAATTCAGATTCAATAACTTAATATTAATTCCCTCAAAACTAACCTGCCCATTATTATTCATAAGTCTCTCTGACCTAGTAATACTCCTATTCTTACCAATAATTCTATCTAATTTTAATATAACATAATCATCCTTTAATTCAGTTACTTGAACACTAAGAGTTTCATTATCCCTATTAATAGTACTAATTTCATTAAGACCTAACTGAACCTCCTTACCATCTACTAATAAAGTAGCTCCTAACTGATTTCTAGTTGGTTTTTTAAAATCCAATAAATCAATAATATATTGCTGATTATTTATCATGATTGTTGACTTGGAATTACTAGTATCATACTTCATCAATCCAGAAACCTCATTTGAAATCATGTTAGCAACACTTGAGTCCTGATAGTTTTTGACTAATTTTTCAAAATAGCCCTGTGCCTTAGCATTTAAATTAAATGCCTTTGATAATTTTCCAGCCTCATAAAGCCCAAGTGCAGCATAGCTATCTTCACCCTCATATCTTTTTTCAGCAGGATATAACTCAGCAAGATCTTCATATTGCTTAATAGATTTCTGATAATAATCCATTGCAAGTTTTTGATTTACACTTGAATCACTGGTAACAAAATTACTATCTATTGCAATTAAAACACTATCTAATCTAAATCCAAAAGCTTCTTCATTTTCTCCAAGAGTATAAACTTCAACCTTACTCTTGATTTCTTCTTTTTTAATATTAGACAATTTTTTAAGATATTGGTTTTCAACACCTGATTTTATTAGATTCCTTAAATCAAAAATATTTTTATTTGTTTTACCAGCAATTTTATCAACAATATCATATACTCCTTTATCAGCAAATTCATTAGAAGTATCTGAAAATCCATCCCTGACTAAAACAGCAAACTTTCTTCCATCAACATCACTTCCAAGATAAGCAAGATAAATTTTTTGTTCTTCATTTATTTTATCTCCAACTGCAAACTTTGCATTGCCAAATCCTCCAATAAAATTGGCACTTCCAGGAGTTAAAGAAAGTTCCATCTTTCCATTTTTTCCAGGACAATTCAAAGTAACTTTTCCACCGCCTGCAACACTGGTCTTAAGATCTACAACACTACATTTATTATCTAAAATCTTGTCACCTTTTGAAACCCAAATTTGTTTGTCATTAATCTGCAATAGGGCACTTTCAACAGAAGCACCAATACTTTCCAGCCTTATATTTAATCCAGCTGCACAATAAAATCCCGGTAAATAAATATCCTTGGAAGTTTCTCCCCTCATTAAATTAACTTCAGAAACTTTAGTATTATCATCTCTATAAATTCCAATTATAGCCCTATCAGATTCAATGGATTCAGCTCGAATATAACCCTTACCATTCCAAAAACCATATTGTTTATAATTTGATTGCCAATCTTCATCACTCATTTCACTTAAATAATAATTACCCTGCCCAATCCCATATGCTCCCTCAGAGTCATAGTCAATATTTGCAGTAATATTTCCCTCAACATAATCTGTCATATTACTTTCAATAGGCTGTCTTGAAAGTACAATAACTAAATAACCCATCTCAGTGTTTACCGGACTGCTTTCAATATTTCTTAAACCATAATTATTTCCAACCAAAGCAGCCCTTGAAGGATAATAACTAACCCCTGAAACTCCTCGAGGATATTGGCCCGTAAAACTAATGCTCCTAATCCGAGAAATATCAATCAAAGGATTTGCCTGAATAGACATCACTTTACAAAAAACAGGGACATTCTGTTCCTCCAATAAATCACTTCTAACAACAGCAGGACTGCAGCCAAAAGGTAAGATTTGCATAAAAATATCCTGCCGAGCATTACAATTCTCCTTACCATAATCTCCCCAATATTGACTCGGATTAGTATAACCATAACTCCCCCCAGTACTAGGATTAGTATATTGAACATTTAATCCACCAAAACCAGAATCATATCCATTGGTACTAGTTATTGAACCTGTTGTTCCGCTAAATCCCCCTGTCGTACCTGAATAAGTTCCAGTAGTACCAGAATATCCAGTTGTACTAGAATAACCCGTTGTTCCAGAATATGTTCCAGTAGTACCTGAATAGGTTCCAGAAGAACCAACAAATTCTCCTAAAACAAAATAACAATTAATACTAATTAAAAAAAATGCAATTAAAATAAACTTAAATTTAGATTTAATCATTTTTCCAAACTTATTCCCAATCCTGTTGTTTCAACAAGATTATAATTTATTTGAAGATCCTCAGGTTTTGTAGGAGTTTTAAATCCCTCACTAGAGATAACTATTCTTCTTGCACCCTGTAATTCAGATTCAGTAATATATTGTATTTGCTTTCCACCACCTGAGACAGCCTGTTCAATTGTCTGATCAGGAATTTCCACATCCAAACATTTTTCTTCATTAAATCCAAATACTCCCAAAAATCCTGCCTTTGGAACTTCCACACATTTTTGACTAGTTGTTCCTTGGAGGTTTATATTGGCAGAAGAATAAACATAGGACTTAATCTCATATTGTCCTTCTGTTAAATCAACTGTTTTTTGCTCAGGATAAGCAACAGTGATAGTATCATTATTTTTTGTAAAAGTAACAATTGCAAAAGCAGGAGTCTTTGCACCACTCTTCAAATCCAATGCAACCCTATATTTTTTATCCAAAACAATTTGAATATTATTTTCATCCAATGTTGTAGTAATATACTTTTTAGTCTGATAACCAGCTGCATTTACAATCACAAATCCATTTACGCACTGTGGAAACCCTCCACTAAATAATGCAACCCCTTCATTTAATTTAGTCCTACCAATATCACATTGAGTATCAAAGCACTTAAAGCTAATATCTGCTTCAATAGGTTGCAATCCTGCATTATATGTAGAAATAGTTTTATTAGATAATTTATGTTGGCATAATTCCTGAACAGCATTAGGCATTGCACTACTTCCATTAGGAGCAGTTCTTGGTTTATTTTTATCAACATAAACTACCAATGGGAACTGGAACATTTCATTCTCATCATTATAGAACTGTATCATAACTGGATATCCTAAATCATAAACAAAATGATATGGAACATAGCAAAATCCAAGCATCCCTAAACCCTGTTGTAAACCCACAGGATCTGCTTTCATAAGTCCACTTTCAGAAGGCCAAACTTCCATTCTAAATGGCCAATTTCTAGAATAAACAAAATTTAAATTAACATCTACACTTTCTCCAATATCCTTAACAAAATATTTATGATCCTCATTATTTAAAACATAATAATCTCCCTTAATCTTAGTTTGAGGGACATTAGCTTCCAATGCATTAATTAAATCATTTCTAACATTAGCAGAGTTCCACAACTTAGGACTACAACTTATTTCAACACCGTCTACAGGAGCATATAATCTCAAAACATCAATCCCATAATCTTCTAAAAAATATTCCTGTTTTTCAAAATCATAAACTTTTCTAGCCAAATCATAAAGCCCACCAAGATTCGAATTCACTTTCCTACTATGAACATTCCCTAACCAACTTGAATTTCCTCTACTGATAATTATATCCTGACTAATTTTAACATCAATAGAACTAGGATTTATTTTTGTCTCAGCATCATTAACATTTCCAAGAATAATAGAATAACCCTGTTGCTCTAAAACACTAAAATCACAATTAACATTTCGAATTAAAAAATTATTCAATTGAACTTGCATATTTTCCTTTGTAGGAACCTGTTCCTTCTTAACTCCATTTCCAGCAATATAAAACCAATAGGGAACGCCAAATCCCATAAAACTAAGTTGAGATGAAAAAGGCATATAAGCGCTTCCAGGAGAAAAACTAGGATTTTCTATATAACCCGCTCCATGCCCAAGAAGCCTCGCTCCATTATAAGTATCTGCATCAATACAACTTAAATAATAATCATAAGCAGACCTAAATTCAGCAGGCACTGGAGTTGTAACACTACTTCCTTTTAATAGAAAAAACACAACGATTCCTGAGAATAAGATGATTGCAACTATGATAAATACAGTCACTTGAGATCTTCTGGATTTCAATAAATTTACAAAACTCTTTCCTCTTTTTTTCATTATAAAATTAACGAAAATAGTCTATATAAACATTATCAAATTAAATTTATATTTTTATGGAATACTATAAAATAAATGGTCTCACCAAGAAATACTTGGTATTGCTCTTTTAATATAAAATGGTCTCACCAAGAAATACTTGGTATTGCTCTTTTAATATAAAATGGTCTCACCAAGAAATACTTGGTAT
>Ga0172369_10003105_pt1 | contig 22106 bp, 39 predicted proteins | sample LakKiv25m_FD_114539 | JGI IMG/M metagenome (GOLD analysis project Ga0172369, IMG submission 114539) | Freshwater microbial communities from Kabuno Bay, South-Kivu, Congo - kab_022012_11.25m | ecosystem: Environmental > Aquatic > Freshwater > Lake | place: Democratic Republic of the Congo...
ATCTGACAATTTCAGATTATCATTCTTCACTCCACACTCACAGGTCTTACTACTGGCGTAAAACCTACCTACTTTAACAACATCTTTTCCAAACCATTCTGCCTTGTAGGAAAGCATTGAAGTGAACTACCCACCCACGCCAGAGGCGATGGGATGGGCTTCGGGGATTAAAACTCCTACTAATGTAGGCAATTCCCCCCGATTTTTAAGTCTGTGTTCCGCAGACAAATGATTTTTTAAAGCAAAATTTTTGATATTCATGAGGCTCAATAATTTTCTGTTCGTAAACTCGTTTCTTCATAGACATTTTTTTTTTGGGACCGAAGTCCCCAAAAAAATAATTTCTTTAAGAAAAAAGCGAACCCTAACTGCGGTGCGTCCACTGACTTTTTAAAGTTCTACGCTAATCAATATGATCGGCGCTCTCTTTTAGGTTTTACTCGCAATGTTTATATATTGATAAAAAAAACTAAAGTTGTCAATGATTTTTTAACTCTGTAACTCTAACAATATTTTATCCTCTAATACCTTTAATTCTCTTTTAGCTGATTCTAATTCGTCGTGTTCTTTCATCATAAACCCTTTGAATTTTTTTCTATCAGCGAAAATATCAGTCATGACTTGATTTACAACACCAGTTTCATTCTTAAATACAGTATCATTAAGTAATTTAATATCAGTTGGTTCTAACTCAATTCTATGACCATTAAAAATTGCGAAATCTTTTGATGGTGATAGAACTCCTTTATATGAATCTGCTGATATATTGAACATTCTCATACATGTAGGGTACAAACTTGCGAAGTCATAACATGCAACCCAGTTACCCATACCTTTTACTGGGTCTTTTACCCAACCACCTTTAACGGCTTTTTCTGCTGTTTCTATTACTGTATCTGGTAAGGATTTTTCTAGTTTACAAAGAATAACATTCTTTTCTTTTTTTAGTTTCCTTCTCAAAATACCTTCTGTAACAGGTAATGTAGAATAAGCATCAAGAGTTTTTATTCTAGAAAGAGTAGATATACCATATAGAATATCTATCCACTTTGTTTTTTCGTGAATTTTTTGAACAAGGATGGAGTCAACTGCATTATAGAAAATAAACTTCTTATAGTCTGATGTGGCTAATGTTTTAAGTGAACCCTCGTAATTCACTTTCTTAACTCCCAGAATACCTTCTGCAACAAAATCAAGACTGCTGGCTTCTTTTACTTTAATGGTTGAGTTCCACTTATCATAAAGTTCCATGTAGTCAACTATAAGTCTGTGTGCAGGCAATTCACAATATGACTCTTTCTTTTGTCCGCTTTTATTATCTCTTTTGAAAGGAGCTCTAAGTAATCTACTACTTGAAGCAGCGTTTGGATCAACACCAATCTTTCTAGCTCTATTAACAAGGAATACCCAATCGTATTCTGTGAAATTCCAACCAGTTATGACTGGCATCTTTGGAACAAATTTTTCAAAGAAATTTAAAAGCATTTCATACTCATTCTTATAACGAATGAATTTGAATTGATATTCAGCATTAAACTTAACAAAGTAGTTGTTTATATCTTCCTTTATAGATTTTTCTTGTTCTTGACTAAGAGCATCCAAACCCATTACAACAACTTTATTTTTTGTAACTATGGATATAGATTGAACTGCACTTTCAGCTAAATGAGGTTGAGGTTTCTTATCAATAATCTCATTTTCAATATCAACGAAGAATATTTCTGGTTCAACATATTTAAAAAGAACATCTTTTTCTTCTTGTGGTAGGTTATCAAGATAGTCGTAGACTGTATATCTATCTGGAAATCTGGTATAAATTTTTTTAACTGCTTTACCATCCCATGTAACATATTGACCATCCTTATCTCTATCATCATCAGCACAGACAATGTATTTAGACGGATTGGGCCATTTGAAGTATTTATGTTTAATCCAACCACCATCTGATATATATGATACCATCAGTTGTTGGTTTTTATATTCGTAATCTACTACCAATTTGTGAGTTCTTTTTGTTTTTTATACGAAAAATCTGGGATAAAGTTTAAAAGAAAAAATCAGATAGTAGCGAGCTTTTCTGGGTTTTAATTAATTATTTAATTTATTGAATTTTGTATTTTATTTTAAAAATATGATTTTTATAATTTTTCTGCTCTAATATTGTTATGTGATTCTTTAGTTTCCTCTATTAGTTCTACAGTTATTTTATATTTCTCTTTTGTTATTTCTAGTAATTGAGCTTCTATTTTTCTCATTATCAAATCAGCGTATATCTCTTTACCATATCTACTAACTTTCTTATTCCAGTTTACATACACAGTTATAGCATCTACTTGATCTTTTTTTAACCTTATATCTTCTAAGTCTCTTTCTAATTGTGAAAGTCCAGCCCCTTTATAATTTCCGCTACCCCCACCAGAAGTGGATATTTCATAAGTAAAAAAAGGTAAAATAAATCCCTTAGTAATAGCTGATATATTCATATTACCTTAAATATTGACTGTTTCATTTGATGTATTATATATCATTTCATTTTCTGTATTATCGCTAGTAACGCCTGTTACATATCCAGTGAATATATTACCATATAAATTATAAGTTCCTCCTGATGTTATTTGTATTCCGTGATTAGTGCCGTCTGATGTAAATGTACTGTAAGATATAAGAGTAGGATTATTTGAAAGTAATGTCGTAGTATTTGTTGAATTTGTAAACGAACATTCTGTAAATGTTGCTTCACTTTGAGTTATCAAATCACAACGTATAAAAGAACATTTAGTTATAAATGCGGTTGGCTTGAAACTGAAAGTGAACATATCAGTAAAAATACAAGTGTTTAATGTTACTGAAGCATTATTCACCATTGATAAACTTCCACGTGATAATTGTGTAGCCAACAGAGCAGTGAAATTCACTGATGTCCACTGTAATGTGGAACCAGAATTACTGATTTGAATTTTATTAAAATCAGAGTTTGTCCTCTTCTTCTTACTCAAATGGAATATTTTTAACTTTAGCGGATTCCCTTATGAAATCTTCTCTACTTTTTAAATTTCTCATTTATGGAAAATATTTTCTAATAGTTTTCTCAGAAACGTAATCGCCTTTAGTTAATTTTAAATAATGTTTATTTTCTAAGTGCCATATTTTAGATCTTAAAGAGTCACAAACTTCTTCACCACATTCTAAACATTTTGTTTTTGGGTAAGGACGTGGTAATATATTTTCTTTTATGAAATCTTCTCTATTTTTTAAATTTTTCATGATATCTAATTATTTTTAAGCGAATTGATCAAATCTATCATCACCAATTTCATCATCTTGTGAATAATTTTCTATTTTTATTCTTTTTCTAGATTCAATTGGATTATCTTCTGTGCCATGAACTTCCTCTTCTATTTCTTCATCTATGTCCTCAATTTCTAAATCTTCTTCATCTATTAGATGTCTATGTGTTTCATTGAATTTTTCCCAATATTTGATCCAACTTTCATTTGGCATTTCTCTTTTTCTGCCACTATTATATCCAGTAGGATTATCTTCTGTGCCTCTATCTTGTTCTTGATATTTTTCTTCTTCACCTTCTTCCCAATATTCTTTTTTTTCATCTGAAATATCTAACATCTCTTTTAATTCTTCTATTTCAAGTTCTTCACTATCAAGATCTTCACTATCTTCTAACTCATCTTCATGTGTTACATCGTCTTCATCGTCATCATTAGTGTCTGTGTTTGGTTGAGCGTTCTCTTTAATAATTTTTTTTTCAGCCCATTTTGGTGTTCCAGAAAATCCTTCAATCGGAGTATTTTCTCCCTTTACTTCTTTAATCCCCTTTAATACCTCTTTTATGCTATATCTTTTTATTTCACCAGAAACTCTATCAACTATATAAACATTCTCATTCTGAACACTATCAATGAATCCATCTATTTTACTTGTTAAAATGTGCTTACCAACTCTAAGAAAGTCCATAGTTGGATTAGAACTATTTATTGTTTGTTTTTTAGGCGTTCTTTGAAAAAGACCATCATTACCTGGTCCAACTCCCCTATTTCCAATACTCTCTTTTACGAAATTCTTAAAATCTTTAATCATTTTTATTTTTTTTATTTTTAACTATATATATCCAATCCAGTATCAGTTTTTTTAGATTTTTGTAATATTTTCTTATTATCTGGTATATCTGTGGATTTGTGATTAGGTGGATCTCCATCTTGTGTATATCCTAAACTTTTTCTTGAATCATTTTTGACGAAGGTTTCATATGAATCTATGTGTCTGTCTAATGGATTGTCCCAATGAAATAAATTATTCATACCACTACGTTTTTTTAAGTCCCCAATAACTCTATCACCAACATCACCACTCATAGTAGTTTCCTCTGGTCCAACTTTTATAACTTGACTTTTGTTTATCTCATCTCTTATTCTTTTTAATTGATCAACTGTAGATTGACGAGGCAAACTTTCAAATAATTTATCTTTTTTATCATATTTCACCATTTTGTGACTGTGATTTTTTTAAAGATATATAACTTTTCATTAATAAAAAATCATTCTCCACATCTTCTATCATATCTTTTAAATTTGGATATCCATCTATCATATTATCTTTTATTCTATCCATAGCGTCATATATTTCATTATCATAATGCACTAAATATGACATGAATGATTCTAGATTACTTGGTAAGGCATCTTCTATTTCATCACAAACGTGTGTTATTGTATCACTTAACATATTAACCAATCTTATCTTTTTTAAAAGATTTTCAAGTGTTTCATCTATTTTTTCTTCATAGTTTTCGTCAACTCCTATTTCTAGGTTTTCAAAAGATTTGTATGTCTTAATTTTATCCATTTTTCTTTCCTATAAATTTTAAATTTTGTGGTTTTAATTTACTCAATTCTAATGTTCCTGGAACTGTCGATTTTGTTAAATATACAGAATATTCTATTCCGGAAGTTCCTGGTCCTCCATTCTTTATATGATTAACCACCCCAATAGAACCTTTATAATTTCCTAGTCCTAGAATTTCTACTATGTCTCCTCTTTGAAATTCATATACATCTTCTTTTTTGGGTTTTCTTTGTAATTGATCTTCTATTTCATCTTCATGTATGTCCATCTCCTCACCTTCATCGTCGTAAATATCATTATCGTCATCATCGTCATCGGTAGCGTCTTGATTTAATATCACGTCTAGATTCCCATCTGTATAATTTTTAATATTGTCTATTGTGAGAATTATTTCATCTATTTCGCTAAGAGCTTCTGAATTATTGACATGATCATTTAACAGATCAATGAACTCACCTAACATATCGTCTCGAGAATAAATATCGTTTATAAAAGGTTGAACTTTTTTCGGATATACATTAATTAGACTTTCATAAACATGTTCTGTAGTATCTTTTAACATCATAAAATATTTCTCACATTTTATGATGTTATTTATGATAACTTTAATTTTCTCATTAATCTCCTCTTTACTTGGAGTATTATTTGAAGGTCCAAAACTTTCAAATTTTTTTAATGTTTTCATATGCTTATATATTATTAAAAAAAAGTGATTTTACGAATTTTTATTAGACCTAATAAATCTTTCTTTAACGAACATCTTTGATATGTTATCTTTTTTTAATTCATCTGATATAACATCATTCATATATTCAATATCTTTTTCTCTTTGTGTTTCAAGTTCATAGTTGCTATCTATTTCTTCACCTTTATAAAATTTATTAGTTTCGATCTTTTCTAATACTGACACTAAGTATATATATTTTTCTTTTCTAGGTAACTGTGTATAATCAATGTAATTATTTTCCATTTTATTAATTAATTTTTAAAATCAAATATTGATTTTTAGCTCTAAGTGCCGGGCTTTCTTCGTCTCAAGACGAGGTATGCTACCGCCTCTAATAAAGGTATAATCCTGGCTCTATGTCAGAATTTGTGTTTTTTCTACCTATTATTATGTCTTTTTTATCATAAAACAATATATTAAGCAAGACTTATCAAATCTTTTCTATATGTTTCTAATTTGGATAAAGCCTGTTGAGCTACGGTTCTACTCTCGAAACTCAAGATAAGATCATTTTTGTTGGTTATTTTTATGACCAAACAATTATTTTTAACAAAAAAATGAGATAAATCTGTTATTACACTATCTACAAAATTACCATCTTTATCATAAACGATTAATCTTTTATCACCATTTATTGGTTTTATTAAAAAATTCTCTAATTTATAATTGTATGTCATATTTTTTTATTTTAATTTTTCCCATTTATCGGTATCCGCATCTATTAATATGGTCGACTCATTATAATCTAAAGTCAACCCAGTTAAATTATCTATAGGTCCGATTAAATTAATTAAGCCATTATCTATATTTTTATAATATTTTACATCTCCAGATCCAGTAGCTGATGGTAAATAAACATCGTAAGTATTTTCACTAGTTGTTCCACTACATCTAGTGTATTGATCTGATGTTAGTCCAGTATAAGCCTCAGTGATATTAGTTATTGTTACTCCAGTTACTGGTGAAGAACCAGATGTACCAGATGTTCCAGCGACAGATTCACCAGAAGTTCCAGAAGAACCAGATGTCCCAGATGTTCCGTTGACACCAGAAGTTCCAGAGGTGCCTGACGTGCCAGAAGTTCCAGTTGTAGCACCAGACACCGATAAATATAAATTATTTAATTTAGTCCTTACCGATAAACCTATTTCTCCATTTTGTATCCAATCACTCATTCATTAATGTATAATTTTTAGCTTCCCTCTATATATATTTCAGTCCAGGTAGACCCATCCCAATACCCTGTTAGATAATATCCACCAATCTCTGAACTATATATTCCAATAAATTTCTGCGAACTAACAGAGTTAGTAGCTATATCTTTAACAGTAAATATAGCGTTACATATACCCGATGATGTTATACCAGTAATTGACACTAAACCATTAAACTCATATATCAATACACTTGCGTCATATATGCTCTTTGTTCCATCAACAGCGTCAGTTATACCAGATAAGAAAGTTTCTTTTAGTATTGTTGATGTATAAGTTATACTGCTTGTTGTCCCACTTGGTAATAGATAAACCGTTGTAGAACCACTTGTTAATCCTGTTGTTGTCCCGCTTATAACATCATTCCATGAGAAAACAGGAGGCGTTATGTCAATCTCTGGGAGAACCTTTGTTAAAGTTCTAGTAGTCTGGGATTCTAATACCCAATGTATTCTACTGTTTGCTTGATCACAATTGAAAGCGCTCAAAAATTCTAATTTCACTTTTTCATCAGTGTCTAAACCGATTAATAATGTTGTTGTATCTGTTTTTGTGATAGTTCTAATATTAGTATATGGTATGATTATATCAACATTATCCTCTATATCAAGAACCATAAGCTTTGTAGATCCTGTTGTAGCTGGACTTGTATAATACACTGTATCAGAAATAATAGAGTTGTAATATAAACCACTGAATGTACTATCTTGTGTGTATTGTGTTGCGACTAGACTACTTTGTGGTAAATTAGCCATTAATACTTCCAAATAAACACTATAAGTAGTATTTGGATTATTGAAATATATTTGTGGAATTCTATTTGTGCTGTTACCAGTTAAAATAAGCAGCTGCCCCATAGACCTAACTTGTGTGGTATCATCTTCAAAATAATATTCTATATATTGGTCTGTTTCTACAGCCCAGTTTGGATCTGTAGGAACATATTTTGCTTTCACCATTAAAAATGTTACATCATTACCAAGAAAACCATATAACAATGGTTGATCTTGAGCCGAAGGATTTAAAATTAATTGCGAAAGATAAAAAGAATCATATCTTATCTCAAGTCCTTCTAAGCTTAATTTTCCTTTTAAAGTAGGTCCTTCTATTACTATAAAAGAACATTGATATGGTTTTATCAACTTTTCAGTTGGGGTTAATAACATATTTGGTTGTATGTACATTTCAATTTTTATTTTTTTTATTTAAACATCCTTTTCAAATCATCCAAGTCAGATAAAGCTGATTTAATTCTATTATAATATTCTATAGAAATTCCTCTATCCTCGTGTTCTAATAAAATAAAAGTTAATTCCTCTAAAAGAGGATAAGATAAATTAACTAATTTTTGAATTCTCTCTATATCAATCTGAGCATCTGTTTCATATTGTTCGAATTTTTTCAGTTTTTTCATATTATTTATATTTTTTTAGAATTTTTTCAAATTCTTTTAATTTTCTCAAATCGTTAACATCATTTATTAAATCGTCTAGTAATTCTAAACTATACAAAATTTCGCTGACGATCTGTTTACGATCATCATTTCTATCTGGTTCGTCGATATCACTCCCAAACAATTCATAATACTTTTTCAAAATCATGTATTACATCTTTTTTTCCAACCTGTCTTAGCTCTTATAGCAAATTTAATTTCAGCCTCTTTATCAATAATAGACTTAGGAACACTTTTCCCCTCTTCTTGATATTTTTTACTTTTTGCTTTTAGATCATTTAATTCGCATCTGAGCTGTTCAACTGTTTTCCCAGCATGCTCACTAGTTTTTTTGACTTTAACTTTTTTGTTCCATTTCTCATTTAAGAAATCATCGAACGATTTTAAGTTGTTCATTTTTTTAATTTTTTATTTTATATTAGTAATATTACTAATAATCTTCAGTATCTTTTTTATTTTATTTCTTCTTTCAATTCTTTTAATTTCCATATCCCATAGCGCGTCTGGTTATCCAATTTTTAATTCATTTAAAGTATACTCTTTGAAATTCATTAAATTGTCCATTTATTTATCTTTCTTTTTCGGTTTTCAGGTTTTAATATATATATTAAAATAAAAAACTCTTTTTTTATAATGAATTATCTACTAAGTAAAAAATTTGATAGTACTTTCACAATGAATTTCATTGGGACTGAAACTTTATCAACATCAAGCCCAACTTTATATTTAAGACCAACTGCTTCTGTTACTGGGGTGAGAAAAATAACATTTTATACTCAAGAAATTAGTGGAACTATAGACTCTTCACAATATTTAAGAGTTTATTTTAAATATCAAAATAAATATGACAATCCACAAGCAGAATGTCAAGATTGTTGGAGTGAGATGTTGCCAATATCATCTATTACAGGGATTACTTGTATACCTAGTAAACCGTTTGATATACAATTATTCTACTATAGAGTAGATGATAGAGTAGATAGTTTGCCACCAACAGATATTTATATTGGGAGTAGCTCAACATCTGTGGCTGTATCGATAGCTGGAGAGTATGAATTTAATTGGACAGACGGACCGTTTACATTAACAGAGAGCATAGATGAGGTCGTTTTAATGCCAAAAGATACTTATAAAATATTTTCAATTAGTGATTTTCAAGTCATTACAGATGATATAGGGAATTTAGAAATACATTATAGAGTCACGCAAGATAACGGTAGAACTTATTCTAATTGGGAGCCACTCACAAAATCTAATATATCAACATATAGATTTAATAATTTGAGATTCGCTAAAGTGGAATATAAAGTTAAGCTCATATATCCACCTAGTCAACCAATTAATGTTTATGATATTATATTAATAGGAAATTTCCAGAATGTTTCAGCCAATTATTTAAAAACAAATCGTTATGGAGTAAGAGAAGATTGCTTAACAACATACCTAAAACCATTAACTGGTAACACTGATACTTGTGGATGGAATATCAGTACACAATCTGGAGATACTTATGGAATGGCACCTGGTAATGGTCAAAGAACTCCAGCCATATCTTTATATGATCTAAATATGAACTATTGGACTCAGGAACTTAGTTGTTATTCAACTAGCTCTAGTAGCTCTAATGGGACTGTGCCATCGGGTGGGGTAACAGCGACTTTAACGGCAGAGAATGCTCAGATAGGAGACTCCACTTATTGGAAACCGTATGAAATAACAAAAATAACTAGTTTTGCCAATATGTTAGCTAATCAAATAAATGACATATTTGCTTGGGAGGTTGATTATCATTTAACTGATCCAGACTCAAATGGCACAGATTATATATTACACGAATATCAATTATTTAATATAGTTGATATGAAAAAATTGAAGATTTTAGTCCCAGATAATAAGTTTCCAGATAATACTGTGAAGTTTAATCAATTTAATTTGGATCTATTTGACACCTTTGAAATTCATATATTGAAAGATGAGTTTAAGCGCAAATTTGGTATAGATAAAAGACCAGCTGAAAATGATATTTTATTCATATGCCCCATAAATAGATTATTTTATGTTAAGCATGCTCAAATATACAGAGATGTGATGAACGCTGGTTTTTACTATAAAGTAATTTTAGAAAAATACGAACAAAAAGCCAACATCAGAAACTTACACGAAGAATCCAAAGCTATACTTGATGTTATTACTAAAAATACCACAATGAATGAATTGATGGGAGTTGAAGTTACTGAAGAAGAAGACAAAATAGCTAATGTAGAACAAACAAAACCATTTACATTCGATCCAATGAGGTATGTAGTTAATACAAAGGTTATTAGAGTTCAAGAAACTTTATATAACGGAAATTTCGAGTTTTCTAAATCTCATTATGATTTCAGTGACGCTATAGGTAGAAACGCCGTTATATATAAAAAAACTGACAATGTATTTACTGATTCTACTAATAGAGCTTTCGTGTGTTGGTTTAATTTTAATAATTCTTGGGATAATAATAGTCCAAATAAAAATGCTTGGAAGACATATAGTGTAGATAAAAATACAAATTTCTGGTTCTTAGACAATTATGATCTGGACACAAATAAAGGATATAGATTATGGTATCAAAAAGGTAATATTAATTTTCAATTAAATGATCAATATTATCAAATACAAAATGTTAATTTATTAACAGACATATGGTATGCTCTTGTTGTGAATTTAGATCAAAGACAAAAAACAGTTGAAATGAAAGTATATCAAAGATGTAGCGAATTATTCTATAATATAGTTTTCTTCCATTCAGACACATATCAAATGAGCACAATATCTAATACTGACTCCACAGGATATACATACTTAGTTGGATCTGGTTATAAACCAGTTGATAATGTTGAATTGCGTAGTGGAGTAACAACTCATGTTCTATTAAAAGAAAGTTTTTACGAATCCACCTGGAATCAAACATTCGAACATGAAATGGATCTTTTCATAAAAGGAACCAACATGAAATACACAAATTTAAGAATTATGACAGATGTTATACCTGATAGTGAAATTACTAATTTTTTAAATCAAAATATAATACAAGATACTCAAAGAGTGTTACTAGTGGATAATGCTGATAGAAATATCTATACTGATAATTATGTAAATAAAAATTGGGTGTAATGATAATAAAGAATTTTCATCAATATAATGAAGAAATTACAATAAGAGGAGTTGAGCACCATTTCCACGATTATAAATTTCAAACAGGTGATATATGCACTTATATTAATCCAAATGATGATAAATTAAATGGTAAAAAATGCCAAATAATAACCCCAAGATTAAAGATTGGTAATAAGAGATTTATGCTACTTATAAAACAAAAATTAAATGTTTATGATATTGAGTTTATAGAAGCTTTTGATACATATCTACATTTGGTATATGGCGCTGATGGTGTGTGTCAGAAAGATAATATAAGAAGGACAAAAACTCCAAAAAAATTAAGATGGGTTAGAGAAGACATGCTAAAATTGGATGTTGAAGCTACAAAAGAATACAGAGAAAAAGAAAAAGAATTAAGAATTAAAACATTAAAGGAAGATCCTTACGGTGAAGAAGAATGGGAAGAACCTGATAAAACACAGAAATTTAAATTAGATTATGAAGAAACAGAAAGAACAGGAAAAGAAAAATGGGTAATTGAAGAGAAAATTGAATGGTATTCTGATGGTGAATTTGTAGATGATGATAAGGAAGAAAATGTTCAAATCATTGGTAATGAATATTTAACACAATATATGTTAGATAATGATATTTATCAAGATTATATAGATGAAGTGTCTAGGCAAAGAAGAACACTTGATATGCTATCTTTAGATGGAAATGTTGATAATATAAATGATTATTTAATTAGATATAAAATAGATCTACAATATATTTTTGATTGTTCTTTTTCTTGGGAGCTTGCTAAAAGAAAAGACTGGGAACATTTTAATACTGAATGGTCGAAATTATGTAATAGAGATCCAGTTAAAGCAGAAATTGATGTTTAAGATATGATTAAAAATTTTAAAATATATGAAAAAAAAGTAGACGTAGTAGGACTTATAGAAATGATAGAGACCTTGCAAAACATGTCCAATATGATTAAAATACTAGAAGATGCCGATCCAGAAATAGTAGAAAGTACCATACTTGAATTCTTGGATAGAAACGAAAATAATCTTGACGAATTAACTAAAAGTAAAATTCAATATATAGCGGAAGTGTGGAACGACGCTTTAGAATGGAGTGATATGTTACAAAGATTGAAGAGAAGAATAGATCCTCTTATCAAAAGTCTAAAGAAAATGAAATGATAACCAAATTTAAAATATTTGAAGAAGCGGAGCCTAAATTTGAAGATTTTGTAGAACCAAGACCTCTATATAAAATTGGTGATAAAGTATATAATAAAAAGATTAACGAATTTACAGATTATAGAAATGTAACTGGTTTTGGATCTATGGGGCAATCTGGGGATCAAAATACTGGACCATCTTTTAACAAAGGACCAGATGCTGCCACTTTTTATAGACCAGATGTTATTACTATGCAACAAATGACAATGGATGATCCATATTTCAATGAAAAGAGAGATAAAATGAGAAAAATAAAAAAGAATAGATATATCCCAAAATTAAGAAGAAAAAAAGCTAGATATCTAAGAGACGTAGATAAAAAAAGTTTAAAAAAATTATGATAACAAAATTTAAAATATTTGATGCAATAGAATGGTATTCTGATGGTAAATTTACAGAAGAAGAAGGTAATGACGATGTGAAAGCAGATGTTATAGGGAATATTTATTTCACAGAATTTCTATTATTAAATGGGGCATATGATAATTACATCAATGAGATATCCAAATCCAAAAATCTTGGAACGGTGCAAAAAATAAATGATTATTTGAAAAAACAATATTATGATCTTAATGCAATAATAAATTCAACTTTAACATGGGATAATACTGCACAAGGTTTTTCATATTGGGAAAAATTAAATGATTTATGGAATGATGAAGTTAAAGCTGATTTTAAAAAACGTAATTGCGATTTTTGATGATAAAAAAATTTAAAATATACGAAGAATTATTTTGGAAAAGGAATCCAGTTGATGATCTAGATCCTTATGGTGAAGAGGATTGGGACGATAATGTAACAACAAAAGAAATATTATGAAATTTAATTGATATGAAAAAATTTGACAAATTTATAAACGAAAAAAATGATGACATAGATCCTTACGGAGAAGAGGACTGGACCGGTGAAGAAGATAAAAAAAAAGAACTAATAAATCGTTGCATTGATGTAGTAAATAATCAACTTTGGGATTTTAGAGACATGATCAATCATTTACTCAAAAGAGAATTCGAAAGATATTCGATTGATGATTTAGAAGAATTTATAGGTTATGATGAGATTGATTGTGAACCTTGCGAGGGCACAGGACTTCTAGATAATGGTGAAGTTTGTCAAGTATGCGGCGGATCTGGTGTAGTTCGTCAAGTTTATTAATTTTAAATATTAATATATAGTAAAAATATTATTAAATAATATGAAACTAAAATACATAAAAATGTACGAAGATCTTCAAACCAAAGAAGATCTAATTGAAGTAATAGAAGGTTGGATACAGAGTATAGAAATGCAAGAATACCAACTTAATATCACAATTTTTGCAAGAGAAAGAATGCAAAAATTTGTTGAAGACTTAAAAAATAATTATTAAAAATAAATAGAATAACATGAAAAACATGAATTTAATTAATTTAACAGAATTTAATCGTTTTGTCGATATGATGAAAGAAAGCGTTAGAGGTGCCGTAAGAACTCGTTATGCCCCTAGTCCAACTGGATTACAACACATCGGTGGGATAAGAACAGCTTTATATAATTATCTTTTTGCTAAAAAATATAACGGTGTATTTTATATAAGAATTGAGGATACTGATCAGTCCAGATTTGTTCCAACAGCTGAAAAATACATAAAAGATGCTCTTGATTGGTGTGGAATCGAGCCAGATGAATCTCCATGGCAAGGTGGACCATATGGCCCATATCGTCAATCAGAAAGATATGAAATATATCCAAAATATGCTAAACAATTAGTTGATAACGGTCACGCTTATTATTGTTTTGACACTCCAGATGAAATAGACGATATGAAAAGTAGACTAAAAGAACAAGGAGTCGCATCACCTCAATATGATCAAAACACAAGAATGGATATGAAAAATTCTCTTACTCTATCACCAGAAGAAGTAGATAAGTTAATATCTGGAGGAGCCCCTTATGTAGTTAGAGTAAAATTTCCTGAAGATAAAATCATTACTGTTAATGATATTATAAGAGGTGTTATTACAGTTAACACAAATACATTAGATGATAAGGTTCTATTTAAGTCGGATGGACTTCCAACGTACCATCTAGCTAACATAGTTGACGATCATTTGATGAAAACAAGTCATGTAATTCGTGGTGAAGAGTGGCTTCCGAGTGCTCCGCTTCATGTTTTTCTATATGAATCGTTGGGGTGGCAACCACCAGAATTTGCACATCTAGCTTTGTTACTTAATCCAAACGGACAAGGAAAGTTATCAAAAAGAATGGCCGACGAACTTGGGTTCTCAGTTTTTCCACTGGGGTATCCAGATCCAAATAACCCAGATAGAATGAAAAATGGATATAGAGAAGATGGGTATATACCAGAAGCTTTCGTTAATTTCTTAGCTTTCTTGGGGTGGAATCCTGGAACCGAACAAGAAATTATGTCTATGGATGAGTTGATAAAATCATTTTCATTAGAAAGATGTGGTAAAGCTGGTGCTAGATTTAATATTGATAAAGCCAAATGGTATAATGGTCAGTATCTAAAGCAAATGCCAGATGATGAAGTTGTAGCTAAATTGAAACCAATATTAAAAGAAAGAGGGATTAATTTACCGGATAGAACTATTGAAAAAATGGTTGAGATGAATAAAGGTAAAGCTAATTTTATAAATGATATTTATGAAGCTTCATTATATTTATTCGAACCTCCAAAAGAATATGATATGAAAACTGTGAAGAAAAAATGGAATCCAAAAAGCCCAGGTATGATAGAGGGGTTAAAAGTGGCTCTAGAACCATTATCAGACTGGACATCTGAAAATATACAAAAAGTTTTTGAGGAATATGTGAATGCTAACGGTTTAAATTTTGGAGATATTTCTCCATCACTTAGATTAGTTCTAACTGGAATGGGTTATGGTCCTTCTTTATTTGACATAATGGAGATGATTGGAAAAGAGGGAACGATGGACAGACTCACAAATTATAAGCTGAGAAGAAAATAAATGGAAGTAAAACCAAAATACACTGACAAATTAAAACCTGGTAATATATGCAAATATAACGCTTATGATGGTATAATGCCTAGTTATCATAATAAGAAATGTGAAGTAATAGAAGTATTTAAAAAACCATCAACGACAATATCAGTAAGATTTTTAAGAGAAAATGGAATAAAATGGATCGAAAAATATGAATTATATCCAATTATACAAAGATCTATTTCTAAACCAGGTCAACCAACAGAAATTGATCCGTACGGCGAAGAAATGTGGAATGAAGTTGAGTATGAAACTCTAACATTAAAAAAGAGTTTTATAAGTAAATTTAAAGATTTTTTCAAAGAAAATACGAAAGATCACGACATGTGGATAAATTCAAAATTCAATGAAAACGTAACTATTTTCAATGAAAATAAATGTAGAGAAATATGGAACTTTATGAAAAAAGAAGATAGAATAAATTTTATAAAAATTAATTTTCCTAGAATTCGTAAAGATGACATAGAAATGATAGCTGATAAATCATATGGAACGTTAGATTACTATTTAATGTCCAATAAAAGAGTCATAAATAAAAAGTTAATGAAAAAAAATTAATATGAAAATATTAAAAGTATATGAGCTTAATGATCTAGATCCTTATGATGAAGAAATATGGGACGAAAATTTGAAAGAATTATTAGACAATTTGCTAGTAATTTTGATAAGAAGAGGGTGGAGATTTGATCTTACTCAAGAGAATGATAGATATTATTTGATGGAACCACCATCTAATCTTAGATTTGAAAAGAAATATAGATTATATGTACCAAAAAGTACTGAAAAGAATGATTTTGACTCAAATATAAATAAAGTTATAAATATTTTGATGGAAATATATGGTGATGATAGAGAAGATTACATAAAATAAAATTATAAACTATGAAACACATTAAAAAATTAAAGTTGGATGAAGGATTTGATTATCCTAATTTCCCACTTCCAGGTAAAAGAAATGTGAGTAGATTTGATGAATTAATAGATAAAACAATAGCTGAAATTGGACCTTCTAAAATTGGAGACGATGGGTTGGAAATAAAATTTCATGATGGATCTGTTTTGGATATTGGGTATTCAGGATATGATGGAGCTATAATGCTAAATGGTAAAGAAATAAAATTATAATGCCAGACAACTTAACAACAGATTTTGAAAATTACAAGAAAAAGAAAGCTAAAGATTTCAACGTAAAAGATGGATTCGAACCTTTATCTGATGATATTGTTGCGCTCAGAGAATTAGAAGATGGCACAATAGAAAAAATTAAAGGACCAGTTGAGATAATTCAAGTAATTGATATTATAACAGATAAAGAAAGAATAGCAAAATTAGAGGAAGCTATATCTGGCGGTCCTGTATTTAATGCTGATATAGGAGTTAAAGAGGTTAAAAGAGGTGATATTATATGGGTTACTGCTCTTTTAAAGAAACCAGGCAGCACTTCTTGGAGTAATGTTCAAAGTAATTATTCTGTACTAAAGTGCAGAGTAGTAGATCTATTCTGGGGATTAAACAAATTGAAAACTTTGTAATAAAATAAATTATAAAAAAATGAAAAATTATATGAAATATACAAATAAAACTAATGAGGCAGCATCTCAAAAAATTAAAAGATCTGATCTAAAGGTCGGTGATGAGGTTTTAACTTACGGTTGGCATGATAATGTAAATCTCGAATTTAGGAGAGGAAAGATTATTAAAATGGGTGAATATGGTAATATATTAATAGAATTTAATGAATCTTTTGATAAAAATTTACACGCCGGTCACGATAATATAGGTGAAGCCAAACATTGTTTTTATATTCCAATACCTATAATCAGAAGCATAGATCCGGCAGAATTTGATAAAATTGTAAAAAAAGAACAAATTTATGATGATGATGCGGAATGGTGGTTCGCAAATAGAGGCAAAAAGACAGGCGAATAATTATCAGAAAATAATTTAAAAAGTTTCTCCGGTCACGGTTTAATTTCTTCCTTTCTAGGCTCTTTTAATTCAAAACGATTAGGCGAGAATAAATATATTTTTTCAACACCTTTTCCATTTTCATTCTTAGATATTCTACAACCAAGATTTAATTTACCGCTATCACTCACATCGTTAACAGTGAATGTTTTATATGTCATTAAAAAATCATATGCGTCTTCTGGCATTTTAGAAGACTTCTTTTTATCTGTTACAACTAATACGTCACCAACTTCAAATTTTTTGACTTCTTTCTCGTCTTTTTTCCCTTTTTTCTCTCGTCTTTTTGGTTGATCTTCGTACCAATTTTCATCATTGTTTATATATCCCTCACCATTACATTCATCACAAGTATCTCCATCGCAATATCCTTCACCATTACAAACTGGACATTCTCTTTTCGCTTGTTCGTTAATAGGTTTTATAGAACCTTTGTCATTATTTTTGGTAAACCAATCTTTAAATCTCATAGTTGTATTTTTTATTTTATATATTAAAATTGAAAATTCATTTTTTATATATAAAAGAAATTCTTTTTTGTTTATGAACATTAAAACATTTGAACAATTTTCTGAGGCTGAAGAAAAAATACTCGGTATGGATCTTGATGGTGTTTTAAATAATTTTATTGGGGGGTTTAATGCAGTGTATAAAAAACATTTTCCAGATGGGTCTAATGTCATAGATCCAGATAAAGTTTTTGATTGGAATTGGTGGATGGAATTTAATTATGGTGATCAAAACCCATTTGAATGGTTTAAAAATCAAAAAGCTGAAACTTGGTTATATTCAAATCCATTTAGAGGGGCCATTGAAACGATGAAAACTATTTATACATATACACAAAATAATGGTATAATACTGATAGTTGTAACATCACAAATGACAAAAGAGGCTGAGAAAATGGCTGTAGACTGGCTGAGAAAACACGATATAAAATATGATGATATATCTTTTGTATATAGATCAAAAGATAAATGGGATCATGCTGATGTTATGGTAGATGATTCACCATATGTTTTAAATTCAAAACCAAAAAATAGAGTATCTATAAAATTGAATCAGAATTATAATATAGGAGTAAAAGCTGATTTTAATGTTGATAGCATAAGATATTTAACACCTTATATCATAAAAAAAGCATTCGAAAAATATGAAAACATTCGAACAATTTAATAAGGAAGTTGATCCTTATGGGGAGGAAGATTGGGACAATAAAACCAATTTTTTAGCAAAAGCTATAAATAGAAATAATATGATTATTTATGTAGCCACATTTGTTAAAGACGAGAATGAAGCTAGAGAACAAATGAAAAAAGACATAGGAGTGACAAACGAATATGGACCATTAGATTTTGAAGAAACCACAAGCGCTAACGTAAGAAGAATATCAGAAGAATTGACAAAATTAAGTGAGGAAATATCCAGCTTACGAGACGGCAATTGGAAAATAAATAATTAAATATGGAAAAATTTACAAAAATTAAAAAAAATGAAGTAAAACTAGAAGAAAATGAGGAAAGATTTAAGAATGATGATCTTTCAATAATTAAGTTCGGGGACAGTGAGATAGTCATTAGTGAGGCCCAGATAGTTATATTACCATATTTTAAAGACGATGGATTCGTCTTGATGAAATATGAGAAATGCCCAGCTTTCAAATTTAAATATAAAGATAAATCAGAATATAACACTATTGATTATTACTTAACCAGTATAAGAGCAGATTATAATGATGATGAAACTCCAACACAAAATGTTAGAAGAGTTCTGTATGAGAAAACTGGTGTTGTATTAAATCAATTATTCCCTATTGAAGTTGATAAAGTTCTTTTTAAAGATATAAATAACGTCGGACAATATAATATATGCTTATTAGAAATTAATTATAACGATTATAAACAATCTAGTGTTAAGGTCACAGAAGAAAATAGGGTTGTGAAAGTAAGCCTTGGAGATATAGATAATATCAAAATATTTGATATCGTAACGGATTACCTATTGTTAAAATTAAAATATGAAAACAATATATGATAAAAACCTACGAAAATTTCTTCAATGAGAAATAGAAACATAACAGAAAGCGATCCATTCGGAGAAGAAAATTAAACATCAAATGATTTAAACCATTTTTCATTAAACATTTAATTTTTTTAGTTATATAAAAATAAAAACTTATATGGCTAAGAAAAAAGATCCATTTTTATTATCAGATTGGAATAAAGGTGATAGGAACTATGAACTGGAATTTCTCAGATTAGAAAATCATAAACTTAAAGAAGAGTTAGATCAATTTAAATCTAATACAAAAGTAGACATGACTATGGAAAAAGACATAGCTGCTCTAGTGAGAATATCCATGAGAATGAAAGAATTATTAGAAGCTTGTAGAAGTTCTGTAATGTTGCCATTGAATCTTGGTAAAGAAATTAATAGAGTTATAAAAGAAATAGAGAATTATGGATAATCTGATTGATAAAATAAATGAAATAGACGCTAGGTTAAAAAGAGTTGAAGATCTAATAGGTATATCTAATAAAAAAAGCTCAAAAGACGTTAGAATGAAACCGAAAAATGAGACTCCCCCAATAAAAGAGGAAATAATTAATGGTTTTACCAAATCACAACTAAGAGTGATGTTTACTTGGGCTAATAACACTAAAATACAACAATTGTCAAAAAACGACTTTGAAGAATTAAAAAGATGGGGAATGTTATGGGAGTTTTATCCAGACGCTCCTGAAAAATATGAGGATATAATATTATGAGAGATACAGTTTGGAGATCTAATAAAGAAAAACCTGAATTATTCAAAGACGGATATAACAAAAAATCTAAGATGGTTATATGAATGCATGTTAAGAGTGTCTAAAATACCAGAAGGACTTTTAAATGGTGATAATAGTTATAATGATAAAATATATAATAATTTTCTTGATAAATTAAGTTCTACATTTGAAAAACAATTATTTAGAATTATAAAATGAAATTAGAAAAATGGGTATTATATGATTCAGAAGAAGACTTCCCGAAGGCTTCTCTTTTACTTAGATTGAATAATTTAACTAACAACATAGAAAATTATTTATCAGATACATCTGAGGATAAATTACATGAAGTTAGAATAGATATAAAGAGAATGAGATACTCTATGGAAGTCTTCTATTCTTATTTTCGAAATGATGACTATTATAGATTTTATAAAAAAATGAAAAAACTACAGGATGAAACTGGGGTTATAAGAGATATTGATGTAATTAAAAATCTTCTTGAAAAGAGAAACAGAAAAAAGATTTTGAAAAAAAGAAATAAATTAGAAAAAATGATATTGAAAGATTTAAAATCATTATCAAATAGTAAAGTATATTTAAATTTTTTAAAAACAATAAATAATTATGAAAAACGACTTAGGAAAGCTTTTAGAAAAGCGATAGACGAAGAAAATTTAGATTATAATAAATTAAAATATCATAATGAAAACTCTATTTCTATATGGAAAGAGGGGTTAATCAACAGTAACGAAAATATTTAACAATATTATACAACTTTTAACAAAATTTAATATAAAATTAACACGAAAAACAGGTTTTTGACAAAAATAAAAGTATATATATGAAAAAGAGCAATCGTAAAATTATGGAAAATTTGAAAAATAAGTCGTTAAAAGTTGTTCGTGTAGATAAAAACGAATTCGAACTTGACAATGGCGACATATATCCGATTCCGTTTGAATTGGATGTAGATGAAGATGTTTCGGTTGAAGAATTTCAGAAGATTTTGGATTCTTCCAAAGAAATCATCATAAAAATACTTGAACAGACGAATGAGTAAGTTATTAACCATACAAAGAACATCAGAAATAATCGGAGTTACTAAAAAGACACTACGAATATGGGATAACGAGGGAAAGTTATCTTCCGTTAAAACTGTTGGTGGTCATAGAAGATACCGTGAAGAAGATGTGATGGAATATGTAGGTGATATTATAAAGGATGATGTTGTAAATACGGTAGTAACATACAGTCGTGTAAGTTCACACGAACAGAAACAAAAAGGTGATTTGGATAGACAGTCACAAAGATTATCTGAATATTGTGCCAAGAAAAAATATAATGTTTATCATATCATAAAAGATGTCGGTAGTGGTTTATCTGACACAAGAACGGGTTTTGTTAAACTGGTGGACTTGGTTATCAAGAAGAAGATAAACAAGGTTATAATCGAAAATAAAGACCGCTTAACACGATTCCAATTTAACCTGATTAAAACATTCTTCAATAGTTACGATGTGGAAATTGAATTGGTTGAAAATAACAATATATCCGATGAAGAAGAATTTGTTAACGATATTATGATGCTGATGGCTTCGTTTTCGGGAAAACTCTATGGAAAAAGAAGTGTGAAACGAAAGAAAGAATTGAAAGAACAAAAATTAAAACAACAAACAGATGAAAACCAGTTGTAAAAAACATAATTGGGAAACACAGGTAATCGGTG
>Ga0172369_10003107_pt1 | contig 22099 bp, 16 predicted proteins | sample LakKiv25m_FD_114539 | JGI IMG/M metagenome (GOLD analysis project Ga0172369, IMG submission 114539) | Freshwater microbial communities from Kabuno Bay, South-Kivu, Congo - kab_022012_11.25m | ecosystem: Environmental > Aquatic > Freshwater > Lake | place: Democratic Republic of the Congo...
ATACCGGCACGGTTCTCCGGCCGAGGTCGGCCGGGAGGTCCGTCGTTGCCCGAATCGTCCCCCTCGCCGGACGCCGCACCGGCCCCGCCCTCGCGCGCCGCGCACCCGCGCGTCGTGGGCGTGCAGTTCCGCCGCGCCGCCGCGATGATCCACGACTACGACGCGGGCGATCTGCCGCTCGTTCACGACCAGCGCGTCGTCGTCGAGGCCGAGCGCGGCGAGGAGCTGGGCTGGACCGTCGGCGAGCCGCTGGTGCGCGAGGCCGTGCCGCACGACGGCGTGCTGCGGCGCGTGCTGCGCGTCGCCACCGGCGAGGATCTCGCGCGCGACGAGGCCAACCGCACCGGCGAGCACGAGGCGCTGCGCGGCTGCTGCGCGCGCGCCCGCCAGCAGGGCCTCCCGATGAAGATCGTCGCCTGCGAACGTGCGCACCGCGGCGACAAGGCGACGTTCTTCTTCTCGGCCGAGGGGCGCGTGGACTTCCGCCACCTCGTGCGCGAGCAGGCCCAGAAGCTGCGCGCCCGCGTCGAGATGCGCCAGATCGGGCCGCGCGACGAGACCAAGATTCTGGGTGCCGTGGGCCCCTGCGGCCGAGAGGTGTGCTGCGCCTCGTGGATGCGCTCGTTCGCGCCGGTCGGCATCCGCATGGCCAAGGACCAGGCGCTCGCGCTCAACCCGCAGAAGGTCTCGGGCGTGTGCGGGCGCCTGCTGTGCTGCCTGGCGTACGAGGAGGAGGTCTACCGCGACTCGCGCCGGAGGCTCCCGCGCATCGGCAAGCAGGTCGTCACGCCGCAGGGCCCGGGCCGCGTCGTGGACGTGTCGGTGCTGCGCGGTTTCGTGCGCGTGCACCTGGACGGCAGCGACGGGACGCAGGAGTTTCCCGCCGCCGAAGTGCGCCGCGCCGGGGCCGCCGAGGCGGAAGAGCCTGAAAACGAGGCGGATTCGGGCGACGCGCCGCCCGCGGAGTCGGAGGCCGCGGAGCCCGCGGCTCCTGCGACGACCGCCCCTGCGCCCGCGCAGGCCGACAGGCCGCGCCCGCCCGTGGAGCGCTGGCGCCGCCAGGGCCGCGCGCCCGAGGTCGCGCGCGACGAGGCGCACGCAGGGCGGCGCGGGGAGCGCGCGTCCGCTGGGGCGCCGCCGCGCGATCGGAGGCCTCCCGGTCCGCCGAAGCCTGCGGAAGCCGCTCCCCGCGAGCCTCCGCCCGTCCCGCAAAGCAAGGCGGCAGCGCTGCCGCAGAGCGTGGGCGGTTCGGCGCCGGCCGCGCGGGCGGAGCCGGCGCAGCCGCGCCGCGAGCGCTTCGCGCACCGCCCGCGCGGGCGCGGTCCGGCGACGGAGAAACCCGCGGACGCTCCGCCGCCGCAGGCCGCGTTGGCCGCGACTGGTCCGCCGGTTCCCGCGCCGCGGCCCGCCGCCCCGCCTCCCGCCGCGCCCGCCGCGCCGGGCCCGGGCCCGGGCCCGGGCGAGGGCGAGGGCCGCCACCGGGGGCGCCACCGCCACCGCGGTCCCCGCGGGCCGGGGCAGGGTGGCGCGCCGCGGGATTCCGGCTAGAGAAACGATCGGCTTTCGGCTTTCGATGTTCGGCTTTCGAAGGAACCCGGGACCGAAACGCCATCCGAAGTCGACGCGGGCCGGAAGCCGGAGAAGGCACCATGAGCGAGAACGACGGTTTTTCCGAAAGCCGAAAGCCGAAAGCCGAAAGCCGAAGCATCCCCCTGCTGGTCACCAGCGCGCTTCCCTATGCGAACGGCCCCGTGCACCTGGGCCATCTGGTGGAGCACATCCAGACCAACATCTGGGTGCGTTTCCAGCGGATGCTCGGGCGCGACGTGCTCTACGTGTGCGCCGCCGACACGCACGGCACGCCCATCGAGGTGAACGCGCGCAAGCTGGGCCTGGAACCTGCCGACATGGTGGAGCGCTTCCGCCGCGAGCACGAGCGCGACTTCGCCGGCTTCGACGTGGCGTTCGACACCTACTACACGACCAATTCGCCGGAGAACCGCGCCTTCGCCGAGCGCATCTACGAGCGGCTGCGCGCCGGCGGACACGTGTTCGAGCAGCCCGTCGAACAATTCTACTGCGAGAATGATCGGAGGTTCCTGCCGGACCGCTTCGTCAAGGGCGCGTGCCCCTCCTGCGGCGCCGCGGACCAGTACGGCGACGTGTGCGAGCGCTGCAACAAGACCTACACGCCGGTGGAATTGAAGGATCCGTACTGCACGCTGTGCCGCCGCCCGCCGGTGCGCCGCGAGAGCCGCCATCTCTTCGTGCGCCTGTCGACGTTCGCGCCGTTCCTGCGCGAATTCTCCGCGCGCCTGCAGCCGGAGGTGCGCAACTACGTGACGCGCTGGCTCGACGAGGGGCTCAAGGACTGGTGCATCTCGCGCGACGGACCGTACTTCGGCTTCCCGATCCCGGGGGCGCCGGACAAGTTCTTCTACGTGTGGCTGGACGCCCCCGTCGGCTACATCGCGTCGGCGGCGCACGCGTGCCGCGCGAAGGGCCTCGAGCTGAACCGCTACTGGCCGGGCACCGACGGCCCTGCCGGAGGGCAGGCCGAGATCGCGCACTTCATCGGCAAGGACATCGTCTACTTCCACACGCTCTTCTGGCCCGCCATGCTGCACGCGGCGGGCTTCGCGCTGCCCCAGCGCGTCCAGGTGCACGGGATGCTCAACCTGGGCGGGGCGAAGATGAGCAAGTCGCGCGGCCGCATGGTCTCCGCGCGCGAGTGGCTGGACGCGCTCGACCCCTCGTACCTGCGCTACTACCTCGCCGCGAACCTGGGGCCGGCGCTGGACGACATCGAGTTCACGACGGATGAGCTGAGAAACAGGGTCAATTCGCAGCTCGTCAACAACGTCGGCAACCTCGTGAACCGCGCGCTCGCCTTCTGCGCGAAGAGCCTGGACGCGCGCCTGGGCACTCCGACGGCGGTTCAGCAGGACCTCGGCGCTTTCCCTGCACGCGCGAAGGAAGCGTTCGCGGAGCTGAACTTGCGCGAGGCGGTGAAGCAGGTCGAGTCGCTGTCCGCCTTCGCCAACGAGTTCATGCAGGCGGCGGCGCCCTGGAAGACCATCCGCACGGATCCCGCACGTGCGCGCTCCGACGTGACGCTCGTGGCGAACGTGGCGAAGGTGCTGGCGACCATGCTCGCGCCCGTCGTGCCGCGCCTGTCCGACGAAATCTTCCGCCAGCTCGGACTGGCGCCGCAGGCCTGGGAGGAGGGCACCCGCTTCGACCTGCACGACCACACCATCGGCGTCCCGAAACCGCTGCTGCCACCCATGGACGCGGCGGTCGTGGAGAGCCTCTTCGCGCCGAAAGAGGACGCGAAGCCCGCCCCCGTGCCGGTCGCGGCCGAGATCGCCTGGGACGACTTCGCGAAGCTGGATCTGCGCGTGGGCAGGGTGATTTCCGCCGAGCGCGTGCCGAAGGCGGACAAGCTGCTGCGCCTGCAGGTGGACGTGGGGGAGGGCGAGCCGCGCACCATCGCGGCCGGCATCGCGACCGCGTACGCGCCCGAGGAGATGGCGGGCCGGCACGTGGTCGTCGTGGCGAACCTCGCGCCGCGCGTCATCCGGGGCGTGGAGTCGAGGGGGATGCTGCTCGCGGCATCGGGAGGCTCGAAAGGGCTTTCGCTGGCCGAGGTGCCGGCCGACGTCGCCCCGGGCACGCGGGTGAAATAGTGCCGGACACGCACGCGGAGCGGATCGGGGCGCTGGATAGGCTTGCCGAGAGCGCTCCCGAGGGTCGCACCAGGGCCTTTGCGGAGGCTCTTTCCGCGTCGCGCGAGGCGGACTCGGAGCTGCGCGCGGCGAGCGCCGACGCGCTGGCGGCGACGGGCGATCCGGGTCCTTGCATCGGAGCGCTGCGCGCGCTCGCGGCCGATGAAGTACCGGGGGTCCGCTTTCGTGCCACGGCTGCGCTTGCGGGCACCCCCTGGCGGGGCAGGCTCGACGCGCTCGCCGCGATGCTGGCCGACGCGGACGCACGCGTGGCGATGCTCGCGGCCGAGGGCCTGTCGCACGCGGGCGACGCGCGCGCCGCGCCCGTGCTGAGAGCGGCACTCGCCGACCGGCGCACGCGTTTCCAGGCGCTGGAGGGGCTGCTCGCGCTGGGCGACGACGGGCTGCCGGAGACCGCGCGGCGTGTCTTCGGGGCCTTTTTCGCGACGCCTTTCGAGCGCGCGCTCGCGGCCGTCGTGCTCGCCCGGGGCGGCGACGCGAAGGCGCGCGCGCACCTGCTGCGCCGGGCCTCGAAGCGTCGCGCCGAGGAGCGCCCTTTCGTCGTCGTGTACCTGGCCACGGCCGACCCCGGCGAGGGACGCGCGCTCGTCGAGGCGATTGCACGGGACGAACACGACTACCTGCGCGAGTCGGCGCTGCTGGCGCTCGTGAAGCTGGACCGATCATGGTGGTCGAAGGCGCAGGAGAGCATCGCCCGGTACGCGGACGACGATCCGCACGTCGCGGCGGAGCTGCTGCTGGGCCTGTCCGACGTGGACGCGGAGCGTGCCGGGCTCGCGCTGGAGGCACGCGTGGATCGCGCCGACGAGCTGGGCGCTGCGGCGCGCAGACTGCGCCTCGCGCTGCACCTGCGTCGCGCGTTTCCCCGGGAGGTGCTGCTCCGATGCGGCTGATCGACTCGCACTCGCACGTGGACAGCGCGCCGTTCCACGCCGACCGCGCGGAGGTCCTCGCGCGGGCGCGCGCCGCCGGCGTCGAGCACGTCGTCGTCGTGGGCCTGTGGCGCGAGAACGGCGGCGTGCAGGGCGCGCGGGACGCCGTCGAGCTGGCGGCGACCGATCGATCGTTCCTTTCGGCCGCCGCGTGCGTACACCCGCACGACGCCTCGGCCGCGCCGGAAGCGGACGTGCTCGCCGTGGAGGAGCTGGCCGCGCGGCCCGACGTCGTCGCGGTCGGCGAGACGGGCCTCGATTATCATTATCATCATAGTACACCGGAAGAGCAAATGGCGCTGTTCCGGCGCTTCGCGCGGCTGGCGCGCCGGCTCGACAAGCCGCTCGTGGTCCACACGCGCGAGGCCGAGGCGGACACGTACCGGGTGCTCGACGAGGAGGGACTGCCCGGGCGCGGCGGCGTCATCCACTGCTTCACGGGCGACCGCGCCGCCGTGCACGAGTACCTCGCCCGCGGACTGTACGTGTCGATTTCGGGAATCGTCACGTTCAAGAGCTCGGACGAGCTGCGGGAGGCGGCGAAGCTCGTGCCGCTGGAGCGCCTGCTCGTCGAGACCGACGCGCCCTACTGCGCGCCCGTGCCCCACCGCGGCAAACGCAACGAGCCGGCGTTCGTCGAGGAAACGGCGAAGGTGCTCGCGGCGGTGAAGGGGATCGACACGGCCGCGTTGGCCGAGGCGACCGCCGAGAACGCGCGGCGGTTCTACGGACTTGCGTGGCGCGCGGCCCGCGCATAGCGGCAGCGCTTCAGGTAATCGCGACCTGCCTCTGTGTCTGTGCGCGCGGAGCCGTGTACCTTCGCGGCCAGCCGGATCGACGGCCTTTTCGGAGGTCCCCCGATGCGCACGCGTGCGTACGCCCTTCTCGCCCTGCTCGCGGCCGTCTGGCCGGCCGGCGCGGACGTGCCGCGCCTGCTGGGCTACCAGGGCCGTCTGCTGCGGGCCGACGGCACCGCGGCGACGGGCACCGCGTCGGTCACGTTCGCGGTCTGCGACGCGCCGACGGGCGGCAGCGTGCTGTGGCAGGAATCGCAGACGCTGGGGCTCTCGGACGGGTACTACGCGACGTTCCTGGGACTGGTGTCCGCACCCCCGGACGGACTGTTCGACGGGGCGGGGCGATGGCTGGAGCTGCGCGTCGGCTCGGAAGCTCTCTCTCCGCGCCAGCAGCTCGCCCCCGTGCCCTACGCGGTGACGGCACAGAACGTCGCCGGCGGAAGCGCGATCGTTTCGTCGCTGAAAGTGGGCAGCCAGACGATCGTCGACGCGTCCGGTCGGCTCGCGGGCTCCGCACGGTATGCGGCCGGGGCGGGCATCGCCATCGACGACGCGAGCCAGACCGTGTCGCTTTCGCCCTGCGCGGCCGGCGAGATCCTCGTGCGCGACGCGACCGGGTGGACGTGTGCCGGCACCGTGCTCTCCGTGAGCGCAGCGGCTCCTCTCGCTGTCTCGGGCTCGTCGGCAGCGCCGCAGGTGTCCCTGCCGCGGGCCGCGGCGAACGCTTCCGGTTACCTCGCTTCCTCGGACTGGTCCCTGTTCGACGCCAAATACGACGCATCGTCGCAATGCGGCGGAGATCTTTCGGGCACGCTGTCTTCGCCGGTCGTCGTTCGGCTGCAGTCGCGCCCCGTGGCCGCCGCGCAGCCCTCCGCGGGCCAGGTGCTCAAGTGGAACGCCGTGTCCTCGCAGTGGGAACCGTCGGCCGACTTCGACTCGGGCGGCACGGTCCGGAACGTGACCGTGTCGGCGCCGCTCACGGCCTACGCCGGGTCGACGACGCCGAGCATCTCCATCGCCGCGGCCTCCGCGAGCATCGACGGGTATCTCTCGTCTTCCGATTGGAGCCGATTCGACGCGAAATACGATTCCTCGACGCAGTGCGTCGGAGACCTCGCCGGCTCCTTCGGCAATCCGCAGGTGGCGAAGATCCAGGGCGTGGCGGTCTCGACCACGGTGCCGTCGAACGCGCAGGTGATGCGTTTCGACGGTGCGCACTGGGCGCCCGCATCGCTGGGCATCGCGGACGTCGGAGGGCTGTCCGCCGGCTACGTCGACCTGAACACCGCGCAGACCATTGCCGGAGCAAAGACCTTCACCACAGCTCCGGCCTTCTCCGCGCCCTTGGGCACCGCGAGCGGCGGCACCGGCGCGACGACGGCGGCCGCGAACGCGTTCTTCGCCGGGCCCGCCTCCGGAGCGTCCGGTGCGGCGCCCGCGTTCCGCGGACTCGTTTCCGACGACGTTCCTTCGCTCGACGCGGGCAAGATCGCCTCGGGCACGTTCGGCACGGTCCGCGGCGGCACCGGGACGACCGCGGCGGCGCCTCATGCGATCTTCGCAGGACCGTCCTCCGGTTCTGCTGCCGATGCCCCTGCGTTTCGCGCACTCGCCGCCTCGGACCTGCCTGCACTCGACACGTCGATGCTCGTCGGGGGCACGCTCGACGTCTCGCGCGGAGGCACCGGCGCGACCTCGACGGGCGCGAACATGGTGTTTGCGGGTCCCGATTCCGCCACAGGCGCGCCCGGGTTCCGCAACCTCGCGGCGGCGGACATCCCGACGGGCATCAGCATCACGGGTTCGGCCGGCAGCGTGCCTTGGAGCGGCGTGGGCGACCGTCCGACGACCCTCGCCGGATACGGAATCACAGACGCTTTCCCTGCAAACGGCACGCTCGCGGGGCTCGTGCGCTCCACCGCCTCCGGTGTATCGTATTTCACAGGCGGCAGCCTCGGCGTGGGCACGACCGCCCCGGCCGTGGCGCTCGACGTGGCCGGAGGCATCCGCCCCGGGAACCAGACGCAGGCGACCGTCTGCGACGCGACCACGGAGGGGACCCTGCGCTACAACACGACCAGCAAGGTCGTGGAGTACTGCAACGGCGCGGTCTGGAACGCCATCAGCAACGTCGGAACGCCGCCGCCGTTCAGCTTCACGAACCAGACATGCGTCGCGGCCTCCGGCACCGTCACGAGCAACACGATCGCGCTGACGGGCGCCGGGTTCACCGGCCCGGTGATGGCGACGTGCGGAGCCGGCTGCACGGGGATCTCCCGCAACGGCGGCGCCTTCGCTCCGGGGCCTGTCGGCGGCTTCGTCAACGGCGACACGATCGCGATCCAGACGACGTCGGCGTCGGGCGCGCTCGCGGCGGCGACTGCGACGGTCACGGTGGGCACGACGATCTCGGGCACGTGGACCGTGACGACCTCACCGGCCCACGGTCTATCCACCTTCACGAGCGGCAGCGGCACGTGGACCGCGCCGGCCTGCTACACGACGGTCGAAGTGCTGGTCGTCGCGGGCGGAGGCGGCGGAGGCGGCCAGGTCGGCGGCGGGGGCGGCGGAGGCGGCGTCATCCACCAGAACTACACGGTGGTGTCGGGCAACAACTACTCGTACACGGTGGGCGCCGGCGGAGCGGGCGGTGCGATCGAGGGCAGCTTCGGGCAGCAGTCGGGCGCCACCGGAGCCGACTCGATCTTCGGCTCGCTCACGGCCAAGGGCGGCGGCGGAGGCGGTGGCTACAGCAACACCGTGGGTGCCAGGACCGGCGGCTCGGGCGGCGGAGGCGGCGGCACGGGAACCGCCGGCGCGGCGGGCACGGCGGGGCAGGGCACTGCGGGCGGCACCGGGACGGCGAACAGTTGGGCGGGCGGAGGCGGCGGCGGGGCCGGAGCGGCGGGCGCGAATGCCGGATCGAACGTCGGCGGCAAGGGCGGCGACGGACTTCCATTCAATATCACCGGAACGAACGTCTACTACGGCGGCGGGGGCGGCGGCTGCAGCCAGAGTGGGAATGCCGGAGCAGCCGGAGGCCTGGGCGGGGGAGGCACGGGCGGCGCCAACAACGGGTCGACGGAGACCACGCGCGTGACGGCCGGCACGGCGAACACCGGCGGCGGCGGGGGCGGTGCTCGCGACTTCGACATTCTGGGCCGGTTCAACACGCAGGGCAGCGCGGGCGCGGGCGCCGGCGGGTCGGGCATCGTGGTCGTGAAGTGGTGAGGGCGCGCCGGCCTCACGTTCCGGGCGGGGCCGGCGGGGTCTCCAGGTCGACGAACGGATTCTCGACCCGCAGCCGGCCGAACGTCTGACCGTGCCCGAAGTCCTCGCTCAAGAGCAGCGTGCAGCCGGCGGACTGGGCGGCACAGAGGATCATGGAGTCGAAGATGCGCCGGCCACTGCGCGCGCTTTCCGTGGCCGCCTCCACGACCAGGCTGCCGGTGGCCGGCACGACGTTGCCGCCTGCGAGGGTCGCCACGATGTCCCTTGCGCGTTGCGGCGACATCCCGAGCTTCCTGACCAGTGAAGCAAACGTCTCGATCAGAACCTGCGTGCTCGCCACCGCGTCCGGGTGCCTGCCGAGGGTCTCCCTCGCCCGCTGCTGCTTGGCCGGCTCATCGTCATCATAGAAGTAAACGTACACATTGGTGTCAACGAACGCGTTTTGCACTTCCGATTCGGTCTTCATAGAGTTCCTCGCGGTTCCACTTCCATCCGCGGCTGTGTCCATGACCGTCGCGCGCCAGCTCCAGCAGGCGGCGCACCCGTTCCCGTCCGTCGTCGCTTCCGTACGGTTCGGCGAAGCGCTCGAGTTGCTTCGTGAGAAACGCGTTCACGCTCATGCCGAGGTCGACGGCCCGCTTGCGCGCCCGCCGGAGCAGGTCATCGTCCACCGCGATCGTCAGGCTCGCCATTGTCGCTTCCGCCTCCCTTCGGGTTGCGGCTCCATCTCCCGAGCCGCTCTTCGTACGATTCCTGGCGGTTCCACTTCCACCCGCCGCTGTCCCCGTGGACACGCTTGGACAGCTCCACGAGGTCTTTCAACGGCGTATCGGTGGTCTCCGGCTGAGCAAAGCGCTCCATCTCCCTGGCGACGAATGCACTCACGCTCGTCCCCAGGTCGATCGCCCGCTTGCGCGCTCGCTTGAGCACCTCGTCATCGACCACGACCGTCAGATTCGCCATCGAAACGTCTCCACGGGACCAGTGTAGCACGGGTCCCGTGTACACGCCCGGCCGATGGCTTGAGCGCCGACCTGAACATGCGTACAGTCACCGCATGGCGTTCGCGGAGCTCTTCGCGCGCACGAACTTCACCTTCCTGGAGGGGGCCTCGCACCCCGAGGAGCTGGTGGACGCCGCGAAGGCGGCGGGGCTCTCGGCGCTGGGGATCGCGGATCGCGATTCGCTCGCCGGCGTCGTCCGGGCGCACCTGCGCGCGAAGGAGGTCGGCCTGCCGCTCCTCGTGGGCGCGCAGGTCACGTTCGACGACGCCCCGCCGCTGGTGCTGCTCGCCCGCGACGCGGAGGGATACGCGAACCTGTGCGAAATCGTCTCCGTCGCTCGCCTTTCGGTGCCCAAGGGCGAGGCGCGCTGCCGCCTGTCCGCGCTGGACGGGCGCACGCGCGGCCTCTTCGCGCTCGACACGGACTCGGTGGACGAGGGCGAACTCGGGCGCTTCCGCGAGTTCTTCGGCGATGCCCTCTCCGCGGCCGTCTGGAACCACATGACCGCGGACTGCCCGCGGCGCATGCGCAGGCGCGAGGCGCTCGCCCTTTCCGCGCGAGTGCCGATCGTCGCGACCAACGCCCCGCTCATGCACGCGCGCTCGCGCCAGCGCCTGCAGGACGTGGTCGCGTGCATCCGCCTGGGCACCAACGTGCATGAGGCCGGCACGCGTCTGTTCCCCAACGGCGAGCGCTGCCTCAAGGGCGAAGCCGATCTGCGCCGGCTCTTCCGCGGCGCGCGCGCCGAATGGCTCGATCGCGCCGCGGAGCTCGCCTCGCGCTGCGGCTTCTCGCTCGACTCGCTGCGCTACCGTTTCCCGCAGGAGATGCTGCCGCCGGGCATGACCTCCATGGACCACCTGCGCGAGCTGACGCGCCGCGGTCTCGAGTGGCGCTTTCCCGCGGGCGTTCCGGAGAGCGTGCGACGCCAGACCGCGCACGAGCTGGGTCTCGTCGACGAGCTGGACTACGCCGGCTACTTCCTCACCGTCTGGGACATCGTGCGCTTCGCGCGCGAGCGGGGCATCCTGTGCCAGGGCCGGGGCAGCGCCGCCAACAGCGTGGTGTGCTACGCGCTGGGCATCACGAGCATCGACCCGGTGCGCATGGGGCTCCTTTTCGAGCGTTTCGTGTCGCGCGAGCGCTGCGAGCCTCCCGACATCGACGTGGACTTCGAGCACGAGCGGCGCGAGGAGGTGCTCCAGTACGTCTATTCGAAATACGGCCGCGACCGGGCGGCGATGGTGGCGGAGGTCGTGTGCTACCGGGGCAGGTCGGCGCTGCGGGAGGTCGCCAAGGCGCTGGGACTGCCGCTGGACCGGGCAGACCGCCTGGCGCGCACCGCCGGCCACTACGAGCACGCGCCCGACCCGGCGCTCCTGCGCGCCGCGGGGTTCGACCCGTCCGATCGCACGACGGGCCTGGTTCTGGAACTGGCGGGGCAGCTCCAGAACTTCCCTCGCCATTTGTCCATCCACTCGGGCGGGTTCGTCGTGACGCACGACCGGCTGGCGCGCCTGGTGCCGCTGGAGAACGGCGCCATGGAGGGGCGCACGGTGGTCCAGTGGGACAAGGACGACGCCTCGGCCGTGGGCCTTCTGAAGATAGATCTTCTGTCGCTGGGAATGCTCTCGCTGCTGGCGCGCGCCTTCGACCGGATCCGCCGCCACTGCGGCGAGGACTGGACGCTCGCGACGATTCCGGCGGAGGATCCGGCCGTCTACGACATGCTGTGCGACGCCGACAGCGTGGGCGTGTTCCAGGTGGAGAGCCGGGCGCAGATGAACATGCTGCCCCGGCTGAAGCCGCGCTGCTTCTACGACCTCGTCGTCGAGGTGGCGATCATCCGTCCGGGGCCCATCCAGGGCGGCATGGTGCATCCGTACCTGAAGCGGCGCGAGGGACTGGAGGAAGTGGACTACCCGCACCCGTCGCTCAAGGACGTGCTCGCCAAGACGCTGGGCGTGGTGCTGTTCCAGGAGCAGGCGATGCGTCTCGCCATGGAGTCGGCGGGCTTCACCGCGGGCGAGGCGGACAACCTGCGCCGTGCCATGACGCACAAGCGCTCGTACGAGAAGATGGCCGGAATGAAGGACAAGCTGTTCGCAGGCATGTCGCGCAACGGCATTCCGCCGGCGCGCTGCGAGGAGATCTTCAAGCAGCTCCTGGGCTTTTCGGGATACGGCTTTCCGGAGTCGCACGCGGCCTCCTTTGCGCTGCTCGTCTATGCCTCCTCCTGGGTGAAGCGTCATTACCCGGCGGTATTCGCGGCGTCTCTTCTCAATGCCCAGCCGATGGGTTTCTACGCGCCGCACACCATCGTGCAGGACGCGCGGCGCCACGGGGTGCCGGTGCGTCCGGTGGACGTGTTCTACAGCGATCGCGAGTGCACGCTGGAGGAGGCGGAGGAAGGGGAAGGGCTGCCGCTGCCCGATCCGAGGCGGGCGGCGTGGGCGGGGCGAGCGCGGCGCGAGGGACTGCTGGCCGTGCGCCTGGGGCTTTCGCACGTGGCGGGGTTGCGTGCGGAGCACGCGGATCGGATCGCGAAGGCGCGGCAGGAGAGGACGTTCTCGTCGCCGGAGGATCTGGCGCGCCGCACGGCGTTGCCGCGGCACGCGCTGGCGCGTCTGGCGGCTGCGGGTGCCCTGGAGGGCTTCGGACTTCGCCGGCGCGGGGCGCTCTGGCGCGTCCACGCGATGAAGGCGCCCGACGACCTGTTCGCGGCGCAGGCCCCGGAAGAGCCACCGGTGCGCTTCGACGAGGGAACGCGGCTCAACCGCGTCGCCGAGGACTACCGGCGCACCGGCCTGAGCGCCGACGCGCACCCGCTGGCGCTGCTGCGCGACCGCGTGCGCGCGCTGGGCGTGCTGCGCAGCGACGAGGTGGAGAAGCTGCGCGGCGGGCGGCGCGTGCGCGCCGGAGGCATGGTCATCGTGAGACAGCGTCCCATGACGGCCAAAGGCATCGTGTTCATCACGCTGGAGGACGAAACGGGTTTCACCAATCTGGTCGTGATGCCCGACATATGGGAGCGCGACCGCGCGGACGTCGCGAACGTGCTGTTCCTGGGAGCGGAAGGGAAGACCGAACGCAGCGGCCGCGTCGTCAACGTCAAGGTCGAGCGACTGTTCGCGCTGGCCCTCGGGGAGCATCCCGTGCAACCGCCGGAGGCGAGGGAGTTCCGGTAGTGGAAGCCGCCAGCCGAAGACGGTGGTAGTGTGGTGCACGTCCGCGGGCGCGGATGGGAAGGCAGGCGAAGGTGGCTGAAGCGACAGTGTGGGGAATGCATGCAGGTTCGTCCGGCGAAGCCGATGGCCTTTTCCTGAAGCAGGACCAGCTCGCCATGGGCTACAACCCCATGGGAGATCTCTCCGAGTTGCCTGCCAGTCGCGAGTCCTTCAAGGAACGGTATCGGAAGACGCATCTGGGGGAGAAGGAAAGTGCCGTGGCGATCCGCGCAGGCCAGCTCTACCGCTTCCTGCATGAAATGAAGGTGGGCGACTTGGTGGTGTACGCCTCGCAGCAGGACCACGACGCGCACATCGGTCGTGTGAAAGGGAAGTACCGATTCGTGCAGGGTCTCGCGGAACGCTTCCCGCATCGGCGGGACGTCGAGTGGGTGGCGACGGTTCCTCGCACACGGTTCTCCCAGGGGGCGCTGTACGAACTCGGCTGCGCGCTCACCCTCTTTCAGCTGCGCAACTACGCCCACGAGTATCAAGCCGTGGTCGAAAGAGGGGCGTCCGTGACCGCGACGGAGCCGGAGGACGAGACCGTCGCGCCAGTCGCGCGGGCCGTGACGGCGAATACCCGCGACTTCATTCTGCGGGAGCTTGCAACGAAGATGAAGGGCTATCCCCTCCAGGAATTCGTCGCGCACCTGCTGGAGAAGATGGGCTTCCATGCGCGAGTCTCTCAGAAGGGCACGGACGGCGGCATCGACATCATCGCCCACAAGGACGAACTCGGCTTCGAGCCTCCCGTCGTAAAGGTGCAGGTGAAAAGCACCGAAGACAACGTCGGGGATCCCGAGGTGTCGGCGCTGGTCGGCAAACTGGCGGCCGGGGAGTTCGGCCTTGTCGTGACGCTCGGCGGCTTCACGCCGCAGGCGAAAGCGGGTGCGCGAGGCCGCGCGAACCTCCGGCTTGTCGATGGCGACGATCTTGTCGGGCTGATACTGGAGCACTACGAGGAGTTCGACGCGCGCTTCAAAGGGCTTCTACCTCTCAAGAGGGTCTACGTGCCTCAGCCCGCCGAAGAGGCAGAGGCATGACCTGACGGAATTCGGGAGAATTGCGACATGGCGAGGACGACAAGGAAGGGAACCACGCCACACGGAAGCACGTCGCCAAGGAGCGAGAAGCCCGTCCGGCTGGCCCCAAAGCGGGTTCAGGACTGGATCGTCGTGGTCCTGAACCCCGTCATCGACGGGCTGCGGCGCGAGATCGGGCTTCTGTCGCGCGGTCTCTGGCCGTGGGTCGAAGGCGCGCGGCGCTTCGAGTACCACCTGTACTGGCGCGAGTACGTCTCCGAGCTGTACTCAGCGGTCCGGGAGGACTTCGAGATCAAGAACCCGGCACGCGTCGCGGACCTCGCGCAGCACGACGCGGCGCTCGATCGCCTGCGCGGCTCCGTCGAGAGCGCATTCGATCGACTTGTCGGCCCCGAGGCAGCCGCCCTCCAAGGCGAGGTGAAGTCCCTGTTCGCACCGCAGGATGCAGAACGGTATTATCGGTACTACACGGCCGCAGTCGCGGGCGGGTATCGCGAGATGCGCGAAGGCGACATTCTTGGGAAGGTGTTCGACTCCCACCCGGAGCTCCGGGAACGGGCGTTGTCTCTCGTCGAGGCGGAGATGAAGGCGGTCCGCGATCACGCCGGGGCACTGGTCGAGATCGACAAGCGGCTGGCCGACGAGTTGGCGAAAGAGCGCACCCTCCTGGCGGATCAGTATGGCGTGCGCGTCATGCCCGTCGTCGAGTAGGTCATGGGCGCAGGGTTCCGCAGCATCGAGCGCTGCAATCGGAGTGCAACGCTCGTCCTGTTCGACGCCTGCGTGCTCATCGACGCGATCCGGCGCGACCCGGACACGCTCGATCACCTCCTTCGCGTGGAGCCTCCGCTCCGGGCGGTGGCGACCACGACGCTGCTGGAGGTCGCATTCGCACACAAGGGGCTGGCACCGGCGACCCTGAGGGAAAACCAGCGCTGGATCGTCGATCATCGGCTGGAGCGTGTGCCCTTCGACGCGAAAGTGGCGCGTCAGATCGAGCGTTCGGTGCACAGCGAAGCCTCAAGCATCCGAGGACGCGCGTCGCTGGGCGACTTTCTTCTCGCTTCGACATTGCGTGCAATGGTGCCGCCGCCCGGCGGCGTGGCTCTTGCGACGCGGAACGCAAGGGACTTCATGCACCTGCCGATCGTGCTTGTGACCGAATTCTGTCCGCCGGGCGTGGCGGAACGCAGATCGCCGCTCTGACGCGCTCGTCGCTGGAGACACCGCAGGGCGTCGCATGGCGACCGTCACGGAATCATCAGCACCGTGCTCCCGTCGGCGACGCGCCCGTTCTGCACCATCGACCCGACGCGCGCCGCCGGATGTGCACCGTTGTTCACGCGCACCTGCGGGGCCGCGAGCTGGAGACTTCCGGCCTGCAGAGTCCCCTGGTTGCCCCCGCGCAGCAGGAGATCGCCCACGCCGTACGCGGTCAGATTCTGCTGCGCCGTAATGTTGATCGCGGTGCCGGCATGCAGAGTCAGCCGCTGCGGCGACTGGATGACGATTTCCGAGTCGGAGATGCGGATGACGCGCTCCAGTGCCGTGACTCGCATCTCCAGCGCCGGCGCCGGCGCCGCCGCTCCCGCCAGAAACCCCGCTCCCGCCAGTGCCGCGCCTGCCGCCGCCCACATCGCCTTGTGCATCGAAGCCTCCGACCGGGAGGATCCCGACGGCGGCAGCGTAGCACGAGGGCCCGGGCCGTCCGGTTCCGGACGGTCGCCCGGCGCGCGGACGCGGCCTGAGGCGCGCAGACCTTGTCGGTGCCCGGCGAGAAGACGGCGTCGATCGCGAGGCGCGACCCGGCCGCGATCCCCGGTTCGTCCGCGTCGCGCCCGCGCCTGCCGAACCACGGCCGCATGCGGAGGTGACGACGCTTCGGCCTACCCGCACCCGCCGCACACGAAGCACGCCTCGGACTGCGACTCCCCGCCCTGCGGCCCGGTGCGCCGCCCCAGGACCCAGCGGGCCTCCAGTTCTTCCGCGAGGCGGGTCAGCTCGCCGGTGCGCTCGCCGTGCAGCCTCGCGTCGGACTCGAATTCCTCGCCCAGGCGTTCCATTTCCGCGCGCGGCAGGTGCCGTTCGGCCATGGGGTAGAGAATCCGGTCCTCTTTCTGGATGTGCGCCCGCAGCATTCCGCCGTACTCCAGCGCCGCGTCGTGCGCCTCGTGCGCGGCCTCCTTCGTCCATTCGCCGCCCGCGTCCGCGATTGCGCGCAGCCGCCGCACCAGCGCGCGCCCGCACTCGTGGTCGTCGAGCATGACGGCAATCGGCCCCCCGTCGCGCGGGAAGCCGTGCTCCGCCATGCGCTCGAAGAGCAGCGCCTCCTCCTTGCCGTGGTGGATGTCGTCCGCGAAAGCCTTCAGAAAGCGCACGAAACTGCGCAGCTCGTCGCGCGACTGCAGCACGTCGCCCGCGACCACACGCGCCGCATAGCCGTCCAGGGCTCCCAGCGTCCGCTCGATCAGCCGGTGCTCCGACATCAGAGTTCCGATCGGCTCCATGTGTCCTCCTCCGGCCCGGTTCGGACCGTGCCGCAGCCTCTTGCACGCCTGCGGCCAGACGGAAATTCCCAGCAAAATCAACAACATAGGCGCACACGGACGATTGCGCACCCAAGGGACGTTGTCCGTGCAACCATCGGCGGGTGGAGGACGACCCATGGGTACATGTCCGCGTCGGGAGCACGGTCCGGAGATCATTCATTCTTCATCCTTCATCCTTCATCCTTCCGAGCACGGTCCGGAGGTCGGGGCGGCGATTCTGGAGGAGGCGACGACGGCGGTGCTGTCGACGGTCGACCTGCCGACGGTGCTCGAGCGCACGGCGCGCCTGCTGCGGCGGCATTTCGGCGAGACGCGCGTGGTCGTGCTGCGGCGTCTGGAGGGCTCGCCGGCGCGCGCGGAGGTCGTGCTCTCCGACGATCCCCGTCATCCGGCGCCCGCGCCGGGCACGCGGGTGGAGCTGATCGGCACCGCCAGCGGCGAGGCGTTGAACTCGGGGCGGACGGTCGTCGCGGATCCCGTCGACGCGGCGCACCCGCGCTTCCGGGACGAGGAGGCGCTGTCGCAGCTCGGATACGGCTCGCTGGTGTCGATGCCGCTGCTCTTCGAAGGGCAGGCGCTGGGCACGCTGGAGCTGGCGCACCCTCCGGGAGAGAACCTGCTCTCGTGCTGTCTGCGCACGGCGGAGCAGGTGGCCCGGCTCGTGGCGATTGCGATGCACAACGGCCTGCTGGTGGAGGAGATCCGGAGGCTGAACCGCCTGCTCGACCGCGAGAACGCGCTGCTGCGCGAGGAGCTGCGAGAGGTGCGGCGCGAGTCGCGCTACGTCGTGGAGAGCCCGCGGATGAAGGACCTGGTGGCGCGCCTGCGGCTGGTGGCGCCCACGGACGCGACGGTGCTCGTGCGGGGGGAGACCGGCACCGGAAAAGAGGGGCTCGCGCGCATGGTGCACGAGTTCTCCGGGCGGTTCGGCGGGCCGTACGTCGTCGTGAACATGGGGGCGATATCGGAGTCGCTCATCGAGAGCGAACTTTTCGGCCATGAGAAAGGGGCGTTCACGGGCGCATCGGCGCGCAAGGCGGGACGCTTCGAGCAGGCGGACGGAGGCACGGTCTTCCTGGACGAGGTGGGAGACGCCCCTGCTGCAGTGCAGGTGCGCCTTCTGCGCGTGCTGCAGGAGCGCGAGGTGCAGCGGGTGGGCGGCGGGGACACGTTCAAGGTGGACGTGCGCGTGGTGGCGGCGACGAATCGGCCGCTGGAGAGAATGGTCGAGCAGGGCTCGTTCCGCGCGGATCTGTACTACCGTCTCGCCGCGTTTCCGCTCCAGATTCCCTCGTTGCGCGAGCGTCCGGAGGACATCCGCGCCATCGGGACGCACCTTCTGGAGCGGCTCTCGGCGACGATGCACCGGCGCCCGCCGGCGGTGGACGACGCCATGTGGCGCGTGCTGGAGTCGATGCCCTGGCCGGGCAATGTGCGGGAGCTGGAGAACTACCTGCAGCGGGCGCTGCTGCTGAGCCCGGAGACGAGGCTCGTCCTGCCGGAGGCGGTGCCCGCGCCGGCGGCGCCGGAGTGCAAGGCGGAAGCGCAGCCGGGCAGCACACCCCGGCGCTTCGACGACGAGGTGCGCGACATTCTGCGTCGTGCGCTCGAGACCTGCGGCGGACGCGTCTACGGGCCGGGCGGCGCGGCGAGGCTGCTGGGGCTGCAGCCCACCACGCTGCAGGGGAAGCTCAGAAAGTACGGGCTCGAAAGAGCGGCGCGCGCGGCCGGTGCGCGGGGCTGAAACCATGGCGAATCGGGTTTCGGGCGTGCGCGTTGCGGGCGTCGCGATCGGATTCGCGGCGGTGGTCGCTTCCGGGGTGGCCGGATGGCTGGGTGTCCAGCGGCTCGAGCGCCGGTGGCTCGCGGATTTCCGGGAAGCGGACGCGGAGCACGACTGCTGCCAGGCCGAAGTCGAGCCCATCGAGTGCGCACCCGCCCGGCGCCGTCTGTTGCTGGCGTCGCGGGGCCCGGGCGATGGCGCCTACGTGGCGTCGACGGCGTTCGCGAGGTGCGAGGCGACCCGTGCCCGCGCAGGCGCGGACCGGCGGCGGTGGGAGGCGGAACGCGCGCGGATGCAGGAGGAGGCGGCTCGCGAGCAGGAGGCGCGGGCGCGCGCCGAGGCGGAGGAACGCGCCCGGCCGAGGCCGCTGCGTCCTTCCCATTTCGCCTTCTGCGAAGCGCTGCCGAAGGAGGATAGCGGTGTGGCGGCCGGTCCCGACGCGGCGGCGCATCCGTCCCTGGAGTCGCTGCCACGGCTGGCGCCGCCGGTGCAGTACGCCGCGTTCCGCCGCGCGATCTGCCAGAGGTCCGGAGAGACTGCGGATTCGCTCCGACGCCTGCCGGCGGCGATGCTGAGCGCGGTGATGTGCGAGCTGCCGTGGCGCACGGCGACGGAGAACGTCGAGGAGGTGCTGCGCTGCGGAGAAGCTCCCGGGCCCGACCCGGAGGCCTGCCGGTATCTCGTGCCCTCGACCGATATCGAAGCCCATGCGTGCGACGGCCACGAACGGGCGATCGAGCGCGCGTACCTCGCGGCGCAGGAGGACCACGAGCGCGCCTGGCTGAAGGGCCGCATCGCGGCGCTGCGGGCGGATCCGGCCGCAGCGCCGGACGAACTGCTGGCCGCGACGCTGCGCCTGGACTACGGGGCCTCGGTCGTCGGCGAGGTACTCCCGCTGCATGCCCGTGCGGGGACCCGGCCTCAGGGCGATGGACCATCCCGACCGCCCGACGCCGCGGAGATCGCGCGCCTGCGGGCGGCGATCGGAGACGCACCCGCGGACGCTCTCGGCGCGGCGTCGGACGGTCTGGTGCACTTCCTGCGATCGGGCGTGCCCGGCGAAGGGCCGGTTCTCCTCCTGCTGCCCTGCGCACGGAAGGATGAGTCGCTGCGCGGCGGAGTCTACTGGATTTCTCCGGTCCGCACGCTGGTTCTGCGCCCGTTCGGTCCGGTGGACGAGGAGGAGGGCTGTCCCGAACCCGTCGACCTCGCGGACTTGGATGCCGACGGCGAGCCGGAAGTCGTGGCGCAGGGCCATCGCGCCGCGTTCGTTCTTTCGGTGGGTTCCAGCGGCGCGCGGCTGCGCTGGAGCGAGGCCCTTCCGGACTCCGAAGGCGACTGACCGCCGAGGTGGCATGGCCGGCGGAGCGACTACGGGCCGGGGCCGTGCACGAACGACGGCCCGAAGAGCGACCTCGCCGGGGCGTCGATGGTCCTTCCCGACCCGGTCGGGGCTCGCTGCAGTATTTGCAGGTGTGCTGAAGCGTGTTCCCGCCCCTGGGGTTCGCAAGGGGTGCGCCCTAGGTTATCATCGGCACATGGCGACGGCGCCCCGCAACCTGACAATCGAGATTCTGAAGAGCATCCGCGACGAGGTCCGCAAGACGAACGAGCGCGTGGAATGAAACGAACGGGCGCTTGGAACGGTTGCGCCAGGATCTCACCCAGCGCATCGTCGAGTCGGAGATGCGCGCCGCGACTGCCATCACCGACCTGGCCGGCAGCGTCAACCGCCTCAGCGACCTTCTGCGCGAGCAGTTCGACCTGCGTCCGCGGGTGGAGCGCTGCGAGCGTGAAATCGAGGCGATCAAGCACCGCCTGCCCGACGCATAGGCTCGGAGTCTACTTCATTATTGGAGCAATGCGGCTCCGGAAGCCTACGCCTTGCCCGGCTCCGGCGGCAGCTTCCCCAGGCTCTCCAGCGCGTCCAGGATGTTCTTCTTCTCTTCCTTGCGCGGCTGGGCCTTGACCGGCGCGGGCGCGGGAAGCACCGGCACGGGCTTGGTGCGAGCGATGCGTCCGCCCTCCAGAATCAGCGCCACGTCGTCGCCGTCGAGCGTCTCCAACTCCACCAGCGCGTCGGCCAGGCGCTCGAGCGCGTCGCGCTTCTCGACGAGGATCTTCTTCGCGCGCTCGTACGCTTCGGTGATGATGCGCCGGACCTCGTGGTCGATCTCGATGGCGGTCGCCTCCGAGTAGTCCTTGGTGTGGTCCGCGAGCTGGCGGCCCAGGAACACCTCGCCGTCGACGCGGCCGTAGGCGATGGGACCGAGCTTCGGGCTCATGCCCCATTCGCACACCATCGCGCGCGCCAGCGCCGTCGCGTGCTCGATGTCGCTGCGTGCCCCGGACGAGATCTCGCTGAAGACCAGCTCTTCCGCGATGCGCCCGCCCATGCTCATGGCGAGGTCGTCCAGCGCGTTCTTGCGGTAGTAGCTGAGCTTGTCCTCGACCGGCAGCGTCTGCGTGACCCCGAGTGCCTGCCCGCGAGGGATGACCGTGACCTTGTGGACCGGGTCGCACCCGGGCATCAGCTTCGCGACGATGGCGTGCCCGGCCTCGTGTACGGCGGTGTTGCGCCGCTCCTTGTCGCTCATGATCATGGACTTGCGCTCGGAGCCCATGAGGACCTTGTCCTTGGCGAACTCGAAGTCGCCGGGCTCCAGCCGGTCCTTGTTCTGCCTCGCGGCGATGAGCGCCGCCTCGTTCACGAGGTTCTCCAGGTCCGCGCCCGAGAACCCCGGCGTGCCGCGCGCCACCGTGTGCAGGTCCACGTCCGGGGCGAGCGGCGTGCGCTTGGTGTGCACGCGCAGGATGCCCTCGCGCCCGCGCACGTCCGGCCTCGGCACCACGATGCGCCGGTCGAAGCGGCCCGGCCGCTGCAGCGCGGGGTCGAGCACGTCGGGCCGGTTCGTCGCCGCGATGATGATGACGCCCTCGTTGGACTCGAAGCCGTCCATCTCCACGAGAAGCTGGTTCAGCGTCTGCTCGCGCTCGTCGTGTCCGCCCCCCAGGCCCGCGCCGCGGTGGCGCCCCACGGCGTCGATTTCGTCGATGAAGATGATGCACGGCGCGTTCTTCTTGCCCTGCTCGAAAAGGTCGCGCACGCGGCTGGCGCCCACGCCCACGAACATCTCGACGAAATCCGAGCCGCTGATCGAGAAAAACGGCACCTCGGCTTCGCCGGCCACCGCCTTGGCGAGCAGGGTCTTGCCGGTGCCGGGGGACCCGGCAAGCAGCACCCCCTTGGGAATGCGGCCGCCCAACCGGGTGAACTTTTTCGGGTCCTTGAGGAAATCAATGATTTCGGAGAGCTCTTCCTTGGCCTCTTCGATTCCGGCCACATCGGCGAAGGTCACCCTGGTCTGGTCCTTGTCAAGCAGCCGGGCCCGGCTTTTACCGAAGCTCATCGCCTTGCCGCCGCCCATCTGCATCTGGCGCATGAAAAAGATCCAGACCGCAATGAGGAGCAGCATGGGAAACCAGGAGACCAGCACGGTCACATACCAGGGAGATTCCTCCTTTTGCTTGACCAGGACATTTACTTTGGCCTTGCGCAGGGTGGTGATGAGCTCCGGGTCGCTTGCCGGGGTAATCACCTTGAAGTCCTTGCCGCCGCTGCCCTTGCCGCTGATTTCATCCTGTTGGATGGTGACCGAGGAAATCTGCCCGGACTCGACGCTGGCGAGAAAATCGCTGTAGCTCATTTCCACCACCGCGGTTTGCGGCTTGTTGAACAGGTTGAAGAGGAGGATCATGGCCAGACCGATGACCAGCCACA
>Ga0172369_10003113_pt1 | contig 22073 bp, 28 predicted proteins | sample LakKiv25m_FD_114539 | JGI IMG/M metagenome (GOLD analysis project Ga0172369, IMG submission 114539) | Freshwater microbial communities from Kabuno Bay, South-Kivu, Congo - kab_022012_11.25m | ecosystem: Environmental > Aquatic > Freshwater > Lake | place: Democratic Republic of the Congo...
AGGCATGTTGTGGAAGATTGAATTACCTTCTTAAAGTTATTCTACCTATTTGAAGCAGTTGTGGGTTAGAGATAACGGGAGGTTTTAGGATGCCCTTGACAAAACTTAGGAATTTTTTGGTTCCGCAGGATACTGTTTTTTTCGAGCTCATGGAAAAGCAGGCAAAGGTGGCGCACGAGGGTGCGCAGGAGCTGTCCGAGCTTTTCAAAGACTATGGCAGCCTCCACGCAAAGGCAGCGATGATAAGGGACCTTGAGAACGAGGGTGACTTGCTGATGCGCGACATATATGTTGCCCTGAACAAGACATTCATCGTTCCCATAGACCATTCGGACATTTCCTCGCTGGCGTCCTCGCTTGACGATGTGCTTGACTTGGCAGACCATGCTGCGCACCTGCTCGTAATATACAAGATAGACAAGCCGACGCCAGCCATGGCAAAGCTTGCCTCCATTTTGGCAAGGCAGACAAAGGAGCTGCAAATGGCGGTTTATGCGATCAACAGCGCAAAAACATACGAAAAGGTTTCCAGCCATTTCAATGAAGTCAAGAACCTGGAAATCAAGGCTGATGAGGTTTACACCCAGGCGCTTGCAGAGCTTTTCAACAGCAAGGACGCGATTGAGGTGCTCAAGCAGAAGGAGATACTGGACTGCCTGGAGAATGCGGTGGACAAGGCAGAAAAGACCGCGCACCACATATCAGACATTGTGATGAAGCACGCGTAGTTGGCTCGGCACGCCATATGATGAAACAAGCACGGGTTTGAACATGATTGAACTTCTCGTCCTGACCATAATACTGGCATTGGCGTTTGATTTCCTCAATGGATTCCACGACAGCGCCAATGCGATTTCCACCGTGGTGGCAACGCGCGTGATGACACCATCGCAGGCAGTCTCCATGGCAGCGATTGGGAACCTGATAGGCCCAATCTTTTTCGGCACTGCGATAGCTGCCACCATTGGCACAGGCATCATTGACAGCACAGGCATCCAATCGGTTGTGCCGCAGCAGGAATTCATTGTCATGATACTCTCAGCGCTTTTGGGCGCCATAGCGTGGAACGTCCTTACCTGGTATTTTGGAATTCCGGTCTCTTCCAGCCATGCGCTCATTGGCGGTCTTATAGGCGCAGCGCTTGCCGCAGTGGGCCCATCTTTCCTGGTTGTGGACGGCATCCTGAAGGTGCTGGTCTTCATGGTGATCTCGCCTCTTATTGGATTTTTTGCCTCGTTGCTGCTTGCGCTTCTAGTGATGAGGACGTTTAGGAAAAGCTCGCCTGCAAAAGTCAATTGGTGGTTCAGGAAGCTTCAGATATTCTCTGCATTCTTCTATTCAGTCACGCATGGCACCAATGATGCGCAGAAGACGATGGGGATAATCACCATCCTGTTGGTAGTCGGCGGGTTCCTGAAAAGCTTTGACGTGCCGCTTTGGGTGATTGTGGCGTGCCAAATCTCAATCAGCCTGGGAACTGCATTGGGAGGCTGGAGGATTGTGAAGACAATGGCGCACAAGATTACCCAGCTTCGCCCCTACCAGGGCTTTTGCGCAGAGACTGCAGGCGGCGTGGTGCTGGTGGGCATGGCGCACTGGGGCATACCAGTGAGCACCACGCACGCGATTGCAGGCGGCATAATGGGCGTGGGCGCCACAAAAGGCGCGCGAAGCGTGCGGTGGGGGCTCTCCAGGAATATTGTGATGGCGTGGATTATCACCATACCGTTTGCCGCGCTGGTGGGGGCAGTCTGCTTCTTTGTCCTTGGGAAAATTCTGGCGTAGGAAGGGCACGGTGCCGCAGGCAAGAAGGCTGTTTTGGGCGCCTGCCCGCTACTCGATTTCGTAGCCCGCATTCACCGTGGCAGACACCTTGACAAGCCCTGCGGAGACCGAAACGTCCTGCGGCGCAGGCATGCCTGCGCCTGCCATTGCATTCTTGTAGCCGGCAAGCACGTCCGTGAGGGTATAACCTTCAGTCATGGCGTTAAGGCCGACTATCCGCACGCCTGTCGCTGCCGCCATTGCACTGGCCTTGTCCTTGGCCTGCCAGGATGCCTTTGTGAGAAGCTGGCTGTATGCCTTGTCCCGCGCGTTGTCCGTGAGCCTGTAGCTGACGCTTGTCACCTGGTTCGCACCGCTGGCAATGGCAGCCTTGAGTATCGTGCCTGCAAGCGAGACGTCGTAGCTTGTAACGTGGATGCTGTTCGTGAGCGTGTAGCCGACCGGCTCGTAGCTGTGAGTTTCCTCGCTGTAATTGAATGAGCGGTCAAGCGAATAGCCCGCAGTCTGGATGTCCTTCTCCGGGATGCCAAGCGCGAGTATCACGGCCTTTGCGCTGCGCGTGTCCTTGTCGTTTTCAGCCTGCACTGCGGCAGCGTCCTCGCCCTTGCTCACCACTGAAAGGATTATGTCCACCTTGTCCGGCTCGACGTACTGGCTCGCCTCCGCGCTTGCATAAATTAAGCGCAGGTTTTCAGAGTTCGATATTTTCGTAAGCTTGTAGTCAAGCGTTTCGGATGATTTCGGCGAGAAATAGAATGCCGCCGAAAAGATGATTGCCGCCACGATGATTGCGAGTGCAATCGGGCCGTATTCATGTGAAATATTCTTGTCCACCATTCCCCATCACCGAAGAGAAATGGCGCGCCACGGTTTAAATAGGGCGCGCTTGCAGGGGGTGGCCAGGCAGGGCAACAGTTGCCAAAAGTTTCCTAATTCAAGCAAACCTGCACGGGCCAATGAATCCCCCGTGCCACGCATCGCATGGAAAACGAGGTATAGGAGAGCTTTTCATTGAAGAAGCGAAGGCTTTCCACCTCCAGCAGCGCCTGCAGCGTAAAGCAGGGGAAGATAGTGCTCGTTTGTCGGCACTGCAAGGCGCGCGGAAGGCTCGGATTCGTAGTTGATGAATGCAGAATGGTCGCGCGCTTTGAGGGCATTTTTTGCAAGATTGTCAAATTCTTCTGCCCACTTGTAGGGCGCGCCGGCGGGATTCATGAGCATGAGGTTGTGCACAATGTTCCCGCTGCCAAGTATGAGCACGCCCTGCTCGCGCAGGGGCGCAAGCCGTCGCCTTTTTATCCTCTCCCCTGCGCGTAATTACCTATGACACGGTTCAACAGGATGCGCGCGAAAGCACGCTCAAGAAGCGATTCCCGCGCGCCGGGAAATTCACGCCATTACGGCAGGCAGGAAGAAGAGGAACAAAAGCCGCGCAGGAATCCCAAGTTTGCAGACCGCGCGCGAAAAAGGGCGCTTGCAGAGGCTGCGGAGAATGCGCGGCGCATGCCTGAGCTTAATCTTCAGATGGTGGCGCAGGATGCAATGGAAAAGTACGGCTTTGAGCACAAGTTCTCGCTTACAGTCAATGCCAAGGCCAATGCGCACGACGGGCTCACCATAAAGAAGGTGGGCGCCACGCTTAATGACCTGAGGCACCTTCTTTGGTCTTCGATTGACAGCTACTACTCGCATGACCTGGACCAGATGGAGTATTGCGAGCGGGGGCAGCGCAGGGAAATACTGGTGAAGGTTGCGATTGCAGATGTTGATGCGTTTGCGCCAAAAGGCTCGGTATTGGATGAACATGCGCAGGCAAATGCCACCTCAGTCTATCCTGGCAAGGAATCCTACCCCATGCTGCCTGAGCAATTGTCAGGCGACTTGTCCGCATTCCCTGCTGATTGCGACAGGCTGGCAATTGTTGTCGAGTTCGCAGTGCTTCCGCACGGAGAGGTGCGGTTCGGAAAAATCTACCGCGCATATGTGAGGAACAGCGCGCAGCTGCCATCGGGCGATGTGGCTGCATGGCTTGATGGCGCGGATGATGAGGCAATGCAAGAAACATTTGAGGAAATGCCTGAGCTGGCAGAGCAAATCAAGCTGCAGCATGAGGCATCTCTTCGGCTCGGAAGGTTCAGGGCAGAGGCAGCAGATGCGCCTGTTGCCGTGGACAAGACGCTCGGGCTTTGCGTTGCTGAAAAAGACTTGGCAAAACTGATAGTGGAAAATTTCATGATTTGCGCAAACAAGGGAATGCTGGCGTTGCTTGATGCCGCGCGCATGCCGCCCATCAGAAAAGTGGTGGTGCTGCCAAAGGATTGGCATGCTTTGGCGGAATTTGCAAGTGCCAATGGATTTGAGCTGCCGCCTGAGCCTGATGCGGGCGCGCTTTTTGAGTTTTTGGCAAAGGAAAAGAAAACGGCGCCTGGGAAATTCCCGGAGCTTTCTTCCGAAGTTGCCAAATTGCTGGGGCCTGGAGAGTACGCCTTGTTTGACAGGCGCGAGATGGTGGAATACTTCTGCATTGCGGATGCAGATTATCTGATTGGCGCCTCGCCGAACCACAAATACATGGACCTTGTTTTCCAGAGGCTGGTGAAAGCTGCAGCGGCGCACACCGCAGCGCCATACACCAAGGCTGAGCTTGTTGAGCTTTGCGCGTGGTGCACTGAGCGTGAGAATGCAGCGAAGAAAGTGGAAAGGACTGTCAAATTTGCAGGCACGGTAGAGAAGCCCTGATTGCTTGCTGCTGCTTTTTTATTCCTCACGCGTGAAGTGCGGGATATGAAGACCTGGCTCAAGGCAATGCTACTCTATGCCGTTTCGCTCCTGGCAATGCTGGCCATCCTGTTCGTGCCCGCAGGCACGCTGGACTATTGGCAGGCGTGGCTTTACCTAATTGTGATGTTCATCCCGGTCGCGTTCGTGATGTTCTATTTCTTGGCAAACGGCCCTGAATTCCTGGAGCGCAGGTTCAAGATGAAGGAAAAGGAGGGCGCGCAAAGGGCGGCGCAGAAAGCAGGCGCGCTCATTTTCATCGTGGGCTTCCTCATCCCAGGCATTTGCAAGCGCTATGGCAGGCTAGATGTGCCGGCAGAAGTGTCGGTCGCGGCGCTTGCAGCCGTGGTTGCAGGCTATGCGATTGTTTTCTTTGTTTTCAAGGAGAACAGCTTTGCAGGAAGAACAATACAGGTGGTGAAGGGGCAGAAGGTGGTTTCCACGGGCCTGTATGCGCGTGTGAGGCATCCGATGTACTCTGGCGTGCTTTTGATGTACCTTGCCACGCCTCTTGCGCTTGGCTCGTACCTCGCGCTTGCGCCGTTCCTGCTGGCCATCCCGATGTTTTACTATAGGATCAGGAATGAGGAGGAAGTGCTTGCGCGCGAGCTTAAAGGATACAGGGAATACTGCGCGAAAGTGAAGTTCAGGCTGGTGCCGGGCATTTGGTAGCTATCCGTCGAACACGTCCTCTATTTTCTTGGCGCGAAGCGCGCGCGTGATGGCAAAGGCAAGGGGCAGAGAGGGGTTGAACCTGCCCTGCTCGATTGCGATTATGGTCTGGCGCGAGACATCGCACTTCCCCGCAAGCTCTTCCTGCGTGAGCCCAAGTTTCTTTCGCGTTTCAGCCATGTTGTTTTTCATGCCATCAGTTCTCCTTTGACAGCTTCCAGTTAGTGAATGCCTTTGCGGCAAGGCCTGCGAACAGCACGGCTATCAGCACTGGGTCGACATACGGCACGCCTGCAAGAGAGCTTGCAACTGCCTGGTAAAGCAGGCCCAATGCGAGTGCGACCACCATAACCCAGGCTGCATTCCTTTCCGCAATCGCCTCGTGCATGGTTTCGCGCTCGTCCTTTTTCATGCGGAACATGATGTCAAGCACATCGAAGACTACAAATGCTGCCCAGCCCACCGCCACCAGTGTGCGCTCGCTTGCGCTCCAGAAGGGAAGCGCCTGGAAGATGGCAATAGGAAGGATTATCGCTCCTATGTAGAGCCACCCTTCGCGCGTCTTGGGCGTGAGGCCCCAGCCGCTGTACTTGCGCCTTTCAAACCATTCTGGCTTTCCGAACATGAGAATCACCATGTCAAGTATTGTTTACATAGGTTTAAAATACTATGTAAAGTTTACTTTACATTGATGAGAAAAGGGAATCAGATAAGCCCTTTTTTCTTGAAATAGTCGGAATACTTCCTGTCGTGTTTTTTCAGGTGGTCTGCCAGCCAAGCCTTGAGGAAGGAGAGGAGCTCAAGCGAGACGTTTTCGCCAGATTCGAACTGGTCATAGAAAACAATGACTTGCGCCAGGAGCTTTGCATGCTCATTGATGTGCTCCTGCGCATAAGGGTACTTGAATTTCTCAAAATATTTCTCTTCGGTCTCGAAGTGGTAGCGCGCGTAGCCAATGAGGTCGTCCAATACTTTCTTCTGAGCTTCGCGCGTGGCGCCTGCATCCACTGCCTCCTTGGTCTTGTTGATGATGCCAATGAAGTGCTTGTGCTGCGCGTCGATGTCCTTAATGCCCATGCTCAGCGCGCTGGACCACTCGATATATGCCATGGCAACACCTCATACAGGGTTTACTGCTTCTCAGGCGCGGCAGGCTTTTCAGCAGCTGCTTTTCCATTTCCGGGCGCCTCAGGGTCGTTGAGGATAAGGACTGCCGCGGCAAGCACCGAGGTCCATTCGCCCTGCTTGTCCACCACCATGGATTGCGTGATGTTGGTGGTTTTGACAAACTTGCCGCTCATCTTGAAAAGAGTCTCCTTCTCGTCCCAGCTGTGGTTAACGTCAAATTCAATGCCAAGCGTGGAGGCCAGCATGGATGCTGCCAAATCCTCGGCATAATCGCCTGCCTTGTCCTCGGTCTCGCCGAATGAGTGGTACTCGCTCAGGTAGCCGTACTGCGCGCGGTCCGCGGGCACCGCCGCGCCGACCGAGGCGGAAATGAGGCGGTTGTGCTCGTTCGATTCATTCCTGGAAAGCACCACGAAGACGATTTCGCCCGCGTTGAGCATGGGCAGCCCCTTGCTCTTGGGCACGATTTCGCAGAATGGCGGCAGGATGGAGGACACTGTGACAAGGTTGAATTTTTCAATCCCCGCATCGCGCAGCGCAAGCTCGAACGATGTGAGCTTGTCCTTGTGCGTGCCTACCCCTTTCGTGAAAAAGACTTTTTTTGGAACATGGCTTGTTTCTCCCATGCAGCGTTTCCGGGGTGATTATTTATTATCCTATGCATGGCGGGGCAGCAGCAGGTATTTAATCCTCGCCAATGTATTTGCTCCATGGGACGAAACAGGGGGAGAAATTCCAATTCACGCGGAAAAAGGAGAGATAGGTTCGGGCAAGGGCATGAAAGCAACAGCCAGCGGCAGGCAGGGGGCAGGCAATCGCGGGCAGGGCAGAACAATCAATCGCAAGCTTTCCAGCGCCCGGCATTCAGGCAGCCGACCTCTGCTCCAAGAAGCAGGCAGGAAAGGTTTGAGAACATCGACCTGCACAAAATCGCGCACACGGCGATGCAGAAGTATGGGTTTGTGTCAAGCTTCCCCCCGCAGGTAATGCGCGAGGTGGAGGCGCTCAAAAGCAGGGTGAGCCTGCGCGAAGGCAAGGGCGTGCGCGACACGCGCCATCTTCTTTGGTCCTCGATTGACAATTACGACACCATGGACCTTGACCAGATAGAGTATTGCGAGGCAGGCGCATCTGGCGAGATAAATGTGAAGGTGGGTGTGGCAGACGTGGATGTCTATGTGCCGCGCGGCTCTGCGGCTGATGAGCATGCGAAGGGGAACACCACATCTGTCTACACGGGCATTGAAACATTCCCCATGCTCCCGGACAGGCTGTCAAAAGACATGTCATCGTTGCCTGAGGGGCAGGACAGGCTGGCAGTGGTTGTGGAGTTCGCAGTGCTTCCAAACGGCGTGGTGCGCCCGGGGGAGATTTATCGTGCGATTGTGCGCAACAAGGCAAAGCTGGTTTACGAGCAGGTTGCAGCGTGGCTGGAAGGCACTGGCCCCATACCCGCAAGGATTGCGGATGTGGAAGGCATGGAAGAGCAGATATTCCTGCAGGACAAGGCGGCTGAGCGGCTGGGGAAGTTCAGGATGAACATGGGCGCGCTGGAGCTTGAGTCGCTGGAAGCGCGCGCAGTCATCAAGGACGACAAGGTGCTGGGATTGTCCGTTGTCGAGGAGAACAGGGCAATGCACATCATTGAGAACTTCATGATTGGCGCCAATGGAGTGATGTCCGGCTTTCTGGAGAAAAGGAACGTGCCTTCAATACACCGCGTGGTGAGGGAGCCGAAGGATTGGAACGGAATAAGGCTGCTTGCGCGCGCAAAAGGCTTTTCACTGCCTGCAAAGCCTTCGGCAAAGGCGCTTTCTGAGTTCTTGGCTGAGAGGAGGGCAGCTGACCCCGAAACATTCCCGGATTTGTCGCTGGCGATTGTCAAGATGATTGGCGCGGGCGAGTATGTGCTGCATGACAAGGAAATGCCAATCGGGCATTTTTGCCTTGCAGTGACGCACTATACGCACGGCACTGCGCCAAATAGGAGATATGTTGACCTGATTATCCAGAGGCTCATCAAAACCACGCTTGCAGGCGTGCGTTCGCCTTATGGCAGGGCAGAGCTTTCAGATGCCGCTTCATGGTGCACCGACAGGGAAATGGCTGCAAAGAGGGTGGAGCGCTTCATGGTGAAGTCCGAGGCTGCAACACTCCTGTCTGGAAAAGTGGGCGAAACATTTGACGCAATCATCACGGGCGCATCAGAAAAGGGCGTTTACGCGCGACTGCTTTCCCCGCCGGTGGAAGGAAGGCTGGTGCATTTCGCCAAGGGGGCGCGCGTTGGGCAGAAAGTGCGCGTGCGCCTTGTGAATCTTGACCCGCGGCAGGGATTCGTCGACTTCGAGATGGTACGCTGAGCCACCCACCCTATTATATGCAAGCGCGCGCAAATAAGTGCGGATTGGCTTTTCTCTTCTTTTGGGGGGCTTGTGCTTATTCAAGGGTGTTTTTGATGGCTGATGAGAATATGGAAACCGAGCAGGACAGGCACGCCAAGTACCGCAAGCTGCGCATGGGCGGAAAGAGCGACACTGAGGCGCGCGAAGAGGTATGGCCCTCCACGCGCGTGGGCATGAAGAAGAACGCGGATGAGAAGGCGCGAGTGGAAGCTGAGAAAACAGAAGAGTAACCCGGCGCTGAAATGCTGCTCGGCAACTGTTAAATAGTTTCACGCGCAAATCAAGGCATGCGGATGAAGCTCGCGTGGGCAAAGCCTGTTGCGCTGGCAACTGCAATTGCTGCATTTTCCTTATTCTATTCATGCAAGAAAGACCCGTATGAGATTTGGCTTATGAAGCAGAAGCCGAAAGTAGAGGACACAACTGCTTTCCGAAAAATTAAATTCCTGGAAATCGGGGAGAGAAAGATGCTTACGCCAGACACCATCGCAAAGCAGGCGGGAGATACCACGCCTAGGATTCCGCTCAAGCCGCGGCCCATTGTATCCGCCCCTGAAAGCGAATAGCGCTTGCGCTGTTTTTGGGGAAAAGAAAAAAGAAAGGAGGGGAGCGCCCAGGCGCGGGCGCATGCTTTTATTACTTTTTCCTGTAGGTGCTGCATGGCAAGCTCTATTGTGATATACTCGTCAAAGTACGGAAGCACGAAGCAGTACGCGGAATGGATTGCGCAGGATGCGGGCGCGGACATTGTGAGCGTGGAGAAGGCAGATGCGAAGAAGCTCGCAGCCTACAGCGCCGTTGTTTTTGGCGCGTGCGTGTATGTGGGCAAGATGAGGAAAATTGATTTCCTTGTGAAGAACTTCGCTGCGCTTGAGGGGAAGAAAGTGGTTGTGTTCGCAGTGTGCTCCTCGCACACAGGCGAAAGGCAGGCAAACGAGATATTCGAGGCGAACATTCCGGCGGCGCTTCGCGCCAAGGTGAAATTCTTTTCGCTTGCAGGCAGGATCGGCAAGCTTGATTTGCTTGACAGCATACTGATTCAGGCGCCGCTTTCGGCTGCGAGGGGCAAGTACAAGAAAAGCGGCAGCGATGAGGACAGGCGCGCGCTTGAGAGGCTTGAGCACTTTGATGAGGTGGACAGGCGCCAGGTTGCGCCAATTGTCAGGGAAATTGTGGGCTAGGGCGCGCCCGCATCCGGCAGGGCATGACGGCTGCCGCTTTCGGGGAGACTTGGCTGCTGCTTCTTGCCGCGCCGGCAGGCAATCTGCCCGTATTCCTTCATTATCTTGATGTATTGGGGGCGCATTTCGCCCAGCCGCGCAAGCGAGCGGTTGTTGTTCAGCCAGTGCTTATTTTTCTTGCTTTCGGGGTCTGCGAGGCATCTTTTCAGCCTTTCCTCGAATCTCCTGCACTTCTCCCTTACGATTGCCTTTTGGGTGCAAAAGCCGGGATAGGCGGCGTCCAGCATGCTTTCCTGGAGAGGGTCAAGCTGCTTGCCGCGGTAACGAGACCTGGCGCTTTCAATCCAACGCCTGTTTTTTTGGGTGTCGGGATTCTCAAGGCAGTCTGACAGCCGACGGGCAAAGGCAAGATGGTCGTGCCGCTTCCGGCGCGGCGCGCTGCCAGGTTCAACCGGCTTTTTGCGCGCAAGCAAGCCGTGCCTGTCCAGTATTTCGGCGTATTTTGGGTGTATTTTGCCCCTGCGCGCAAGCGATGGGCAGCTGTAGAGCCAGTGCTTGTTTGCAGGCTTGATAGGGTCCGCCAGGCGCGCCAGCAGGTTTTCCTCGAATTTCCTGCACTTCTCCTCCATGATGGCCTTTTCTGTGCAAAAGCCGGGATAGGCGGTTTCCACCATGCTTTCCTGCAGATGGTCGAGCTTATTGTGGCGGTAGCGGTACTTCAGAACCTCGAGCCATTTCTTGTTTTCCCCGGTTTCCGGGCGCTCCAGGCAATCCACAAGCCGCGATGCGAACCAGTGGTAGTCGTGCCTGTTCTTGGGCAGCAGCCGCTTGCGCGTGCCGTCAGTATTTAGCCTGAGTTTGGCGATTTCAAGCTCGAAGCCAGGCGAAATCTCGCCCAGGCTCAAAATCTTCGCATCCGAAAGGTCGCCCCTTGCGCACGCGGAGAGCTGGCGGTTCCACCACATTATCGCGCATTTCATGTGGCGCCTGCCTTGCAAGTCAGCGGGCTGGCCCGCAAGCATGAGGCGGATTGTTGGCGAGTACTGGAGGCAATAGTCCTGCCATGAAAACCTTGGGCGGGGAGATGAAGAGTGCTGCCTGAAGAATTTGGAGAGCGCCCCGGGTGCGCAGTTTTGCATCAGGCTTGATTGCTGCAGGCGCATGGCCGATTTTTCCACGCAAGCTTGTTGCGCAGAAGGGAATAAATTCGTTTGCAGCGGGTGCGCTTGCGCCTTACTTGGTGAAGTTGGCGCCCATCATGGCAGTTTGGCCCGCCTCGATTGTTATCGGGCCGTCCATCACGCTTTGGCTGCCGACTGCGAATGTGAGCATGTAGCTTCCCTCGGGCAGCTCGAGCAAAAGCTCGCCTTGCGAATTTGCTTCCAGGAGGCCGATCTGGACTGTTTTTGACTGCAGCTCCCATGCATTGGTGTTGGCAAGGTTGATTTCTGCAAGGTCCGTCGCCCAGACCATCACCTTCCCTGCATGGGGCAGCGCGGATTGAGCGGCGCAGCCGGATGAGGCGCAGCTTGCTGAAACGTCCATAAGAGTCACCAGCGCCTTGCCCTTGGGCCCAAGCGCATTGCTGAATGAGTTGCTGCCGCCATTTTGCCCGCTGCCGGCGCTGTTGTTGGCCCCACTGTCCCCAAAGGCTGCGCACCCCGAGAGCATGAGCATGGATGCGAACCAGAGGGCAAGAAGATAATTTGCCACGCAGTTGTGGCTCGGGCGTGGCTTAAATAGGTTGCGGTTTTGCAAGCTCTGCGGCGATGGGGAGGCTGCGGGCTTTGCAGCCAGATGGGGCGCTTTTTGCAAGCCCTGCGGGCAGGATGCGCTTTCCCATGTGCAGCGCGCAGCATGCTACTCTGGCCGCGTGCCAGGCACCTGCTTTGTGAAGGAGATTGGCAGCGATATTGTCTGCCCCGCCTGGACTTTTATTGGCCCATGTATCACGCCGCTGCCGCCTGCAGAGAACGTGAGCAAGTAGTCGCCCTCCGGCAGGCTGAATGAAAACATGCCTTTTGCGTCTGCGATGAAAAGCGCTGGCGGAAGCGCCCTTGCCGAAAGCTGCTCGGATGTTGCATTGGCAAAATCAATTCCTGCGAGGCTGGTGGGGGTGACTGCAACCTGGCCTGCATGGGGAGCGGAAGAATGGACGCCACATGATGAGGTGTCGCCATCAGGCGGCTGCACGCCGCAGCCTGCCACCACGTCCATCGCGGTGACCAGCACCGTGCCTTTCTCCCCGGCAAGATCGGAAAAGCCATTGTATACTGTAGAAATGCTGTTGTTACTAGGTGGAATGCTGACATCGCCCGAGGGGGCTGTACAGCCTGCAAGCAGAAGCGCGAATGATATGGAGAGCGCGAGGATGAATTTTTCCATGAGTTTGTCACCCCTGAGAGGCTTATATAGGTTGCGATTTTTGCCGGCCCTATTTTTTCCCTGCTTTCCTGGAAGGCTTGGGCGTGGACTTGAAGAATTCCGAGGCCTTGTCGCCCACCTGCTTTTCCACCACGTCAAAGCTCTCGAAGCTTTTCATCATGGACTCGATGCCCATGTACATGAAAAGGGCTATGAGCACAGGTAGCCAGATGCTGTAAAGCGAGAGGATTGCTGGGTTCTGCGCCATGCTGCTGCCCTGTATGACAAGCCCGAACACGCTGGAGGCAGCCATCAGTATCATGGCGCCCGTGATTGAGAGCCAGCCCTTCTTGACACGGTTGTACTTGTATATCACATAGGAGCAGTAAGCTGCGCCAAGCTGCAAAAGCGCTGAAACAGTGGTCACCACGACTGCGGTTGTCTCTACCATGCCATCCCCCCTATTTTTCGACCTTGTCGGCGATTGTCTGCGCGAACTTCAGCACGTCCTTGTCCATGTCTGATGTGAGCGCCATGACGCAGCCGTCCACACCCACGTCTTTCATCTTGCCCATCAGGAAACTTGAGAACCGCCCAACCACGCTGGAATCATTGTGGATAAGCATTGTGGAGAGCGAGTCGAGGAAGATTGTCTTCTCACCCTTCACGCTCATCATCGCCTTGCTTACCGCAATGCCTATCTGGGTGACGTTTTTCGGGCCATCCAGCACCATGCAGTGCGGCAGGTCGGCATCCTTGCTGCTTTTGTGCGTGATGCAATCTATGAAGAATATCCTGCTTGCGTCCACACCCTCGTTCCTGAAAAGCGCAAGCATGTCGGTGCATGGCCGGTTGGTGGTTATGTATATCACGTTCTTGCCCGCAAGATTGTCCTTGAAGATGGATGCCACCTTCTTGAAATAAGCTTCAGGCTCGACCACGTAAAGCACACTTGCCATGCACCTTTATCCTGCGCGAGGCTTAATAAATTATCAGGCGCCGGCTGCCTCTTTAAGCCTTGCTGCGGAAAATGCTGCGAGGCGAGGATTATGAGAACACTCCAGATTGCAGCAATCACACTCGTGGCGCTTTCGTTCGTTGTTGCTTATGCCACCTATCCGCTCATGCCCGAGCGCATGGCATCGCACTGGGGCATTGACGGGAATGTGGACGGCTACATGGCAAGGGGCATAGGCGTTTACTTCGTGCCTGCGCTTGGCGCGGCAATTCTCGCGCTCCTTTACTTCCTGCCCTCAATTGACCCGAAGAAGGAAAGCTACAAGAAATTCCAGAATGAGTACGACGAACTCGTGGTGGTGATAATCGCCTTCCTTTTCTACATCTACGCCCTCACCCTTGCCTACAACGCAGGCTATGCATTCAACCTTGTGCAGCTTCTCGCCCCGGCTTTCGGCGCGCTCTTCCTCTATGTTGGGGTGATGCTTTCCAAGGCAAAGCAAAACTGGTTCGTGGGGATCAGGACGCCATGGACAATGTCATCCGAGAAAGTGTGGGACAAGACACATGCGCTGGGCAGCAAGCTGTTTACTGGGGCGGGGCTGGTCGCGCTTTTGGGATTGGTGATGCCGCAGATGTTTGCCGCGTCAATTGCAGTGGTGATTGCAGCGGCGGTTGCAACATTCATCTACTCATATACCGAGTACCAGGCAGAGATTAGGGAAAAGGGCAAGGGAAAGCGCGCGAAGAAGGGCTAAGGTATTTAAGCAGCAAGCGAGAATTGCCTTCAGGCGACAAGTTGAGGGCAGGAATTGGCAGCAGCTCGCAGTGATGCCCTTGGCTAAGCCGGAGGATGGAGCAATGCCGCGGCATTGCGACAGATTTTGTGCGAAGCACAAAACTCCTGGCGCGTACGCCTGGAGGAGAAGTTATGGGATGCTGCATGTGCAAGAAAGTCTTGAGGATAGTGGCAGGGCTGGCTCTGGTCGGGGTGGGCATGGGCATGCTAAATTACAACGCGTGGCTGATTGTCGGCGTGTACCTGTTCCTGCGCGGCGTGATGCCCCTGATGTGCAAGTGCGACGGATGCTGCGGCTCTTCGTGCGAGACCAAAAAGAAGAAGTAGTTTTGTTCCAATCTTTTTTTCCTTTTTTCATTCCCCCAGAGGCAGCTTCTTTAATTGTTGCGCGCAGGAAGTGCTAATATGCGCCTTGAGATTGTTGCCTTGCTGCTTGCATTTGCCCTTTTGCTCCCAGGCTGCCTTGGAAGCGGGCCTGCAGCGCCAGACGGCGGTGAGAGCTTGGCGGCGGAGAGTGAGGGGGCGCCCCAACAGCAGCCTGTGATTCCCCCGGAGGCGGGGAAACTGGATGAGAGCACGGCACAGGCAGGCGATCCTGCTTCGGCCCCAAATAAGAATGCAAGCGCCCCGCAGGTGGCAAATCAGAGCAATGGCACAAACGCAACGGCATCTTCGCAGCCAGCCAATGCCGCGGCACACGTGAATTATTGCTACCCCACTTACTGGAAAGGCGTGCTGAAAGGCACAGGGCAGAATGATTTTTATTTCGACTACTGCGGCCGCTACAACTATTCGATGCAGATCGATGTGCGCTTCACCGTGCCGTTTGACCTGGCAGCCTATCTTGCCGGAAAGAGCTTCAATTTCGACAGTTGCCCAGGGATGCCAACAGGCGCGGCAAACGGGAGCAGGGACATCAGCATTGACGGGCGCTTCAACAGCACGCGCGAGATAACCTCCAACATCACCAACCGGTTTGAAAGGATGCCGGATACTGCATCTACCTCGACTGGCGCAATGTACATAAGCCAGCCATACGGGTTGGTGTTTGCATCTTACCCGCGCCAGCATGCGCAAGTTTCTGCAAGGGGGAAGATTGAATACCCGCACCTGGTCCCGGCCAGGTGCACCTGGGGCGGTGGAATACAGGTACTGGGCTATGACGAAGTGCTGGTTCTTGGCGCGGATGCCGGCGGCTTTTCAATGTCAGGGGACATGCTCACAGTGCGAGGCAAATGGGCAATGAACGGCACCTTGGCAGGCAACTACACGTTGGAAAGGACGAATTAGCTTTACTTCTTTTTCGCAAACTTCGCCTTGAGAAGCTCGATTTTGTCAAGCACTGCCTGCTCTGGCTTGTGCAGCCTCTCGCCTTCCTTGTAGTACTTGCCAAACGAGTAGAGAAGCGGGGATTTTGCCTGGTCGGTTTCGATTGACACCACTTCGCCTATGAACATGGTGTGGTCGCCAAGCTCCTTTGCCTCCAGGAGCTTGCACTCGATGTTGCTTGCAGCCCCGCGCAAAAGCAATGGCTTGATGCTTTTAGAAGGGTAGAATTGCGCGCCCATTTCGCGAAGCACGGCAATCTTGTCCACCTCGCGCCCCGTGGAGCCGCCAGCTATGCTTGAAAAAATGTGCTGGTCCGAGGCTGCGATGCTCACGCCGAATTCGCGCGTCGCCATTATGTTTTCCGATGTTGCCTTGGCAGTCTTGCCGCCACCCAAATGCACTGCGATGAGCGCGGGAGACCAGGAAACATAGTAGGTCCATTCGGCAGCCATTATGTTCGCGCCGTTTTGCCCCTCGCTTGTGATAAGCCCCACATTCGTAACGAATTTGCTTGCTTTTTCATTTCCCCATCCAAGATCCATATTCTCACCCTTTTGTTTTACTAGAACTAGCATGCGTGATTAGGCGGCACAGGATTAAAAAGCCGGGCGCGACTGCAGCGAGTAGGGGCAGAGCTATAAATCTTGTGCGGGGATGCATTGCGGGTGAAACCATGAAAATGAGCAAAACGCACATGCTGGCCCTCTTCGGGTTCCTTGCGTGGCTGCTGCCGTTCATCGCATCGTTTTTCTTCTTCGACCCCCAGGCAGGCAGGATGACTATTGATAATGCCTTTTTCAAATCCATAATGGTGGTGGTGGGAGTTGCCATCGGGACCATCCTGTTCGTTAAGTACTTTGACACTGTCAAGAAGGATTATGTGAAAGAAGGCTTGGTTGCAGGCTTTGTGTGGGCAGCGATGAGCTGGATTCTGGACTTCATCGTGCTCGTGCCCATGATGAAGGTGGACACGCCCACGTATTTCATGTCGATTGGGATGCTCTACCTTTCGATGCCCATAATCGCAGTGGGCATGGGCATGGCAATAGAAAACGCAAAAGCCGGCAAGAAGTGAAGCAAGCCCGCGCACCTGCGAGTAGGCGAGAATAATAAGCTTGCAGCGGAAGCTATTGCGAAATGGGCGATGGCCATGGTGAAAAAACTCGAGATTGCAACTTTTGCAGCAGGCTGTTTCTGGGGCGTGGAGGAGCGCTTCCGCTGCCTGCCAGGGGTGGTGAAAACCACTGTGGGCTACATTGGCGGAAAGAAGGAGAACCCGACTTATGAGCAAGTGTGCACGCACCTTACTGGGCACGCTGAGGCAGTGCAGATTGAGTTTGACCCGAAAAAGACGAGCTATCGCGCGCTTCTGGATATTTTCTGGTCAAGCCACAACCCCACCACCCTGAACCGGCAGGGATGGGACATTGGCACGCAGTACAGGTCGGCGATTTTCTTCCATTCCAAGGCGCAGGAAAAGGCTGCGCGCGAAACGCTTTCTGCGCTTGAGAAATCAGGCAAATGGAGTGGAAAAGTTGCAGGCAACTTTTTCAGCAGTGCAATGAGCGCAGGCGAATTGCACTACAAGGGAAAAATCGTGACGCAGATTGTGCCTGCGGAAATGTTTTGGCCTGCAGAGGAGTACCATCAGCATTACCTGTTCAAGAAAGGGCAGCCAAGCTGCTATATTTGAGGCGATGTTGTGGCTGATGACAAGTGGAAGCAGAAGCTCACGCCGGAGCAGTACCGCGTGCTTCGGGAGAAAGGCACTGAGATGCCGTTCTGCGGCACCTACTGGAACAACAAGAAGAAAGGGAAATATTATTGCGCAGGATGCAACGCGCTGCTTTTCTCATCCGACAGCAAGTTCGAGTCAGGCACAGGCTGGCCCTCATTTTTTGCTCCTGTGAAAAAAGGCGCGGTGGAAGAGGTGCGCGATGTGAGCTTGGGCATGGCGCGCGTGGAAATTGTGTGCGCGAAATGCGGCGGGCATTTGGGGCATGTATTTGATGACGGGCCGCCACCCACAGGAAAAAGATACTGCATGAATTCTGCTGCGCTGAAGTTTGTTGAGCCTAAGGAGTGAGCGAGGCTTGGGAATCCAGCAGCGCGGCAAAGCCCATACGCATGTTCCAAGGCGCCATCAGCCAAAATCCGCGCCACCGCAGGCAGGGTGCCTGCGCATCAGTCTATCTGCCCGGGCGAGGGGCCAGATGATGTGGAGAGCTGCTGCACATATACTATATTGGAGCTAGGCGACAGCACGCCATTTGCATTTCGCGCGCGGACAAAATATGCGAATGTCTGGTTGCCGCCGTTGAAAACGTCGTTGTAGCTTCGCTGCCCAGTGGTTTTTATGAGCAAAACTTCGGAGAAGTTTTCATCCCCGCGGTATATTGCATAGTCGACAGCAGTGGCGTCGGGTGCGCTCCAGGTGAGCTGCGCGCCCACAAAGTTCGGGTCGTCGGCCAAATCAGTGATGGCAGATGGCGCGGCTGCGCCGCACTGCACCTTCTGCTCAATGCAGTTGTTGCCAAACAGGAGCAGCCTGCACTGCTCGCTTGTGCTGTCTGGCGAGACTAGCGGGCAAATGGCCACTGGGTCGTAATTGCCAAGAGTGTAGAATTTGGAGCCTGCGCCTGGCATGTCTGAGACTACGCGGATGTACTGCCCGCAGATGTAAACCGTGAGCCCGTTGCCGCAGTAGGTTTTGGCCTGTTCCTCAAGCGCTGCCGCAGTGAGCGAGGGGCAGTCCTCTTCCCATACGCGCAGGCACTTTGCCTTCTCAGGGCACCAGGAATAGCCGCCGTCAGGCACGCACCCATGCTCGTCGTATTGCGAGCAGGTGCCATTCACGCAGCTTGCCGCGCCTGCGCCGCAGTCGGAGACTGTTTTGCATGCTGTGCCAGCAGGGGCAGAAGAAGTGCAGTTCTCCTCCCATGGGCGGTAGCACTTCTGCTTTTGTTCGCACCACGAGTAGCCGGCCGTGCCTATGCAGCCGTGCGCGTCCTTGTCCCCACCGAGTACGGGCGGGGAAGGAGGGGATGGTAGTTTCGCAGATGGATATTGCTGCGATGCACAGCCGAAAATCAGCATGAGCGAGACAAAAAGAGCGGCAAAAACTATTTTCCATTGCATAAGGCAATCCCTCCACACATCCATTCGCTTGTGCTGTTTTTAATGGTTGCGCGGCATTTTTCCAGCATGAGGCTTTACACCCATACTGACCTGGATGGCGTGATGTGCGCCGTGCTCATTTCCTCTGTGGAAGAGGTGGATGAGTTTCGCTTCGTGGACCCGGGCACTGTGCAGGCAGGCAAGATAATGTTCAGGAAAATGGACATCATTTCAGATTTGCCGTTTGACAGGCGCGCAGGCATGTGGTTTGACCACCATGAAAGCAGCCGCCCGAAGGAAGGCGCTGTGTTTGAAGGCAGCTGGAAGCTTGCGCCATCCGCAGCGCGCGTTGTCTATGAATATTATGACAACCCCTATCTTGAGAAATATGCCGCTGCGGTGGAGGCGACTGACAAGATTGACTCGGGGCAGGTGAGCCGCGAGGAGGCCGAAAATCCCTCCAGCTGGTTCCTGTTCTCAAACACGCTTGAGACCAGCGCGGAAAAGCTGGAGGACGACAGGTATCGCGAGCATGTGATTGCGCTCATCAGGCGCAACCCGGACATTTCCGCAGTGCTTGCAGATGCCAAGGTCGCAGCGCGAGTGAGTAATGTTAAGGATGAGCTTGGCAAGTTCGCGCAAATGCTGCGCGAGAATACCGTGATGATCGGGAAGGTTGCATATTCAGACCTGCGGCAGCGCCCAGACCTTCCGCGCGGGAATAATTACCTCATTTATTCGCTGTTCCCTGATGCAGTGACCTCTGTGAGGCTGATGCCTGAGAAAGAGGACAAGGAGCACGCGAAATTGTCAGTGGGGCACAATATTTACGGCGCCAAGAGCGAGTTCGATGTTGGCGCTGCAATGAAGGCAATCGGGGGCGGCGGGCACCGCTCAGTGGGCGGGGCAAGCGTGAGGAAGGAGGAGGCAGAGCAGCTTGCCAAAAAAATCGTGGCCGCGATTAATGAATTTGAAAAACAAAAATGAAAAGAAGGCTCGTTCTATTCGAGATACTCTGCGATTGCAAAGTGCCAGCCTGTTGGCGCGGATGTCCCGTAAACTGCGCGGCGCAGCCGGCCGTCAAGCTCATAGTCAAGCGTGCCATTGCTGTTTGCGACCATGGTGTCCATTGCATCTGAGATGGACTGCCCGCCGAAGGTTGCAGGGTATTGCATTATCCTGCCGGTGTCAGTGTGCAGCGCCACCTGCTCGTTGCCATCCACTGCGAAGAAATACATGTAGTCTGGCAGGGAAAGCGAGGATGCCACCTCCTCGCTGAAGCTGTCAAGGTATGTAGAGCCGCCCAGCACCCCTTTGATCTGCCAGCCGCCGACTTTGATAGGCACTGCAACCACCACCGCATTCTTGCCAGTGGATTTGCTGGTCACCAGCGTGCCGACAGATATGTTGTCCGCCATCGCGTCCTTGAAGTATTGCCTGTCGGCAAGGTTGCCTGCCGCAAGCCCGCTTGGCACAGAGTAATAGGTGCCATTGGGAAGCGCGTACCAGAAGAGAGTGTAGTTGTACTTGCCTGCAAGCGCAGATAGCGTGGGGGAAATCCTGTTCCAGTTGCCAGACCTGCCGCTTTCGGCGTCCGCAGCAGCCTGGAGGTCAACGACAATGTTGTTGAGCTTTGAATCCACCTTGGATTGGAATTGGGCAAGCGAGATGCTGCCGGTCTGCGCAAGCTCAGTGCCCTTGCTGTCAGGCGCCACAACTGCATACTGCCCCTGTATGGCATCATAGAAGCCGTCGCGCTTCATCTTGTCAAGCGCGGCTTGCCATGCCTGCACAGTTGAATCTGGCGTTGACTTTGAGAATGCGATGAATATTTCAGTGGTCTCCACTTCGTATGCTTCCTTTATGCGGCCCGGGTCTACCCCGGCAGTGAATGTGGAGAAGGGCGCGCTGTCGGCAGAGCCGAACCACAAGTCCACCTTGCCATCTGCCAAGTCGCGTATGCAGTCCTCGTCGGACATGGCAAGCTTGAGGTTGGAAAAGCCGCGCTCGGAAAGCATCTGCTGGCGCGTGTCGTCCTTCACCACGCAAATCGAGCCTGCCTTTCGCGCAGAGTCAAGGCTGGAGATGGAAAGAGTGGAATTTGCCGCAGCATAAAGCGTCTTGTCGAATGAGCCTATGGGACCCACCCACTTGAAGAGCGGGTCGCGAAGCAATGTGCGCGCAGTTGAGTAAAGCGCGACGTTTGAAGTGTTGAGCGCGAGATTGTAGCCGTCAGACCAGGGAAGCACCTCGATGCTTCCAGTCTGGCCCATGCCTGAGAGTATGGCGCGCACAATTGCAGTTGACCTGCCCTTTGCCCCGCCGTCCTTGCCTGCGAAGTTGAAGGGCGGGAAATTCTCGGTGACTATGCGCACGTCGGACATTGTGGTTGAGATTGCAAAGCAGCTTTCCTCCCAGCTGCGGATGCATTTGCTTTTTGCAGCGCACCATTGGTAGCCTGCTGATGCAATGCAGCCGTGAGAGTCGCGGTCGCTTCCTGGCATCATTTCGTTGCCAGAATTGGCAGCGGCATCATAGGTGCAGTTTGTCATCCAAGGCTGTATGCACTTGCCAAGCTCGGCGCACCAGGTGTAGCCGCCGTCAGGCACGCAACCATGCTCGTCGTATTGTGTGCACTTGCCATCCACGCAGCGCGCTGCGCCTGCGCCGCAGTCTGCAACTGTCTTGCATGCGCCTGGCTGCGGGGTTGGAGGGGGCGAAGGCTGGGTGCAGCCGAATGAAAGCATGAGGATTGCTGCAACTGCAAATGCGAGAATTGCGTTTTTCATAAACAACACCCCTTAGTCCTTTTTCCTGATGAACATGAAATATGCGGCACCGCCGATGATTGCAACTGCCCCAAGCGCCAGGGCAGCAGTGCCAATCCCGCTGTCCTTTTCAGGAGTTGGTGAGGGAGAGGGAATGGGTTGCGGCGATGGAGTTGGCGCTGGTGCCGCCTTTGCCTCGCAATATGCCGTGCCCTGCGACTCCACGCAGCTGCTGCTTGATGGGCAGGTCAGGTAGATTGCCCATTGCCCGTCCTTGCAGGTGTAAACGTTGTTTGACATGCAGCTTCGCTGCCCTTCGCTGCACACCGCAGTCTGGATGCAGTTTCCGTTGCTGCATGCATATCCAGAGGCGCAGTTCTGCGGCACGCTGTACCTTCCGTTTGCCCCGCAGGTCTTGACTGCGGAGGAGCCGGAGCACACGCTGGTGCCTGCCTTGCAGTCAGCGCACACGCCGTTTATGCAGCCATAGCTGCACACTTGGTAATCAGCGTATACGCCGTTCGCGCTGCATATTTGTATCATGCTGGTGTCGCTTGGCGAGCAGCGCATTGCTCCCTGCGTGCTGCACTGGCTGCCCGACGGCACCTGGCACGAGCCTGCGTAGCAGAAGTAGCCTGTGGGGCACGAGGTTTCGCCGCCCCATTGCCCACCCACCCCGCAGTTGATGTAGGTGTTGCCGTCCTTGCATTTCCTGTCGCCGTAGTTGCATACCTTGCATGCGCCGGATGAGCAGCCGAGCGGGCAGTAGGTGTAGTCTGACCATTGGTAGGTG